>CDZQ01027363.1_pt1 | contig 23068 bp, 16 predicted proteins | sample 554831 | NCBI WGS metagenome assembly CDZQ01 (sample SAMEA3182112, study PRJEB8094) | gut metagenome | biome: human; feature: gut; material: Stool; isolation source: human stools | place: Canada | collected 2013-05-06 | reverse complement strand
GGCCCCGGGCCGTCCGATCCCTTGGATCGGACGGCCCGGGGCCTTATATTTGTTCAGGCAGGATATCAATACCGGCCAAAGTCGCCGGAGCGGCCCTCGGTCACGTCAGAGCCAAACACATAGTCCTTGCCGGGGAGAATGGCATTGAGGGTAATCCCCGCGATGGCGGCGATGGCGAGGCCCGTGAGGGTGACATGGGCGGAGCCCACCGCAAAGGTGATGCCGCCGGTGAAGCCCAGGCCGCAGACCAGGATTACAGCGGCGATGATCAGATTCCGGCTGTTGGTGAAGTCCACCCGGTTCTCCACCACGTTGCGCACGCCGATGGCGGAAATCATGCCGTAGAGGATAAAGCTGACGCCGCCGATGATAGCGGTGGGGATGGAGTTGACCAGGGCGGCAAAGGCGGGGGAGAAGGACAGGACCACGGCGTAGACGGCGGCCAGACGGACCACCTTGGGGTCGTAGACGCGGCTGAGCACCAGCACGCCGGTGTTCTCGCCATAGGTGGTGTTGGCGGGGCCGCCGAAGAGGCCTGCCAGGGAGGTGGCGATACCGTCGCCAATGAGGGTGCGGTGGAGGCCCGGATCTTCAATAAAGTTTTTGCCCACTGTGGCGGAGATGGCGGACATATCGCCGATGTGCTCCATCATGGCGGCGATGGCGATGGGGGCCATTACCAAAATGGAGGTCAGATCGAACTTGGCGATGGAGCCGGTGAAGTCGGTGATGAAGGGCTGGAAGCCCAGGATGTCGGCGGCCTTTGCCGCCTCAAAACTCATGAGGGGGACTGCCTCGCCGGCGGCGTTCATGACAGTGGCGCCGCAGAGGTTGGCAATCACCGCCACGATGTAGGGAACCACCACGCCCAGAAGAATGGGGATAATTTTAATCATACCCTTGCCCCAGATGTTGGCAGCCACAATAACGGCGATGGACAAGATAGCCAGCCACCAGCAGGAGGATGCGTTGGCAACGGCAGAGGGGGCCAAGTTCAGGCCGATGAGGATGATAATGGGGCCTGTAACAACGGGGGGCAGGAAACGCATGACTTTCTTGACGCCTACGAACTTGATGATGGCGGCCAGCACCACATAGAGGAGGCCGGCCACCACGATGCCGCCCACCGCGTACTGCAGCTTCTCGGCGGCGTCCATGCCGGCGTACTTGCCGCTGTTCAGAGCGGCCACGGCGGCGAAGCCGCCCAGATAGGCGAAGGAGGAGCCCAGGAAGGCGGGAACCTTCATCCTGGTGCAGACGTGGAAAAACAGAGTGCCGATGCCGGCGAAAAACAGGGTGGTCTGGATACTCAGGGGCAGGCCATAGCCCTGAACCAGGATGGGCACCAGCACGGTGGCGCCGAACATGGCAAACATGTGCTGCAGACCCAGCAGCAGCATTTTGGGGATCCCCAGCTGCCGGGCATCAAAAAATGCGCCGTTTTGGTTTTCGTTCATATCTCTCTTCCTCTCTTTCGTGTCCATAGTATTCCCGGAAAAACATGTTGCTGAGCCTTCCGTCTCTGTGGGAGGGAAAAGCGGGCAAAAAAATACCGGTGAACGTTCACCGGCAAATAAAGAGACAAAAAAGGAAATAACCCGTGGCTTCCTGCGCAAAACATTTCCCCACCATAGTCGTTCCCTCCTCCGTCACAGTTGCTCCTATTATAGAAGCACATCCCCGCCCTTCGCAAGGCGCAAAACGGATAAAATTTTGTATCAAATACGGGCGAAAATTGTCATTTTACTCAAAACGCTGGAAGCCCAACAGTGGTTCTGAAAAAACGTGGGGGGCAGCACGGCACTTTTGTTGTACAATGTGCGAAAAGAAATTGTTAAAAATCAGACATTTGTTGTACATTTTTCGTTAATCTTGTATAATAATCTTAACGGGATGTTGGATATGTCCCGAATTTTGTGAGGAGAGTGTGTTTATGAAGAAGAAAATGAGCCTGCCCATGCAGATTTTGATTGCATTGGTGGCTGGCGTGGTAGTGGGGCTGATCTGCTACTTCGCCAAGTGGGAGAGTGTCACCGTCAGCTACCTGAAGCCCTTCGGCGATATCTTTGTCAACCTGCTGAAGTTCATCGTGGTGCCTGTGGTGCTGTTCTCCATGATCGACGGTATCCTCAGTATGGACAATATGAGGAAGGTGGGGGCCGTGGGCTGGAAGACGGTGGTCTACTTCCTGTGCACCACCGCCATTGCCTGCGTAATCGGGCTGGTGTTTGCCAATTGCTTCAACGTGGCGGGCCTCTTCCCCGATCTCTCGGATCAGCTGGGGGCCGTGGAGTACACACCCAAGGAGTTCAGCGGCTTTATGAGTGTGCTGGTGGGCATTTTCCCCACCAACATGTGGGAGTCCTTCCGCACGGCCAACATGCTCCAGGTCATTGTTATCGCCCTGTTTTTCGGCGGGGCCATTATGGCAGCCGGAGAAAAGGGAAAGCTTTGCCGGGATATTGTCGGTTCCGTCTACTCCGTGATTGAGCGGCTTATGGGCTTTGTCATCAGCCTGGCCCCCATTGGTGTGTTTACCTATATGGCGTGGGTGGTGGCCACCCAGGGCGCTGAGATTCTGGGCTCCCTGGCGCTGGTGATTCTGTGCGCCTATCTGGGCTACATCGTCCATGCGGTGGTGGTGTACTCCGTCTCCGCCAAGGCCTTTGCCGGCATCAGCCCCCTGAAGTTCTTCAAGGGCGCTTCCGCCGCTATGATCTTCGCGTTCACCTCCACCTCCTCTGCGGCCACCCTGCCGGTGTCCAAGGAGTGTGCCGACCAGCTGGGGGCTGAGGAGGACATCTCCTCCTTTGTTCTGCCCCTGGGCGCCACCATCAATATGGATGGTACCGCCATCTACCAGTGCGTGGCCGCCGTGTTCATCGCCTCCTGTGCCGGGATACACCTGAGCCTGGGTCAGATGGTTGTCATCGTTCTCACAGCGACCATGGCCTCCATCGGTACCGCCGGTGTCTCCGGCGCGGGCATGATCATGCTGGCTATGGTGCTGGAGGCTCTGAATATTCCTGTGGCCTACATCGGCCTCATTGTGGCGGTGGACCGGCTCTTCGACATGGGCCGCACCTGCCTGAACGTTACCGGCGATATCGCCTGCTCCCTCTGCGTGACCAAGTGGGAGGGCAAGAAGGCTGCCGTCAGAAAGTAAGGAGCCCCTGCTCCCTCTGGGAAAGGAGAGGCGCCGCGGAATGCTCCGCGGCGCCTCTCCTTTTTGCCGTCTCAGTTTTTCCGCGCTGCGGCGGAAGTTCGGTTCCGCTTACTCGATGGATTTCAGCGACTCCGCCATATCGATTCTTTTCAGCCGGGGCCGCATACTGGTTGTAATCAGCAGCGTGAAAAGCGCCGTAAGGCCAATGGCAAACAGATAGCTGACGGGAAAAACCTGACAGGGGAAGTGCATCCCGTCTACCTTGATTTGGCTAATGACGAATGCGTGGAGCCCCTTGCCCATCAGCAGCCCCGCCAGGCTGCCCAGGGCCGAGAGCATGGCAATCTCCCGGAACACATAGGCAGACACCTCGTTCTGATAAAAGCCGAGGACCTTGATGGTGGCAATCTCCCGGATGCGCTCATTGATGTTGATGTTGGTCAGGTTGTAGAGCACGATAAAGGCCAGGGCCGCCGCGCAGACCACCACTACCACTACGATGTAGTCCAGCCGTGAGAGCATATTGTTCACCCGGTCCCGGGTAGCCTCGTTGACGGTAACGCTGCTGACGTCGTCCCCCTCGGAGAGGGCGGCGCCCTCCTCGTAGGGGTCAGCCCCGCCGCTGCTGAGCAGATACAGGGACTGGTAGTCCGGTGCCCGGCCCAGCTGTGTCTCATAGGTTTCCGCCGCCACGTACACATAGTTGAATACAAAGTTGTCGCAGATGGCGGATACGGTAACGGACATGGTACCCCGGTCCGTATCCCGCAGCTGGATGCTGTCACCCACCCGGATGCCCAGGTTTTCCGCCAGCCCCACGCTGACCACCACCTCCCCGGGGTCGGGGTAGGGGATGGCCGTCTCGCCGCTGTGCAGGGAGAGGAAACCCTCCAGGGAGCCGGTGGAGGACACCGTTACATATACGGACTTGGTGCCTCCCGGCGCTACGACATCCACGCTGCCGCTGTGGACCAGCAGGGCGTTTTCCGCCGGCCACTGGTGCTGGGCCAGGTAGGCGGCGGCTTCCGCCTCCGTCCGCCTAGACTGGAAAGAGACGCTGTAGTCGTACAGGGTGATCTGGTCAAACTGGTCGTCTACCACGGAGGCAATAGAGTCCCGAATGCCAAAGCCCGTCACCAGCAGAGCGGTGCACCCGCCGATGCCCAGCACCATCATCACCAGGCGGCTGCGGTAGCGCAGCACGTTGCGCACAGAGACCTTGTACAGGAAGCTGAGCCTGCGCCACAGGGGAGTGACGCGCTCCAGAAAGACCCGCTGGCCCGCCTTGGGAGCCTTGGGACGGATCAGTTCCGCTGCCGGTCTGGACAGTTCGGCCCGGCAGGAGAGGTAGGTGGCTCCCATGGAGCACACCAGGGCAGCCGCCAGGGAGATGGCCGCCAGCACCGGGTCAAAGACAAATTTCAGTTCCGCAAAGCCGTACATCAGGTCATATATCTCCCACAGCACCCAGGGCAGCCCATAGGAGCAGAGGGCGTAGCCCGCCACGCTGCCCATGAAAGCGGCGCTGCCGGCATAGAACAGGTAGCGGCCGGTAATTTGCCCCCGCCCATAGCCCAGGGCCTTCAATACGCCGATCTGGGTGCGCTGCTCATCCACCATCCGGGTCATTGTGGTCATGCATACCAGGGCTGCCACCAGGAAGAAGAACACGGGGAATACCACGGATATCGCCTTGATAATGGAGGTGTCGTTTTCAAAACACGCGTAGCCGGTGTTCTCCCGCCGGGTTAGTGCATAGATGTCGGCGTGCTTCAGGTCTGCCAGCTTCACATAGGCGTCGTCGATCTCCTCCTGGGCGTCCTCCAGTTCCTTGCGGGCATCGGCAAACTCCTGATCCGCCTCCGCCTTGCCGTCGTGGTATTCCTCCCAGCCGTCGTCCAACTCCCTGCGGGCGTCGGCCAGTTCTCCGGGGGCGTCGTCTAGTTCCTGCTGTGCGTCGAGGAGTTCCTGCTTTGCCTCCTCCAGTTCACGAAGACCATCGGCATACTCCACCTCGCCATCAGTCAGTTCACGAAAGGCTTTATCCAGTTCCTGCTGGGCTTCGGCCTTGCCCTCGTCGTAGTCCAGCCAGCCCTCGTTTAATTCCACACGGGCATCGTCCAGTTCCTGCCGGGCGTCCTCCAGCTGGGCCCAGCCGTCATCCAGCTGCTCCCGGGCCTCCTCCAACTCGTGAAGGCCGTCCCGATAGGCCGCCAGGCCGGACCGGTACTCCTGTAGACCCGCCTCATACTCGGCCCTGCCCTGGTCCAGAGTGGAGCGAAGCCCCGCCAGGGTGGCTTCGTTCAGGCTTCCACCCAGCTGCTGCTCCGCCGCCGTCCAGCCGCCCACCAACTCGGCCACGCTGCTGCCCTGGGCCTGGAGTATCATGTCCAGCTGTGCCTCCAGCTGGGGATACAGGCCGGACTGGAGGGCGGCAATCAGGGTGCCGGCGTCCCCCATGCCCACTGCCTGAGCCAGCTGGGTGGTAGATTGGTAGAGGGTGGTCAGCTGGCTGTAGGAGGCCTCGCCAGCCTCCAGTTCCGCCTGAGCCGACTCCAGCTGTGCCGCCGCGTCCCGCAACTGCTGCTGGGCGTCGGCCAGTTCCGCCTCACCGTCGGCCAGTTCCGCCTCGCCATCCACGAGTTCCTGATAGGCGTCGTCGTACTCCGCTTTTCCGTTGGCGTACTCCGCCTCGCCATCCATCAGCTTCTGGTAGGCGTCCTCCAGTTCCTGATCCGCCTCCGCCTTGCCGTCGTGGTACTCTGTCCAGCCGTCATCCAGTTCCCTGCGGGCATCCTCCAGTTCCCGTACGCCGTCGTCGTATTTCTGAAGGCCCTCGGCGTAGTCAGCCTTGCCCTGTTCATAGTCCTTCAGGCCCTGCCGATACTCCGCCTCGCCGTCCATCAATTCCCGGTAGGCGTCATCCAGTTCCCTGGTGGCGTCTGCCAGTTCACTGTTGTACTCCTCCCAGCCATCCGCCAGTTCCGCCTCGCCGTCCCGGATCTCCTCCATGGCGTCGCTGTAGATGGTTTCATAGCGCAGTGCCGCCCGGCCCTCCGTAGCCGTCTCCAGTTGATCCTGCAGAGCGTCCACTTGGTCGTCGTAGGCGTCGGAGTAGGCCTGGGGGGGCTCCGTCAGAGTCAGAAAAATCTCATGGTAGGCCTCATAATCGAAGCCTGCCAGAGGTATGTAGAGGAAAGCGGAGACACTGCCGGTGCCGATGGAGGCGGTGCCCCGCTCATAGTTGAGATAGTAGGGGGAAAAGGCCAGCCCCACGATGGTATAGCCGTCGTAGGCCAGGAGATCCCGGGTGTCCTGGTCGTTGCTGTCAATAACCGGCAGCACCCGACCCAGATCCGCCTCGGTAAAGTACCGGGAGTCTCCCAGGCACTCGTCCGGGGCCTGGGGCATCCGCCCGGCCACCAGTTCCGGCAGATTTACCCCGTCGGTAAGGGAGTGGGCCTTCATAACCGCCTCGTCCCCGTCCTCCGTCAGGGTCAAAAAGTCGGTGAATACCGCCCCCTGGGCATTTCCCACGCCGTCCAGCCGGGAGAAATAGTCCACGTCCTCCTCGGTGAAGCCCAGGGTGGACAGCAGCCGGAAGTCGTAGAGGCGGTACTGCCGGATGTAGTCGATCCCCGTGGCCATCATGGACGGCTGGCTCATCCGCAGCCCGGCAAAGAACCCTACCCCCAGCCCTACAATGGCCAGAATGGCCAGATAGCGGCCCAGGCTCTGCCGGATCTCCCGCAGGGAGGACTTCAGCATCGTCTTTCTCACCATTCAATCGCCTCCACCGGCAGGGGATCTGGGTTGACCTTCTCAGAGGTGACGGTGCCGTTTTTGACCTGAATCACCCGGTCGGCCATGGCCGTGAGGGCGCTGTTGTGGGTAATAATAATGACAGTCATGCCCCGCTGGCGGCTCATGTCCTGCAGCAGCTTCAAAATCGCCTTGCCGGTGTGGTAGTCCAGAGCGCCGGTGGGCTCGTCGCACAGCAGCAGCTTGGGATTTTTTGCCAGGGCCCGGGCAATAGCCACCCGCTGCTGTTCTCCTCCGGAGAGTTGGGCGGGAAAGTTCTGCATGCGCTGTTCCAGCCCCACGGACTGAAGCACCTGGGCGGCGTCCAGAGGGTCCCGGCAGATCTGGGCCGCCAGTTCCACATTTTCCAGGGCGGTTAGATTGGGCACCAGATTGTAGAATTGAAAGACGAAGCCGATGTCGTAGCGCCGATAGGTGGTCAGCTGCCGGGAGTTGTAGGCGGAAATGTCCTCCCCGCTCAGGTAGACGTGTCCCTCCGTCAGGGTGTCCATGCCGCCCAGAATGTTCAGCAGGGTGGTCTTACCCGCTCCACTGGGGCCTACGATGACGCACAATTCCCCCTGCTCCACGGTGAAGGAGGCGTCCCGCAGGGCTTGGATATCCACCTCACCCATGTGATAGACCTTCTTAACCTGGTCAAATTGTACAAAAGCGCTCATAGCATCAACCTCGCAGACGTATCCCGGCCTGTTTCAGGCCGGGCAGCACAAATTTTATCAAGTTTATTATAGCAGGGAACCGACCCAAGTGGTGAAATTTTCGTAAATGTTTCCACATTTTCGTGAAACCGGGTCAGAGCCACCGCCTTGACGGCCCCTGAAAAAGTGGTTATACTGAAACCAGAATAACCGAAGGAGGATGGCCATGGAATTGTCCCGGCTGTTGGAAATTGAACCCGGCGTCACGGCGCTGATTGGCAGCGGCGGCAAAACCACCGCCATGTATCTGCTTGCCGGGGAACTGGCACGGCGGGGCCGGGTACTCTGTACCACTACCACCCACATCCTGCCGCCGGCCCACCTGCCGGTGCTGGCAAATCCCTCGGCGGCGGAGGTGGAAAAGGCCCTGGCGGGGGAGAACTGCCTCTGCCTGGGTACTCCCGGCGAAGAGGGAAAACTCACCGCCCCCGGCCTGCCTGTGGCGGAACTGCGGGCCCTGGCAGACTATGTGCTGGTAGAGGCGGACGGCTCCCGGGGCCTGCCTCTGAAGGCCCACCTGGCCCATGAGCCTGTGGTCCCGCCGGAGGCGGGGCGGACGATCTGGCTGGTGGGGGCCTCCGGTGTGGGCAGGCCGGTGGAGAAGGCTGTCCATCGGCCGGCGCGGTTTTGCGCTCTGACAGGGCTGCCCCCCGGCGGCCTGGTGACGCCGGAGAGCCTGGCGGCGGCGCTGCTGGCGGAGGGCTTGGCGGAGACCGTGTTTGTCAACCAGGTGGAGGGGGAGGCGGACTGGGCCTGCGCCCGTGCTCTGGCGGCGGCGCTGCCCTGGCCGGTGTACGCCGGGGCGCTGCGAAGGAGGGAATGGAGATGCTTGTAGTGATACGGGGCGCGGGGGACATTGCCACTGGTGTGGCCCTGCGCCTCCTGCGCAGCGGCTTTTCCGTGATCCTGTGTGAAATTGCCCGGCCCACCGCCATCCGGCGCACGGTGTGCTTTTCCGAGGCGGTGACGAAGGGGGAGACTGCCGTGGAGGGCGTCCTGGCCCGCCGGGCCGCCGTGGAGGAGGTGCCGGCCCTGTTGGCGGCGGGGGTGGTCCCCGTTTTGGTGGACCCGGATGTCCGCTGCCTGGCGGCATTGGCCCCTGGCGTCCTGGTGGACGCGATCCTGGCTAAGCGGAACCTGGGTACCAGGCTGGACATGGCTCCGGTGGTGGTGGCCGTGGGGCCGGGCTTTACCGCCGGCGTGGACTGTCACGCCGTGGTGGAAACCATGCGGGGCCACTACCTGGGCCGGGTGATCTACCAGGGCAGCGCCCTGCCGAACACCAATATTCCCGGCCTTATCGGCGGCTACGCTGGGGAGCGGGTGCTCCGGGCCCCGGCGGACGGCGTCTTTCAGGGGGAGCGCTCCATCGGGGACACGGTTCAGGCAGGGGATGTGGCCGGCTATGTGGCCGGCCACCCCATGACGTGCACCATTGCCGGCACCCTCCGGGGCCTGATAGCCGACGGTGTTTGTGTCACCAGGGGGATGAAATGCGGCGACGTGGACCCCCGCTGTGAGCCCCGCCACTGCCTCTGCGCCTCCGACAAGGCTCTGGCCGTGGGCGGCGGTGTGCTGGAGGCCACACTGCATATCTGCCGGGAGAAGGGCATCTGCCCCTTCCCGTAAAGATCAGCTGGTTTCCGCCGGGGGGCGGTACCCCTGCTGATAGGAAAACTCAGAAAGCACCGCAAAGAGGGAGATACGGTATGGAAAATGACGTGAAACTGACAAAGCTGGCGCGCTGCGCCGGGTGCGGAGCCAAGGTGGGGGCCGGGGTGCTGGCCCAGCTTCTGGAGGGGCTGCCGGTGCGGCGGGACCCCAATTTGCTGGTGGGCTTTGATAAGAGCGACGACGCCTCCGTGTACCGGCTCAGCAGCGAACTGGCCCTGGTACAGACGGTGGATTTTTTCCCGCCCATCGCAGACGATCCCTACCTCTTTGGACAGATCGCCGCGGCCAACGCTCTCAGCGACGTGTACGCCATGGGGGGAGAGCCCCGGCTGGCGCTGAATCTCATGTGCGTGCCCCGGGACATGCCCCGGGAGACGGTGCACCAGATTTTGCGGGGGGGCTACGACAAGGTATACGAGGCAGGCTGCCTGATTACCGGGGGCCACAGCATTTTTGATGACGAGCCGAAATACGGCCTGGCTGTCACCGGCTTTGTCCACCCTGACCGGGTGCTGACCAACAGTGGGGCCCGGCCCGGGGATGTGCTGCTGCTGACCAAGCCCCTGGGCACAGGGATTCTGACCACTGCCCACAAGGGGGGCGTGGCCTCCCGGGAGGGGATCGAGGAGGCCTGGCGGCTGATGGCCACCCTGAACCGCTCCGCCCGGGACGCCATGGTGGGCCGGGCGGTCCACGCCTGCACAGATGTCACCGGCTTCGGACTTTTGGGCCATCTGCTGGAGATGACCCAGGGCAGCGATGTGCGGGCGGTGCTCCGTGTGGGGGATATCCGCTGCATGGAGGAGGCGGTGGAACTGGCGAACATGGGGGTGCTGCCGGAGGGGATGTACCGCAACCGCTCCTTCGCCCAGGACGACGTGGACCCGGGGGATACGCCCCTTTGCCGTCAGGACGTGCTTTTCGATCCCCAGACCTCCGGCGGCCTTATGATGGCGGTTTCGCCGGAGGACGCGGACGCCCTTTTGGAGGCTCTCACCGGTCAGGTGCCCTGCGCCCAGCGTATCGGCAAAATTGAGCCCTATGAGGGGGGCCCCCGCATTCTTCTGCGATAGATACAGGAAGGCGCCCGGCAGCGATTTTATCGCTGCCGGGCGCCTTTTAGTGGTGGCTACTCCGCTTCGAACATGTCCTTGCCCACACCGCACAGGGGGCACTCGAAATCGTCGGGAAGCTGGTCCCATTTGGTGCCGGGAGCGATGCCGTGGTCGGGATCGCCCACAGTCTCGTCGTAGACGTAGCCGCAGATGCTGCAAACATATTTCATGGTGTTATGCTCCTTTCCGCGTTGCGATCCAGCGGATCGCGGTGTTGCTCTTGGGTGTGTTTAGTATATCCGGTATTTGGAAAAAATTCTATTGCATTTGCAACAAAAGAAAGGTTTCCTTAGCTGAGTTCCGACTGGCCGGTGTACAGCTGGTAGTACTTTCCGCCCTGAGCAATAAGGTTGTCGTGGTCGCCCCGCTCGATAATCTCCCCCTGCTCCAGGACCATGATGGCCTTGGCGTTGCGGACGGTGGACAACCGGTGGGCGATGACGAACACGGTGCGCCCGCCCATGAGCCGGTCCATGCCCTTCTCAATCAGCTTCTCGGTACGGGTATCGATGGAACTGGTGGCCTCGTCCAGAATCAGTACCGGCGGGTCTGCCACGGCGGCCCGGGCAATGGCCAGCAGCTGCCGCTCCCCCTGGCTCAGGTTGCCGCCGTCGTCAGTAATCTCCGTGTCGTAACCCTTGGGCAGATGACGGATAAAGGTGTCCGCGTTGGCCAGCTTAGCGGCGGCGCGGATCTCCTCGTCGGTGGCGTCCAGCTTGCCGTAGCGGATATTGTCGGCAATGGTGCCGGTGAAGAGGTGGGTGTCCTGCAGCACGATGCCAAGGCTCCGCCGCAGGCTCTCCTTGCGGATGTCCCGCACGTCAATGCCGTCGTAGGTGATGAGGCCGCTGTCAATCTCATAGAAGCGGTTGATGAGGTTGGTAATGGTGGTTTTGCCCGCTCCGGTGGAACCCACGAAGGCGATCTTCTGGCCGGGTTTGGCGTACAGGCTGATGCCGTGGAGAACAGTCTTGTCCGGTACATAGCGGAACACGACGTTCTGGAAGCGCACGTCGCCGGCCAGGGGCACCAGAGTGCCGTCCGGCTTTTTCCATGCCCATCCGTCGCTCCGCTTATCCTGCTCGGTAAGGCTGCCATCGGCGGCGCGGCTGACGTGGATCAGCACGGTCTTGCCCTCGTCCACCTCCGGCGCCGCCTCCATCACCTCGAACACCCGCTCGGCCCCGGCGATGGCGGCCAGTACGTTGTTCACCTGCTGGCTCATCTGGCTGATGGGCTGGCTGACCTGGCGGGTGTACTGGAGGTAGACCACCAGGGAGCCCAGGTCGAAGCTGGTGCCGATGGCCAGCAGCGCCCCGATGCAGCAGGTAAAGGCGTAGTTGATGTGGCTGATGTTGCCCATGGCGGGCATCATGGCTCCGGCGAAGGACTGGGCGTTGGTGGCGCTGTGGCGGTAGGCCTCGTTGCGCTGCTGGAAGCCCTGGCGGGCCCGTGCCTCGTGGTGAAAGACCTTGATGACCTTCTGTCCCTCAATCATCTCCTCAATATAGCCGTTGACGGCCCCCAGGTCCCGCTGCTGGGCCATAAAGTAGTGACGGCTGCGCTTGCCCACGGTCATAATGACCAGCAGCATCAGCCCCAGGGAGAACAGCGTGACCAGAAACAGCAGGGGGCTGAGGTAGAGCATCACGGCCACCACGCCCAGGAAGGTCAGTGCCCCGGAGAAGAGGTTCACGAGGCCGTTGTTGAGGATCTCGGTGATGGTGTCGATGTCGTTGGTGTACCGGCTCATCAGTTCGCCGTGGGTGTGGGTGTCAAAGTAGCTGAGGGGCAGGTTCTGCATCCGGGCGAAGAGATCCCGGCGGATGGCGTGGGTGGTGCGCTGGGAGATGTGAACCATGATGCGGGAGTAGGTGAAGCTGAGCAAGGCGGCGCAGATATAGACCAGCGCCATGACCACCAGCGTTTTTGCCAGCCTTTCGTAGTCCCCGGGGACGATACACTCGTTGATGAGGGGCCTGAGCAAATAGGACCCGCCGATGGTGCAGAGGGTGTTGAGCACCAGGCACAACGCCACCACCGCCAGCAGCCACTTGGAGCGGCCCACGTATTCCAGCAGGGTGGCGATGGTTTTTCGCATGTTTTTGGGTTTCTGGTAGCCGTGGCGGCCGGGGCCGCCAGGTCCTCTTCTGGGCGGGTTAGCCATCGATGCTCACCCCTTCCTGCTGAGATTGATAGACGTCCTGATAGATCTCGCTGGTCTGAAGCAGCTGCTGGTGGGTGCCCGCCTGGGCGATTTTCCCGTCGTCCAGGACCACAATGAGATCCGCGTCCATAACGGAGTTGATCCGCTGGGCAATAATGATCTTGGTGGTGTTCGGCAGCTGGGTGCGGAAGGCCTCCCGGATCTTGGCGTCGGTGGCGGTGTCCACGGCGCTGGTGCTGTCGTCCAGAATGAGGATCTTGGGCTGTTTCAGAATCGCCCGGGCGATGCACAGCCGCTGCTTCTGCCCGCCGGACACGTTTACGCCCCCCTGTCCCAGATCGGTGTCCAGGCCCTGGGGCATGCGCTGAATGAACTCCGTGGCGCAGGCGGCGTCACAGGCGGCCATCAGCGTCTGGTCGTCGGCATTCTCGTTGCCCCAGCGCAGGTTTTCCCGGATGGTGCCGGAGAAGAGGGTGTTCTTCTGCAGGACCATGGCCACCGCCTGACGCAGGTGCTCTGTGGTGTAGTCCGCCACCGGGCGCCCCCCCACCCGGACAGTGCCCCGCTGAGCCTCGTAGAGACGGGGAATCAGCTGCACCAGGGTGGATTTGGCGGAGCCGGTGCCGCCGATGATGCCCACGGTCATGCCGCTTTCGATGTGCAGGTTGATGTCCTCCAGGTTCCAGGCCTCGGCGCCGTCGTTGTACTGAAACCACACGTGGTCAAAGTCCACAGAGCCGTCAGCAACCTGGGCCTGGCTCTCGGCGCGGCTGTCATCGATGTCGGGTACCTCGTCCAGCACCTGGATGATCCGCTTGCCGCAGGCCACGGACCGTGTCACCATCATCATAATCATGGATACCATCATGAGGCTCATGAGCACCTGGGTGATATAGGTGAAGAAGGTGGACAGCAGCCCGACCTCCAGTTCCCCGCTCTGTACCAGGGGCGCTCCGAACCACATGACGGCAATGATGGTGCCGTAGGTGATGAGCATCATGGTGGGCATGCCGATGATGACAAAGCCGAAGGCCCGCTCAGAGATATTCCGCAGGGCGTCGTTGCGCTTTTTAAACTTCTCCTTCTCGTAGTCCTCCCGGACAAAGGACTTCACCACCCGGATGGCGGAGAGGTTCTCCTGGACGACCAGGTTTACCCCGTCGGTGCGCTCCTGGAGGACACTGAAAAGGGGACTGATGCGCGTGATGATGAGCACGCCCAGGAGCAGCAGCAGGGGAAGCGCCACCAGGAACACCCGGCTCAGCCTCAGGCTGATGGAGATCGCCAGTACCAGGGCGGACACCAGCATGACCGGGGCCCGCACCAGAAGGCGCATGCTCATCATCAGGGTCTGCTGCATGGTGGTACAGTCATTGGTGAGCCGTGTCACCAGGGAGGCGGTGGAAAATTTCTCAATATTGCGGAAGGAAAAATCCTGGATGTGGTCGTACTGGGCCTGGCGCAGATTGGCGCCGAAGCCCTGGCCGGCCCGGGCTGAGAGAAAGGCCGCCGACACGCCCAGGGCCATGGACACCAGGGCCATAACCACCATCAGCGCACCGTTTCGCAGAATATAGCCGGTGTCGCCGGCGGGAATGCCGGTGTCGACGATGTTTGCCATCACCAGGGGCAGCAGCAGTTCGAATACCGCCTCGCTGGCTGAGCACAGTACGCCCAGGGCGATCCACTTGCGGTATCCCCTGGTGTATGGCCAGAGTTTTTTGATCATGGATGATTTACCTCGTTTTCCAAAGTGGTGATCATGCGGGAGAGAAGCGCCTGCATCTGTTCCTGCTCCACCGGCGCCAGAATCAGCGCCAGCTGTTGTTCCGACTCCCTGACGGTGGCCCGAAAGGTTTCCACCATTCTTCGGCCCTGATCAGTCAGGGCAATCAGCCGGCAGCGTCCATCCTCGGGACTGGCGTGGCGGGTGATGTAGCCCTTCTCCTCCAGCCGGGTGACGATGCCGTTGACCGTGGGGGCCTTCAAACGCAGATGCCGCTCCAGATTCCGCTGGTTAATCTCCCGGCGGCTGCCCTCCTGGGACAGATACAGCAGCGCGTGGGATTGGGCGGGGGTAATGTCGTAGCCCCGGCGGCGCAGCTGCACATCCAGGTACATTTTGCACAGATGGCCGCAATAGCTGATGGCGCGGCCAAGGGCCAATGCCTCAGACACAGATTCACCTCCTGTTCTGCCTGAAGAAATATTTAGTGTACTAACTATACACGGTTTCCCCGGGACCGTCAAGAGGAATCTGTGACTGATTTTTGAACCGTTTTTGAACAATTCGTAAACGATGTGTTTACCCCGTTGACTTGGGGAGACGTGTATATTATGATAAGCACGTCAGGAATGATATTCTCTTTTTCTCCCTCTCTCTATTTTCAAAAGGAAGAGCCGGATCCATAGGATCCGGCTCTTCCTTTTCTTTTTATCCCGGGATAAAAGGGCGGGGACTCCGATGAGTAGGGGAAAGACTGTTTTTTGATTATGTAGACGAAAAAGTGGACAAAAAAGAAATTGATAATTTGATAGTTTTCTTCTCCAACATACATCAAAACAAATCCTATGATTTTTTCATCTTCATAGATTGCAAATGGCTTTGTGTCTTTATAAAAAAACCCATGCTTCTGCCAAAGAATATGTGACTGAATCAGCAAAATTTTCGCTTGTAATACATGCCGATAGGCTAAGACAATCCTTGTAATTATCTTCATGTATCATTCGTAATTCTATCATCTTTGTAATCTTCAGTCCTTCGATATATATATATTATAATAGCATTTATATATGAATTTCTCCATAATCAATACTATTTTTTATTGCGCAATGGCGTCCCGAATGGTATAGAGGGCGTTGAGCACCACCCAGCCCTGGGGGTAGGGCCGCATCAGGTTCCAGTATCCGGCCCCGTACAGGCCATACTCCTGGATCAGCCGCAGCTTGGCGGACATGCTGCGGGCGTCCTCAAACCAGACCTCGTGGGCGGTGCCGTCAGCCGCTGTGTAGCGGAACCAGGGGCTCTGGGCCTGCTGGTCGTATTGGATCTCCGCTCCATAGCGCACCGCCAGGGCTACCGCCTCCTGATTGGAGATGGACCGGGCCGCCGTCTCTCCCTGCCGGAAGGGCAGGGGCCAGTCGTAGCCGTAGTTGGGGATGCCAAGATAGATTTTCTCCCTGGGAATCTCTGTAAGGGCGTAGTCCAGGACCTGACGGACGTTTGGCAGGGGAGCCACCGCCATGGGAGGACCGTAGGTATACCCCCACTCGTAGGTCATCAGCAGCACAAAATCCGCCGCTGCCCCCAGACCGGCGTAGTCGTGGGCCTCGTACAGAAGTCCCGGCTGGGCGGCGTAGGTCTTGGGGGCCAGGGCCACCAGCACGGGATAGCCCAGAGGGGCCAGCTGCCGGCGCAGAGCCTGGATGAAACGGATGTAGTCCTCCCGCCGCTCACCGGGAATAAATTCAAAGTCCACATCCAGCCCCCGGTAGCCCTTTGCCTCCAGTGTGGCGGTAATTTCACGGATGAGAGCGGCCTGCTGGGCCTGGTCGGCCAGCAGTTCCGCCGCCCGCTGGCTGGAAAAGGTGTCCTCCTCCGTCAGGGAGGACAGGTGCATCAACGCCGCCGTCCCCATCCGCCCGGCCTCCTCCAGCAGCATCCCGTCGTTCAGGGGCAGCAGCCCCCCCTGTTGGTTGATGCCGTAGGTGAAGGGGGTCAGGTAGGTCATGTAGGGCAGCGTAGCCCGCAGCGCCTCCCGGCGGATAAAGGGATAGGCATAGCCGTTGGTGGATGTCTCCCCCAGCTTTTCCTCCGCGTAGTCGATTACCAGCATCTGCCCCGGCTGAATGGCGCTGTTGCCCTGGAGCCAGTAGTTGTTGCGGTATAGGGCCCGCAGGGAAATACCGTAGTGCCCGGCCACGTCAGAGAGCGTCTCCCCGCTCTGGACAATATGAAACGTGCGGATTGTTTGGATGACCAGTGTTTGTCCCACCGCCAGGCTGCCCTCCGCCGGTACGCCGTTGTCCTCCCGCAGCAGAGTGGGGTCCACCCCGTACCGTCCGGCAATGGAATAGATCGTCTCCCCAGGCTGCACCACGTGTATGACCATGCTCAAACCTCCCCAGCGGCCGTCGGCCGCCCCTCGTCGATGGCGGCCGGGCCGCCTCGCAGCAGACTATGCCCGCCGCCGGAAAAATATGCGGCAAAAATTTTCCCGCCAGTTGCACGCCGCCGTGCAAAAACCATCCAAACCGGGATTCATGTAGAAGAAAATCGGCGGGTGCCAAAAACAAGGAGGATAAAAAGAAATGCATTATACGGAACATTATCACTTGCCCCAGTGGGCGGCGGAGGACCGCATTCTGCGGGAGGACTTCAACCAGATGTGCGCGGATATAGATCGGAACGCCCGGGATGTGACCCTGCTCCGGTATACCCTGGACACCCCCTCCCAGGAGGTGGAACTGGATCTGTCCCCGTGGGACCTGACCCGGTTTTCAGATGTGAAGCTGCTGTGCTTTGGTTCCGTCCAGGGGGTTGGGGGTAAGCATTATCTGTATTTTAACGATCTGCGGGAGGGAGAAAATTTCCGCAACAGCAGCGGCAATTATGACCCGGGCTGTCCCCTGCTGAATATAAGCTCACCCGGAGTGGACCGTACGGACCTGTGGTTTCGTATCAGCCTGGGGGGGATGCCCCACGGCATCCTCATACAGGTGGATTACCGCATGCTCCATGTGCGGGACGGTGCGCCCCTGGCTTACCGCGGTGTGGATGGTAGCGGCACTAACAAGCTGCTGCTGGAGGATGTGTCGAAGCTGACGGCCTCCTTCCCCAGCACCATGCAGCCCGGCTTCTCCTTCCTTGCCACCGGTACGCTGCGCTGAATATAGTGAAGGGCCGCCCGGACCATTGGTCCGGGCGGCCCTTTTTCATACGGTCAGGGGAAGCGGGCCAGGGAGGCGGATTCGGTCATCCCGAAATAGCGGTAGGCAATGACGCCGGTCTGGTCCCCCCAGGTGGGGTCAATATGGTAGACGGTGCCGTCCAAGCGGGCCACGGTCCAGATGTGGTCGGTGGTAGAGTAGGTGGTGCACTCGATGCCCTCCAGCTTCAGCAGCAGGTTGTAGGCCGCGGTGTACCCGTCACAGACCGCCAGCTGCTCCACAAAGGCACCATAGCCGCTGTGGCTCATAGAGGTGTCCGTGCTCTGAAAGTCGTACTGGCAGTGTTCACACAGCCATGTAAAGTAGGCTCTGGCCCTTTCATACTCCGTCATGGCGGGGGGCATAACCCCCTCGCTCCACAGCTGGTCGTGTACCTGAATGGCGGCCTCCAGTGTGGCCTCCCGGTAGCCGTCCAGCAGCCGGTCGCTGTACAGGCTGCTGGAGAAGGTCAGCACCACGGAGCCGGTTTTTACCGATGAGGTGCACTTAACCGCATTGTAGCCCTGCTCCACATAATGGCGCACGGCGTTGAGAAAGGCGGACATGAGTTGGTCGGTGGTCTGGTTGGACAGGCTGCCCGGCTCATAGCTGAGGACGATGCGCCGCTCCCCCCGGGAGAGCATATATCGCACGTCGGCGTCAATGGCGGCGCTGTCGCCGGGGTCCGGGGCGGTGTAAAAGGTGCCGTCGCTTGTGACCAGACCCTCCCAGGTGGCGTCGGAGCAGCTGTAGGCCAGGGAGAGATCCCAGTTCAGGGTGATACGCAGATGCTCGTAGGCCAGCCGCGTAACCATGGCCGCCACCTGGCAGCGCTGAATGGGCTCGTCGGGAAGGAAGGAACCGGAGTGGTCCATGCCGCTGAGAATGCCCCACTTATAGAGCAGCAGGATGTCCCGCTGGTAGGGGGTGTAGTCGGTGACATCCCGGATATAGCTGTGGCTGGCGTAGCCCACCGCCACAGCGTCGCCGTTGATGTCTGCAAAGAGGGAGTGCGGCAGGGCGCCTGCCAGGATGTGGGCCGTCTGGGCCCGGGTGGCAGCTGACTCGTAGCTGCCCTCAAATTCCTCCCCAATGCCCCCCAGGCTTTTCAGGTAGTCGGCATAGGGCCGGTACCAGGCGCCACCGCCGCCGTACATGGCGGGGCCAGTCTCGCTCTCGCCGTACTCATAGAGACTCCGCAGCCGTGCCGCCAGAGTGACGGCCTCCGCCAGGGTGATATCGTCGCCGGGGGCGAAGGTGTGGGCGTCCCCCTGTCCGTTGGTCAGGCCCAGTTCGTACAGGGCCTGTACATTGCTGTAAAACCAGTCGGAACTGTCCATGTCGGTGAATTCCTCCGCATAGGACCGCACCGGGACAAAAGCGTGATTCCCGGCCGCCGCGGCGGAGGGGGTCAGGGCGGACAGCAGAAGCAGAGACAGGGCGAGGGCGGATAGGCGGCGCTTCATGGGGGAGGTCTCCTTTCATGGGCGGTTAGGGAACGAGGATATCCATATCCTCCAGGGTGCGATCCGTGGTGTAAGGGTTCAGGGCGCTGTTCACCAGTTCCAGGGTGGCCTGGGGGTCCAGCACGTAGTAGGACCCGCCCTTGTAGTAGCCCGCCCCATCCCCCGGCAGAGTGTGGAAGTGGATATTGGCGCTGCCCATGGTCAGGGCCTGCTCGCCGATCCAGATCAGGTTGGACAGTTCCAGATCCGTGTCCACATAGTTCCCGAAAATCTCCGCCATTTCGGGGATCTTGTCCCAGTTTGACAGCTGGAGGGTCTGCTGGGCCACGGCGGCCAGGAAGGCCTGCTGGGTGCCGATGCGGCCAATATCGGCGGTTGCATATCCGGAGCCGTCGTTGTTCTGCCGCCAGCGGACCACCTGCAGCGCCTCCTCGCCGGTGAGGTGGCGCTGGCCCGCGGGGAAGTGGATGTGCAGATCCTGATAGGGGTCGTCGTAGTCCATGTCCAGAGGGATGGTGAAGTCCACACCCTCAATGGCGTCCACCAGTTCCACAAAGGCCTGCAGATCCACGGTGATGTAGTGGTCCACCGGGATGCCCAGCAGATTGGACACCTCCGCCATGGTCTGGCTGAAGCCGCCGTGGTGGTAGGCGTTGTTCAGCTTTTTTACCGACCAGGATACATTCAGCAGGGTGTCCCTGGGCAGGCTGACCACGTTGATGGCGCCGTTTTTGGCGTCCAGGGCCACCAGCAGATTGGTGTCACTGCCGCCGTTTTCGTCATCCAGCCCACCCACCAGAATGGTGTAGAAGCCCTCCTTCCGGCCGGCGGCGCCTGCTTCCGTCTGGGGTGCGGCGGCGTCGTCCGGCTGGAGGGCGTCCGCCCCGGAGTTCTGATTGGGCAGCGCGCCGCCGGACGGCTCCGGCGGCTTGGAAAAGCACTTGTACAGCCCCACCAGTGCGGTCAGCACAAACAGGACAGATACTGACAGGACGGCGATGGTCTGCAGGGAGGAGTTGGCTCTTTTGTTGCGGCTCATGGGATCTGCTCCTTGTACTGCGGCGGGCGATTGACATAATACCGCGTAATTTGCCTCTCATTATAGCCCAAGGCGCGGTGGAACGCAAGGGAAAGGTGCAATCTGTCACCATTTGTTTATTTTGTTTCCGGACTGTCTCCTCCGGTCCTCCGCAGCAGTTCATTCAGCGCTTCATTCTGCCGGTTCAGGGTTTCCAGGATGTAGGTGAGAAGTTCCTGGCCAGAGGGGGGACGGCTGACGGGGGCGGCATGGATAGGGTGGATGTGGCGGTGGACAGCCGGCTCCGCTGGGGCGGTGGGAGATGGCGGACTGGGACGGGAAACCGGCTTTTTGGCGCTGCGGCACTGGGTGGGGCGGCGTTTTGGGCGAGCGGTCATGGCGGTGTTCCTCCTATATAGTTGATCTATGGGTAGTTTATTCGCCGGGGACAGGGAACATAACCGGGAGTGCTCTGTCGTGGGGGGAGTTCCGCTGTCCAGACGGTGGCTTGTTTTTGAGGGATGTTCCGCGCCCCTTCAAAAGAAAAGGTGCCTGCCGGAGTACGGAACTCCCCATCCCCACCGATGAACCTGGAACAGGTTGATGGCCAACGGCCTGTTTCAGACCAGGCTATACGGATTCTGAGGTGACAGATATGTACCCGGGGACTCGTGGGCTGCGAAAGGATATGAGCCTGCCACGAAAAAAGGGGACTGAACCGCCCCCTTTCCCCTTGACAAATCACTGAAAACCGGCTACCATCAAAAAGCGCGCTGTCTTACAGCGCCGTGGTGATACGGCACACGCCCCCTCCCCCGGAGGGTATGGCGTGGGCCTTTTCCTGCGTTCTTTTCCAAATTTTGACAGAAAGGAAGGACTGACCCATGGAACAGCTGCTCAGAACGCTGCTGCGCATTCCGGAGGCCGCCGCCCTCTCCGCCGCTGTGGAGAATGGGGGCTGCCCTGCGGCTGTCACGGGCCTGGCCCCGGTTCACCGGGCCCAGATGGCCGCCGCCCTGGCTCTGGATACCGGCCGCAGCCTGGTGGCCGTCTGTGACCACGAGGGGGAGGCGAACCGTCTGGCGGAGGATCTGGAGGTGCTGCTGGGGAAGCCCTGCCGCAAACTCTATGGCCGGGAACTTTTCATTCGGGCGGGGACCGTGGCCTCCCGCCAGTGGGAATTGGAGCGGGTGGCAACCCTCTATGAACTGAGCCAGGGCCGCTGCCCCCTTTTGGTCTGTACCGCCGAGGGCCTCTTGCAGCTGACAAGTCCGCCCCAGCGCCTGGGTCAGGCCGCTCTGACGCTGTCCCCGGGAGACCGCCAGGACCTGGGCAGGCTGCCGGGACTGCTGGTGGAGGCGGGGTATACCCGCTGTGACCAGGTGGAGGGTGTGGGCCAGTTTGCGCTCCGGGGCGGCATTCTGGACGTGTACTCCCCTATGATGGCCGAGCCTGTCCGCTGCGAGTTTTTTGACGATGAGATCGACTCTCTGGGATCCTTCGACACCACCACCCAGCGTCGTACGGGAAATCTCTCCTCAGCCCTGCTGCTGCCGGCGGTGGAACTGCTGCCGGGGGCGGGGCTTGCCTCCGCCTTTGACTACCTGCCGCCGGACGCCCTCCTCTGCGTCAGTGAGACGGGCCGGGTGTCCGAGCGGGTGAAAAACGTGCTCTGGCAGGCCCGGGAGGACACGGAGAGTCTGCTGGCCGCCGGGGAGAAAAACGGGGATCTGGTGTCTCTGCTGCTGACCCAGAGCGGCTGGCTGGAGGAATTGGAGCGGTTTCCTGTGTGTATGATGGAGGCTCTGCCCACCTCCCGCTATCCCCTTGCTCCCCGGACCCTGCTGTCTATCAGCGCCAAACAGCTGAGCGCTTACGGAGGCAGCATCGACACCGCCGCCTCCGATCTGGAGCACTACCGTTCCACCGGCTGCGCCGCGGTGCTGCTGTGCGGCAGCGAGGCCCGCTGCCGCAGCATGCAGCGGATGCTCCGGGAGCGGGGGGTGCCCGCCGCTCTGGACTTTGCCTGCGCTGCCATGCCGGAGGCCGGGGAGGTGCGCCTGGCTGTAGGGGCGCTCTCCGCCGGGGCGGAGTATCCCCAGCTGAACCTGGCCATCCTTACCGAGGGGCAGCTGATGACGGCCTCCGCCGGGAAGCAGGGCAGGCCCCGCTCCACAAAAAGGGACAACCGTCAGAAGCTGCTCAGCTACACGGATCTGACGCCGGGGGACCTGGTGGTCCATACCCACCACGGCGTAGGCCGCTTTGAGGGCATCCGCAAGATGCCGGTGGACGGGGTGGAGAAGGACTACATTAAAATTGCCTATGCCGGGGGGGACAGTCTCTACGTCCCCGCCACCCAGCTGGACCTGGTGAGCAAGTACATCGGCGGCGGAGGCGGCGATGAGGAGGGGGGACGCCCCGCCAAGCTGAACAAGCTGGGAGGCACCGACTGGGCCAAGCAGAAAAAGCGGGCCAAGGCGGCCGCCAGGGATCTGGCAAAGGGCCTCATCGCCCTCTACGCCGAGCGCCAGCGCCGGCCCGGCTTCGCCTTCTCCCCGGACTCCCCCTGGCAGCAGGAGTTTGAGGAGGCCTTTGACTACGCGGAGACGGACGATCAGCTGCGGTGTATTGAAGAGATCAAAAGGGACATGGAGCGGCCCGTGCCCATGGACCGGCTCCTCTGCGGCGATGTGGGCTACGGTAAGACGGAGGTGGCTCTGCGGGCCGTCATGAAGTGTGTGCTGGACGGGAAGCAGGCCGCCATCCTGGTGCCCACCACCGTCCTGGCCCAGCAGCACTATACCACGGCGGTGAACCGCTTCCGCTCCTTCCCTGTGGAAACCCGGGTTCTCAGCCGCTTTCAGACCCCCGGCCAGGTCCGGCAGATCCTCTATGAGCTTCAGGCCGGGCGGATTGATCTGCTGATTGGCACCCATAAGCTGCTGCAGAAGGACATTCATTTTAAAGATTTGGGCCTGCTGGTGGTGGACGAGGAGCAGCGCTTCGGCGT
>CDZQ01027372.1_pt1 | contig 23141 bp, 18 predicted proteins | sample 554831 | NCBI WGS metagenome assembly CDZQ01 (sample SAMEA3182112, study PRJEB8094) | gut metagenome | biome: human; feature: gut; material: Stool; isolation source: human stools | place: Canada | collected 2013-05-06 | reverse complement strand
GTGGTGCGCTGCCTGCGCATGAAGTTTTATGCAGACAGCCCCGCCGCCTGGCGGAAATCCTCCAGGCTCACAAAGCCGCGCCGGGCCTTGCAGTTTTCACCCGGGTGGGGACGGCCCGCAGGACGCCAACCTCTCCCTGCCGGCCCAAGGGGAGAGCCCGAAATCAAAACACAGCTGCGGATCGTCCACACTCCCCGACGCCGTCTCCAGCCGCAGTCCCCCACCTCCCGGGGGTCCGGCCAGTCCATCATTGTCATCACATCTCCCTCCCCGCTTCATTTCCTCCGCCGCCGGGAGCCTCCTGCAGCCAGTAGATGGGGTACGGCTCCCCCCGGCGGTAGCCCAGCTTCTCCGCCAGGGCCACGCTGCGAAGGTCGCAGGCGTCCCAGCTGGGGTACAGGCCCCGATCCAGGCACATAAGGATCAGCGCCGCCCCACAGACGGCAGCCAGTCCCCGGCGGCGGTGATCCGGCCTGGTGTCAATCTCAATCTCGATACCGCCCTCGTATATGATATAGGACGACGCCCCCGCCACAGGGACCCCCTCCCACAGGGCCGCCACCCCCAGGCCCCGGCGGACAAAATCCCCGGGGCCGTCAAAGCAGGAGCAGAAGTCCCGGCTCCACCCCTGTGCGAGAAGCACGGGGACCATGGCCTCATCCATCGGGCGAAGTGTGCAGTCCGGCGGCAGCGCGGCGGCCAGGGCTGCCAGCCGCTGCCGGTCAAAAATTCCCGCTGGTAATTCGGGCGGCCCTTCCGCCCCTGCCGCTCTCCAGCCGCCCCATATGGCCCTGAAGGCAGGACCACACCATGGTCTCCTCCCAGCCGTCAAAGAGGCGCCGGGTCCGTTCACAGTCCGTCATGATTCATCTCCTCCATCAGCTTTTCCCTGCCCCACAGCAGGTTCACCGCCTCCAGCAGGGCATTAGCCGTCATATGCTCCGGCAGGCCCATCCGGCGCAGCAGCCGGGCTCGGCGCAGGGCGCTGTCCGGCCCGCCGGTGAGGCCCAGTTCATAGAAATCCGCCTTGGTGGCCCTGGAGCGCTCCCCGGCGGCCTCCCCGTTCTCAAAGGTGGCTCCCGCCCGCTCCAGAGCGGACAGCAGCACCTGGGGGGGCATGCCCTCCACCCCCAGCTTGCCTTCTCTGCCGGGGGCGGCCTTCCGCCGCTCCTTGCCGGGGACATCCGGGATGTAGGCCTGCTTCAGCTGATATCTGGGGATGGCCCCCTTGAGAAAATTGCGGATCACGAAGCCCGCCCCGTCGCTGTCGGTGAGGAGGATCAGCCCCCGCTCCGCCGCCAGACGCCGCAGTAGTGCCAGCCGCTCCCGGTCCTTGAATACGCCGAAGCCCGCTGTCTCCACCACCGTGGCGTCCACCACCTGCTTCAGCGCGTTTCTGTCGTAGCGCCCCTCTACCACGATCACCTCCCGCACCCGTCTCATGCCCGCTCCTCCTGGGCCAGTTCCATCAGCAGCAGCTTCAGTTCGTCGGCCCCATCCACGCCGTTTACGCTCTTGATGCGCAGGTCCACCTCGTAGCACCGGCGCACCGCCATGGCGCACCAGGTCCGGCTCACCCGCCGGGCGTTATCCAGGAGGAGCCGCGCGGGGTAGTCGGAGCGCATATTCCACCGCTCCATAAGCCAAAACTTGTCCCGGCCCGTGTCCAGGGCGATGCGGGCGGTGTAGAGTTTGCGCAGTTCCTTCCCCATCAGGGCCAGCAGCATAAACGGCTCCTCCTGCAGCTTCAGCAGCGAGCCCAGCACCGCCGCCGCCCGGTCAAAGTCCCCCCGGGACACCGCCCCGGTCATCTCAAACACCTGGGCCTCCAGCACCGGGGCGGCCACCGCGTCCACGTCCGCCTTCGTTACCCGCTCTCCGCTGGCGTAGGCCCCGATCTTCTCAATCTCCGGAATCAGGCCGTTCATCAGGCTGCCGCAGGTGAAGAGCAGGTGCTCCGCCGTGGGGGTGTCAATGGTGTGGCCCAGGGCCCTGAACCGGCGGGACACCCACTTGAGAATCTCCCCCTGGCTCTGCTCCTCAAAGGAGACCGCCTGTACGTTTTTCTCCAGGGCGGAGCAGAGTTTTTTGTAGGTCCTGTTGGGCTTGTACTCCACCTGGTCGTACACCAGCACCAGGCAGCAGTAGTCCGGCAGGTCCTCCAGGAGGGCCACCACCAGGCTTCTCTGGTCCTCCGCCAGTTTAAAGAGATCCCAGTCCACCACCTGCACCAGGGTTCTCTGGGCCATCATGGGCATGGCCTCCACCGTCTCCGTCAGGGTCTGGGCCGTAAGCCCCTTCCCCTCCAGCCTGTGGAAATTGAACTCCTCGAACCCCTCCGGCACCAGGGCCTTCCGCATCTGGGCCAGGTAGTATTCCCGGAGATAACTCTCCTCCCCATAGAACGCGTAGGCTCTGGCAAGGCTTCCTCCCGCCAGATCCGTTTTCAGCCGCTCCAGAGCGGCGGCGCCGCCCTTCTTTTTCACTGCCATGGTCTTTCCTCCCTCTGCCCGCCGGGCGGGTTCTATGGCCGGACCCGGACCAGGATGGTCCCCTGCCGGTCCGTCCGATACAGGGTCATCCCCCGCCGGGCCATGCGGTCCATGGCCTCGGCCGAGGGGTGCCCGTAGGCGTTATGCTCTCCCACGCTGATGATTCCCACCTCCGGCGTCACCGCATCCAGCAGATCGTCCGAGGTGGAGCCGGCGGAGCCGTGGTGCCCCACCAGCAGCACCTCCACATCCGGCAGGGAGTAGGTCTCTGTCAAAAGCCGCTCCGTGGCGGCGGCCATATCGCCGGTAGCCAGCACATCGAAATCTCCGGCGGTGCATAGGACCGTCAGTCCCTCCTCGTTTGCCTGGCCCACCGTCAGAGGCGGGTACACCGTCAGGCACGCCTCTCCCAGCGGCAGCCTGGCCGGCTCCTCCACAAACCGCACCGGCACCCGGTAGCGCTCCGCCAGAGCCAGCACCTCCCTCTGGAGATCCGCCTGCCCCCCGTTTTCGGACAATTGGGGCAGCAGCAGCTGTCCCACCTCCACCCGGGCCAGAAGTTCCGCCAAACCGCCGGCGTGATCCTCGTGATAGTGGGTCAGCACCACCGCCTCCAGCCGGTCCCAGCCGTAGGTATCCAGGGTGTCCGCCGCCAGGGAGCCGGGACCCCGGGGCACATAGAGGCTGCCGCAGTCCACCAGCACCGCGCCCTCCTCCCCAGCCAGCACAGCGGCGGCCCCCTGGCCCACATCCACCGCGGCCACCACCAGCCGCGCCCCCCGCACCGACAGCCGGGGAAGTTCCCGGGCCGTAACCAGGCACAGGGCGCTCAGGGCCGCGGCCAGCGCCCACACCCGTCTCGGCGGCCGCAGAAGCACGCACACCAGCCCCATGGCATAGGTCCCCGCCAGCCACACCGCCGCTCCCGGCGTCACAAAGTAGACCCCGTGGCCCGGTATATGGGCCACCAGTCCCGCCAGCCACAGCGTATACCGGGCCAGCGCCCCCGGCAAAGCCGTCAGGGGCAAAAGGGCCGGTACCGCCGCCGCCAGCGGCGTCAGCATCAGGGCGGAGGAGAAGAGCGCCGACGCCGCCCCCAGCGCCAGCAGGTTGGACAGGGGCGAAAGCAGGGGCAGCGCGCCAAAATACAGGGCGCTGATGGGGGCCGTAAACACCAGGGCCCCCAGGCTGGCCGCAAGGGAGGCGCACAGGCCGTTCCAGGCCCACCGCAGCCCCCGCCCCCGGGGACGCCACAGCCGGGAGACGCCCCGATATACCGCCGGGGACACCCACAGCAGCCCCGCCACAGCGGCAAAGGACAGCTGCAGGCTTACAGAGGCCACGGCAAAGGGATTTGCCAGCAAAATCACCAGCAGCGCCCCGGCCAGAGCCGTGGGCGGATCGCTCTCCCGGCCCGCCAGGGGCGCCAGAAGCAAAAAGCCGATCATCACGCAGGAGCGCACCACCGACGGCGTGCACCCCACCGCCGCCATGTACACCAGCAGCACCGGGTAGCCCACCAGAGCCGTCAGATACCGGGAGCGGCCCAGCAGCAGGCCCAGCAGGCCGATAAGAAAACCGCAGTGGAGGCCGGAGACGGCGGTCACGTGCATGAGCCCGCTCTCCTCCAGGTCGCTGATGCTCTGCTCATCCAGTCCGTCCCGGCTGCCTGTGAGTATAGCGGTTATAAGGCCCCCGGCCTGCCCGCCGTAACACCGCTCCACCGCCCCCCGCAGCCGGTGGGCCAGGCGGCAGGGCAGATAGCGGAGACTCCCGGCCCGGCCCCGCTCCACCTCCCGCGCCTCCCCCCGGCCATAGAGCCGCAGGAACACGCCCCGGGCGGTGTAGTAGTCGCTCTCATCGCCTGAGAGGCTCTGGGCGCTGGCGCAGCCCGCCGTAACGGTGAGTGTGTTCCCCGGCACAAGAGCGGAGAGGGATTCGTCCCCGTAGTAGACCGCCTTCCCTCTCAGCCCCTCCACCCGGACCGTCAGGCGCAGGCCGTAGTCCGTAATCTCCGGGTAGTCCAGGACCTCCAGGGCAAATGTGCCCTCCTGCCCCACCAGAGCCTGGGCGGGAGCCAGGTACAGCTGGGCATAGGCCGTCAGCCACAGCGCACCCAGGGCAAAGCCCAGGGACATCACTGCCAGCTGGCGGCGCTTTTTTCTCCACAGGCGCGACAGGGCCAGCCCCGCCAGGCCGCCTCCGGCGGCCGCGTACAGCCACCAGGCGCCGGGGAGCAGATATAGGCACAGCGCCACCCCCGCCCCAAAGGGCAGGGCAAACAACAGCAGCCGTCTCACGGGGCTACCGTATGGGTTCCCGGCGGTTGGTGCGGCCCAGGATATAGTCCGTGCTGGTGTGGTAGTACTCCGCCAGCTGGATCAGGGCCCAGACGGGAATCTCCCGCTCACCACTCTCATATCTGCGGTATACACCCCGCTTCATATGAAGATATTCCGCTACCTGCTGCTGCGTTTTGTCGCCGTCCTCCCGCAGATCACGAATCCGCTTAAACGTCACCGACATCACCTCAGCAGAATGCTACCATTCGGTATCATTTCACTTTTAATATGTCATCATTCGGTGACATTAAAAGTTGAAGAAAATAGGTAGAGTTCTTGTTTTGATATCATATTGCAGATTACGCTGTGGTGTTTTGCCGGGGGAAGTGTTCCGCGCTCCGGCGCGGGTCCCTTTTTCTTCGCAGAAAAAGGGACGAAAAAGCCGCCAGCCCTCTTTGGGCTGGACCCCAGCTTTTTGCCGCTGGCTCGTGCGGTGAATCAGCGGAAGAGTTTTTAGCCGGGGCACCCCGAAGCGCCGCGCCAGAAAACTGGCAATCGAATCACTCCGCCTGTCGGCCCTGCACCCGACGCCTATGTCGTCCTGTCAGGCGAAGCCGCTGACGGACAGGGAAGAACCCCCCTGCGGCGATGCACCACAGTCCCGTTGACTGCACTTCCAGCAGAGCACCGCACCATGGCTGCAATCCCAGTCAGCGGCAGGGACTGCGTGGAGTTTGATCTATCGGTTCGCAGGCCGGCAGGCGCAGGTGGTGCTCTGCCAGACTCAGGCGGGGGGATGACACTGCCGAATCGTATGACCCCCTCTGACGGCCGCATGACCCGCCGCCAAAGGCGAGAGGGCCGGAACCGAAGGGGTTCCGGCGGCTTTTTGGTACCTTTTTCTCCGCAGAAAAAGGTACCCGCGCCGGGGCGCGGAACATCCCCGTTTCTTCGAAAAAAGCAACCCGCCGGGGCGTGGAATACCCCCGCAGGAAAGCCCCCGCCGCAGGACAGCGGCGGCACCCCCCTATCCCTTCAGAACAGTGGGCATACCGCAGACCATCCTGACCACCCGCTGCGCCCGGCGGGCCAGCAGCACACACAGCCGTCCGGTCTGCTCCCGGGCCATACGGTCCTGCCGGTTGTCCGGAATCACCCCGCTGCCCACCTCATTGCAGATGACCACCTGCTTGTCCAGAAGGGCGGGCAGCAGTGCCTCGCTGCCCATGGGGTCCCGGGCCACCAAGTCCTGCAGATTGTACACCACGGGCCGTCCATCCAGGACAGCGTCCGACATGTCGGCGGCTGTATAGCCCAGGGATGCGGCATAACTCCGCTTGCCGGAGGCGGCGGAGCCGATAATCAAGGTCATAGGGCAACTCTCCTCTCTCTTTGTCAGGGGCACATGGGTCCCCTTGCGGGGGATGGGGATACCGCACACCAGTTCCAGCACCGTGTCAAACCGGCTGGCCAGGGCTATATTCAGCCGCCCCAGAGTCTCCACATAGCGCCGGGTATCCCGGTCATAGGTCCCGCCGTCGCTCCCCACGTCGTTGGTGACAACAATCAGATGCTCGCACTGCTTCTCCAGGGACTCCACCCCCGCCAGAATATCCGCGTAGGCGTCCCGGCAGACGCCGGCCTCGTCAAACATCTCATTGGCCGTTAAATTGCACATGCACTCCAGCAGCGCGGTGCCCCGCCGGGGCAGGCGGATTGTCTCCAGAGATTCATAGCACTCGATGGTATCAAAGCCCTTGGCGCTGCGCATGGCCCGGTGCCTGGCTATTTTTTCCAGGCTTTCCGGCCCGTAGGGCCGCATCGTCGCCACATAATATCGGGGGCCAGGGCACTGCGTGGCAAGCAGTTCCGCATAAAAACTCTTGCCGCAGGCCGAGCCGCCGGTGAGTAAAATGTTCATATTTCGTCTCGCTTTCCCGCCGGAGTTCTCCGCCCCGGCTCTCTCTGGAAGTATTGTAGCGAATTCCCTGGGGAATGTCAACCGGCGAGAAAAAGAGGAAATTTCAATAAAAAGGGTTGCCGCCGGGGGTTTTTCTGATATACTGAAATCATCAAATTGTGTGGTGTCCCGGGAGGTGACAGTTTTGTCTGAGGAAAAACTGCTGAAGGAACTGCGGGCGGAAAACGCGCGGCTGAGCCGCCAGGTGGAGCACGATGAACTGACAGGGCTCCTCAGCCGCGGCGCCACGGAGCGGCGGGTGGGGGAGATCCTGGCCCAGAAGGGCGGCGCGCTGCTGGTGGCGGACCTGGACCGCTTTAAGGAGGTCAACGACCGGTTTGGCCACATCGTGGGAGACCGTCTGCTGCAAAAGGCGGCAGAACTGATGGGCTATCTGGCGGCCCCGGGAGACCTGCTGGGGCGGGTCGGCGGGGATGAGTTCGTTATGTTTCTCACCGGCTGTCAGGATGAGCGGGCGGCGGAGGAGCGCTCCCAGATGATTCAGCGGCGATTTCGCCAGTTCCGGCGCTCTGAGGGACAGGGCCTGCCTCTGTCTGTCACCACGGGTCTGTCTGTGAGCCTGCCGGGGGACACCTACCAAACCCTGTTTGACCGGGCGGATCAGCAGCTGCTGGCCCGCAAGGAGGCGGGCCGGGCCAGCGGCGCCGGGCGCAAGAGCCTGGTGCGGGACGTACAGCAGATCCGGGAGGAATTGGTGGAGCAGGCTCTGACCCCGGGGGCCTACTGCCAGGACTACGCCACCTTTAAGAGCATTTACCGCTTCATTGAGCGCGGCATGCAGCGCAGCGACCAGCAGGCCTGCGTGATCCTGATTACCCTCATGGACGGCGAGGGGGAGTTCCCGCCGCTCCAAAACCGGGAGCAGCAGATGGAGCTGCTGGGCACCATGCTCCAGCGGTCCCTGCGGGCAGGCGATGTGTTCACCCGCTACAGCAGCTGCCAGTATCTGGTACTGGTGGTGAACGTGACAACGGAACTGGCGGACCAGATCGCCCACCGGGTGTGCGCGCTGTTTGACGCCCAGACCCGGCAGGGCGGGCTGCTGCTGCACTACTGCTATCCCTTGCGTCCGGCGGGAAAGCCCTGACCGGACCATCTCTCCGGGCCCGCCGCCCGGCTGATTCAAAACGCACCGCGCCCCGGGATGTCCGTTCCCGGGGGCGCGGTGCGTCTTATTCGTTTTCTGCCCCTGTCTGCCGCTCTCACCCGTCGATGGTGGAGATCCGGCTGGTGATGGCCTCCAGCACATCCAGCAGCGCCCGGACCGTATCCAGAGAGGTAAAGGAGGTGATGTTATTCTCAATGGCCAGGCGGCGCATCTCGCAGCCCGCGTTTACATGGGCGGAGGAACTGGGGTCCCGGGTGTTGATGAGGTAGGCCACCCGGCCGCCCCGCATGGCCTCGGTAATATCCGCTGGGTCCTCGGTGTAGTCCCGCTTCACCCGGGTGCGAATCCCGTGCTGGCGCAGGTAGCGGGCGGTACCGGTGGTGGCCTCGATGTTGAAGCCCATCTGGTAGAACCGCCGCACCAGGGGTAGCGCCTCCTCCTGGTCGTCCCGGCAGACGGAGAGCAGCACCGTGCCGTGGTCCTGGAGCGTCATCCCCGCGGCCTGCATGGCCTTGTAGAGGGCGTAGGGCAGCCGGTCGTCATAGCCGATGGCCTCACCGGTGGACTTCATCTCCGGGGAGAGGTAGGCGTCCAGGCCGCTGAGTTTGCTGAAGGAAAACACAGGCACCTTACAGTACCAGCGCTTCTTCTCAGGGGGATACAGCTGGGTGATGCCCTGCTCCCGGAGGCTCTCCCCCAGAATGACCTTGGTGGCAATGTCCGCCAGGGACCAGCCGGTGGCCTTGGACAGGAAGGGCACCGTCCGGGAGGAGCGGGGGTTCACCTCAATGATGTAGACCTTTTCCTGCCGGTCCACGATGAACTGAATGTTGTAAAGACCCACGATGCCAATGCCGAGGCCCAGCTTTCTGGTATAGTCCAGGATGGTATCCTTCACCACCTGGGGGATGGAGAAGGTGGGATACACGCTGACGGAGTCGCCGGAGTGGACGCCGGTGCGCTCCACCAGTTCCATGATGCCGGGGACAAATACATCCTCCCCGTCGCAGATGGCGTCCACCTCCACCTCCTTGCCGATGATGTACCTGTCCACCAGCACAGGCTTGTCGGCATCCACCTCCACAGCGGTCTTCAGGTAGTGGCGGAGCATCTCCTCATTGGCCACAATCTCCATGGCCCGGCCCCCCAGCACAAAGCTGGGGCGGACCAGCACCGGGTATCCGATCTCCCGGGCGGCCCGGACGCCCTCCTCCACGCTGGTGACGGCCTCCCCCCGGGGCTGCGGGATATCCAGGTCGCAGAGGACCTGCTCAAAGGCCTTCCGATCCTCCGCCCGCTCGATGGCGGCGCACTCGGTGCCCACGATCCGCACCCCGTGGTCCATCAGGGGCTGGGCCAGGTTGATAGCGGTCTGGCCCCCCAGGGAGGCGATGACCCCCTCGGGCTTCTCCAGTTCGATGATGTTCATCACATCCTCCACCGTCAGCGGCTCAAAGTACAGCTTATCGCTGCAGGTGTAGTCGGTGGAGACGGTCTCGGGGTTGTTGTTGATGATGATGGCGTCGTAGCCCGAGGCCTTGATGGTCTGGACGGCGTGGACGGTGGAGTAGTCGAATTCCACACCCTGTCCGATGCGGATGGGGCCGGAGCCCAGCACAATCATCTTCTTATGGGGGGAGACGATGGACTCGTTCTCCTCCTCATAGGTGGAGTAGAAGTAGGGAATGTAGCTGGAAAACTCACTGGCGCAGGTGTCGATCATCTTGTACACGGGGAAGAGGCCCATGGCCTTGCGCCGGTCGAACACCTCCCGCTCCGTACACTTCCAGAGCCAGGCGATGGCCTTGTCGGAGAAGCCCTTCCGCTTGGCCTTCCGCAGAATCATATCGTCCCAGGGCCGGGCCTTGATCTCCTCCTCATAGCGGACAATGTTGGAAATCTTGTCCAGAAACAGCATGTCAATCTGGGTGGCGGCCCAGATCTGGCCCAAGTCGGTGCCCCGGCTCATCAGTTCCGCAACAGCAAAAATCCGGTCGTCGGTGCCAATCCTGATGTAGTCCAGCAGGCCCTTGTCGGTGAAGCTGTCGAACTTGCTCATGTAGATGTGGCCCACGCCAATCTCCAGGGAGCGCACTGCCTTCAGGATACTCTCCTGCAGGGTGCGTCCCACCGCCATGACCTCGCCGGTGGCCTTCATCTGGGTGGAGAGGACATTGCTGGCACTGACAAACTTGTCGAAGGGGAACCGGGGCATCTTTGTCACCACGTAATCCAGGGTGGGTTCAAAGCTGGCGGGGGTGTTGGCGATCCGGATCTCGTCCAGATGCAGCCCCACGGAGATTTTGGCGGACACCCGGGCGATGGGATAGCCGCTGGCCTTGCTGGCCAGGGCGGAGGACCGGGACACCCGGGGGTTGACCTCAATGACATAGTACTGGAAGCTCTGGGGGTCCAGGGCGAACTGGACGTTGCAGCCCCCCTCGATTTCCAGGGCCCGGATGAGGCGCAGGGCGCTGTCCCGCAGCAGGTGGTACTCCTTGTTGGTGAGGGTCTGGCTGGGGGCCACCACAATGGAGTCGCCGGTGTGGATGCCCACGGGGTCAATATTCTCCATGTTGCAGATGGTAATGGCGGTATCGTTGGCGTCCCGCATCACCTCGTACTCGATCTCCTTATATCCCCTGATGCTCTTCTCAAGCAGCACCTGTCGGACCGGGGACAGGGCCAGGGCGTTTTTCATCATCAGCTTCAATTCTTTTTCATTGTCCGCGAAGCCGCCGCCGGTCCCCCCCAGGGTAAAGGCGGGACGCAGGATCACCGGATAGCCGATCTCCTCCGCCGCCTGAACCGCCTCGTCGATGGTGTGGGTGATCCGGGAGGGCACCACCGGCTCCCCCAGCTGTAAGCACAGTTCCTTAAACAGTTCCCGGTCCTCGGCCTTCCGGATGCTCTCATAGCGGGTTCCCAGCAACTCCACGCCGCACTCGTCCAGCACCCCCTGGCGCTTCAGCTCCATGGCCAGGTTCAGCCCCGTCTGGCCGCCGATGCCGGGGACGATGGCGTCAGGCCGCTCAAAGCGGAGGATCTTGGCCAGATACTCCGCGGTCAGCGGCTCCATGTACACCTTGTGGGCAATGCTGGTGTCAGTCATGATGGTGGCAGGATTGGAGTTGGCCAGGATCACCTCATACCCCTCCTCCCGGAGGGCCAGACAGGCCTGGGTGCCGGCATAGTCAAACTCCGCCGCCTGGCCGATGACAATGGGGCCGGAGCCGATGACCAGGATCTTATGTAAATCTGTCCGCTTAGGCATGGCGCTGTCCCTCCTTCATCATGGCGATGAACTGGTCAAACAGGTATCCGCTGTCCTGGGGCCCGGGGGCGCTCTCCGGGTGGTACTGGACGGAAAACACCCGGTCCCGTGCGCACCGGAGCCCCTCCACCGTATCGTCCAGCAGGTTCATATGGGTCACTTCCAGTCCCGTGCCTGCCAGGGAGGCGGCGTCCACGGCGTAGCTGTGGTTCTGGCTGGTAATCTCCAGCTTGCCAGTGGCCAGGTTCTTTACCGGATGGTTGCCGCCCCGGTGGCCGAATTTCAGCTTATAGGTTTTCCCGCCGTAGGCCAGGGCGATCATCTGGTGGCCCAGGCAGATGCCGAAGATGGGATACAGCCCCCGCAGCTGCCTCACCAGCCGGATCACCGGTTCCACATCCTCCGGGTTCCCGGGGCCGTTGGAGAGGAACACCCCGTCAGGCTCCATGCCCATGATGACGGAGGCAGGGGTGTCGTAGGGCACCACCGTGACGTTGCAGCCCCGCTGGTTCAGGGAGCGGACAATATTCAGCTTGATGCCGCAGTCCACTGCCACCACATTATACCTGTGGTTGGAGGTCCGGGCGTACCAGCGCTTGCGGCAGCTGACCCGGGAGACCTGATCCCGGGGCAGATCCACAGCCCCCAGGCGGGCCAGGGCCTCCTCCCGGCTCACCTCCGCCCCGCAGAGGAGCACCTTCCGGCTGCCCTGGTCCCGAATGCTCCGGGTCAGCTTCCGGGTGTCCACCCCCTCGATGGCGGGGATGCCGTAGTCCTCCAGAATCTCCGAGAGGGTCTTGGTATAGCGGAAGTTGGAGGGGATGTCGTTGTACTCCCGAACCACCAGGCCGCCGATGGTGGGGATCTTTGTCTCAAAATCCTCGTCGGTAATGCCGTAGTTGCCGATGATGGGATAGGTCATCACCACCAGCTGGCCGGTGTAGGAGGGGTCGGACACAATCTCCTGGTATCCCACCATGGAGGTGTTGAACACGATCTCACACACCCCGTCCCTGCGGGCGCCGAAGCGGTAGCCGTAGTACTCGCCGCCGTCCTCCAGCACAATTTTGCAGTCATAGCTTCTGATCATCTGCGCGCTCCTTTCCAATCCGTGCTCCCAATATAGAAAAAAATCCCGGCCTGCCCGGACGTGTCAGCCACGCCCGCCAAACCGGGAAAAAACAGCAATAGCGCCGCCGCCGGGAAACACGCCCGCACCGGCCTGGGCCCCTTCGCTCCCACACTGATACGCCCCTGTCACAGCCAGGCCGCCTCCTCCGCGCTTCGCCAAACTTTTTTGCAGGTCATCAAAAACTTTTTCAGCGCAAAAGTTCCCAAAATTCCTGCAAATGTCTAAAAATTCACATACTTTTTACAGATTTACTTGGAAAACTATCTCACAAAATCTGGTGGAAGTCAAGATGGAAACGAGAAATTTACAGAAATTTTCAGGATTTATGGAACTTCCATATAGGCGGCTGGAAAAAGGCCGAAGGAATTCATACAACATTTCATCTTGCGTTTTTTGGGGGAAAATGTTAGCCTAAAGGTGAAATGAAAAAGCTTGTCTGCAACTGACGGGACGTGGAGCACCACATGGGAACAGGCAGGCTGTTTTTTGTCGACCGTCTGGGCAGCCTATCCTAGCAATGGGACGGGTGTGCCCTTTTTCGTTTGCCCTGGACCGGGGCGCCCCTCATCCCGCCATATAGAGGAATCCACACCCCCTCGCCGCGCCGCGGCGAAGAAAAAGGAGGAAACGCTATGCAGAAAGTAGCCGTCATCATGGGCAGCGCCAGCGATCTGGCCGTGGCCCGGAAAGCGGTGGACACCCTGGGCAGCTTTGGCGTACCCAGCGAGGTTCACGTCTTTTCCGCCCACCGCACCCCCATTCAGGCCAAGGAGTTTGCCCAGAGCGCCCGCTCCAGGGGCTTCGGTGCCATCATCGCCGCCGCCGGCATGGCAGCCCACTTAGCCGGAGCCATTGCCGCCAACACCATCCTGCCCGTCATCGGCATACCCATCAAATCCAATACGCTGGACGGCGTTGACGCCCTCCTGTCCACGGTACAGATGCCCTCCGGAATCCCGGTGGCCACCGTTGCCATTGACGGAGCCGTCAATGCCGCCTTGCTTTCCATCCAGATCCTGGCCGTGGGGGACCCGGCCCTGGCGGAAAAGCTGGAGGAAAAGCGGCGGAAGGACGCGGAAAAGGTTCTTGCCGCCGACGCGGAGGTGCAGGCCGAATTCAGCCGCTGAATACCCGCCGGGTTTACCGGACCCATTCCATATTTTAATACTTACAATTATTTATCATACGCAGGAGGACACACGCCATGGAAAAAACCGTGCAGCTGTACGAGGGCAAGGCCAAGAAGGTCTACGCCACCGAGGACCCCAGCTACGTCATCGTCTCCTACAAGGACGACGCCACCGCCTTTGACGGCACCAAAAAGGGCACCATTCTGGGCAAGGGCGCCGTCAATAACCGCATGAGCAACTTCCTCATGGGCAAGCTGGCCGAGGCCGGCGTTCCCACCCACCTCGTCCAGCAGCTTAACGACCGGGAGACGCTGGTGAAGAAGGTGCAGATCGTCCCTCTGGAGGTCATTATCCGCAACGTGTCCGCCGGCTCCTTTGCCAAGCGCTACGGCGTGGAGGAGGGCATCGTGTTCGACGAGCCCACCTTTGAGTTCTCCTATAAAAATGACGACCTCCACGATCCCCTGCTGAACACCTCCCACGCCCTGGCCCTGAAGCTGGCCACCCGGGAGGAGATCGACACCATCCGCGCCATGGCCCTGAAGATCAACGACGTGCTGAAGGCCTTTTTTGCCGGGTGCGGTGTGCGGCTCATCGACTTTAAGCTGGAGTTCGGCCGCCTCAGCGACGGCACCATTGTCCTGGCTGACGAAATCAGCCCCGACACCTGCCGCTTCTGGGACGCCAGGACCAACGAAAAGCTGGACAAGGACCGGTTCCGCCGGGATCTGGGCAACGTGGAGGAGGCCTACCAGGAGATGATGCGCCGGGTATTCGGCGAATAGACGGAGGAAACGGCATTGGGAGGTTTTTTCGGGGCCATCTCCAAGCGGGACTGTGTGCTGGACCTTTTCTTCGGCGTGGACTACCACTCCCACCTGGGCACCCGCCGGGGCGGCATGGCGGTGTACGACAGCGCCGGGGGATTCCAGCGCCAGATCCACAATATTGAGAACACGCCCTTCCGCACCAAGTTTGAAAAAGATATCATCGACTTCCACGGCACCAGCGGCATCGGCTGCATCAGCGACACGGACCCCCAGCCTCTGCTGGTGCGCTCCCACCTGGGGCTGTACGCCATCACCACTGTGGGCATTATCAACAACGCCGAGGCGCTGGTGGAGTCCTATTTTACCCGCCACGGCCACCAGTTTATGGCCATGAGTTCCGGCAAGGTCAACGCCACAGAGATCATTGCCGCCCTCATCAACCAGAAGGACAGCCTGGCGGAGGGTATCCGCCACGCCCAGGAGTTGATTGACGGCTCCGCCACCGTCCTCATCCTCACTCAGGACGGGATCATCGCCGCCCGGGACAAGCTGGGCCGCCTGCCGGTGCTGATTGGGAAGAGTCCGGATGGCTGCTGCGTGTCCTTCGAGTCCTTTGCCTACCACAAGCTGGGCTATGAGGACGCCTACGAACTGGGCCCCCGGGAGATTGTCCGGGTGACGGCGGAGGGCTGGGAGGCCCTCTCCCCCGCCGGGGACAAAATGCGCATCTGCGCCTTCCTCTGGACCTACTACGGCTACCCCAACTCCAACTACGAGGGGGTCAACGTGGAGGTGATGCGCTACCGCAACGGGGAGATTATGGCCCGGGATGAGATCGCCCGGGGCCTCCTGCCCAAGGTGGACTACGTAGCCGGGGTGCCCGATTCCGGCGTGCCCCACGCCATCGGCTACGCCAACCGCAGCGGCAAGCCCTTCGCCCGCCCCTTTGTGAAGTACACCCCCACCTGGCCCCGCTCTTTCATGCCCGCCAATCAGGACGTGCGCAACCAGGTGGCCAAAATGAAGCAGATCCCCGTGCCGGAACTCATTGAGGGGAAAAAGCTCCTCTTTGTGGACGACTCCATTGTCCGGGGCACCCAGCTGCGGGAGACGGTGGAATTCCTCTACAGCTGCGGGGCGGAGGAGGTCCACATGCGCTCCGCCTGCCCCCCCATTATGTACGGCTGTAAATACCTGAACTTTTCCCGCAGCAATGACCAGATGGAACTGCTCTCCCGCCGCATCGTCCAGGAACTGGAGGGCGGGGAGGGCCAAGCCCATCTGTCGGAATACGCCGACAGCGCCACGGAGCGGGGGCAGTGCCTGCTGCACGCCATCTGCCACAAGCTGGGCTTCAGTTCCCTGGGCTACCAGTCCCTGGAGGGCCTGCTGGAGGCCATCGGCATTGACCGGGACAAGGTATGCACCTACTGCTGGTCCGGGAAGGAATAGGCCATGGAAAAACGCGATTATACACCACCGGGGACGCCCTGGGAGCCAAATTTGTCCGGGATATCGAGCCCGGGGAGGTGGTGGTGGATCGCAGCGGCGCCATCCGCTCCCTCCACTCCCCATCCAGGCCAAGAGCGCCATCTGCGTCTTTGCGTACATCTACTTCGCCCGCCCCGACTCCGTCATCGACGGGGCCTCGGTGGAACTGGCCTGCCAGGAGGCGGGCAAGCACCTCTCCCTGGAGCACCCCGTAGGGGCGGATATGGTCATGGGCGTGCCGGACTCCGGCATCCCCGCCGCCATCGGCTATGCCCGCTGCTCCGGCAGCTATCCCATGGAGGTTCCCCGGCAGACGGACAAAATATGTTTGAAAGTGAGATCGAAACATGAGCGAGAGTTATTCCGCCTCCTACGCCGCCGCCGGCGTGGACATCACCGCCGGCTACCGGGCGGTTGAACTGATGAAGCAGCACATCGCCCGCACCATGACGGAGGGGGTCTGCGGCGATATCGGCGGCTTCGGCGGCCTCTTCGAACTGGACGTCACCGGCATGAAGCGGCCCGTCCTGGTCTCCGGCACCGACGGCGTGGGCACGAAGCTGCGCATCGCCCAGCTGCTGGACAAGCACGACACCATCGGCATCGACTGCGTGGCCATGTGCGTCAACGACGTAATCTGCTGCGGCGCTAAGCCTCTCTTTTTCCTGGACTACATCGCCTGCGGCAAGAACATCCCTGAGAAAATCGCCGCCATCGTCGCCGGCGTGGCGGAGGGCTGCGTCCGGGCGGGCTGCGCCCTCATCGGCGGGGAAACCGCCGAGCACCCCGGCATGATGCCGGTGGACGACTACGACCTGGCCGGCTTCTCCGTGGGCGTGGTGGATCGGGAAAAAATCGTGGACCACAGCGCCATGGTTCCCGGGGACGTACTCATCGCTCTGCCCTCCAGCGGCGTCCACTCCAACGGCTTTTCCCTGGTACGCCGGATATTCAACGTCGAGCACGCGGATCTCACCTCCCCGATGGAGGCGCTGGAGGGGCGGAGCCTGGGCCAGGCGCTGCTGGAGCCCACCCGGATCTACGTGAAGCCTATTCTGGCCCTGCTGGAGCAGGTGGCCGCCAAGGGCATCTCCCACATCACCGGCGGCGGTTTTTACGAGAACCTTCCCCGCAGCATCCCCCAGGGGCTGGGCGCGAAGATCGACCGCAGCGCCATCCGGGTGCCCTCCATCTTCGACCTTATTGCCAGGACCGGCAATATCCCCCAGCGGGATATGTTCAACACCTTCAACATGGGCGTGGGCATGAGCGTGGCGGTCCCCGCCGCCCAGGCGGACACCGCTCTGGCCATTCTCCGGGAAAACGGCGAGGACGCCTACGTCATGGGAGAAATCGTTGCCGGCGAGGAGAAGGTGATCCTATGCTGACCGCCCGCATCGCCGTGCTGGTCTCCGGCGGCGGCACCAACCTCCAGGCCCTCATCGACGCCCAGCGCTCCGGCGCCCTCCACAGCGGGGTGCTGAGCCTGGTGGTGGCGGACCGGTCCGGCATCCGGGCCATCGAGCGGGCCCAGGAGGCGGACATCGCCTGCGCCGTGATCCCCCGGCGGGAGGCGGATTTTGAGGAGCGGGTGCTCCAGGCCCTGGCCCACTACCAGATCGACATGGTGGTGCTGGCCGGGTTTCTGGGCATCCTATCGGCAGACTTCATCGCCCGGTTCGGCGGGCCCATCATCAATGTCCACCCCTCTCTCATTCCCGCCTTCTGCGGCAGGGGCTTCTATGGGCTGAGGGTTCACCAGGCGGCCCTGGACTACGGTGTGAAAGTCACCGGGGCCACCGTCCACTATGTCAACGAGGTGCCCGACGGGGGGAAGATCCTGCTTCAGCGGGCGGTGGACATCCAGGCGGACGACACCGCCGAAACACTGCAGCGCCGGGTCATGGAGCAGGCGGAGTGGCAGCTTCTGCCCCAGGCGGCGGAACAGGTGGCCCGCACTCTGCTCCGGGCGGACCCAGTATAAGGAGGAAACACCACATGGATATTTACGCCATCAACGACCTGGGCCGGCTGCTGGCCCAGAACAGCTACCCCGGCCGGGGCATCGTGGCCGGCAAGAGCGCCGACGGAAAAAGCGCCGCCGTAGCTTACTTCATTATGGGCCGCAGCGAGAACAGCCGCAACCGCATCTTTGAGACCACGGAGGACGGCATCCGCACCCGGGCCTTCGATGAGAGCAAGCTCTCCGATCCCAGCCTCATTATCTACCACCCGGTTCGCCGCCTGGGGGACACCCTCATCGTCACCAACGGCGACCAGACCGACACCCTTCGGGACGGCCTGCGCTCCGGCAAGACCTTCGGCCAATCCCTGAAAAGCCGCCGCTTTGAGCCGGACGGCCCCAATTGGACCCCCCGCATCAGCGCCATTCTCACCTTTGCCGGCGGGGACTTTGACTACCACATGTCCATTCTGAAGAGCGCCGACGCCGCGGGCAGCGCCTGCAACCGCTTCACCTTCGCCTATGAGAGCTTGGCGGGCCTGGGCCACTTTATCCACACCTACGTCACCGACGGCAGCCCCATTCCCACCTTCCAGGGGGAGCCGGAGCGCCTCGCCATCGGCAGCGACCCCGAGGCGTTCACCCGCATGATCTGGGAGAACCTCAACGACGCCAACAAGATCTCCCTCTACACCAACTGGATCGACCTGGCCACCGGCCGCGAGCAGGTCCGGATCATCAACAAGCACCAGTAAGGAGGCCCCCATGGAACGAAACCGCGACGGCTATGTCTCCCCCCTCTCCACCCGCTACGCCAGCCGGGAGATGCAGTACCTCTTCTCTGAAAACCACAAATTCCGCACCTGGAGGCGGCTGTGGATCGCTCTGGCCAAGTCGGAGCGGCAGCTGGGCCTTCCCATCACCGAAGAGCAGATCCGCCAGCTGGAACAGCACGCCGAGGACATCAACTACGACGTGGCCGAGGCCCGGGAAAAGCTGGTCCGCCACGACGTGATGAGCCACGTCTACGCCTACGGCCGGCAGTGCCCCGCCGCCGAGGCCATTATCCACCTGGGCGCCACCTCCTGCTATGTGGGGGACAACACGGATCTTATCATCCTGCGGGACGCGTCAAAGCTGGTGCTGCGCAAGGCGGTACAGGTGCTGCGCAACCTCTCCGCCTTTGCCCGGCAGTACAAGGACCTGCCCTGCCTGAGCTACACCCACCTCCAGCCCGCCCAGCTGACCACCGTGGGCAAGCGGGCCACCCTATGGATGAACGAACTGGTGATGGACATTGAGAACCTGGAGTACCAGGCATCCGCCCTGCGCCTGCGGGGCGTGAAGGGCACCACCGGCACCCAGGCCAGCTTTATGGAACTGTTTGAAGGGGATGAGGAGAAGGTAAAGGCCCTAGACAAGCTGGTGGCGGAGCAGATGGGCTTTGACCGGTCCGTGGCCGTCTGCGGCCAGACTTACTCCCGGAAGGTGGACGCCAGCTTCCTGGCGGCCCTCTCCGGCTTCGCCCAGTCCGCCTGCAAGTTTGCCAACGACCTGCGCATCCTCCAGTCCTTTGAGGAACTGGAGGAGCCCTTCGAGAAAAACCAGATCGGCTCCTCCGCCATGCCCTACAAGCGCAACCCCATGCGCTCTGAGCGGATCTGCGCCCTGGCCCGCTATGTCATCCAGGACGCGGTCAACCCCGCCATGACCGCCGCCACCCAGTGGATGGAGCGGACGCTGGACGACAGCGCCAACAAACGCATCGCCGTCAGCGAGGCCTTCCTGGCGGTGGACGCCATCCTGGAAATCTATATCAACGTCACCGCCGGCCTCGTGGTCTACGACCGGGTGGTCCGCCGCCGGGTGATGGAGAAGCTGCCCTTTATGGCCACGGAGAACATCATGATGGAGGCCGTCAAGCGGGGCGGCAACCGCCAGCAACTCCACGAGGCCCTGCGGGAACACTCCCACGCCGCCGCCCGGAAGGTGAAGCTGGAGGGCGGGGTCAACGACCTCATTGACCGCATCGTGGCGGACCCGCTTTTTCCCCTGACCCGGGATGAGATTGAGGAGCAGATGGCCCCGGAGCGGTACGTGGGGCGGGCTCCCAGCCAGGTAGCGGAGTTTTTGGAGAGTGAAATCGCCCCCATTCTCTCCCGCTATCCCCAGGAGCAGCTGCACGCAGAACTGAACGTATAAAGTCACAAAGACAGAACCGACAGAAAAGGAGAGCGCCATGAAAGAACTGGAACTGAAATACGGCTGTAACCCCAATCAGAAGCCCGCCCGTCTGTTTATGCGGGACGGCAGCGACCTGCCCATTCAGGTGTTGAACGGCAAGCCCGGCTATATCAACTTCCTGGACGCCTTTAACGCCTGGCAGCTGGTGAAGGAACTGAAGGAGGCCCTGGGGCTTCCCGCCGCCACCTCCTTTAAGCACGTCTCCCCCACCTCCGCCGCCGTGGGCCTGCCCCTCAGCGACAAATTGAAGCGGGCCTGCTTTGTGGACGACGTGCCGGAACTGGACGCAAGCCCCCTGGCCGCCGCCTACGCCCGGGCCCGGGGAACCGACCGGCTCTGCTCCTTCGGGGACTGGGCCGCCCTCAGCGACGTGTGCGACGCCGCCACCGCAAAGCTGATCCAGCGGGAGGTGTCCGACGGCGTCATCGCCCCCGGCTACACCGACGAGGCCCTGGCCATCCTCAAAACCAAGCGGAAGGGCGGCTACAACATCGTCCGGATCGACCCGGACTATGTCCCCGCCTCCCAGGAGACCAAGGACGTGTACGGCATCACCTTCGAACAGGGCCGCAACAATTTCAAGATCGGCCCCCACCTGCTGGAAAACATTGTCACCGCCAACAAGGACCTGCCGGAGAGTGCCAAGCGGGATCTGACCGTGGCTCTGATTACCCTCAAGTACACCCAGTCCAACTCCGTCTGCTACGCCGTGGACGGCCAGGCCATCGGCGTGGGCGCCGGCCAGCAGAGCCGCATCCACTGCACCCGCCTGGCGGGCACCAAGGCGGACACCTGGTTCATGCGCCAGCACCCCAAGACCCTGGCGCTGCCCTTCCTGCCCACCCTGGGCCGCCCGGAGCGGGACAATGTGGTGGACGGCTACATCAACGGCAATGAGGAGGACGTGTGCGCCGAGGGCAACTGGCAGAAGTACTTCACCGCCCGCCCCGCCCCCCTGACCGACCGGGACCGCCAGGCCTGGCTGGACACCTTCAACAACGTGGCCCTGGGCTCCGACGCCTTCTTCCCCTTCCCCGACAGCATCCAGCGGGGCCGCCACAGCGGCGTGCGCTACATTGCCCAGCCCGGCGGCTCCATCCGGGACGACCAGGTCATTGCCAAGTGCGATGACTACGACATGGTTATGGCCTTTACCGGTATGCGTCTGTTCCACCACTAAGGCCGGCTTCAAAGTCCCCCCCTTCGTCCGCGGCGCGAAACTCTGCGAGGCGCTTTCCCGCCCCGCAGAGTTTCGCGTCCTGACGCCCAAATCAATAGAGAGGTATTTCTGGTATGAACATTATGGTAATCGGCGGCGGCGGCCGCGAGCACGCCATGATTCAAAAGCTGCGGGAGGACCCCAGATCGGAGACCATCTACGCTCTGCCCGGCAACGGCGGCATTGCGCGGGACGCGATCTGTGTGGATATCGCCGCCAAGGACATCCCCGCCATTGTGGGCTTTGCCCGAACCCACGCCGTGGACTTTGCCGTGGTGGCCCCGGACGACCCCCTGGTGCTGGGGGCGGTGGACGCGCTGGAGGCGCTGGGCATCCCCTGCTTCGGCCCCAACAGAGCCGCCGCCGCCATTGAGGGCAGCAAGGTGTTTGCCAAGGATCTCATGCGCCGCCACGGGATTCCCACCGCCGCCTACGAGGTGTTCACCGACCTGGACGCGGCCCTCCGCTATGTGGAGGACTGCCCTCTGCCCACCGTGGTAAAGACCGACGGGCTGGCTCTGGGCAAGGGCGTGCTGATCTGTGAAAGCCGGGAGGAGGCCCGCCGGGCGGTGCGTTCCATGCTGGAGGAGCGGATCTTTGGAGACAGCGGCGCCCGGGTTGTCATCGAGGAGTTTCTCACCGGGCCGGAGGTCTCCGTCCTCACCTTTACCGACGGAGAAACCCTGGTGCCCATGGTGTCCTCCATGGACCACAAGCGGGCTCTGGACGGGGATGAGGGACTTAACACCGGCGGCATGGGCACCATCGCCCCCAACCCGTTCTACACGCCGGAGGCGGCGGAGCGGTGCATGGAGGAGATCTTCCTGCCCACTATCCGGGCCATGCGGGCCGAGGGCCGGCCCTTCAAGGGCTGCCTCTACTTCGGCCTCATGCTGACAGCCGACGGCCCCAAGGTCATCGAGTACAATTGCCGCTTTGGCGATCCGGAGACCCAGGTGGTGCTGCCCCTTCTGCGCAGCAGCCTTCTGGAGATCATGCTGGCCACCGCCCAGGGCCGCCTGGCGGAGACCGCGGTGCAGTTTTCCCAGCAGTCCGCCTGCTGCGTGGTGCTGGCCTCCCGTGGCTACCCCCAGCACTACGAGAAGGGGTTCCCCATCTCCCTGCCGGAGACGGGGCCCGGGGAACATATCTATATCGCCGGCGCCGCGGTGCGGGATGACGGGGCCCTGGTGACAAGCGGCGGCCGGGTGCTGGGCGCCGTGGCCGTGGCGGATGATCTGCCCGCCGCCGTGGCCGCCGCCTACGGCCTTTCCCACCGCATCCACTTTGACAACGCCTACTGCCGCCGGGACATCGGCCGGCGCGCCCTGGCGGAACTGGGAGGGAACGCGTAATGGTATATCGGATCTTTGTGGAAAAGCGCCCCGGCCTCTCCCCGGAGGCGGAGGGACTGCTGGGGGATCTGCGGGACTTTCTGGGGATCAAATCCCTGGAGGGTGTCCGGGTGCTCAACCGCTACGACGTGGAGGGCCTGGATGCGGTTGTCTATGAGCAGGCCAAGGGCACCGTCTTCTCCGAGCCCCAGGTGGACGTGACCTGGGACGAGGTCTTTCCCCAGCCCAGGACCCTCCACTCCCTGCTGGCGGTGGAGGCCCTGCCAGGTCAGTTCGACCAGCGCTCCGACTCCTGCGCCCAGTGCATCCAGCTGATGGCCGGCGTGGAGCGCCCCCTGGTGGCCCACGCCAAGGTATACCTGCTGGAGGGCAGGCTGTCCCAGGAGGAACTGGACCGGATTAAGGCCTATCTCATCAACCCGGTGGAGAGCCGGGAGGCCTCCATGGAAAAGCCCCGCACCCTGGTCCGCTCCCACCAGGAGCCCGCCATGGTGGAGACGCTGACGGGCTTCACCGCCCTGGACGCCGACGGCCTGGCCGCCCTGCTGGAAAGGCTGGGACTCGCCATGGATCTGGACGATCTCACCTTCCTCCAGGCCTACTTCCGGGACGACGAGGGCCGCGACCCCACCATTACCGAGGTGCGCCTGGTGGACACCTACTGGTCCGACCACTGCCGCCACACCACCTTCTCCACCCA
>CDZQ01002896.1_pt1 | contig 23190 bp, 16 predicted proteins | sample 554831 | NCBI WGS metagenome assembly CDZQ01 (sample SAMEA3182112, study PRJEB8094) | gut metagenome | biome: human; feature: gut; material: Stool; isolation source: human stools | place: Canada | collected 2013-05-06 | reverse complement strand
CCGCCAAGCACACCCTGCCCGGTGGTCATGTAAACATCTGCGGAAATGAACCTGCAAACCTCGGGATCGTAGTACCTTGTCATCAGGTAATACAGCCCGGTTTCGGTATCGTAGTAGTAGCCTCTGTAACGGAAGGGATTGTCTGCGCCCAGTGAAGTTGCCAAGGTGCCGGTGATGGAGATCAGCTTGCCCCACGCATCGTAAGTATATTCTACCACACGGTTCCCGCTTGCGTCCATAAGGCCGACAATATCCGTCTGCCCGTTGCGCAGGTAATAATACTCTGTTCCGTTGTAATTGACGCTGACTACATCGCCATTCGCATCATAGCTGAACAGCTGCTTCACCTGGCTCGTTCCGCTGCCCTGCACCTGCGCCATGAGCAGGCTGCCGTTGTAGCTGAACGTGGTCGCAACACCGTTTACCGTCTTGCTGCTGCGCACACCCTGCTCGTCATAGGTGTAGCTGGCCGTTGTGTTGTTGCCGGAAAGGCTCTGCAAACGCTTGCCCTGCCAGGAGAGCGTGTAGCCCCGGTAGCTGAGCGGGGTGCCGATCTCGTCGTAGGTGATGGCCTGCCCATCGTAGCTGACGAGCTTGTCCTTCCAGGCGGAATCGTAAGTGTAGCTTACGGTGTCCATCGGCGTGCCCAGAGTGCCGGTGGTGTAGGCATATTCCCTGCGCTCCAGAATGTTGCCCGCGTTGTCGTAGGTATAGGTCGTCGTCTTGTTCGTGAAGCCGTCGTTCACCCGCGTAAGCTGGTTCAGCGCATCATAGGTGTAGCTTGCGCTTGCGCTGCCTTTTGTGATGGACGTCACGTTGCCGTTGTCGTCATAGGCATAAGTGTAGGCCGCTTCGCTGCCGTTTCTATAGCTTTGCAGCATGGCAGTTTTGGAGCCGTTCGCGCCCGCAAGGTATGTGAGCGCAACCGTATACGGCGTGCTGAACCCGTATACCCGGCTGGCACGCGTGCCCGTGGCGTTGTAGCTGTCGGTAATCGTCTTCCCGTTCACCTTTACCGTGACAGGGCGGTTGTCCTTGTCGTAGGTGTATTCCGTCGTCCAGTCGCTGCCGCCCGCACTCTGGTGCAGCTTCGTCAGGTTGTTGTTCAGGTCGTATTCGTAGCGGTACTCGCTGCCGTTGTCGGAAACGGAGCGGATCAGACGGCCCGTCATATAATTATATTATTAAGATAAGAGACTGCCTCTCATTTATATTTGAGGCAGCCTCAATCTTTGTAAGTCAGCATGGACAATGCTAACCTGCTTATAGAAGCCATCTTAACTTCTATTTTTCAAAGGTCCACTTTTTTAATTCAGGTGGTAGGTCCTTCCATGATATTAGTCCGGGGCAACGCTCCATTAGAATCTCCAGCAGTTCAGGCAGTCCGGCATATGTTGCCATCGCGATCTGTATGGGCTGGGGTTCGTCTTTAATGGACAACATTATGCTTGTGTTGTTTTTTGAAGAAGAACTATAAATTTCCAAAATGCTTGAGTAGGGCACAACTTTGCATTTTCTCCATATATTCCGCACATACAATTCGTCTTTGCCCACTTTAGTCCGAGGGTTTCGCATAATTGGCAAAATCAATAATAGGAGGCAAAGTGCCAAACCAGTAGAAATCATCCAGGAAAGGCCTTTCGCGAACAAGGCACAAGGGAATAGCTCACAGAAAGCCACAACGAATACAAGGTGTTCCGTGGATGCGCGGACGTATTTTTTCTGAACCAAATACCAGTTTCTTCTTCGGTTGTGTTTTGCCACACATGCGAATACAATAGTCAAGATTAGCATCGTGGCAAGAAAAATCATAGTGATAACTATATCTCTACTCATTGCGATCCTTCCTTTTGTTGGTGCTGCGAGTTGCTTTGGATTTAATACTGCGTGATAAGCTATAATGAAAGTGGGGCGCGCATGCGCGCCCCACTTTCATTTCAGTAATTTTCCTTTGTATCATCGTATTGATAGCGACCCGTTTTGATTAGTTTCCCTTTTTCATTTGTTTCAAACTCGTACAGCACTCTGTCTATAAACGCAGCACTTTTCAGTATCTCCAGTTTCACATAAGCGTTACAGTCGATCGTATCGGTGATATATTCAGCGGTATGCAGTTTATTGTCATTATAATCAAACACCCATGCTTTATATATGCCATCTCTGGATACTACACCGCTGCTGCTTGGAACAAATGCGTCATACAGTACATGCTTTCCGCAATACTTTGTTGCATAAAGCTCACTAATTTCGCCATACATGTAGTAGAACTCCCATTCCACATTTTTGTAATTGCGGATAAATCCGTTTACTGTTTCGCCATACTCATATCTATCATAGCCCAATAGATTACCGGCATCGTCAAAATAATAGGTGAAGTCCGGCTCTTTAATAGAATTTCGCACCAAACGACCGCGATTGACATTCCCATTCACAACATCCATCACTGGATTTGGGCAAAAATATCCTCGGTGTAGGATTTTTCCACCGCGCGAGTATTGTACGCCAGCTGTCCGAGATGTCCGATCAGCTACTAACTCACTTTGTTTTGCGGCAAAAGCTGTTAAAACTTCCTGCGCATTGACATATAGCGTTTCAAGCTGCATAAGAAATTCATTGCCCGTCATGGCTTCACCCCCCAGATCAATACGGCAGAATTTTTGATGTCGCGGATAGAATCGTTCCAATTACACGTAAAGTTGTTTTAACATTGCTCCTTTTTTCCTTGGGTGTCTTTCCGGCCTTGTAGGCTAGCTGCGTTGCAGTGTTGACGATCCCATAGTATACGTAGGTGTGTAACCGACGATGCAAAGATGTTTTTATCTCGACAGTGTTTTCCGCACTGTTTACGCTTATTCCTGTTTTTCTTAAAACATCTTGCGCCGGAGCGGCATATGGGGAAGATTGTGCAACAATATGATGCACTTCAGTATCACGTTTATATTGTTTTGGTTCTTTGGTTTCTATTTTTTCTGTGATTTTGGTCATCAATGATTCTAATCCATCTACGATTCCTTTTGAAATAGTGGATAGAAAAGAATTCTCCCTACGGATGGCAAAATCAATGGCAAGTATCGCAACAGCAGTGACGCATAGCACACCAGCAATTTTCGCAGCAAGTCCTAAAGCAATAGCAACAGCTTCACTTCCAGTTTGGTCTACCATATTCACCGGGTTATTGAGGCAATACGCCCACATATTTCCGCCAAGCACGCCCTGGCCGGTGGACATGTAAACGTCCGCAGAAATAAACCTGCAAACTTCGGGGTCGTAGTACCTTGTCATTAGGTAATAGAGCCCGGTTTCGGTGTCGTAGTAGTAGTCTTTGTAACGGAAGGGATTGTCTGCGCCAAGTGAAGTTGCCAAGGTGCCGGTGGTGGAAATCAGCTTGCCCCACGCATCGTAAGTATATTCTACCACACGGTTCCCGTTGCCGTCCATAAGGCCGACTATGTCGTTTTGGCCGTTTCTGAGGTAGAAGTACTCTGTCCCGTTGTAATTGACGCTGACTACATCGCCATTCGCATCATAGCTGAACAGCTGCTTCACCTGGCTCGTGCCGCTGCCCTGCACCTGTGCCATGAGCAGGCTGCCGTTGTAGCTGAAGGTGGTCGTAACGCCGTTTACAGTTTTGCTGCTGCGCACACCCTGCTCGTCGTAGGTATAGCTCGCCGTGGTGTTGTTGCCGGAAAGGCTCTGCAAGCGCTTGCCCTGCCAGGTCAGCGTGTAGCCCCGGTAGCTGAGCGGGTTGCCGATCTCGTCGTAGGTGATGGTCTGCCCATCGTAGCTCGTGAGCTTGTCCTTCCAGGCGGAATCGTAAGTGTAGCTTACGGTGTCCGTAGGCGTGCCCAGTTCACCCGTGGTGTAGGCGTATTCCCTGCGCTCCAGAATGTTGCCCGCATTGTCATAGGTGTAGGTCGTCGTCTTGTTCGTGAAGCCGTCGTTTACCCGTGTAAGCTGGTTCAGCGCATCGTAGGTGTAGCTTGCGCTTGCGCTGCCTTTCGTGATCGACGTTACGTTGCCGTTGTCATCGTAGGCATAGGTGTAGGCGGCCTCGCTGCCGTTCCTGTAGCTTTGCAGCATGCCAGTCCTGGAGCCGTTCGCCCCCGCAAGGTAGGTGAGCGCAACCGTGTACGGTGTGCTGAACCCATAGACCCGGCTCGCCCGCGTCCCCGTGGCGTTGTAGCTGTCGGTGATTGTCTTGCCGTTCACCGTCACCGTGACAGGGCGGTTGTCCTTGTCGTAGGTATACTCCGTCGTCCAGCTGCTGCCGCCCGCACTCTGGTGCAGCTTCGTCAGGTTGTTGTTCAGGTCGTATTCGTAGCGGTACTCGCTGCCGTTGTCGGAAACGGAGCGGATCAGACGGCCCGTCAGGTCGTAATAGTAGGCTGTCGTGACGTCCCTTTGGTGGTCCACCATTCGCTGGAGGTTGCCGTCCCCGTCATACGAATAGCTGTACATCAGCGTTGAGCCGAACTTCACTTCCGTCACGCGGTCGAGCACATCGTAAGTGTAGTGGATCGTGAGCCCGTTGCCATATTCGGTCTTCGTCAGCAGGCCGCGGCTGTTGTCGTAGGTGTTCTCCGAAAGCGCGACGGCGTTCACCTTCGTGGCAAGCGTGTGGCCGAACAGGTCGTAGGTCATGCCGTAGGTGAAGCCGTTGTGGGAGATGCCCGTCAGGTCGTCGTTGGTGTAGGTGTAGCCCACCTGCGCTTCGCCCTGCGTCAGCCCGGAAAGCCGGTTCATGGAATCGTAGGAATAGGTTGCGGTGTTGTTTTTCGCGTCCGTCACCGTCGTGCGCAGGCCCTTGTTTGTGTCATACCCATAGCGCACGGACTTGCCCCGCGCGTCCGTCATGGAGGAAGTGAAGCTCCCCACGTCCGTGTAGGTCGCGGAAGTCTCAATATACTCCGTGTCGCTGCCTACTTTGGAGGTCAGCGCGTTCCCCTTGCTGTCGTAGGTGAAGGCGTACTTCATCCCGGAATCGCTCGTGGCCGTGAGCAGATTGTGCCTGCTGTCGTACGTGTAGTTGAACTTGTTGCCCTTCGCGTCCGTGGCCTTCACGAGGTCGTTCGTGCCGCTGTATTCAAACGCACTGTTCTGCTCCGCAAGCCCCTGCACGCTTACGACGTTGCCGTCGCTGTCATACGCATAGCTTTCACAGAATTCCTCTTGGAACACCTGCATGCCGTCAAAGTAGGCTTCGTTGCAGTTGTAATTGTACTCAAAGCTGAACACGATCGCGCTGTAGTTGAACGGGGCGACCGCCGCGCCGCAGATATACTGCCACTCGGCGCTGTCCGGGTTGAAGCTGACCTCGTAATACTTTGTTTCGCTTGCGCCGACGAAGCCGAGCCGCAGCTTGCGCTGCCCGTAATTGACCTCCGTGCTCGTGCCCGCGTTCTTCGTAAAGGCGGGGATGGTGTTCATCTGTGCCCAGCCGCCGAAGGTGTAGCAATCCCCCGTAGAGCCGGAAACCGGGATCGTCTGGGAAACGGTCTTATCCGCCGTGCTGCTGCCAATAAGCTTATAGGCGCTGTCCGTAAGGGCTTCCGGGTGCAGCGAACCGGAAACCGTCACAAGCGCGTCGCTCGCCGTGAGGCCGCTCCCGCGCGTCCAGCCGGTAGCGCTGTCAAGGTCTCCGTTTTCCAACAGGTTATAGCGGTTCATGGCGTCCGCCTGCTCAAGCATGACGCAATCCGCATATGCCGTTCCGCTCACAGTGCCCGGAAGCTTGACCTGCACCGTAACGGAGGCGCTTGCGGAGGCGGGCAACGTAAACGTCAGGCTTTCGCGCTGCCAGGTAAGCGCCGCGCCGCTCACGCCCGTGCTTTCCACAACCGTACCGCCGTAAGCGACGGAAAGGCACGCTCCATCCACACCCTTAAAATATGCGGAAAGCGTATACGTTTTGCCCGGCGAGAGCGTCACCGTCTGCGAGGCCGCCGCACTTGCGCCGGCAAGCTTCACGCTCCTGCTGCCCATGAATTTTTCCGCCGTGCTGTAAGAAGCGCCGGTTCCCATCGTCCAGGAAGCGCTGCTTTCCATATTGTGGTTTACAAGCAGGTTGATGGACGTTTTTTGCAGCTTGGATACGGTTTTGAGCTGCGTAACGGTACGGTCCCCGCTGTTGAACGAGCAGAATTGCGCGCTGCCGTCCACATCCCGGATCGCAACCGTCTGCCCCGCGTTATTGAACTGATAAATGCTCTTGCGACCCTCGTTGTCGGTGAACGTCGTGCTGTTCCACCCATGCGAAATGGTAAGGCTGCCTCCCGCTGTGGATCCCGCGTATTCAGAAATGCTGGTCACGCGGTACGGCGCGGCGTTCGTATAGCCATACTGTACCTTATAGCCGTCGTGGTTTTCCACCGTCGTAAGGTTGCCATTCGCGTCGTAGCCGTAGGAGCTCGTCTTGTTGTCGGCATATGTAATGCCGGTGAGCCTGCCTGCCGAGCTGTAGGAATAGCTGACGTCCAGCCCGTCCGGTGCGTCAATAGAAGCCAGTCTTCCTCCCGAATAGCTGAGTGTAGTCGTGCGGTTCGCACCATCCACAATGCTTGTAACCTGACCGCTGCTGTTGTAATTGACGGTCAGCGTGTTGCCGTTGCTGTCCTTAAGCTGGCATAGCTGCCCGGCGCTATTGAAGATGAGCTGATTGCCGAGCTTATCCCGAATCGTTTTCGTGCTTCCGCTGACGGTGAGCGTCGTTTCCTTATCCAGCTCATTTTCGTACAGCGCAGCGCTGCTCGCAGACTGCCTGTAATAGTGCGCTGTTCCGTCCCCATCGATATGCTTGTAATAATTCGTGCCACTGATCGTAACGGGAGTCGCTGTCTGCGCGTAATTCAGGCGCCAGCCGTAACCGTAGCCAAGATCAGTATCCTTGTCATGCGTATTAAATACGTGGTTGAGCGTGATGGGCATAACGCCGCTCGCGATGCTCACGTCGCCATGTGTCAGCACCAGGTTCCCGTTATAGTCGTTCACGGATACCGTACCTGCCCGGCCTACACTCTGGCTGTGATACGTCCAGGTGTTTTCAAGGCCGGTCGAATTCACATACACGATAGAGGCAAATGGGTGTGAGCTATAATAATACTGCGCATCCACGGAGTGATACTCCATGTAGCCCCACGTTTCATCATATGCCTTAATCACGCAGCCGTAATTGGGCGTTCCATCATACCACTGCTTCACAAGCCCCGTAATATCCCATGTATTGAACGAACCGGGAAGCACGGAATATGAGATGCTTTCAACTTTTGTTGTATCATATGCCGCGCGGTTGTTCCACACGAGCGTAGAGCTTGTCCAATCTTCTGTAACCCTGTGTACGTCAAGTCGGAGATCGTTGGAAGAGTTTGAATTCCTGCGTGCAATATTGAGCGACGCCTTGATGACCATGTCGCCCGCGCCAAGAGCCGGCAGGTTTGGGAACTTGATGTAGATGCGGTTGATCCCGCTGGAAGAGCCGTATCCGACTTTCAGTTTGGAGAAGAGGTAAGTATTCTCATCTGGGTCAAGTGAGCTGATGAAGGTATCATGCACCTGTGAAGAGTCCAGCGATGTCTGTACATCCGGGTCAATCGTAATCGGGAACACACGTTCCGGCGCTTCCAGCCAGGAGCGGGAAGGAAGCATGGTATAGGTAAACGTGACTGCGCCGTCTACCGCTTCCATACCGCTGATCCGGTCGATTGCGTCTCCTGCTTCAAGCTGCGCCTGCAGCTCCTGCAATTCCTGCAACCGGGCTTCGGAAAGGGCGGGAGTTGCCGTTTCCTGCCCTTCCTCCGTCCATATCTCGCTTGTTTCGCCCGGCGCAACGGTTTCCTCCGCTCCATCGGTGCCTGCTAAGTCCGTGGAGTTATTTCCCGTTTCGCTGGGCTGTTCAGCGAAAGCTTCTGTTTCATTTTCATTGTTTTCTTCCTGTGCAGTTTCATCCGTTCCTTCCGTATTTATCCCGGAAAGCTGAACCGCCGCAGATGCTGTCTCTCCGCTGCTCAACCCTTCGCCGGAAACCGTTTCCTCGCTCTCCGGCATTGGTTCTGCGAAAGGCTCCTCTTCTTCGGCGGAAGGAACCGCTTCCGCGTCTGAGGTATTCAGGCCCTCTTCATTTTCCGGCGCAGACGTTTCATCTGCGATAGACTCGGAGTTCTCATCTTCATCCATGATCCCGCCCGAAGACTGCAGCTGAACCTGAAAGCTGCCCTGCACTTCCTCCAGCATCTGAAGCTCGGCAACAGGTATCAGCTGAAGCGCTACTTCAGAGGTTGTCTCCCCTGCGGCATCCATTACGAACGGCGCTGCAATTTTAAACACCTCATCTTCGGAATTACTCAGGAAGCGGATCTCATTGCCAGTCACTGCCGGTGTAAGCCCCTCACAGGTCACTTCCATGGTGTAATCGTCTGCAAGCCGCATTGCGCTTTCGATCGTGATCAGCTCGCGCACACCCGTCGGCCCGACAACATATGAAATATCCGTCCCGCTCAGCGCATCCGCATAGGTGATAACGGAAGAAAGATTTGGAAGCTGCCGCATATCGTTTGCAGTCTGTGCTGACGCTGTTTCTCCCAGGGAAGCAAATTCAGCTTCCTGCGTCACGACCTGTGCTGTAGATGATGCACTTCGGTTGGATAGCCGCCATGAAATGGTATAGCCATCCTTTTCCACTCTAACGAGTTCATTGCTGTTGGAATTCGTTGCAAAATAGATGTGGTATGCGCCTTCCCGGTTGGTATATACCTGCGTCCCATCCGGCTGTGTTTCAAGAACCAGCCGGTTATCTATATCTTTCCATTCTCCGTTTTCCTGGTAATGCACAGGATATGGATAGACCACTGCTTCAACGGCGCGGTCCTCCCGCACGAAGCGTTTGATGTTTTCCTCCCGGCCGCCGATATCTTCGTATTCCAAGGGACTTGCTTGAAAAACCTCCGATGGCGTATCTTTAAACTCACTTTCTATGTATTCAAGATCACCGTATGGAAGATCAATACTCAATGCATATGCCATGTCCCACAGCGTATAGCTGAATAGGCATACAATAGCCAGCAGGATACTGACAACACATTTTACTGCACGTTTCATTTGCTTTTTGAGGCGTGACCAAGCCTCTCTCCTTCCGTATTTTTTGCGTCAGATTATTTTTCAAAGTTGTGCGGTAGCCAGAAAATGGCCAGTTTTTAAGAAAATGCCTGATTCGATGCTTTTTTCTACACGCTCGCCATGATTCGTGGGATTTCGTCATGATTAGTGTATTCCCATCCGCTCCGCTCTTTGCAGTGTCATTTCCGTGTCATACCTATACCATCCTCATCAATTAACCGCACCACTACTAAAAGAGCAGCTGCCAACCGAAAGGTGATAAGAAAACACTATCATTTAGCCAATCAGTTTAGCGAATACCACGCATTTCCCCGGCGCATGTCCCGAATAGCGGAACGGGTAACAGGTCACCAGCACAAGCGTCCTGCCATCCACAGTAGGGAGCCGTAAATCGTTGGTGTTTTCGTAAATTGTGATGTCCGAAACGGTATAGGTGTAGACGATGCCATCCATCGCAACTGTAATCGTATCGCCGCGCTCCACCTTTTCAAGCACTTTAAGATGGTTCCGGTTGCGGTGGCCGTAAACCACGCACATACCTTCCTTGCCGGGAAGCGCCGAGGTCGAAAGCCAACCAGGCGTTTTCTTGAGCGTTGCTTCTTCCACACCGTACGCAACAGAGATGGTATCGTTCAGAATATTAAGCGTAAACAATCCCTCACCCTCCTTTTTCTGTAAGGGCGTTGCCGATGGTGCAGAGCTTTCTGAAACCTCCGGCATTGATGTTGGCACAGGGGTATGGACAGAGGAAGGCATAGGAGTCGCAAGCTGCACAGGCCCGATCGCGGGCGTTGCTACGATCTGAAGCTCAACATCGATATTTTCCTGCTCCTTCTGCAAAAACACGATAACGCCAAGTATAATTGCGGTAACGGAAAGGGCGGCAAGTACTGCCACCCTCGTCCTTGATTTGTTCCCGAAGGGAACATCAGTTGCCCTCGAAGATGGTAAGATAGTCTGCCTTTTCATTTTCATAATTCCTTTCATCATTATGTGGTCGGTCTGCCGAAGCATACCCATTCCCATTCGGAGCCGTTTTTGCCCCAATGCCTGCGTATCTGTACGCTGTTGTTGCCGCCCGTGCTGTCGATCAGGAACTCGCTATTGATGTAGATAGCAACGTGGTGGATCTGCATCCACCTTTTGCAGCGACCTGTGCCGCAGCGCCGGGTATCCGTGCAATAGCCATCGCCTCGAGAAGCGTCCTTGCGGGCAAAGAATATTAGATCCCCCGCCTGAAGCTGAGAGGCATCCGTAAACAACACGCCCATATCACGGCATTTCTGCGCCATGCCTGCTGAGGTCGGTCCGCTCATGGAGGATAGTCCGCAATCGCGATATGCCACCCGCACCAGGCCGGAACAATCCATGCTGGAATAGCTACGGCCGATGTACTTTTTCGCCGCCGCCACGATCTGCGCCCCCAGCTCATTCGGAAGAAGATCCGGAGTGATGTTCAAACCAAAGCCATACTCGCCTCCGTCTCCCACGGTATCGCCAAGCAGCTCCGCAAAGAGCGGGTAATAATCGGGACGCATTAGCTCGGCGAGCATTTCGTTCTGGTCAGTGTTAAAGCGGTACATATCCGCGCCGTCACGGTAGTCCATGCTTACAACATTAACGTAGATAAACAGTGTGGTCTTGCTTTCTGTCATGGGATTGCCGTTCTCGTCAATAATAATTGCGCCGTATTCATCGGTGACGATAGTCGTTTCGGCTTCTGATTCCGTGCGGTAGGAAACACTGTTCATATCGTGGAATATTTCTTTTAACCGCTCAATATTTTCTAGCGTCATCGTAGTAACATCGGGGGGATTTTCTGCGTCCGCGCCAACCTTTATGGCATACACGCCCACCACATCCGCCCAATTGGGCACGAGGCTTTCGGCGTTCTCCATATCGCCCTCGTAGATGATTTCTGTAACATCAGCCTCCACCTGTGAGGACAATTCGAAGATTTTTGTCTGCATGGCGGTCTTAAACTCAGCGTTGATGCTCTCAATGGCTTCGGTCATGGGCTTGCTTCCGTCAGCCGATTCGTTCGCGGAAAACACGCCAAACAACGACAGCAAAGCAATCACAAGCACTACAGCGATGATGATAACAACAGCTACCCAGCCTCCTGTCGCGATAGCAGCGATAAGCGCCTTTACTGCCGCAATGAGTGTCTTTACAAATGCGGCAACAGCTTTCGCTGCGATCTTTACCGCTGCTGCAGCTGCTTTTGCTGCCGCCTGTGCCGCGCGTGCCGTCACTTGCGCTGCTCTTGCAGCAGCCTGCGCAGTTTTCTGCGCTGCCTTTGCCGCCTGTTGCGTTGTCTTGATCGTCTTTTCAGCAGTTTTTACCGTATACTGTGCTGTTTTTACGCTGCGTTGCGCGGCCTTGATCGTGCCCTTTGCCGCCGTCATAGTCGTTTTCACGCTTTGCTTTGCGGCCTGCTGTGAAGCCTGCTGCGCTCGGCGGGAGGATTGAACGCTTCGCCTGACGCGCTCCCGTCCTTGCCTCACAGAGCCGCTTTCCGAGGGAAAAAAAGAGGAACGGTTTTGCTCCGTTCCCCGCTGCGCTTCCTTATACCGTTTTCGCAGGTCGTTTGCTTTTCGGGCAAGCTGCTTGCCCCGGTATAGCAGCTCGTCTCCGACGTTGTGGGCTGCATCGTCGGCTGCGCGCTCCACACGCTCCTCGGCGTATTGCTCTGGCTGTTCGCTCTGTGGTTGTTGCCGCTCCGCGGCCTCTTTTGCCTGCTCCTTTGCGGAGATAAAAGAACGCCGCATAAGCTCCTTTGGGGCTCGTGCGGCGTCGGTCATCAGACGGGGAGCACGGTCTGTTGACTTTGTTTTTATATCTTTCAATAGCTTTTACCCCCACAGCTCCGTTTCACCGGGCTTCGTCGTCAATTTTCTGTATAGCTCGGTGTTCTTTGGGAACCTGTTTACGAAAGGTACCAGCGCGTTGCCGATCTTCATGAGACCATGCCCCGCCTCAGCATTAGTGATGTAGTTCATCTGCTGCTCGGAGATGTTGAACAGCGTGGCGAGTTTCTCCCGATCGCTGGCAGCCTGATTGTGCATGACGATAAACTCCGAGTTGGAAAGCATACTGCGTGCTGATACGTTATCAAGCAAATACTCCACATTCTGCGTAATGCCCGTCGGGAAAGCATTGCGCTTGCGGAACCTGCGCCACGCGGAGGTGAAGAACATGCTGCTGTACGGGTTTTCATACACCACATGGAACTCGTCAAGATACACATGGGTGCGCCTGCCCACTTTCCAGTTTTCCGTTACGCGGTTGAGTATCGCATCCGTTATGACAAGCAGGCCCATGGTCTTGAGCTGCTCACCGAGGTCGAGGATATCGTACACGATAATGCGGCTCTGAGTATCAGCGTTGGTGGGATAGGCAAAGGCATTCAGGCTGCCCTCGGTGAAAAGCTCCAGCGAGAGCGCCAGATTCCGGGCTTCCGGCTCCGGCTGCGCAAGAAGCAATTCACGCAATGCCGGCAAGGTGGGCAGCGGCCCGCCATTGCGGTAGTTTTTGTATAGATCGCCTGTGCAGCGGTCAATGATGCTCTTGTCCATGGAGGTAAGCTCCCGCGTCTGGTCAAGCTGCTCCAGCAGCGACATGATGAACTGGGATTTCTGTGCAATGGGGTTCTTCGTGTCTGAATAACCTTCCACCATGTCCATGGCGTTGATGTGGTCTGGGCTCCCCGCAGCGATGTGGATGATCTCCGCCCCGAAATCCCGCAGGAAGCCATACTCCCGTTCGGGATCGCAGACGAGGATATCATCGTCGGTATTGAGCGCAAGCTGCGTCATCTCATCCTTGCAGCCGAAGGATTTGCCTGATCCCGGGATGCCGAAGTGGAAAGAGGAGCCGTTCATAAGATTGGATTTGTTGACCACAATCATGTTGCCGCTGATGGCGTTCTTGCCACAGTAGATGCCGCCCTTGTCAAACACCTCCTGTACACGGAAGGGCATGAACACAGCGGCGCTTTCGGTGGTGAGGGTTCTTAAAGCGTCGATTTTACGAACGCCATAGGGCAAAACGGTGTTCAGCCCCTCAAGCTGCTGATATTTCAGCGTGGCGAACTGGCACAGCCGCTTCCGGCCAATGGTGAACAGAGCGTCGGTGTAGCGGTTGAGCTGCCCCTTGGTGTCCGCCGTAATGACGATGGTCAGTACGCCAAACATCATGCGCTGGTCACGGTTGGTCAGGTCGTTGAGAAAATCCTTGCTTTCCCGGCGCTGCACCTCCATATCAAAGGGAATGACCGCCGAAAAGTTATTGTTCTGATTCTGCCGCCGCTGCCAGTTAGCGATGTTCGTCTCTACGCCCAGCAGCCGGTTTTCTACCTCCCGCACAGCTTCATCCGTAGGGATGGGGATGATGTCGAGAGAGAGCATCATGCCGGCTCCGATGTCGCACAGCTCGGTGATCATGTCGTCCCGGATGTAGTTGGCATAATCCCGCAGAAACACGACGCGCCCGTAGCGGTCGCCTATCCTGAAACAGTCCTTTTCCAACTCAAAGCTGTCGGGGGAGATGTAGTCCCTGAAGTCATGCCCCTTTCGTGCCATATCCGTCGCGTCAAAGTGGAAGGTGCTCTCTTCCTCGGGCCTGAAGAAGCTATGGATCAGCTCCAGCCGTTCCGAAACGTCCAGCGCCTCGCAACGGGATCCAAGCCGCGCAAGGTATGCGGACAGTTCGCTGCCTACCCGGTTGAAATACGCCCGGGCGTCCCTGATGCTGTTCTTTCTGACGCTCACCGTAAGATACCGCAAATGCTGGAAGTTGCCTGCGTCCATGGCCTCATTCATAAAGCGCGTGTTGGACTCCCTGCGGAATCGGTCCATATCGTCCCCGCACATGGGCATGAGTATTGATTCCCGAAGCGCCTTTTGATTGTAGCGGGAGAGGGCTATGGTGAGCTTATAGGTCGAGCCGCACTCAAAGGAGTTGATGAGATCGCAGTATTTGAGAAACAACGTCTGTGTATCCTCCTTTGAGAGCATGGCATAGTTGATGTCTGAAAACCTGAAGGTCTTGGTGTATGCGCTGCCGGCCTTAAAGATGCCGTCACTCCAAATCCGGCTGACCGGGATAACGTCCTGTACGCCTTTTGGCACAACGAAATGTTCCCTGTCCTGCCGGAGTACGTTTTGCAGGGTTTTAATCATGGTTCTTCTTTACCTCCTTCTCATGCTTTCGAATTGTGGGTTGCAATATTTCATAGTAGAGATTGGTGGGATGGAACGTGAGCCGCTTGGGCATGAGAAGCTCCGAGCACACAAACGCCGCGATGCACTTCTCTGCGGGCATGCCGTTATAACGGAGAAAGCCCAGGGCAGCAAAGGGCGCTGCGCACAGGATGCACAGCCACGACACGGTTTCCGTGCCGATGTGATTTTGCAGACCGAAGTAGATGCCCACCGCGACGCCAATCGCCAACAGCGAGAAGATAAACTGCCTTGCGTTCAACCCGAAAAACATGCTTTCGGTATAGTTTCTGATTTCTTTGTTGATTCGTATTTCCATATAGGCTCCTTTTTACAATCCGAACATCTCTCTCACCACCCTGTCAGCCATCTTTACCGCGCCCGTCAGCACGAGCAGGTTGAAGATCAACTCGCCCATGTACGCCCACACCATCGTGACAGGGCTTGCGCTTACATCCACCACAGGCTGGCTTGAGGCAAACACGCTGAAAATGATACACCCTAACACGATGATAGCCCCCTCCAGACATACTGCCGCATACGATTTCAGAAAGCTTTTTCCGATATTCGCAGAGGGTTCGCCCGCAAAGGCGGATAAGGGAATGGGCGCAATCGCCGTGTAGAGATAGAGCTTGAAAAAGCGCCCGTAGACGCTCATGATCATCACAAAGGACAGCACGATAATGACTAAGCTTCCGATAAGGCTCACAGCCCAAGCTGGGATGGACTGCCAAAACGTCAGCGCCCGGATCGCCGCTTCCATTTCTATGGGCATTGTCACCGCCGTTTGCACTGCAAGGCCCGCCGTGTTCATGGTGGTAGATATAACGCCCTGCACGACGCGGAACAAGGCCATCATCAAATCCAAGCCGTATCCGACCACCGCTTTTGCAAGTACAAAGCGGATAAAAAGCTTCGCCGCGTGCTCGGGTCTTTTGATTTCCGCAAACGAACCGCAGGTCTTCATGACGCCCACCACAAAAAACAGCACCAGAAGCGCGAAGCCTATGGCTTTCAACGCGCCGTTGATACTGACGACCACGTTCCATATCCCGCCGCCCTTGAAGCTCTCGGGGGATTGGGTGATAAGCAGCCATATTTCCTGCAGCTTGGCGTTCCATACGCTAAGCGCATTCATGATGTTATCGATAATCCAGTTGCCGCTGTTCATAGGTTTTCACCTCCATTTCTGAAGGCAGGCTCACCGCTTGAGCAAGCCCGCCTTTCTATGCGCCTATCGGCAGGGATCATCTTTGTGTGGCGTTCTTTCCTTTATCACGCCGTATTTGTCGTCCACATAAAATCGTCCCGCGAAAGGATTGAATATCGCCGTACACTGCACGCCGTTGCATTCCGCAATGTATTTGTTATCCCCAACCTTGTCAACGATGGTCGCCTCCGCAAGAGCGCCGTTCAGCGAATGAATGTGCATTGGCTCTGTAATCAGATTCATGCCGCGCCTCCTTCAGCCCGTAATAAGGCTCAAGATTTCTTTGGCGAAGGTGATGATGATACCGCCTGCAAGCGTAAGAAATCCATTGGCGCGTTGGCTTGGGTCGTGGCTTTTAAGGCTTAGGCCTATCTGAACAATGCCGAATGCCAGCAGGATCATGCCGATGGCACGAATCAGGCCGAAGATGAACTCGGATAGATTGTTCACCACTTGCAGCGGATCGTCAGTGGCAAACGCAGTCGTAGCAGTGGCAAACACCAACGCGATGGTGCAGAACGCAATTAAGATTCGTTTCATTTTCTTAGACATTTTCCTATTCCTCCGATTCTTTTTGATAGAGTTGGTATATCTCATCCTCGGATAGCACCTCATAGTCGGCATATTCGCCAAAGAGAAGCACATCGGAAAGATCAAGCGCTTTGGGCGCTTGTCCATGCATATAGGGCGGCATACCGCCGTCCGCAGTCAGTTTGATGTTGGGATGGTGCAGGATATCGAACTTTTCATCCTGAATGGGACGCTCGCCTCGGATAAAGAGCAGGGCGTAGCGGTTGTCCAGCATACGCACCTCGTCAGCGGTGTATAGCTCGCGCCCGGAAATCTGGTAGTTGGTAGAATAATTTCCGCTCCTGCCGGAGCTTTTGCCATAGGTGTTGGTGTCGATTGTCGCCTTGCCCAGATAGGATTCGGAAATCAGCTTATGGGTTCCTGTTTCATTGCCTCCAAGGTAGAGAAACTCATCGCAATTGCCGATGATAGACTCCCATTGTTTCTCAAACAATGCTTTCAGCTGCGCGATGTTCTGTATGATGATGCTCACGGATATTTCCCTTGAGCGCATGGTCGCAAGGAGCTTATCAAATTCATCAGGCAGGGCGACATTGTAGGCTAAGTACCCGGCGCCTTACTGCATTGCTGCGGCAGGTTTCCGGGAACTCGCCCCCGAACCGGACTTACAACTCTCGCTGTATCCGGCTCTCCATTTACTCAAATCTACGTGTGAATCTCTTTGTGACAATCTCTACATACAATCAGTGCTTTCCGGTGTTTTTCCAGCATGACCAGCTCCCAACGCGATTTGCCAGTCAGGCCTTTCAGACTACTGACTTGGTGCACCATCACGTCTTTGCTGTGTGTCCCACAGAGGTCACATTTTCCAGACTTAAAACGGAAGAACAGTTCTCCGGGCCTATTCAGTCTTGCGTACTCCGGAGTTTGGTCTACAAATTCTCCCATTGCGTATTTCATGCATCGGAAGCCTTGGTTATAGAACACAACTGTCTTTTCTCCGGCTTTTGTTTTGTAAGGCACGGAAAATGCACCGTTTTTCTGGAATTTCAACTTAGCCTTAGTCATGGTAATCCGGTATTTTCCTGCGAATGTCTTGTACATGCTGTACTCCATCACATACCTGAACTTGTTCAGCACGGAAACATTGGATGCCAGACGGTAATAGTTGTAAATTCCTCGAATTTGCGCATTGTACTGTGCCACGATTTCATGAGGTTCGAGATACATATAGTCATCTCGTTGCAATGGTTTCCAGTTTTCTTTTCCCTGAGCGTCTTTCACAATTTTCAGGACACCGTAATCCAACAGCTTTCCTACCCACTTTTCGTGAGGTAAGTACAGCTTGACCCGGCCCATGAAAACCCGGCACTGACCCTTAGACGTTTTGCGGGTAGTAGTATCGTTGTTCACCGTGATGTCGTAGCCCAGAAAACGTGCTTTGTCATGACTGTGCGTGACAAGCGTCTTTTCTGCTGACATTGTGAGCTTCAGTTTGGTCGAGAGAAAAGCTGAAATGTCTGCTTTTACCTTCTCGGCATCCACTTTGCTTCCAATGATTCCAATAAGAAAATCATCGGCATATCGAACATACTGGATTCTTTTGTACCCCTCATCCTGTGGGGCGTGGGCTGGGAACTGCTGGTATTCCTTACGGAGCCGCTTCTGCTCGGTCAGAGCGTTGGCTTTTTCTTCCTCATTCATGGTAGTCCAGTTATTCTTACACTTGTCCACATAGCGTTTATATCTGCTCTGCCGCATTGTGTATTCGTTGTTGGATCTGCGAGCATCACCTCTGTCAAACTCTACCTTATATTCCTCCATGTAGCTGTCCAGTTCATTCAGGTAGATATTTGCCAGAATAGGGCTAATGCCAGAACCTTGCGGCGTTCCGCTGAATGTAGCATTATACTGCCAGTTCTCCAGATATCCGGCTCTGAGGAATTTCCAGATAAGGTCGATGAAGCTCTCGTCTGCAATACGGCGGCGCAGAATGCTAATTAGCACATGGTGGTCGATGGTGTCAAAGTAAGCCTTGATGTCGCCTTCCACAAACCATTTCACGCCTGTGAAGTTGTGTTGAATTTGGAGTAATGCCGTATGGCAGCTCCGCTGGGGTCTGAAACCATGTGAGTATTTTGAAAAGCTTGGCTCATAGATGCTTTCCAGCATCATCCGGACGACTTCCTGCACCAGCTTGTCATTGGCTGACGGTATGCCCAGCGGGCGCATCTTTCCGTTTTTCTTCGGTATATAGCGTCTGCGGGCAGGAGTTGGTTGGTAGCTGCGGTTTTTCAGCGTGTCAATCAGGTTGTTGATACGCTCATTTCCGTACCCATCCAGCGTCAGTCCATCAATTCCCGGTGTCATTGCCCCTTTATTAGCGTACACATTCTGGTAGGCCAATAAGTAGAAATCGTGGTTGTAGAGATTTCGGTACAGCCTTTCATATTTGTAAGATTTGTCGAGGCTGTGCCTTTGTAGATTTTCCAATACAGTTTTGGGACTTCTCATAGTGCCTCACGCACCTTTCCTTTGTTGTATTGTGGAGTAAACTGCCTCCCTTCGCCATGTGGACGGCTTTCCCGTCCTCGGACTACTACGGAGGCTCCGTGACCATGTCGGATATTCAGGAACTGATTCCATAGCTCTATGAGCATTCCGATTTAGGTCATCCCCGTTTAGATCAATCTGAACTTGGCATTCTCTGCTGTCGGATACGACTTTCGTCATTTTCCGCTTATTGCGGCCGGACAGCGGGAAATATGGTGGCGGCAACATTTCGCTAAACTCTGCGCCGCTTCCCACTACACAACGTATGTAACCATTGTTCCGTTGTGGCTGACGATAAAGCTCCTCTGACTATCGTTCAAGTAGTGTAACCTTTATCCTCATGCAGAGATTTTCATCTCGATGCTCAGTCGCAGTTCAATGGTTGAACTGACTTGCACCTTTTCCGGCATGCTATACTCCCCATCGGGTTTCCCCTACGGATAAGCCGGTTAATGATAGGCATTCCATAACACGCCTACCGCCTTGCCAAAGGCGGATTTCAGAATGACCCGCGCGGTGCTTTCGCACCGCTTACGGGCGCACGGCGAACTCGTCCATCACACAATGAACGTGCGTAGGAAGCCTGCCCCCATGCACATGATCGGCAATATAGTAAAGCTCTTGAAATACGGAAGAATACATCATGCCGATGATGAAGTTCAGGCTGCTGTCGTTGTCGGGAATAATGGCGAAGAGCGCCGTCTTTCGCTCTCCAAGTGATGGAATATCAAGCTCATCATGGTTCATCACCGCAGCGATCTGTGGAAGATTGAACTTTTCCAACCGGACACCAAGGGAAATAAGAATGGATTTTGCAGTCTTGCCCGCCGCCAATTTGAAAATATGGTATTGTTTGACGGCAAGGTGTTCGGGGTCACGCATGGCAAGCCGCTCAAACAGTTCATCGAGCACGGAAGCGTATTCTTCATCTTCTTCCTTTACTTCTGCGGCGTTGATCATCTCCATGACCATGGGAAAGTTCTGTTCCTCCGGCGGCGCTTCGTTCACAAGGTAGAGAATAAGTGCCTCGAGCAGCGCCGTTTCTGCACGCTCCCAGAAAGGGTCGTTGCTCTGCGCACCTTTAGGTGTGGTGTTGCGTATAAGATTGTTGACCAGGCGCAGTACGTCCTTATCGTCGCGCAAATACACAAAAGGATTAAAACCGTAACTGCGCGAAGTGTTGATTAGGTCAAGCACCTTAATGTCATAGCCCTGCTGTTCGAGCAGGTAGCCCGTGTCACGCAAGATTTCTCCCTTCGGATCTAAAACCACATACGAAGTGCTCGCCTGCATAACATTCGGCTTTGCGTAAAAGCGAGTCTTGCCCGCGCCGCTTCCGCCCACCACGAGAACATTCAGATTGCGCCGGTGCTTTCTGCCGTCAAGCCCTATACGCACATTTTGGGTGAGGATGACGTTCTGGCCTTTTTCCTTCTCCGCATACTTCCTGCAGATCTGCCTCGGGTCACCCCATTTTGCGCTGCCGTGCTCCTCGCCTTTTCGGTAGTTGCGGCGGGTAGAATAATACACACCAATGCTCATGCCATAAACAACAAGAAAAATCAGAATGGCTTTCATGGAATCAGCGCACCACGATATTTTCATGGGATTGCGCATGCCGGACATAAAACCCTCAACAATACCAGCAAGCCCCTCAGACAAGAAAGGGGCGGCCATTAAGGCCGCCCACACAACGGGTATCACACCAATCCACACGAGTATGAATCCTGTACGCTTATCCTCCTTCGGGCTGTTCATCGTACGTGTTCTCCGTGTCTTCTGTTGCTTTTCCAAGCGATTCAATGCAGTAGATCATATCCCTATCTCTCCTTTGCTCTGTTTCTCTTGCGCTGCTTTTTTGCGGGCGCGTCCATAACCTCAATCAGCGTTTCATCCACAAATTCAGTATCTTTGCCCTGCTCCACAAGCTCGTTGCGCTTGTCGTTCAAAGAGTTGATGATAAGCCCTCGCTGATACTCGTCAACCTCTATCACGCGCTTCTCGTCCATGCCCGTCACCTTACAGACTCGTTGCGGCTCTGCTGATGCTCCGCAAAGAGGTTGCGGTCAAAAGGTTTCTCCGCCTGCTCTTGCTGTTGCTCAAACAAAGTATCAAAGCTTCCCATGTTCCTTACCTCGCTTTCGATTTCGTTTTCTGCTTTGTCCTGTGCGGTTGCGGCTTTTGCACCGCTTTATCCGCCTGTCGTTCCTGCCTGATTTTCCTGAGCTGCTGCCGCACGGAAGGGCGGGTGCGCTCCGGCTCAGAGCTCCCCGCGCCGGAACGCTCTTTGCTGTCTGAGAAAGGCGCGGACGGATTCGGTTCTTCCATCCTCGCCACCGTAGGGTTTGGTTTTTTCTCCGTCACCTCCACGGTATGCGCTGCCTTTTCTGCTAGCGGAGTGCTGCATTCCTTTTCGGCATCAGGCTGTTTCGCTCTTTCCTCACGGGTTTTCTGGATGTCGGCACGAATCTTTTCAACATCCACGGTGGATAAAGCAAAGCGTTCCGCGATGCGATTAACCTTTGCCGCGTCGTTGGCGTTCACCACCACGTCCACAATGCCGCCCGGCTGCTTTTTGTTCACAATGGCGGCATACAATATCCCATATTTCCTGGCCTCCGCTGCAAAGATTTTCATGTCCTTTGCCTTAATAACAAATACCTTTGTGGGCTTGCCATGGAAGGCCCGCATGCGGGCTTTTCCCTGTGTACGCTTCTGATCTTTGAGCGCAGCAATCAGGAATGCGGCAAGGGATAGCGCACCCCTGCCTGCAAGATTTGTCGCGCACTCAATGCCTTTGACAGTAACATTAGTCGCCATGCTGACGATCTGTTCTGCCGCTTCTCCCTGTTGGCTCATTTCGGTTCTCCTCCTTTTCCATTTGCTTCATCTGCTCCCGTTTTTCTACAAGCACAAGGGAGCGTTCCATAATGGCTTCGCATATCTCCCTATCCTTGCGAAGCTGTTTTACCTGTTCGGAGATGGCGGCAATCCGCGCACGGATCTCCGCCATGCGCGAATTGGGAATACCGGCGCGGCGCTGCTCGTTCTTCAGCGTCCTGCGCTCCGCATACAGGTCTTTTAGCTGTCCGTCCGCAAAAGCGCGGTAAACCCCAAGCTGCTCGACGCTGTCGATACCATGCTGAAACAGAAAACGAGCTTGCTCATCAAGTGCGTCCAAATGCCGCAAGTCTTCTCGCAGCAAATACAGCGCCCGGCCCTGTGGCTGGGGCTGCGCCGCACGAAGTTTCCGTAGATAGAAAAAATACAGGGCGCGCAAGCCTTTCCATGTGACTTTGGATAACCGGAAATCGCCCTGCACACGGATACGCATTGTTTTTGAAGGCTCGGGCTTTGGCGGGCGCTCTGGTGCACGCTGCTTCAATATGCGCTGCTTTATAGCTTCTTCGGTGTAGCTATCCCCAAGCGAGCGCAACCGCACGAATCGTTCCTTGCCCGGCGGGCGCACCGCGATATGCTTGACGCCCGTTTTGACTTCATACCCCATGTCCTTCAAGGAACGGATAAACGCCTGAAAACTCATGCTTGCCATGACCGCCTTATCCACATCCTCACGGATCGCGCTGCGCCATGTTGGCTGCCCTTTCCGCTCCGCTTCCCACTCAGCATAGTGCTTAGGGTAGTACGCTCTATGTTCTGTGATCACCGAAAGCCCGTGTTCCTTGCACAGCCTGTCGGAAGTCGCCCGCATTTTCGCATAACTCTCCTTGCAGGCGTTGAATTTTTTGCCGTGCAGGAACGATACAGAATTGAGGACAAAATGGTTGTGAAAGCAATGGGTATTAATATGGGTAGCTACGATCACTTGAAAATCCGGCCATAGCTCATTTGCAAGTTCCACGCCGATCCTGTGCGCCGTATCCGCATCCACCTCGCCTTCGGCAAAGCTCTGATAACCGTGGAAAGCAAGGATGCCGTCCGTTTTGCCGAACTGCCGCTTTGTCATCTGCATCTGTTCCCGGGCACAGTCGGCATTACAGTTAAGGGCGGTGACGTAATACTGCTGCTCGGTCTTGAAATCGTCCATCGCATAGTCCATCACATCGCGCATGGTCTGATACTCGTCCTTGCTCCATGAGGGGTTTGCGGTTTTACTCTCGTCCTTTGCATATTCGAGAACGCGAGGGAGGTGGGCATCAACTTTCCATATTCGGGTAGTAGCCATATCAACGCAGCTCTGGCTGCGTCACAGCCCGCTGTATTGCAAGAGCGATGCATCGAAATTCCTGCATGTACATGGCGTATTCTTCGGCAAGGTGTTAGTAATCACACAAACTGATAGTAACGCAATAACCCGGAAAAACGCGAACGAACACGCGAAAAAACGCCTAGTTAAAGGCATTTCCATGCAATTTAAAGCAATTTTTAAAGCCGAAATGCAACGAGCGATCTGCAAAAGTTTTTGGGCCGTTTTTGGCCTTTTTGAGGGAAGCGGCGCGCGCAGCACAATTCTATTTAAAAAATCTTTAAAACCTTTATAAACTAATTTAATAAAACTGAAAATCGCCCTAATTTAGGGCTTTTTGTTTGTAAAATACGATTTTA
>CDZQ01021917.1_pt1 | contig 23213 bp, 19 predicted proteins | sample 554831 | NCBI WGS metagenome assembly CDZQ01 (sample SAMEA3182112, study PRJEB8094) | gut metagenome | biome: human; feature: gut; material: Stool; isolation source: human stools | place: Canada | collected 2013-05-06 | reverse complement strand
CGTCGGCGAGACCGGCCGCAGGGTGATGATCTGCCACGTACTGCGCTACGCGCCGTTCTATGTGGCCGTGAAGGAGCGCCTGCTGGCCGGGGAGATCGGCGATATCATCAACATCCAGGCCACCGAGCACGTCAGCTATCATCACCTGGCGGTGTCCTATATCCGCGGCAAATGGGGCAACGAGGAAAAGTGCGGCGCGCCCATGCTGCTGGCCAAATGCTGCCACGACATGGATCTCATCATGTGGCTGAAAAGCGGCGTCGCGCCCCGGCAGGTTGCCAGCTTCGGCAGCGACTTTCAGTTCGACCCGGCCAAGAAGCCCGCAGGCGCGGGCAAGCGGTGCCTGGTGGACTGCGGCATCGAGGAAAACTGCCTGTACTCGGCCAAAAAGCATTACATCGACCATCCGGACCGCTGGAGCTTTTATGTGTGGGACTGCCTGGAGCATCTGGAAAAGCCCACCATTGAGGACAAGATCCAGTCGCTGAAAACGGATAACATCCATGGCCGCTGCGTGTGGGACTGCGAGCACACAGTGGTGGACCACCAGTCGGTGGCCATCAATTTCGCGGACGGCGCAACAGCCACGCTGAACATGATCGGCGGTACGGCCAAGGCGGAGCGCAACCTGCACATCATCGGCACAAAGGGCGAGATCAAAGGCGTGTTCGACGATTCGGTGTTTACGGTGCGCACCATCGACACGGCCAGCGAGAGCGGCTGGCGCGAGGAAGTGGTGGACCTCGCCATCGGCGGAGACAAAAGCGGCATGACAGGCTCCCACGGCGGCGGAGACCTGCGGCTGGTGGAGGACTTTGTGCGCGTGCTGCAGGGCGAACAGCCGTCCATCTCCTGCACGAACATCAACGATTCCCTCAATGGCCATCTGGCTGTGTTCCGTGCGGAAAAATCGCGCAGGACTGGCACGGTGGCTGAGATGCCTCAGCTATAAAGAGACCTGTTTCGCGCTGCTTTCCCACGTGGCCAAGCGTCAGACAGATGTTTTTATTGCTGCACAATATTTCTGTGACTGCTCCCTTTCTTAGGAGATATCCGGGCCTTATTGAGCCATGCCGCTGGTACTGACATAAGTCTCATTGCACAAGAGCTGGGCACCATGCTTCTTTGTGATAGAATGGCGTGTGAGGCTGCTGACGACGCAGACGTTGCCCATGACCATGACGGTGAGCAGTAATCCACAGAATCCGAGTCATCGCTGAGCTTGCTATATTGAACCTGCACCATCTGGATATATGGATTTTCAGTCTCTTCGACGTTTCAAGAAACATTATGTATTAATAAGACAGCAATTAAAGCGGTGAGTTCGGTGAAAGGCTGAGGCGCATCGTATATCTGCTCTGCCTTTTGGGCCGATTTTCTGTTCACCGGGCAGGCGCATTAAGCCCTGCCGCCGTAAAGCAAATATCGAAATGTTCCGAGAACTGTTTTTCTCTCTATGGCCCATCATCGCATCCAACTTCTGCTGTGCAAGTTTTGATTTCCGTGGAGCAAGATCATCGCAGTCCACGCTCTCCCGACCACTATCTGACTACTGATATACAAAAAATCCGCGGAACCTGCTGGCCTCCATCTCCCAGGGCTTTTCACCGCCCTTTACAATTAAGTGTATCCCAACCCAAAATAGCACGATTATTACCATTTAAAACCCTCTGTCACAGCTCTCCGACCCGGAAAGCCGCCGATTCGGTTCCAGCCGGGCGCACCAAAACAGCCCTCGGGAATAATTTTCCGAGGGCTGTTTTTCATTTTGCAAAGTTATGACTGTGTTTAAGACCTTCTAAGTTTTGTCAGGATGGAAACCACGCTTCTGACAGCCTCTTTCCTGCGCGCGTGGTATCCCCAGCGGTATCCGACTTCGCCGCATTTGTGCCAAAGCGACGCTGTAAAATATTTTCGATGCCAGAAAGGATTGCTTCCTCTCTCCAGCTTTTGGCGCAAAGCATTGGACAAATCTTTTGACCGTAAGGATGACAACGGTATTTTCGCCATCACTTCAGGAAGTACCATCAAGTGTGTCACTGTTGTTACCGCTCAAGCAGCTTGTCCTGCCGCTGCATATGCGTTTGAGTATGCAGCCGCCTTCTCCTTTCAGCAGGCTCCGATGCTTGTTCGGGTACGGGCGGATACTGTTTGGACGAATCCCACACAGGCCGGCCTGTAATGAAACTCACCAAACAGTATGGATACCGCATTTCTCAAGGTACGGGCAAAACGTGGAGCAATCTCTTGATTTTAACAGTAGGAGTTTTGAAGAAATTCAACAAATCTTGTGATACAGCCGCCTGCTGAAAAACAATATTCGGAATATTTTTTGTATTTTCTCTCGGCGCAGCCACCCGCAAAAGTCAACTCCTGTATTATTTTTGACCCTGCGTTACGGATATATCTGTTGTGTATACTGCTTCCATATTTTTCGCAAAGCAAAACACCAATATCAAAGCCAATAAACCGCCGGCCAGCTTTGTTGCAAAATATGCTGCAACGGCGCGTCCGTCTGCAACGCCAGCCGCAAAGGCCATTTGCCCGCCCAATACAAATGCCCCGGATACCGTAAACGCAGCGTTTATCATTCTCCCTCTGGCATCCATCCGGGGATACAGCGGCAGCATGGAAACACTTGAGACAAGGCTTGTCAAAAGCCCCAAAACAGCATATTCATTGACGCCCAGCCTGGATGCGGCCCACTCCAGCCACCGGCTGCACTTTGCCAGTACCAGCCTGCCAGCTACCAGAGAACCACATACGATAATGGTGATCTTCAGAATGATTACCAGCACTTCCTCCACTACGTCAGGCGGCATTACGGACCGTTCCGGTACAAACAGGCCCCACGTCATCCAGCAAAACAACAGGACCCCCAGCCACCGCACTCCCGCTCCAAACCAGCCAAGCACTCGGGCGCAGCCGAGCGGTGCAAAGCGCAGCGCAAGGCTGAGGATGGCACAGAGCGCCATCACGGGCCACAAGTTTTTCAGCAGTATACCCGGTGCAATTTTCAGGATAAGCGCCCCCAAAACAAGTCCGGCAGGCAAAGCTATGATCCCCCATACAATCCCTTGCATAAATTCCATTGCTTGCTGGTATTGCAACGTTCCCAGTGAGACCGGGAGCACAAAGCTGACCAGACATCCAAGCGTGGAAGCCACAAGAAGGCCCGCATACACCGCCAGTTCGGGCGTCGATGCCAGCGCCGCAGCGCTTGCCCATCCGCCCATATCCGGCGCGAGCAGCATTCCCGGCAGGAGAGACGAGTCAAAAGGGAGCGGTGCCTCTCCAGCTTTCTCTGCTACGCCGGGCAATGCCGTGACGGCTATGCAGTAAATGCCTGCCATAGAAAAGCACAGCGAACCCATGGACGAAAGGCCCTGACGAAACGCTTCCGCCACCCCCAGCCTGCCTCCGCTTCCTTCATCCAGCGCTCCAAGCAGCGCAAAACACAGCAAAACGGCAATACACACATTCATCGTGCCACCGGCGCGCACGCCTTTTCCAGCCATGCACCTTCCTCTTTATTGAGATACGCGCCCAGTTCCCGAAGCACAGCCGCATGATAACGGTCCAGCCATTCCAGCTCTTCTCTGGTCATCAGCTCCAGCTTCAGAGGGCGCGTGTCAATGGGACAGTAGGTGAAGGGTTCAAAGCCATAAAACGCTCCATATTCTGTTTCACATACTGGCACGCACAGCAGTTCGTTTTCAATGCGCACGCCGAGTTTGCCTTCTTCGTAGATGCCCGGCTCATCGGTGACGGTCATGCCCGGTTCAAACGGCGTGTCATTTTTTGCGGAAAGGCCCTGCGGGCCCTCGTGGATAACCCCCACAAATCCCACGCCGTGGCCCGTACCGCAGCGGTAATCCAGGCCGCGCCTCCAGAGTGTTTCCCGCGCCAGAATGTCGATATGCATACCCGCGCTTCCCGCTTTGAACACCGCGCGCGCGGCGGCAATGTGACACTTGAGTACAAGTGTATACGCCTCCCGCTCCTCGTCCGTCAGCGGGCCCAGCGCATAGGTACGCGTGATGTCCGTGGTGCCGTCCCGGTATTGCCCGCCGCTGTCCACCAGCAGGAACCCGCGCGGCTCCAGCTCCGCGCAGGTATCCTCCATGGGGCCATAGTGCATCATAGCCGCGTTTGCCCCATAGGCCGCGATGGTTTCAAAGCTTGCGCCCAGGCAGTCCTTCTGCGCCATTCTCAGGCTCGTCAAATAGTTGGATGCTGCAAATTCCGTCCAGCCTTCCCCTGTTTCCATGCGGCGGCGCAGCTCCATCTCGAACCGCACCATCGCCGCGCCGTCCCTGCGGTGCGCCTCTTTTTGGCCGGCTATCTCTGTTTCATCCTTTACGGCTTTGAGCAGCTGAATGGGGTCTTTACCCGCCGAGAGCGTCACGGCCCGGTTTTGGCGCAGCGCCCGCAGGAGGGTCCAGCTCGTACCCGCAGGCTCATACAAAAGCGCCATCGGCGTTTCCGCCGCAGCCAGAAAGTCCCGTATATCCCCATACGGATGCAGCGTTACTCCCTGCGCCTCCAGCACTGTCTGTACCCCGGCGGGCACGCGGCTCGTGTCAATGAACAGATGCGCCCCCTTCGGCTCCACCAGGCAGTAAGCGAGCGCAAACGGGTTGTACTCCACATCGTCCGCACGCAGGTTCAATAGCCATGCCACACTATCCAACCGGCACACCAGCATGGCGTTTGCGTTCTGCCGGGCAAGCCTCTCCCGCAGGATATGCAGCTTTTCCCCGGCGGAAAGTCCCGCGCGCGACGGCTCCAGCAGCCATGCTTCTGTCGCAGGTATGGGCGGCCGCCCCTCCTGCCAAAGTGCGGAAACAAAATCGTGGTCACGCAGGACAGCTCTTTTTTCCGCCAGCGCTTTTTCCAGCGATTCCACCACGGACACACTGGTGCAGGCGCCGTCCAGTGCCAGCGTTCCGCCGGCGGGCATCCTGTCCGCCAGCCATTCCTCCACGGTGGGCACGCCGGGCTGGGCCATGCGCATCAGCGTGATTCCGCTGTCCTCCAGCTGCCGCTCCGCCTGGATGAAATAGCGTCCGTCCGTCCACAACGCGGCGGCTTCCCGTGTCACACACAGCGTTCCCGCCGAACCCGTAAAGCCCGACAGCCACGCACGGCAGCGCCAGCGGGCCGGCAGATATTCCGTCATATGCGGGTCGCTGGACGGCACATATACGCCGTCTGCTCTTTCCGCTTCCATAGCCGCACGCAGCGCGACGATTTTTTCCACAACCGTCATCGTCCGATTTCTCCTTTTTTTGTGGTCTGCATCCTTGCTATGCCCAGTATACCACCTTAAAAGCCTATGCAAAAGACGCCTTCATGCAGAAAAAGGTATCTTCTTTCTGCACGGAAAAGCCGGGCCGGAAATATCTCCGGCCCGGCTTTTAGCGGATATCCGTCAGAAGGCCATGCGCGCCCAGCCCTCTTCCCTCGCGGGCGGGAGGCCCAGCAGCCTGCGCCCGGTCTCAACATAATAGCGGTAATTGGCAAGCGGTACTCCGTTTGGGATACGGTGGTCAATGGCAAACACTGTGCCGCCGCCCATCAGAGGACCGGACATCTTGTATTCCAACTCCGCGCGGATGGCTTGGAAATCGCCGCGCAGTACAAATTTGTCAATGCCGCCTTTAAAGGCCAGCCTGGCGCCGTACTTTTTTCGCAGCTCCATCATATCCATTCCCGCCGCCGGTTCGCAGGGATACAGGCACGTCACACCGCAGGCGAGGATCGCGTCGATCACAGGGTTCATGTTTCCATCACTGTCCTGGGAGAATATCTTTGCTCCGTGGGCCCGCGCGCAATTCCATATTTTTTGATAGTACGGCTGCAAAAACGCTTCAATCTGCGCCGGGCCGAACAGAGGGCCGGACTTTCCCGCCATGTCCTCATGGATGCTGAGGCAGTCGATGGGGACGATCTCAGCCACACGCTCCATCACTTTTACACAGGTGTTTCCGATGGTTTCCAACATGTCGGCGATCAACTCCGGCTCCTCGTAGCATGCGATACACAATTCTTCCTCGCCCATAAGCTGCCTCGGCTCGTCGAACCCGCCGGGCACCCACTGGATCGTCAGATAGCCTTTATCGCGCAGTTCCTTTTGATGCAGCAGCGCCTCCCGGTCAATACGCTCCTCCGAAAATTCATACCAATGCTTGACCTTCAGCCAGTCGTCCATTGTTTTGACGGGATATTCCATCGGCAGTGGGATCGTAGCGCTTTGCCTACACAACTTTGTTTTACGGCCCATCTCGTCTACAGAGACGGTAAATTCCGGCGTTTCCTCCAATACCCGGGGCGTCAGGCCTGTGATTGCCTCGCAATTGCCCGCAAGCGGCGCTTTGAGAACATAATCCCAATCGAAGGCCGTGAGGGCGATCTCCTTGGCGCTGGCTCCCTGCCTTTGCCATTCCTCTTCCAGACCGATCAGCGGGCCAAACAGCTCACAGAACATCTCTCTTCCCGTAAATTCAAAATTGCAGTGCGCGATATAGCGTTCCCTATCCCAGATCATACGTCCCATTCCTTTCGGTGTTTGCCCTCAGTTTACCGGAACGGCGGAAAAAAGCCATGCAGAAATGGTTGAAATCTGGATAAAATTCCGCTATCATTACAAAAAACGGGCGTGTTCGGCGCAAAGAGGTGTACACGGATGTGGAAGCATCTGGAAGTGGAACTGGATTATCTGGTGCGGCGCGCCACCTTCTGCGGCTGGCAGATCGCGCCGCGGCGCATTTCCAATTATGAGCTGGTATATGTACTTCGCGGTCAGGGCGACATCTGCCTGGGCAGCCGGCAGTTTACGGTCCGAACAGGGGATCTTGTGTGCTTTTGTCCCGGCGTACTGCACAGTCTTTCCGTTGCGCGGCAGCCCTGCATGGAGTTCTACGGAGTCCATTTCACGCTGCCGTCGGACGTGAACCGCCTTCCGCTGCCCGAGGTTGCCAAAATCGAACCGCCCGGCAGGCTGGAGCCTCTGTTCAAATCCCTGTTTGAGATCTACAAGCAAAAAACATATCTTTATCAATGGCGGCAAAATGTTCTGCTCGAGCAGATCTTATGCGAAATACTCTCCGCACTGCATGGGGAAAATGCTCCCGCAGAGCTTATCCGTATTAAAAAAGTGCTGGAGCATATCCATGAGGACCCTGCCCGTCCGTTTACGCTGGAAGAGCTTACTGCCCGCTCCGGCGTAAAAAAGACGATGTTCCTGCAATCCTTCCGTCGGGTGACCGGAACAACGCCCAAGCAGTATATTCTCGGGCTGCGGTTGGAATATGCGCGGGATCTGCTGCTGGAAACAGACGTCCCCGTCGCGCAGGTAGCCGAACGCTGCGGCTTTTCCGATTCCTTTTATTTCAGCCGCTGCTTCAAAAACCATTTCAGCACTTCGCCCCGGCAATATCGAAAGGAACACGCTTAGATTCCAAAAAGCCAATTTGCGCATGTTTTTTGCCAATTTCAGCAAAGAATATGCGCAATTTTTTTTGTATTCTGAAGGTAGCGTTCCTCCCGCGGGAGAAACACGGAAAAAACAAGGGGGCCATAACTATGGAAAAAATCAAATTGGGTATCATCGGCGTGGGAAACATGGGCACCTGTCACATTGAGACGATTCTGGAGGGCAAGACGCCGGAAATCGAGATCGCTGCGGCGGCGGATCGCCGGGAGTCGCGGCGGGAATGGGCACGCAGCGCACTGGGGGCGGATGTGCCTGTATTCGAGGAAGGCGAGAGCCTGATCGAAAGCGGACTGTGCAATGCCGTGCTGGTCGCCGTACCGCATTACCAGCATCCTGAGCTTTCCATTTTCGCTCTGCGGCACGGGCTCCATGTTCTTTGCGAAAAACCTGCAGGCGTGTATACCAGACAGGTGCGGGAGATGAATTCCGCGGCTGAAGCTTCCGACAGAGTGTTCGCCATCATGTTCAACCAGCGCACCAACCCCGCTTACCGCAAAATCCATGAAATGGTACAGGGAGGCGCGCTGGGCAAGCTCAAGCGTGTGAACTGGATTGTGACGGACTGGTACCGCACGCAGTCCTATTACGATTCCGGCAGCTGGCGCGCCACCTGGAAGGGCGAAGGCGGCGGCGTCCTTTTGAACCAATGTCCGCACAACCTCGATCTGCTGCAATGGATCTGCGGGCTGCCCTGCAAGGTACAGGCCTTCTGCCACGAGGGAAAATGGCATGACATTGAGGTCGAGGACGACGTGACGGCATATCTGGAATTTCCGGAGGGTGCGACGGGCGTGTTTGTCACCTCCACCGGCGACGCTCCGGGCACGAACCGGCTGGAGCTCACACTGGAATACGGCAAGCTCGTCTATGAGGAAGACAGACTGACGCTGCACCGCCTTGCGGAAAACGAACGTGATTTCTGCAAAACGGCCAAGGGAGGCTTTGACAAGCCCCAATGCACAGTGGAAACCGTGGATATTTCCGGCGAATATCCCCAGCACGCGGGCGTGATGAACGCCTTCGCGGCATGCATCCTGCACGGCACGCCGCTGGTGGCGCAGGGCACCGAGGGCATCCGCGGGCTGACGCTCTCTAACGCGATGCACCTGTCCAGCTGGCTGGGCCGTGCCGTTGCGCTGCCGTTTGATGAGGACCTGTTTTTGAGCGAGTTGGAAAAACGCTGCGCTTCCTCGCAGGAAAAGCAGGCGCGCGACGTTGTGTTCGACACAAAAGGAACCTATTGAGGGAGGGGTATCAGTATGAACCGAAAAAATCTTTTGATCAGCGGTTTCGCCGATGAGATCGACCCGTCGCTGAATCGCCAGTTGGAAGCGCTGCAAAAAATGGGCATCCGCTACATTGAAATGCGGGGCGTAGACGGAAAAAGCCTTGTGCACTGCACAGACAGTGAGCTTTCCGTCATCCGCCGAAAGCTGGACGCAGCCGGCGTCCGGCTTTCCTCCGTGGGCTCTCCCATCGGCAAGATCGGCATCGAAGACGACTTCGCGCCGCACTGGGAGCTGTTCCAGCGCACGGTGGAGATTGCCCAGAAGCTGGACGCACCTTTCATCCGCATGTTCAGTTTTTATCCCCCGGAGGGCCACGAGGCCGACGCTTACCGTGCGCCTGTGCTGGATCGCCTTGCCCGAATGGTCGAATACGCAAAAGCCCAAAATACCGTGTTGCTGCATGAAAACGAAAAAGGCATCTTCGGAGACACCGCAGACCGCTGTAAGCTTCTGCTGGATACGCTGGGCTGCGAAAACTTTAAAGCCGTGTTTGACTTTGCCAACTTTGTCCAATGCGGCGAGGATACCCAGCGCGCCTATACGCTGCTGCGTCCCCATGTGGCTTATGTGCACATCAAGGACGCCCTGTACAGCGATGGCAGCGTGGTGCCGCCGGGCAGCGGCGACGGTCTGCTGGAAAATATACTCGGCGCGATGCTCCGCGACGGATATACCGGCTTTCTTTCCCTGGAACCCCATCTCTCGGATTTTACGGGCTTCGGCGCTCTGGAAAAAGGGGAGCATCAGGAATGGCGCGCCATGTCCGGGGAAAAGGCCTTCCGCCTGGCGCATGACGCCCTGATGGAGATCCTGGACCGGCTTTGACCGTTTTTGTTTTCTTCCCCGGCATTGCTTTTGCGCGCGTGATGCGGTATCCTTAAAAAAAGATGCGCGGCGAAAGCGGGGCAGAAAATGGAACGCCATGAACCGGAAAAAAAGAAGCGGAACTCCTTTACAGCCACGGTCCTGTGCGAGCACAAGACGAGTACGCCGCCCGGGGATTTCCGTTATCACATGCACAATGAATTCGAAATTTTCTTTTTTGTGCAGGGCGACGTGAGCTATATTGTCGAACAGCAGGTGTATACGCTGCTCCCCGGCGATATCCTGCTGTTCAACAACACTGAATTCCATTACCCCACGTTCCGCAGCAACGCCGAATTCGAGCGCATCGTGCTGCACTTTGACCCCACCGTGGCACAGCAGTTCTCCACACCGCGCACGCCGCTGCTGCATCGTTTCCTCTCCCGCCCGCAGGGCGAGCAGAATCTGGTGCGGCTGGCACCGTGTGAACGGGAGCGTTTTCGTGCGCTGGCGCTGAGCATCGAGCAGGAGAGTCAGAGCGGGCGGACGGGCGACGATGTGCTCGCGGCCGCGCACCTGTCCGAGCTTCTTGTTCTGCTGGCGCGGGCGCCGCAAGCACAGCCGCAGGCCGGCCGCCTTTCCCCGTATGTCCGCCAGGCGCTGTCTTATATCAATGCGGCGCTGCCGCAGCCTATCTCTCTGGCGGAAGTCGGCCGCGCGCTTTCGGTGGACCGTTTTTATCTTGAAAAAACATTTAAAAAGGAAACCGGCACCACGGTATACCATTACGTGCTGCTCAAACGCCTGAACCTCGCGCGTGTCCTGCTGGCGCAGGGCTGCCGTGTGGACGAGGCCTGCGCGGGCGCAGGCTTCAACGATTACTCCAACTTTATCCGCACTTTCAAAAAGCACACGGGAATGACGCCCGCGGCTTTTGCCCGGGCGAATCAATCCGGCTGCGGCGGTTCGTAGCGCTGGGCCGGGAAGCTGAACGCCACAACCGTGCCGTGCGCCGGCCTGCTGCGGATGGAGAGCTGCGTGCCGTACTGCAGCTGAAGGCGCTTGTTGATGTTGAACAGCCCCATCCCCTTCGCCGGGGCAAAATCAAGCTCCAGTGTGCTGCGCACCTGCGCAAGCTGCGGCGGCGTCATGCCCGCGCCCGTGTTCAGGATGCGCACCTTTATCATCCCGCGGAAGCGGGAGATCCGTATTTTGATATACGTCGTCCCGCCTGTGCTCTGGCGCGCCCCGTGGTGGATGGCGTTTTCAATCACAGGCTGCAGGATAAGGCGCATCGTGGCATAATCCATCACGTCCTCCGAATACTGCCAGACGATCTGGAACTGCTCGGGATAGCGCAGCTTTACCAGACGGATGTAATTGACGGTATTGTCGATCTCCTCCCCAAGCGAGACCATGGACGCTGCGGGATTGAGGGAATATTTGAGCAGCGCGGACAGCGTCTCCAGCATCATGACGACTTCGTTGTACCCATCGGTGAGTGCGTACGATTTCCAGCGGATCGTCTCCAGCGTATTGTACAGCATATGCGGATTGATCTGCGCCTGAAGCGCGGTCAGCTCTGTATACTTCTGTTTATAGGCCTTTTCAGAAAGTTCCGTTTCAAAGTATTTCTGCAGCAGATAGTTGTCCTGGATGCGCCGGGCGATATATTCAAACTCGTCATAATTTTTCGCGGGCATCGGCACCTGCTGCTTATCGCTTTCCTCCCGCAGGATGCCGATGATATGGTCCAGCCTTGCATACTGCCGCCGGCTGAGGTAAAGCAGCACCAGCGAAGACAGCGCCACCAGCACCAGCGCGCACGCGGCGATCAGCCGAATGATCGTGTACGGCACTGTATACAGCTCATCTGCTTTTGTAAACATATAATAGCAGATACCGTACTGCCCGGCATAGGAGCGTGAAATGATGTATTTTTCTCCTTCCAGGCTGTAGTCGAAAAAGCTTTCCCCGTATTGCTCCAGCACGGCCAGATGCGGTTCCCACCGCTGGGCTGTGGCGGAAGCGCTTTCAAACAGTGCCTCGCCGCCGTATTCCGCCAAAATACCGGATGAACCGCGAACGCCCGGGCTGCGCAGCATATTATCCAGATAACGCTTGTTCAGGTTCAGCACGATGGTACCCGTGCGGCCGGGGGTATCCAGCGAAAATTTGCGGTAAATGGAAACGACCTGCGTCGCGGGCGTGGAGCCGGAAGCCGGAATACTGCGGCTGCGGAGCGCAAGGGAACTTCCCTCTGGGAACTCCACCCCATCCATCCAGGCGGCGTCGTAAAAGGACGCTGTCTCCGCAACGCCGTCCAAGGAGGAAAAGATGCGCTGGCCGCAGTCGTCTATCGAAATATAAATGGAATGGATGTAATCTCTGGAGTTGGTCTGGGAATACAGGAACGCTTTCATGGTGCGGTAAAGCAGCGCGTCGTAGTAACTGGTGGTCCCCGTCTTCAGTACGTCGGCCAGCAGGAATGTAAGCTCGCTGTTTGTGGCAAGCGTCAAGAACGTGGAATCCAGCTCGCCCAGAATAATGTCGCCCGAAGCGGCGATCTGCGAAAGCGTCCCCGCGTTGCTCTTGCGCAGTTCCTCCGTAACATTGCTGTAAATAAACAGCGCCAGAACGCTGCCCATCAGAATAAGCGGCGCCAGCGCAACAGCAACAAAGCTCAGCAGTGTTTTACGGTAAGAACGGCTCAAAACAGGGCACTTCCTTTCATACGATCCGGACAGGAGGAGATTTTATGTACCGTTTGATCATTGTGGACGATGAATTCGAGATCCGCAACGGGCTCTCGCGCTATTTCCCCTGGGAAAGCGTGGGCTTTGAAGCCGCTGCGGTGTTTGAAAACGCCCGCGGCGCGCTGGATTATATCCGGCGCAACCCGGTGGACGTCGTGCTCACGGACATTGAAATGCCGGGAATGTCCGGCATCGAGCTGGCGCGGGTAATCCACGAACAGCGCCTGCCCGTGAAGGTGATCTTCCTTTCCGCCTACAAAAAATTCGAATATGCCCGCGACGCCATCTCTTACAGAGTGGTGCATTATATCACTAAGCCGACAGTGCACAGCGAGATCTTCGAGGTGTTCTGCTCCGTGCGCAGGGAACTGGACGCAGAGCACGGCGCGCCGCTCCGGGATGCTCCCGCAGAGGGCTATTATGAAAACCTGGTGCAGCAGGTGAAGCAGGCCATTGCTAAGGATCTGAAAAACGCCACGCTCATCTCGGTGGCCGAGCAGGTGGGCCGCAGCCCTTCCTCGGTGAGCCGCCTGTTCCTAGAAGCCACGGGCATGACCTTTACCGATTACCTCACGGGCCAGCGTATGGAAAAAGCCAACCAGCTGCTGAACTGTATCGAATACAAAATCTATGAGGTAAGCGAGATGGTAGGGTATTCCAACCCCAAAAACTTTGCCCGCGCCTACAAAAAGCATTTTGGATATACGCCGCGGGACTTCCGCGCGCCCAAAGGGTGAAGCGTGCCAGCCAGGCCGAGGGGCTTCGATTTAAGTTTAGCAGAACCGTCGGAAAAGGCAATGCAGAAACGAATAAAATATGGAGAAAATTCCAACGGCCGTGGGCGCTTCCCGCAAGGAAGCGCCCGTTTTTTCTTTCAAATGACACCTTTTTCGATATCACTGCAAAAATTAACACCTTTTTCAGCGGCCGGTGCCTTTTGCCGTCTGATACAACATGATACACTAAGTTCACAAAATAAGCCAATAGGAGGAAACAAAAATGTGCAAATCATCCAGAATACTAAGCCTTATTCTTGCCCTTGTGTTTGTGGTCGCATGCTTTGCAGGCTGCGGCGGCACGTCGTCTTCCGCTGCGGGCAGCACGTCTGCCGCATCGTCTGCGGGCGGTGAAGCTGAGCCCGTCACCCTGCGTTTTTCCTGGTGGGGCGGCGAGGCACGCCACGAAGCCACCATCGCAGCGGCCGAGCTGTACATGGAGAAAAACCCCAATGTAAAAATTGAGTTTGAGTACAGCGGCTGGGACGGCTACAAGGATAAACTGGTCACTCAATTGTCCGGCGGCACCGCGCCTGATATCATGCAGGTAAACTACGACTGGATCTACGACCTGCGCAAACAGGACCAGTACTTTTCGGACCCGCGCGACTTTGAAGGCATCCTCGATTTGTCCGGCTTCTCCGAGACCGCATACAACGGCTGCTGGGTAGACGAAGAACTTCAGGGCCTGCCTTCCGGCCTGAGCGTCACCACATTGATTGTAGACAAGCCCTTTTTTGAAGAGCACGGCCTGGATTCCTCCGATCCGACCTACTGGACCTGGGACAAGGTCCTGGCCGAGGGCAAACGCATCCATGAGGAAAACCCCGAGCACTATCTGCTCAATGAATTCCCCACCGGGCGTTCTTTTGTCGTCACGCTGCTTGCCCAAAAGGGCATCGAGCTGGTGGACAAGGATTACAACGTTGCCTGCACGGAGGAGCAGCTCGTGGAAGCGCTCAACATGCTGAAAACCTTTATCGACAGCGGCGTGATGCTGCCGTTCGAGCAGAGCTCCATTTACGCCCAGCAGACCGAACAGTTCCCCAAGTGGCTGAACAATGAGATGGGTATGTTCATGCAGGTCGCCTCCACGATCCCCTCGTTCTCCGACATGGAGCTGGACGTTATGCTTATCCCGCAGTATGAAGACGCCGTCAACTCCGGTGCATCCCTGTACCCCACCAACCTCATCTGCATCAACGCCAAGAGCGACAAGCAGGAGGAAGCCGCCAAGTTCCTGAATTTCTTCTTCAATGATCCGGAAGCCATCGCCATTCTCGGCGACGTGCGCGGCGTGCCCCCCACGGAGGCTGCGCGCACGCAGCTGGAAGAAGCCGGTACGCTGAACCCGCTGATCGGCAAGGCCATCGCGCTGGGTGAAGAGCATCCGGGCATGGCGTTCCACGAGGCTTCTTTCAACAGTGAGCTGACCAAGGTGGAGAACGAGTACATCGAACGTTTCGGCTACGGCGAAGCCACTGCGGAAGAGACCGCTTCCGAACTGCTGGCCGAACTGGAATCCATCTGCGAACCTCTGCGCACTGCGTGACCATAAGCACGGTATAACTCCCCGGCGCCGGCTTTACGCCGGCGCCCTTTTAATAAGCCAAAGGAGGCACCTATGAGAAAATCCCGTCAGAACAAATACACGGGCCTGTTCTACGTTCTGCCCTTTGTCATCGGACTGCTCGTGTTCCAGCTGTATCCCTTCCTCGCCTCGTTCTTTTATTCTTTTACCGACCTGAGCATCGCCAACGACTGGAGCTGGGTCGGCCTGAGCAACTATATCAAGTCCTTTACGGCGGACCGGGACTTCTGGAACAGCCTCAAGGTTACCGGCATTTATGTTTTCATCGCCGTGCCCTGCAAGCTGGTATTCGCCCTGTTTATTGCCATGGTCCTGAACATGAAGATCCGCGGCATCCGCTTTTTCCAGACGCTGTACTACATCCCCTCTATCTTGGGCGGCAGCGTGGCAGTTTCCGTTATCTGGCGCTTCATGTTTTCCCACGACGGACTTGTCAACACACTGACGTCCTATCTGGGCCTTCCCGCACTGGACTGGCTGGGCAGCAAAGCCCTGGCGCTTCCCACCGTCAGCCTGCTGGCCGTATGGCAGTTCGGTTCCTCGATGGTTCTGTTCCTCGTGGGTCTCAAGCAGATCCCCGTTTCCCTTTATGAAGCTGCGTCCATCGACGGTGCTTCCAAGGTGCACCAGTTTTTCAAAATTACGCTTCCCATGCTCACGCCGACCGTGCTGTTCAACGTGATCATGCAGACGATCGGCGCGTTTCAGGAATTCACCAGCGCGTTCATCATCACCGGCGGCGGGCCGATGAACTCTACATACATGTACGGCATGATGCTTTACAACAACTCCTTCAAATATTACAAGATGGGGTACGCCAGCGCCCAGTCCTGGATCCTGTTCATCATCATCATGGCGGTAACGGGCCTGCTGTTCCTTTCTTCCAAAAAGTGGGTCTATTATGAGGACGGAGGTAACTGAAATGGAACGATCCAGCACGCTTGCGCGTAAAACGCAGCACAAAGTCAAAAACGGGCTCCGGCTCGCGGTCACATACCTGTTTCTCGGGCTGCTGGGGCTGGTGATGGTGTATCCCCTCTTGTGGATGGTCGCGTCGTCTTTCAAAGAGAGCAAAGGTATTTTCAACTCCATCAGCATCATTCCGCCCTCGCTCAGCCTGGAACATTATATCGAAGGCTGGAAAGGCGTGGGGGAATATACCTTCACCACCTTTTTCACCAATACATTTTCCATCGTCATTCCCTCCACAGTGTTCATCATCGTCTCCTGTCTGCTGGTGGCGTATGGGTTCGCCCGTTTTGAATTCCCCATGAAAAAATTTCTGTTCACCGCCATGATGGCAACGCTGATGTTGCCCAGCGCCGTTATCATCATCCCCCGCTATATGCTGTTCAAGCAGTTCGGTTGGCTGGATACTTACCTGCCCTTTATCGTTCCGGCCATGTTCGCAGGCAATTCATTTTTTATTTTCCAGCTCGTTCAGTTTTTCCGCGGCATCCCGCGCGAGCTGGACGAAGCCGCTTCCATCGACGGCTGCGGCTCCTTCCGCACACTGGTCCGCATCCTGATGCCCCTGTGCAAGCCCGCGCTGGTTTCGGTGGGCCTGTTCAACTTCATCTGGACGTGGAACGCGTTTATGGACCCTCTCATCTATATCTCCTCCGTAAAAAAATATCCGCTCTCGCTCGCGCTGCGCATGACGCTGGACCTTGGTTCCGCAGCCGCCTGGAACGAGATATTCGCCATGTCGGTGCTGTCCATCCTGCCGCCGGTGCTGTTGTTCTTTGCGGGGCAGAAGTACTTTATCCAGGGCATCTCCACATCCGGTCTAAAGGGGTGAGCACATGAAAACGATCAGTCTGAACGGGCCCTGGCGCATGCGTAAAGCCGGCGCCGCCCGGTTTTACGATGTGACGGTCCCCACTACGGTATGCACCGATCTTCTGGCGAATGGCCTGCTGGAGGACCCCTATTACCGCGACAACGAGGATGCAGCCCTGCTGGCGCTGCGCAGCGACTACGAATATTCCCGCACATTCACTGTGCCGGAAGATTTTCTGGACGCAGACAGCGTGGAACTTGTCTGCCACGGCATTGACACCATCGCGGACATTCACCTGAACGGAGCGCTTCTTTTCCGTGCCGACAATATGCACCGCACCTGGCGCACCGGCGTCAAAGCCGCGCTGCATCCGGGCGAAAATGCGATCCGCGTCTGCTTCCATTCCGCCGCGGAGTATGCCGAGCGGCTGGAGCGGGAAAACCCGGTCTACAAAACGAGCGACACGGTCGACGGCTTTGAGCAGGTGCGCAAGGCACATTGCATGTACGGATGGGACTGGGGCCCCAAGCTGCCCGATATGGGTATTTTCCGCAGCATCGAGCTGCGCGCCGCAAGCGTGGCGCGCTTTGCGGATGTAGGGGTGCGTCAGACGCATGGCGAAAACGCCGTCGACATAGCGGTCGAAACGGAGCTGGAACGCCTTGGCCGCGCATCCGGGTCTCTCACCGTACACGCTTCGCTGACAGGCCCGGACGGCCGCAGCTGGCAGGAGTGTGCTGTGTGCTCCGGCGGCGGGCAGGCTCTGGCGTTTCATGTGGATGCGCCGCAGCTCTGGTGGCCCAACGGCTACGGAGAACATCCGCTCTACGCGCTGCATGTGGAGCTCTCCGGCACGGACGGCGCTGTGCTGGATACGCGCGACCTGAACATCGGCCTGCGCACGCTTACCGTCAAAACAGATCCTGACGAATGGGGCAGCAAGTTTGAATTCTGCGTCAACGGAGTCTCCATCTTCGCCATGGGCGCGAACTACATCCCCGAGGACAGCATCCTGACACGAATCACCCCGCAGCGCACGGAGCAGCTGCTGCGTCAATGTGTGCGCGCCAATTATAATACCATCCGTGTGTGGGGCGGCGGTTACTTCCAGGACGATTCGTTCTACGACTGCTGTGACAGGCTGGGTCTGCTCGTCTGGCAAGACCTGCTGTTTGCCTGCGCCGTATATGAACTGACCGACAGCTTTGCGCAGAGCATCGTTGCCGAAACGCAGGACAATGTGCGCCGTTTGCGCCACCATGCATCCATCGCGCTTTGGTGCGGGAATAACGAGCTGGAATGGGGCTGGTCCGGCTGGGATATGGGCTTCGGCAACGACCCGCACCGCCGCGCCGACTACATCAAGCAGTTTGAATGGCTCCTTCCACAGGCCGTAAAGGCCGTCGATCCGGACCGCTTTTATTGGGTCGCGTCTCCCTCCTCGGGCGGCGGCTTTGACGACCCCAACGACCAGAACCGCGGCGATGTCCATTACTGGGAGGTCTGGCACCGCCTCAAGCCCTTTACGGAATACCGCAAGTACCACTTCCGCTTTTGTTCGGAATTTGGGTTTCAGTCCTTCCCCAGCCCCAAGACCATCGGTGCCTTCACGCTGCCGGAGGACCGCAACGTCTTTTCCGACGTGATGGAATGCCACCAGAAGAACGGAACAGCCAACGGTCGCATCCTGATGTATCTGGCCGACAATTTTCTGTACCCGACTCGATTCGAAACGCTGGTCTATGCCTCACAGGTACTGCAGGCCGAGGCCATCCGCTACGGAGTGGAGCACTGGCGTGCCAACCGCGGGCGGTGCATGGGTTCTTTGTACTGGCAGGTAAATGACTGTTGGCCCGTGGCAAGCTGGTCCTCTCTGGATTATTACAACCGCTGGAAGCCGCTGCACTACTATGCCAAAAACTTTTACGCCCCGCTCCTGTGCAGCGCCGCCGACGCGCAAGGCCTGGTGTCCCTGCGGGTATGCAGCGAACAGCTACGCGTACAAAAGTGCACCGTGTACTGGCAGCTGCGCGGTGCGCAGGATGCGGTTCTGTTGGAGGGGCAGCAGACGGTGGACGCACAGCCGCTGAGCGTTACGCCCGCCGGGACGGTGGACTGTGCGTCCTGGCTCACGGAGAAAGCGCAGCGACAGACCGTTTATCTCTGCTATTGGATGGAAACGGAGGCCGGCTGTACGCCGGTTTCGGTGCTGCTGTTCTGCAAGCCCAAGCATTTCCGCTTTGCGGCGCCGGAGCTTTCCCTTTCCGTTCAGGAACAGGAGGATGCGTTCATACTGACGCTGGCCGCAGAGCATATGGCGAAATACGTCTGGCTTGACAGCCCGGACTTTGATTTTATCCTGAGCGACAACTGCCTGGATATCGTGCCCGGACGTCCCGCCGTGCTGATACTGAAAAAAAGCGATATCAGCCGGGCCGTACAGGCAGACGAGCTGAAGCACCTGGATACCCTGTGCGCATATGACATCCGATGAGAAAGGAAGCGTTTGGATTGGAACCTGAAACCATGTATGCACTGGTAAAGGAGCGTGCGGACAAAGGCCTTACGCTCAAAAAAGTGCCTGTGCCTGAGGCCGGGCCGGGCGATGTAAAAATCAAGATTCATTACACCTCTATCTGCGGGACGGACCTGCACATTTACAACTGGGACAAATGGTCACAGGAGACCATCCGCCCCGGTACAGTGATCGGCCACGAATTCGTGGGAGAAGTTGCGGAGCTGGGCAGCGGTGTCTCCGGCTTTTCGGTGGGCGACATCGTCTCCGGAGAGGGGCATATCGTGTGCGGCCACTGCCGCAACTGCAAGGCCGGCAAACGCCATCTGTGCAAACAGACAAAGGGCGTGGGCGTCAACCGCGACGGCGCGTTCGCGGAATATCTCGTCATCCCCCAGACCAACGTCATTCGGTGCGAGCCGGGCATTCCGGAGGAGCTGTGCTCCTCATTCGATCCGCTGGGAAACGCCGTGCACACAGCGCTCACGTACGACCTTGTTGGCGAGGACGTGCTCATCACCGGGGCCGGGCCCATCGGCATCATGGCCGCGGCCATCTGCCGTCATGTGGGCGCAAAGCATGTCGTTATTACGGACGTGAATGACTACCGGCTGAATCTGGCGCGGGAGATCTGCGGTGCCGTGACCGTAAACGTTGCCCGGGAACGGCTGGAGAACACGATGCGGGAGCTGGGTATCTCGGAGGGCTTCGATGTGGGGCTGGAGATGTCCGGCAACGGAGCGGCCTTCAACAGCATGATCAACAACATGTACAACGGCGGAAAAATTGCCGTACTGGGCATCCAGAGCAGCGAAACGCTGGTACCGTGGAACAAGATCGTCTGGAACTGCCTTGAGATCAAGGGCATCTACGGCCGCGAAATGTTCGAGACCTGGTACAAAATGATGAGCATGCTGCGCAGCGGGTTGAACATCGAAAGGATCCTGACGCATAAATTCAGCTTTGCGGACTATGAAAAAGGGTTCGCCGTTATGAACAGCGGCCAGTGCGGGAAGGTCGTTCTGGACTGGACGCAGGCCGCCGGGGAGGTTACCGTATGAAACAGGCGCTTATCTATTTTGAACAGGCAGTACAGGAATTCCGGGAGCATGGCACGTACAAAGAAGAACGCATCATCACCACGCCGCAAGGCGGGCGCATCGACACGACTGCCGGCCGCAATGTGCTGAACATGTGCGCCAACAACTATCTGGGCCTGGCTTCCAGCCGCGCGCTGGCCGACGCCGCCAAGGATGCCATGGACCGCTGGGGCTACGGGCTTTCGTCCGTGCGCTTCATCTGCGGCACACAGGCGCTCCACCGCCAACTGGAGGAAAAGCTTTCATCCTTCCTCGGCATGGAGGATACGATTCTGTATTCTTCCTGCTTCGACGCCAATGGAGGCCTGTTCGAGGCGCTGCTGGACGAACGGGATGCAGTCATCAGCGACGCACTGAATCATGCCAGCATCATTGACGGCGTGCGCCTGTGCAAGGCAAAGCGTTATCGCTACCAAAACAACGATATGGCGGATCTGGAGCGCTGCCTGCGCGAGGCAAAAGACGCGCGCATCCGGCTGATTGCCACGGACGGCGTCTTCTCCATGGACGGCATCATCGCCAACCTGAAGGGCATTTGCGGCCTCGCCGAAAAATATGACGCGCTCGTCATGGTAGACGACAGCCATGCGGTAGGGTTTATGGGTGAGCACGGGCGCGGCACACCGGAATACTGCGGGGTAGAGGGCCGGGTAGACATCCTGACAGGGACGCTGGGCAAAGCGCTTGGCGGCGCTTCGGGCGGCTATACCGCCGCCTCCCGCGCTGTGGTGGCGCTGCTGCGCCAGAAGAGCCGTCCGTACCTGTTCTCCAATACGCTGGCTCCTGCCATGGCCGGTGCGGCGCTGAAAACGTTGGAACTTCTGGAAGCGGCAGGAGAAGACCGCGTACAGCTGGCGGAGAATACGCGTTACTTCCGCGCGCGCATGGCGGAGGAAGCGTTCGACGTCGTGCCCGGCGAGCATCCCATCGTGGCCGTGATGCTGTATGATGCAAAGCTGGCCACCGCCTTTGCGGCGCGTATGCTGGAGCTGGGCGTTTATGTGGTGGGCTTCTGCTATCCTGTCGTACCTCAGGGAAAGGCCCGCATCCGCGTTCAGCTGTCCGCCGCGCATACCCGTGAGGACCTGAATTTTGCTGTGGACTGCTTCAAAAAGGTACGTGCGGAGCTGGCCGCAAAATAACTTCCAGCGGGAGCGCCGGCCAGTATGAGCCGGCGTTTCTTTTTCTCCTTTTGCATTTCAAAAGAAAGGAACAGAACCATGATCGAATTAAAACCGCAGACCCTTGCCCTTTTGGACGAAATTGAAAGCCGCATCGATCCGGAAATTGAGGACGATTTTCGCCGCCAGTGGTCCGATTTTCTGCACCACCGTTTTACCGGGGATATCTTTTCCCCCAAGCGCCGCCAAAAAAGCGCTTCGTCTCTGCCCCGCCGGGACGTACGCATCAACGAGACGCTGGACGATTTGGAGGCCATGCTTTACGCGCAGCTTTTGAATGTTTCGGACGCGCTGGAAAGCGACAACAAAAACCTGAGCGTCCGCGCCAATTACGGCACCGGCATTTTATCATCCGTACTCGGCGCAGAGCTGTTCATTCTTCCCGATGCGTGCAATACGCTCCCCACAACCCGCCCGCTTGCGGGGCAAGGTGCGATCGAACGCCTGTTGGAGCGCGGCATGCCTTCGCTGACAGATGGTCTTGGCAGCCGTGTATTTTCCGCGGGCGAGCTTTTCCGGGAAGTATTCGCACGTTACCCTAAAATCGAAAAATATGTAGAGATTTATCACCCCGATTTGCAGGGACCGTTGGATATCTGCGAGCTGATGTGGGGCGAGGATCTCTTCTACGCCATGTACGATGAGCCTGAGCTTGTGGCGGCGGTGATGCAGTTGATCACTGATACCTATATGCGATTCATGGAACGCTGGCAGGCGCTTGTTCCGCCGCGGGACGATATCTGCTGCCATTGGGATAATGTGATGCACCGCGGGCAAATCGTTCTTCGAAACGACAGTGCAATGAACCTTTCGCCGGAATTTTATGATACGTTTGCACGTGCTTTTGACTCACAGCTGATGGAGCGCTACGGCGGCGTGATCCATTTCTGCGGCCGGGGCGACCATTATATCCATTTGCTAAAAACCATTCCTAACATATACGGCGTAAATATGTCCCAGCCGCATTTAAACGATATGGCGACGATTTATCAAAACACAGTAGACTGCGGCATCCAGCTGCTTGCGTTTGACCGCGCGGCCGCGTTGCGGGATCTATCACGTCCCGGAGCGTTCCACTCCAACCTCCACTGCTTCCTCTAATAATACATGCTCAACCGCCAAAGCCTCAAAAATCAAATACAAAGATGAGAAAACGGCCTGCATGAATCGGGGAGCAAAAAGCCTTTCTTTGTCAGGCGCCGCGTATTTTTCAATTTCTCCCGCCGTTTGTATGCCCCGCCAAAAAAATATCCTTGCCGTTTCTTTGCGGCTGCTCATTCAAGCTCACCGTTCCCAAAAAAACCTGGGCTCAAGCCTGCCGGATGCACCAACGCACCAAACCCGAACGATTCACCTTCATGGAGAACCGTTCGGGTTTCTTTTTATACGGCGGCGTCATTTTCCGCCGGCTGTTTGTATCCATCCCGGTGGCGGCAGCACAAAAAACGCAAAGCTTTTTGCCCTTCCCTTGGCGGCATGCTTGAGCCGGAAAACATTTTTTTATTGAAACTCGGCCTGCGCGTTCATAAGGCCGGCTATGGAAGATCTGTTTCAACTGCACTTTTCCTGTGCCGCTCAGTGCATCGAAAGTTCCTCAATGTAATCGTTATACCATTGTACGGCAGTTCTGGCCGTCCTGCGAAGCTGCATGCCCTTTCCGGCCAGCAGTACAAGGCGGTTGTCCGCTTCTCCCTGCCAGGGCGTCAGACGAACCTCCGGCCCGGTGCAGTCGACGTAAAAAATGCCCTCCGGCACGCGTACAAAGCCTTTGATACGCCATGTTTCTCCCGCAAGCTGTACAAGGCACTTTTGCAGTGCCGTAAAGGGCATCGTGGGACGGATCTGCAGCACCGCTTTTTGCAGGGTGATATCCGGCATGTCCAATACCTCATCCACATCCACATCCGGTACGATCAGGGA
>CDZQ01019097.1_pt1 | contig 23227 bp, 24 predicted proteins | sample 554831 | NCBI WGS metagenome assembly CDZQ01 (sample SAMEA3182112, study PRJEB8094) | gut metagenome | biome: human; feature: gut; material: Stool; isolation source: human stools | place: Canada | collected 2013-05-06 | reverse complement strand
CGACGAGGTTTAGAGGCAGCGGAGGACCACTGTCTCCTTTCTGCGACCGCTTTAAACCTCAAACGCATGATTTGGAACATAAATTGACGCCATTGGGCGTCTTTTTTCTTGCCTCGGGTACCAGGGAATGACCGTAACTATGGGGTTTGTCAACAGGTCCAAGCCCGCATGAGGTTACGGTTCGGGCTCTGCCCAAACTGAGGGAGACTCTGTACGGGGGATTTACCACAATCCGGGAATGCGGCGGTATTGGCGCCTATATTCGCGCTTGCCAGGAGGAGGGATTGTTTGAGGGCCCCCGGATTAATTCTGCCGGGATGGGTGTATTTCAGACTGGCGGCCATGGAGATGTAACCCGCGGAATGCTCCTTCCTCCAGACTTGCCTAAAAATACGCTGACATCATGGGGCCTCTGTGCTGACGGTGAAGCGGAGGTGCGACAGCAGTGCCGACGCACTCTCAGTCAAGGCGCAGATTTTATAAAGATTGCCACCTCTTCCGGCGTTAACAGCAACTGCAAGACGGTCAATAAGGTGGAATTTTCGGATTCTGAGGTGCGGGCAGCTGTGGAGGAGGCGGCGCATTTTGGAACGTATGTTGCGTCCCATGCTGTCAGCAATGGGGGAATCAAATTGGCTGCCCGGTGCGGTGTGCGGACGATTGAACATGCGACTTTCCTGGATGACGAGGCTGTAGATCTGATTGCAGAGGCGGATGCCTATGTAATTCCAACCTTCGCATTGGCAAAGGTTCAGTTTGATATGCGGGATAAACTCGACCCCATCGTTGGCAAAAAGATTGCAATTGCATACGAAAACCATTGCCGCACCTGGGAACTGGCGCTTAAGGCAAAATTAAAAATTGGGGTTGGCACAGACTTTTTTCCCGGACCGGACAACGCCATGGAGATGGAGTTGCTGGTAGATTTGGGCATGCGTCCCATGGAGGTCATCCAGGCTGCGACAAAGACAGGCGCGGAGGTCTTGATGCGGGATGATATCGGCGTTTTAGAGGACGGGAAGCTGGCGGATATTATTGTAGTAGCCGGAAATCCCCTGGATAACATGGGGTTGCTGCGCAATGCGGATCATATCAAGCTGGTGATGCAGGAAGGAAAAATCGTAAAACAAATTGCGTAAGGGCTGAATCATTCACTGATATCATGGGGCGGAAATAAACGGGCAGGGAGCAAATGTTTTGCTCCCTGCCCGTTTGTCAGCTTTCTGCAGGACACTGCCTGCCGGTGTGGTCCATGTAGTAGTCGCCGGGGAGGATAATTTGGGAGATTGGCACCACGGTGAAGCCGTTGGACTGAAAGTGCTCCAGAATGGCTGGCAGGGCTTCCGGTGTGTGGAGGGCGGCGTTGTGGAACAGGCAGATGGAGCCGCTTCCCGCTTTGCTGGTAATCCGCTGGGTAATCTCCGCCGCCGAGAGATCCTTCCAGTCCAGGCTGTCCACGTCCCACTGAATGGGCTCCATGCCGATGGAGCGGATGGCGGCTACCACGTGGTCATCATATTCCCCATAGGGACAGCGAATTAGGGTGGGACGCACCCCGGTGATGGCCTCAATTTTGTCGTTGCAGGCGTTTACGTCGGCAATGATTTCCTCGGTGGAGAGGCTGTTGTAGTGGGCGTGGGTGTTGGAATGGTTCATCACCTCGTGGCCCGCGTCATGGAGCGCCTTGACCGACTCCGGGTATTTGTCCACCCACTCCCCCACCACGAAGAAGGTGGTCTTAACCTGGTATTTGGCCAGGATGTCGATCAGCTGCTGGGTGTCCTCGTTGCCCCAGGCGGCGTCGAAGCTGATGGAAACCAGATTGTCGTCCCGTTCCACGCAGTAAATTGGCAGCTGCCGTGTGGCCACGGAGGCCGCCACCGCCGCCGGCACGTTGACCGCGAAGAAGATCGCCGCCGCCAGCAGCAGCCCGGCGCAGATGACCAGCTGCCGTTTTCGCAGCAAAAACACCTTCATAGTTCCAATCCTCCCTGTCTGTTTTGGTACAGTCTATGACCCGCCGCCTCCGGTTATGAGAGAGGAAGGGGGAAAAGAAGCGCGAAAAGCCTGCGGCCTGGGATGCCCTCCCGGGACTTCATATTGCGCCGCCTCTCTCAATTCTGCATAAAAAAGATTAACTGATAAAATGGACTTTGTTTATGTGCACAATGTATAAAAAACTTTTCATAATTTATATATTATTATGATTAACTTTTCATTAAAAATAATACACTAAATACAGCAACACACAGACAACCAGACACTTCTTGAGGCGTTAGGAGGGAACCACATTGGCAGGCCAAGAAAAGGTTGCGTATCTGGAGGAAAAGGCGAAGCAGCTGCGGAAAATGGCGCTGACAATGATTTATACCGCTCAGTCAGGCCACCCCGGCGGGTCCTTTTCTGCGGCGGACATTGTTGCCGCCCTGTATTTTGATGAACTGCGTCTGGATCCCCAAAATCCCAGGTGGGCGGATCGGGACCGGTTTGTTCTGTCCAAGGGCCACGTGTGCCCCATCCAGTACTCCGCCCTGATTATGCGGGGCTTTCTGGATGAGTCGGCGGTGTATACCCTGCGGAAGAAGGGCTCGCTGCTCCAGGGCCACCCCGACATGAAGCGGTGTCCCGGGATTGACATTTCCACCGGGTCCCTGGGGCAGGGTGTCTCCTGCGCCGCCAGCATGGCCATTGGCCTGAAGCGGGCCGGCAGTCCGGGACGGGTGTTCTGCCTGGTAGGCGACGGGGAGAACTGCGAGGGACAGGTGTGGGAGGCCATGTCGGCGGCCGCCAAATACCAGCTGGATAACCTGGTGGTATTTGTGGACAACAACGGGCTTCAGAACGACGGCTCCTGCCAGGACATTATGCCCACCCAGGACCTGCGTGAGAAGTTTGCCGCCTTTGGCTGCCAGACCTACGCCATCAACGGCCACCGCATGGAGGAAATCGTGGATGTGCTGGAGGCAATCCGAAGCAACCGGAGCGGAAAGCCCGTTGCCGTCATTGCCAAGACCGTCAAGGGTAAGGGCGTATCATTTATGGAAAATGTGGTCAAATGGCACGGTGTGGCGCCCAACGACGCGGAATACGCCCAGGCCATGGCCGAACTGGAGAGGGGGCTTGCGGGATGAAAGCGCTGCGAGACGCGTACGGCGATGAGATCATGGAACTGGGCCGGGAATTTCCCAATCTGTATGTCATCGATGTGGATGTGGGCAAGTCCTGCAAGACGCTGCCCTTCCAGGCGGCCTATCCCCAGCAGTATCTGAACGTGGGCATTGCCGAGCAGAATGCTTCCGGTGTGGCGGCGGGACTGGCTACCCTGGGGAAGATCCCACTGGTCACGACGTATGCCGCCTTTGGCAGCATGCGCATGTGTGAGCAGATCCGCCAGGAACTCTGCTACCCCAAACTCAACGCGAAGATCATGTGCTCCCACGGGGGCCTGACCCCCGCCAACGACGGGGCCTCCCACCAGTGCATTGAGGATATGGGAATTCTGCGGACCCTGCCCAATATGACGGTCATCGCTCCGGGGGATTACTACTCCGCCAGAAGGCTGATCCGCCGGGCAGTGGAGCACCAGGGCCCGGTGTATATGCGCTTTACCCGGGACGCGATTCCTTTCGTCTATTCCCAGGGTGAGGAATTTGAAATCGGGAAGGCGAAGCTGCTCCGGGATGGCGGCAATGTGGCGATCATTGCCGCCGGGGATATTCTCAGCCAGGCGGTGCAGGCGGCCAGGGAACTGGCGGAGCAGGGTGCCAGCACCCGCCTGCTGGACATGCACACCATTAAGCCGCTGGACGAGTCAGCGGTGCGGGCCGCAGCGCGGGAGTGCGGCCGGATCGTTACGGTGGAGGACCACAATATCATAAATGGCCTGGGCAGCGCCGTGTCGGAGATAGCTGCCGAGGAGGGCGGCTGCCGGGTCCGCCGTATCGGCGTGCAGGACCGGTTTGGCGAGTCCGGCCCCTATCTGGAATTGCTGGCGGATCAGGGGATTACCGTGGAGGCCATCCGGGCGGCGGCCATGGAACTGCTGAAGGGCTAAAAATTAATAGAATTTGGAAGGATGTGGGGACAATGAAATTCGATGGAAAAGTAGCGGTGGTAACAGGCGCCGGTTCCAAGCGGGGAATTGGCCGGGAGACCGCCCTGGCCCTGGCGGAGCGGGGGGCCGATATGGTGGTGGCCGACATGGACCTGGAGGGCGCCAAGCGGGTGGCCGGAGAGATTGAGGCGCTGGGCCGGCGGGCTCTGGCGCTGCCGGTAAATGTGACGGACGAGGCCTCGGTGGAGTCCATGTTTGCCGAGGCGGAGAAGGCGCTGGGCCGGGTGGACATTCTGGTGAACAACGCCGGTATTACCCAGCCTGTTACCACGGCGGATATGACGGTGGAGGACTTTATGCGGATCATCAAGGTGAATCTGCTGGGTACGTTCCTCTGCTCCAAGCACGCGGTGCCGTATATGAGCAAAAATCACTATGGGCGCATTGTCAGCCTCAGTTCGGTCTCCGGCAAACGGGGCGGCGAAGTGTTCGGCGGTTCCCACTACTCCGCCGCCAAGGCGGGAATCCTGGGCTTCTCCAGGGCCCTGGCCCGGGAGGTGGTAGGGGACGGCATCACCGTCAACTGTGTCTGCCCCGGCGCTGTTGCCACGGATATCCGGGCGGGCATTTCCGATGAGAAGGAGGCCTCCATCGCCGACGGCGTTCCCATGCACCGCGTGGGCACGGACCGGGAGGTGGCGGACGCCATCTGCCTTTTTGGCCTCTGACTGCGCCTCCTACATCACCGGCGAGGACATCGATATCAACGGCGGCTCCCATATGGACTAAGGAGTACGCAGACTTAGCCAGGAGGGGAAGCGATCACACAGGTGTTTGTGCAGCGTGCTGCGTGACAAATATTTAAAAGGAGAAGAAACAATGAAAAGAGCGATTGCGTTACTGATGTCTCTGGCAATGCTGCTTGCCCTGCTGGCGGGCTGCGGCGGAAGGAACCAGGCGGACGCCGGCACGGCCAATCAGGGCAGCCGGGCGAATGCGGATTCCAACACCTCCGGTGATGTGGGCACAACCAGATCTGGCAACCAAGCGGTGGTAGACGATAATAAAGTGTATATTGGCTATGTAACCCACTTGACCGGTTCCAGATCAGCCCTGGGTAACTACGGAAAGACCACTATGGATGCGTGGGTGGATTATACCGATAAAAATGGCGGCATTCTGGGTAAGGAAGTGGAAGTGGTTTGGTTCGACTGTGTGGATGACATTCAGACAGCCATCAACGCCTACGAACTGGCCTGTGAGGATGAGCGGCTGTCCACAGTCTCTCTTTCCACCTACTCTCAGAACTGCATCGCTGTTCTGGATATGGCCGACTCGCATCAGATGCCCACCATCATGGGTGGTTCCGGGGATGCGATCAATGTGGGGAATGAGTATGTCTGGATGACGCATCCCCTGGATTCCGCTGCTGGCCAGGCTATGGTGACATATATGGGCAAGTTGGGTCTATCCAATCCTGTAATCGTACATAATACGCTCTCCTCCTGCCAGACCGGTGCTGAGTCTCTGGCGGCGGCATTGAAGGATGCTGGCTACGACTTTGATGAAAGCGCCATGATGTTTGGGTATGAAGATTCTGAGACCAACTTTGCTCCCATGGTGGCCCGCCTGCAGGAGTCCGGCGCGGACTGCATGCTCTTTTTCGGTAATCAGGCTGATGGTGCGAACTTGTCCAAGGCTATCCAGGATGCTGGTTGGGATGTACCGAAGATCGGCAACTCCACTATTTCCCACGCCAATACCATTGGTGCAATTTTATCAAAACTGGGAATCCCAACGGGCCGGGCCTTCCGCAGTGGGAAAAGTATCAGGCGGGGCCTCAAAAGATGTTGGAACTGGGAGAACAGGTAAAGATGATCGACGTGCCCTGTATTCCGGGCGCAGCATTTGCCACGGACTATATGCTGCGCAGAGCGGAGCAGGAAATGGAGCAAAGTGGCATGGGTTAGAATAGCAAGTGAACATCCTGCTGCTTTTTCAGTTGACGGCCCAGATTTGCTTGGGTATAATGAAATTGGATAAATTTCCCTCTCCTATCTATGGGCGGCAATCTGAGAAAAGGACGACTGGGGCGAATGGGTAGTGAAAGAACGCTCCTGATCGGGAGCCGAATTAAGGCGCTCTATGAGACGCTGTCTCCCTCCGACAAAATGATTTCCGACTATATCCTGGCAAACGAGGAGACACTCCAGGGCCTGACCACCACCAGCCTGGCGAAGAACACAGGAACCAGCCCCGCGACGGTGGTGCGCTTCTGCCGGCGGCTGGGCTTTTCCGGCTTCTCCGAATTGAAGTTCAGCCTGCTCAAGGAGCAGCTGGCTCCCGGGGAGGAACTGACAAAGGTGCTCCCAGGCGACTCTGTGGGGGCGATCCGGCAGAAGGTGATCGCTTTTAACCAGCGGGCGGTGGAGGCGCTCTCCCTGACCATGGAGGACGCCGCCCTGGACGCTGCCGCCAGGCTGATCGCCGGGGCGTCTCGGTTCGTGATTTTCAGCGACGGCGGCTCCTCCGCCTCGGCGCTCTGCGCCTATGATGTGTTTTCCAAGCTGGCCATCCGCTGCGAGTACATAACGGACCCATTTTTCCAGGCGATGGCCGTGCGCCAGATGGGGGAGAAGGGGGTGCTGCTGGTGGTGTGCCACAGTGGGCGCTCTGAGAGCGTGATTACCGGCTTGCGCTTCGCCAAGGAGTGCGGCGTGTCCACGGTGGGAATTATCGGCTCCCCCCACACCCCCTGCGCCAAGCACTTGGATGTGCAGATCACCACCAACTTCTACGCGGAGGAGATTCTCAGCGACCTGGCCGTGGCCCGGGTGGGTGAGATCTGCGCGATCTCTGTGCTCCACTCCATCATCGCCTCCCGCTACACCCCGGAACAGGTTCAGCAGAGTAAGCGGCAGATCGCCGCGCTGGAGAGCAAGCGGGTGGATTGGCACAGCAACAGCTGACAGGGCCTCTGCCCCGAAGCATTCCCGTACAGGCCGCCGGCACAGAGGTGCCGGCGGCTTTTTGCCGGGCTTTACGCCGGTTTTGGTTTACAAATGGCGGAGAGAATGGTATACTGACCAGCGGATAAAACGGCTTTGAAAGAGGGTGGACGCTATCAGCCGGGAACAGGTCTATGGGATGCTGCGGGGGCAGGAGGGGGCGTTCCTGTCCGGAGAGGAACTGAGCCGGCGGCTGGGGATCAGCCGGGCTGCTGTGTGGAAGGCCATCGACAGCCTCCGCCGGGACGGCTATACCATTGAGGCCCGCACGGGGCTGGGCTATCGGCTGACCGCCGCCCCGGACGCCCTGGTGGAGCGGGAGATCCGGCGGCATCTGCCGGAGAATATCCCCTGCCCGCAGCTGCGGTGTATGGCGGAGATCGACTCCACCAATTCCTACCTGAAGCGGGAGGCCCTGGCCGGCGCGCCCCACGGCACGGTGGCGGTAGCGAACTATCAGACCGCGGGAAGGGGCCGCATGTCCCGCGCCTTTCTCTCCCCGCCGGACCGGGGAGTGTATCTCTCTGTCCTGCTGCGGCCCCCGCTTCCGCCGGAGGCGCTGCTGGGCGCCACGGGCATGGCGGCTGTGGCCGTCTGCAACGCGGTGGAGCGGGTATCCGGTGTCCGTCCGGGCATCAAATGGACCAACGACCTGGTGCTGAACGGAAAGAAGCTGTGCGGCATCCTGACGGAGATGGCTCTGGAGGGGGAGACGGGGATGACGGAGTACCTGGTTATTGGGGCCGGCGTCAACGTCAGCCACAGCCGGGAGGACTTTGGCCCGGAGGTGGCGGATATGGCCACATCCCTGGCGCTGGAGGGGTATTCGGTGTCCCGCAGCGCCCTGGCCGCCGCTATGATTGAGGAACTGTTCCGCCTGTCGGACTGCCTGGGCGGAGACTGCGGGGACTGGGTGGCGGCCTACCGGCGTGCCTGCGTCACTCTGGGTAGACCGGTACGGCTGCTGTGGACCCAGGGCCAGCGGCAGGCGGAGGCGCTGGACGTGGACGACCAGTTTGGACTGGTGGTCCGCCTGGAGGACGGAACCGTGACCACGGTGCGCACCGGGGAGGTATCGGTCCGGGGACTGTATGGCTACGCGGAGTAGCGGATGTGGAATCCGGTCTATATTTATTATAATGTATAAAGTGAGGCGGAAAGATGAATTTGCTGTGGGACCTCTTTATCACCTTTGCCAAGGTGGGGGTCATGACCTTCGGCGGCGGCTACGCCATGCTGCCAATTCTCCAGCGGGAGGTAGTGGAGAATAAGCACTGGGCCAGCGAGGAGGAGTTGATGGATTACTTTGCCATCGGCCAGTGCACGCCGGGCATTATCGCCGTGAATACGGCAACCTTTGTGGGTCAGAAGCAGCGGGGGGTCGCCGGAGGCATTTTGGCCACGGCGGGGGTGGTGTTTCCCTCTGTTGTGATCCTCTCCCTGCTGGCGGGCATCATCACCACGTTCTCCCACCTGGCCTGGGTTCAGCACGCCTTCGGCGGCATTCGGGTGTGTGTGTGCGTGCTGATCTGCAATGCGGTGGTGAAGCTGTGGAAAAAGGCGGTGATTGACAAGGCCACATTTGCAATCTTCCTGCTGGTGGCGGCGGGGGCCTATTTCACCCCGGTCAGCCCGGTGCTGTTTGTGGTGCTGGCGGGCCTGGCCGGCGTGACGCTGAAAAATCTGGGAGGTGCGGGGAAATGATGCTGTATCTGCGCCTCTTTTACGAGTTTTTTAAGACGGGCCTGTTCGCTGTGGGCGGCGGCATGGCCACGATCCCCTTCCTCTACGACATGGCTGACGCCACCGGCTGGTTCACCTACAACGATCTGGCCAACATGATTGCCGTGGGGGAGTCCACCCCCGGCCCCATCGGCGTGAATATGGCCACCTATGTGGGCTACATTACCGGTGGAAGCGTGGGCGGCGTTCCCGGGGCGGTTTTGGGCGCCGTGGTGGCCACGGTGGGCCTTGTGACCCCCTCGGTTATTGTGATCCTCATCATTGCCGCGTTTCTGAAATCCTTCCGGGACAACCGCTATGTGGACAGCGCCTTTTATGGCCTGCGCCCGGCCTCCACCGGCCTGATCGCCGCGGCGGGCCTGGGAGTGGTGGTGAGCAACCTGTTCTTCCCCGATACGCTGGCCCAGGGCTTCAGCGTGGCCTTTTTCAACTGGAAGGGGTGGCTGCTGGCGGCGGTGCTGTGGGTGCTGACAAACCGGGTCAAGCAGACCAAGGGGCTGCATCCCATCCTCTTCATTCTGGCCTCCGCCGTGGTGGGCGTGGCGCTGGGAATGTAGCGGATTCTCCAGGCGCAGGGCGGAAGGCATTCTGCCCCGCGCCCTTTTTTGCGCCGGTCTTGTGTTCCCGGAAAAAACCGGGTATACTACAAGGCGAGAGAAACCGACAGGAGGGGAGGATATATGATCTATCGCATTTTGGCGGTGGGCGATGTGGTGGGAGAGCCGGGGCTGGCGCACCTGGAGCGGCACCTGCGCCCGCTGCGGCGGCTGAAGGACATCCACTTCACGGTGGTCAACGGGGAGAACGCCGCCGGCGTGGGCGTCACTCCCGACCAGGTGGAGCGCATGTACCAGGCTGGGGCGGACGTGGTGACGCTGGGGAACCACACCTTCGGCAAGATGCAGATCCGGCAGCGGCTGGAGGAGGACCCCTACCTGCTGCGGCCCGCCAATTACACCGGCCGGGCCCCGGGCCGGGGCTGGGGCGTGTATGAATGCGGACGGGTGCGGGTGGGGGTGATGAACCTCATCGGCCGCTGCGGCCTGGATTTTCACGCGGAGAACCCCTTCACCACTGCGGACAAGCTTTTGGCGGAGCGCTCCGATGTGGCGTTTACCCTGGTGGATTTTCACGCCGAGGCCACCAGCGAGAAGCTGGCGCTGGGCTACTACCTGGATGGCCGGGTGTCCGCCCTGTGGGGCACCCATACACACGTGCCCACCGCCGACGAGGAGGTCCTGCCCCGCGGCACGGGCTATCTCACAGACCTGGGGATGACAGGGCCCGCCGTATCGGTGCTGGGCATTCAGCCCCAGCAGAGCATCGAGACATTCCTGGGTGGCCTGCCTGGGCGCTATCAGTCCGCGGGGGGACCCTGCAAGCTGCAGGGGGCCGTGTTCAGCCTGGACAGCGAGACCCGCCTCTGTACGGCGGTGGAGCGGGTGGAGATCCGCTGACAGGAGAGAGATAAAGGAGTATAGGCATGTCGATGGAACAGGTGCGGGCGTATTTCGCCCAACAGGGCATAGCCCACCGGATTATGGAGTTTGAGGCATCTACCGCCACGGTGGACCTGGCGGCCCGGGCCGCCGGGGTAGAGCCGGGGCGCATTGCCAAGAGCCTCAGCTTCAAGCTGGAGGAGCGGACCATCCTGGTGGTGGCCGCCGGGGACGTGAAGGTGGACAACGGCAAGTACAAAGCCACCTTCGGAGGCAAGGCCAAGATGCTGACCGCCCAGGAGGCGGTGGAGCGCATTGGCCACGCCGTGGGAGGTGTGTGCCCCTTCGCCGTAAAGGAGGGGGTGGAAGTGTACTTGGACCAGTCCCTGCGGCGCTATGACAGCGTTCTCCCCGCCGCAGGCAGCGCCAACAGCTGCATCCGCCTGACCCTGGCGGAATGGGAGCGGTATGCCCGGACGGACAGGTGGGTGGACGTGTGCAGGGCGCCGGCGGGCGCCGGGGGAGTGAGTGCCGATGCCGAAGATACTGCATGCCGCTGATTTCCACCTGGACAGCCCCTTTGCGGGCCTGCCGCCGGAGAAGGCCCGCCAGCGCCGGAGGGAGAGCCGGGATCTGCTGGGCCGCATGGCGGAACTGGTGGAGCAGGAGGGGGTGGAACTGGTCCTGCTCTCCGGGGATCTGTTTGACGGGGAGCGGGTCTATCCGGAGACCCTGGAGGCGCTGGGGGCGGCTCTCTCCGCCATGGGGTGTCCGGTGTGCATCGCCCCGGGCAATCACGATCCCTATGTGGCCTCCAGCCCCTACGCCCGCTGGGACTGGCCGGAGAACGTCCATATTTTCCGCCGGGAGGAACTGGAGACGATAGCCTTCCCGCTTCTGGGCTGCGCTGTCCACGGCGCGGCCTTTACCGCCCAGGAGCGGCAGGATCCGGTGCTTTCGGGCTTTACCGCTCCTGATGACGGCCTTACGCACCTGCTGTGCCTCCATGGGGATGCGGGGGCGTCCGACAGCCGCTATGGCCCCATCCCCTCAGAGCAGCTGTCCGCCAGTGGGGTGGATTACGCCGCCCTGGGCCATATCCACCAGTGCAGCGGCCTGCAATGCCAGGGGGGTGTGTTCTGGGCCTACCCCGGCTGCCCCGAGGGCCGGGGGTTCGATGAACTGGGGGACAAGGGCGTGCTGGTGGGCCAGGTGGAGCGGGGGAGCGCCCAGCTTCGCTTTGTACCCCTCTGCCGCCGGCGCTACCGGATTTTGCGGCTGGATGTCACGGGGGCGCAGGCGCGCCGGGTGCTGGAGGACCATCTTCCGGACACGGCGGCGGAGGATGTGTGCCGGGTCATCCTGACCGGGGAGACTGGGGCGGAGGGAATCGACCTGGCCGCTCTGGAGACGGCCTTTGCCCCCCGGTTTTATGCCCTGCAACTGCGGGATGAGACCCGGGCGGCGGAGTGCATCTGGGCCAGGGCGGGGGAGGACAGCCTGCGGGGGCTGTTTCTCAGCCGGCTGCGGGAGCGCTATGACCAGGCCGGCGACGAGAAGGAGCGGCAGCGGGTGGAGCAGGCGGTCCGCTTTGGCCTGGCCGCTCTGGATGGCCGGGACCTTGGCTAGGAGACAGAAAAAGGAGAGACAGGAACATGGACAAGAAAAAGATTCTTCTCATTGGCACCGGCGGCACCATTGCCTCGGAGATGGGGGACAGCGGCCTGACGCCGGAACTGACCAGCAGCCAGCTGCTGCGCTATATTCCGGATATTTCCGGTATCTGCCAGGTGGAATGCGAGCAGCTGTTCAGCCTGGACAGCACCAACCTCCAGCCCAAGCACTGGGTCCGCGTGGCGGAGGCCATCCGCGCCCGCTACGATGACTATGACGGATTTGTGGTCAGCCACGGCACCGACACCATGGCCTATACCGCCGCCGCTCTCAGCTACCTCGTACAGGACAGCCCCAAGCCCATCGTGCTCACCGGTGCCCAGAAGCCCATTGGCTTTGAGACCACGGACTCCAAGCAGAACCTGCGGGACGCCTTTGCCGTGGCCGCTTCGGATATGGCGGGGGTGGTGCTGGTGTTCAACGGAAAGGTGATCCTGGGCACCCGGGCCCGCAAGACCCGCAGCAAGAGTTTTGAGGCCTTTTCCAGCATCAATTATCCCTTTTTGGGCCTGGTGCGGGATGGACTGATTATCCGCTATATCCGGCCGGAGAGCCGGGAGAGGCCGGTGTTTTACCACCAGGTGGACAGCCGGGTGGCCCTTTTGAAGCTGATCCCCGGCACGGACTGCGGCGTGGTGGACTACCTGCTGGAGCGCAACGACGCCCTTATTATTGAGAGTTTCGGCGTGGGGGGCCTGCCCACCTACAGGGCCGGGGATTTCTACGAGGCGGTGAAGCGCGGCCTGGACGGGGGAAAGACGGTGGTGATGACCACCCAGGTGGAAAACGAGGGGAGCGACCTCTCCATCTATCACGTGGGCACCGCCATTAAGCGGAGTTTGCCGATCCTGGAGGCCTATGACATGACCACGGAGGCGGTGACGGCTAAGCTGATGTGGATTCTGGGCCAGACCCGGGACCGGGCGCAGGTGATGGAGCTGTTTTACAGGCCGGTGGCCTGTGATATCTTGGCGGGGAAATAGGGGAGAGCGCCCCGGCCCGCCGGAGGAAAAGGGATCGGCCCGGGGTGGCGGAAAAGAGGAGCGCCGCGAGAAATCTTTCGCGGCGCTCCTCTTTTCATGTGTTCATGTGTAATGCCCGGGCGGGCCTGTTACAGTTCCCAGGGCCGATCCTGCTGCGGTGGAACATCCCCGCTGCCGTAGACACTGCGCCCCAGCCGGCGCTGGGCGTCCTCAAAGTACGCCAGATCGCTGAGGGTCATGTAGGGGGTCAGCCAGATGGAGAGAATATCCAGCGTCAGCAGGGAGAGCAGCCCCCAGCCGATAAAGCTGAGGTCCAGCAGAAGGAGTTCGCCTTTGATGCCCCGGGTCTGCTGGCAGCTGAGGGCGATGGCCCCGCTGGCGGAGAGGGAGTTGTCAGTCAGCAGGTTGTAGTAGGCAAACCGGTAGCGATAGGCCGCCACAATGCCGGGGATCACGAAGAGGAGGGACCACAGGAAGATTTTCACGGACATGATGATCTGGCAGAGGATCAGTCTTCCCGCCACGGAGAAGCCGTCCAGCAGGGTGGAGTAGGGCATTTCCAGCCCCTGGCGCAGGCCCATGCAGTAGATGTAGTAGCCGGCGGAGAGGACGGTCATGATCAGGGAGACCAGAATGGATAGGAAGGTGGAGAGAGCGGTGGCCTGCGGAGAGGCGGCGGCCAGGGCCAGCATTTGGTCGTAGCTGCCGCTGGCAATGGCGGCATAGTAGCTGCGCAGATAGCTGTATGAGTAGAACAGGGAGCCGGATTCAATCAGATCCACCAGCCGGTCCAGCATGAAGCCGATGACCAGCAGCAGGGCCGTCATTACCAGGGGAGAGACCCGCCCGCCCCGGACAAGCCCTTTGGCTTCCGCCTTGATTTCAGCGCGATTTCTCATAAATCTGTCCTCCCAAAATAGAATTGAGATGATTTGTCACATATTTTCTTCTCCATCATAGCAGAAAGCGGCTGGGTTTGCAAGGCGGTAAAAACCATAATTCCGTTGAAAAATTAACGGGATATTCATTTATTGGCGTTCAAGCCCGTAGAAAAATTTGAAAAACAAGAAGTTTTTCTGGACACGTAAGCGGATAAGGAGTATGATACAACTTGTAGATTATAAGGGTTAGCGGCCTGAGGAAGAAAAACAACGAGGTGAAGATAGTATGGCACAGTCTTTTTTTGGCGGCATCCATCCCATTGACAAGAAAGCCGCCACCAACAAGAAGCCGATTGAAAAGCTTCCGCCTCCCGCTCACGTGGTTCTGCCCATGTCCATGCACATTGGCGCCCCCTGCAAGCCCTGCGTGGCGGTAGGGGACTATGTGACGGTGGGGCAGAAGGTGGGGGAGGCAACGGCATTTGTGTCCGCCCCTATCCATGCTAGCGTGTCTGGAAAGGTGGTGGCGGTGGAGCCGCGGCCCCATTTCAGCGGCGTCAGCGTCATGAGCGTGGTCATTGAGAACGACTTCAATGATACCCCCTGCCCCGATATCCACCCGGTGGAGAAGCCGGGAGATCTGACCGGGGAGCAGCTGGCGGAACTGGTGAAGAACGCCGGCATCGTCGGCATGGGCGGCGCGACCTTCCCCACCCATGTGAAGATCAGCTCCTGCCTTGGCAAGGTGGACACGGTTATCATCAACGCCTCCGAGTGTGAGCCCTATATCACCAGTGACCACCGGTTTTTGCTGGAGCGTCCGGAGCAGGTCATCGGGGGGGCCAAAATCCTGGCCCGCATCTTTGGCGTGGACCGGGTCCATATCGGCATTGAGGACAATAAGCGCAACGCCGCCGAACTGCTGCGGCTGAAGATTGAGGAGGAGAAGGCCCCGGTGGTGGTGGATCTGATGCACACCCGCTACCCGCAGGGGGCGGAAAAGCAGCTGTGCCAGGCCATTACCGGCCGCCAGGTGCCCCCTGGCGCCCTGCCTGCGGCCATCGGCTGCGCTGTATTCAACACTGTGACCACCGCCGCCATCTACCGGGCGGTGTATACCGGCGCGCCGGTGACAGAGCGGGTGGTGACGGTATCCGGCTCCGGCGTCAACGAGCCGAAAAATCTGGAGTGCCCCATCGGCACGCCCATCAGCCATCTGCTGGACGCCTGCGGCGGCGTGAAGCGCAGTACCTTCAAGATTTTGATGGGCGGCCCCATGATGGGCCACGCCCAGTACGATATGGACGCCCCCATCGGCAAGGGCACCAACGCCATCCTGGCCTTCTGTGAGGACGAGGAGAAGACCATTGAACACCCGGCCTGCATCCGCTGCGGCAAGTGTGTGAGCGTCTGCCCCATGCACCTGATGCCCGTATTTATGTATCAGTATGAGCGGGCGGGGAAGCTGCAGGAACTGGAGAGCGCCAATGTGCTGGACTGCATGGAGTGCGGCGCCTGCACCTACATCTGTCCCGGCCGGCTCCACCTGGTGCAGACCTTCCGGGCGGGCAAACAAAAGATCAACAACGCCCGGGCCGCCGCCAAGGCCGCGGCTGAGGCGGCCGCCAAGGCGGCGGAAGAGAAGAAGGAGGCCTAAGCATGGACTATAAAGAATTAAACCTCATCGGGTCCTCCTCCCCCCATATCCGCACCAAGGCCGGCACCGGCCACATTATGGGGGAGGTGCTGCTGGCCCTGCTGCCCGCCCTGTGCTTTTCCGTGTACAACTTTGGCTGGCGGGCGCTGGCGCTGACGGCGGTGTCCGTGGCGGGCTGCTGCGCCTTTGAGTGGCTGTACCGGGCCCTGCTGGGGAAGGACAACACGGTGGGCGACCTGAGCGCCGCTGTCACCGGGCTGCTGATCGCCTTTGTCTGCCCTGTCACCGTGCCCTACTGGGTGGTGCTGATCGGCGACTTTTTTGCCATCGTCATTGTGAAGCAGCTTTTTGGCGGCATCGGCAAGAACTTCCTGAACCCCGCTCTGGCCGCCCGGGCCTTTATGCTCTCCTGGGCGGGAGAGATGAGCACCTTCGTGGTCCCGTCGGTGTTCCAGAAGGGCACCGCTCCCCTCTGGGGCGCCATGGATGTGGTGACGGGCCCCACCCCCATGGCCTTTTTGGCGGAGAACAAGCTGGGTGAATTGGAGCAGTACTACGATCTGGGCGATATGCTGGTGGGCTTCATCGGCGGCTCCGTAGGCGAGGTCAGCGCCCTGCTGCTGGCGCTGGGGGGCGCGTACCTCGTGTTCCGCAAGATTATCACCTGGTACATACCGGTCAGCTATATCGGCACGGTGGCCCTGCTGACCTTCCTCTTCCCCCGGGGCAACGACCCCATGACCTGGATGCTGTACAATGTACTGGGCGGCGGATTGATGCTGGGGGCCTTTTTCATGGCCACGGATTACGTCACCTCCCCCGTCAGCCGCAAGGGCCAGGCGATTTTCGGTGTTGGCTGCGGCCTTGTCACCGTGTTTATCCGGTACTTCGGCGCCTATAACGAGGGCGTGTGCTATGCCATCCTGGTTATGAATCTGACGGTGTGGCTCATTGACAGGAGCGTAAAGCCCGCCCGTTTCGGCGTGGCCAAGGTACCCAAGCCCAAGAAAAAGGAGGCCCAGGAGAAATGAGCAAGGAGACAACGACGGCCGCCGCGAAGCCCCGCCTGAAGCTGGACGGCCGGTTTATTGGCAAGCTGACGGGCACCCTGCTGGGTATTTGCCTGGTGGTGGCGCTGCTGCTGGGCGTGGTAAACAGCGCCACGGAGCCCATTATCACCCAGATGAAGGCGGAAAAGACCGCTCAGGCCATGGGTCAGGTCCTTGCCGCCGACGGGTATGAGCCCCTGGAGACGGTTCAGGAGGGTGTCACCGCCCTCTATGCCGCCGTCACCGGCGGAGAGCGGGTGGGCTACGTGGCGGAGGTTACGTCCAGCGGCTTCGGCGGGGCCATCAGCATGGTGGTGGGCGTCGACATGAGCGGCACCGTCACCGGCGTGGCCGTCACCAGCGCTGCCGAGACGCCCAATGTGGGCAGCAAGGTGGTGGGGGACCAGTCCGTGCTGGACCGTTTTATTGGCATGTCCCGGGACGGCGGGGAGATCACCGTGAACAGCGGCTCCAACCGCTTTGACGGCGTCTCCGGCGCCACAGTCAGTTCCAGGGCCGTTGCCGCCGGCGTGAACACGGCGCTGGCCGCGGCCGCGGCGGCGAAATAAAGGAGGGGGAAATCGTATGAACTTTGGAAAACAGCTGAAGGAGGGCCTGCTGACCCAGAACCCGGTGCTGGTGCAGCTTTTGGGCATGTGCTCCACTCTGGCCATCACCACCTCTATTGCCAACGGCCTGGGCATGGGCGTCAGCGTTATGATCATTCTCACCTGCTCCAACATTGTCATCGCCCTGCTGCGTAAGATCATTCCCGACCAGATCCGCATCGCGGCCTACATTGTGGTTATCGCGGGCTTTGTTACCATGGTGGATCTGCTACTGCAGGCGTATCTGCCGGACATCGCGGAGAGCCTGGGCGTGTTCATCCCCCTGATCGTGGTCAACTGCATTATCCTGGCCCGGGCGGAGTCCTTTGCCAGCAAGAATGGGGTGCTGCCCTCCGCGGTGGATGGTATCTGCCAGGGCATCGGCTACACCCTGGTGCTGCTGGTGATGAGCGCCATCCGTGAGCTGCTGGGCAGCGGTACCCTGGCGGGCAACCGCATCTTTCCCGCGGAGTACGGCGCGCTGATGATGGTCCTGCCGGTGGGCGGCTTTTTGACCCTGGGCTGCCTTATTGCCCTGATGCAGTGGGCCCAGGACAAGGCCAAGGGAGGTAAGTAAGGATGGATATCACAAAACTGCTTGCGATCTCGCTGGGAGCGATTCTGGTCAACAACTTTATCCTGGTGCAGTTTTTGGGCATCTGCCCCTTTATGGGCGTCAGCAAGAAGATGGACACCGCGGTGGGCATGGGCTTTGCCGTCATCTTCGTTATGGGGCTGGCCTCCGCCCTGTGCTACCCGGTGAATGTGCTGCTGATAAACCTGGGCCTGGAGTACATGCGGACGGTGGCCTTTATTCTGGTCATCGCCGCCCTGGTCCAGTTTGTGGAGATGTTTCTGAAAAAGGCCATGCCCGCCCTCTACGAGGCTCTGGGCGTGTACCTGCCCCTCATCACCACCAACTGCGCCGTGCTGGGCGTGGTGCTGCTGAACGTACAGGAGAACTATAATTTCATTGAGTCCGTGGTCTACGGCATCACCGGCGGTGTGGGCTTCCTGCTGGCCATCGTGCTGTTTTCCAGCATCCGGGAGAGGCTGGAGTTCTCCGAGCCCCCCAAGGCCTTCCGGGGCTTTCCCATCGCGCTGATCACGGCGGGGCTCATGGCCCTCAGCTTTATGGGCTTCAGCGGCCTACAGGTCTGGTAAGGAGGTAGGAGAATGAATATCTTATATGCGGTTCTCACCCTGGGCATCCTGGGCGGTGTGTTCGGCCTGGTGCTGTCCGTGGCCTCCAAGGTGTTTGAGGTGAAGACCGACCCCCGGCTGGCGGAGATTCTGGACGCCCTGCCCGGAGCCAACTGCGGCGGCTGCGGCTACCCCGGCTGTGCCGGCTGTGCGGCGGCCATCCTGGCGGGAAAGGCTCCCGTCAACGCCTGCCCTGGCAACAGCGGGGAGAAAACCGCCCGCATTGCCGCCGTCATGGGCGTGGAGGTCCAGACGGTGGAGCGCCGGGTGGCCTTTGTCCGCTGCGCCGGCGGAGACCGGGCAGGCCATAAGTTTGAAAAGTATGTGGGCCTCGGCGACTGCGTGGCGGCCATGAAGGTGGCCGGCAACGGCCCCCTGGACTGTGCCTTCGGCTGCCTGGGCCTGGGCACGTGTGTGCAGGCCTGTAAGTTTGATGCCATTCACATCAACAGCCACGGTGTGGCCGAGGTGGATGCGGATAAGTGCACCCACTGCATGCAGTGTGCCGCCGCCTGCCCCCGGAAGGTCATTACCGACGTGCCCTACGCCGCCGACATCGTGGTGCCCTGCGCTAACAGGGACAAGGGCGCTGTGGCCCGGGCCAACTGCGCGGTCAGCTGTATTGGCTGCAAGCTGTGTGAGAAGAACTGCCCCACCGGCGCCATCACGGTGACGGACAACCTGGCGGTGATCGACTACAGCAAGTGCACCTCCTGCGGCGCCTGCGTGGCCAAGTGCCCCAGAAAGCTGATTGTGGACATCCACGCCAACGGCAAGGTGACGCCGGTGGCCGTGGGCCAATAGCGGAAACACAGGAGGCGGACGCCGGGTATGCTGGCGTCCGCCTCTTTGCAATTTTAGAGGGAATGGGCCGCCGCGTCGTAGGACGCGGTCACAGACTGGTACAGGGCCTCGGCGGAGCGGCCAAAGGCCTCCGCCGAATAGCGCTCCGCAGAGAGGGCGGCCTCCCGCCCCATCCGCTGGCGCAGGTCCCTGTCACCGCAGAAGCGGTGCAGGTGCGCCAGGAATGTGTCGCCGTCCTCGTACTGCCAGCCGTTAACACCATCCTCAATGACCCCCTCCACACAGGGGTCCTTCCGGCAGAGAACCGGCGTACCGGCGGCCAGAGCCTCAAAGTAGGTCAGCCCCTGGGTCTCGCTGGTGGAGGCAGTAATAAACAGATCCCCCAGCTGGTAGTAGTCCCGCACGGTGTCATGGGGCACCATGCCGGTAAAAGTCAGCGGCAGTTCCAGGCGCCGGGCATGCTCCAGCAGTTCCTCACGGTAGGGCCCGTCCCCCACCACCAGCAGCGCCGTGTCCTCCCGGCGGGCCTGGGCCAGCAGTTCCAGCAGCTGATCCAGATTTTTCTCCTTGGCCAGCCGCCCCAGATAGAGCAGGACGGTGGCGTCAGGGGCGATCCCCAGCTGCCGTCGCAGCGCCGCCAGATGCGCCTCATCCCGCTGGCCCCGGTAGGCGCTGAGATCCACCCCGGTGGGGATCACCTCGATGCGGCAGGCCACCCCGTATTCCTCCAGCAGGCCCTTGACCTTGGCGGTGGGGGCCACGATGCAGGCGGTGCGCAGGCAGATCCACCGGGAGAAGGCTGCCACCACCCGCTTGCCCAGCCGCCGGCTGGGGGAAAAATAGTGGGTGTAGTCCTCATAAACCGTGTGGTAGGTGTGGACAATGGGAACCCCCAGGCGGACAGAGAGCAGGTAGGCGATGCGGAAGGAACTGAACTCACACTGGGAGTGGATGACGTCGGGGGCCCAGTCCATCAGTTCCCGTAGCATCCGCTTAATGCGCTTGACCCGCACCCGGGCCCCGGGGTATACCCGATTGGCGCTGACGGAGCCCATGTAGTAGACATTCCCCTCCTGATGGGAGCGGAGGCTCTGGGACAGGGTGACAACGCGCACATCGTGACCCAGAACTTCCAGTTCCCTCTGGAGCATCCGCACAGAGGTGACGACCCCGTTGATAATGGGGCTGTACCAATCAGTGGTAATCAGGATTTTCATGGCTGCAATCCTTTCTTGCCGCCCTGCCGGGCGGAAAAGGGCGGCGCTGACGGAGACAGGCGCCGCCTTCTTCCTGAATTATACGGGAATTTGTTGAAATAGGCAAGCCCCATGACGATCCGGCCGCCCCAAAATCCTCCTGTATCAGCTGCATTTGGAATTTACAATTTGTTCAAAGAGAAAGGGGGAAATCGTGTTGACATTGGACGGCAATGGTGATACACTGCCTTTAGCACTCGAGGGAAAGGAGTGCTAAAGGAGCGTGCGTATGGAACTGACCGCCCGGAAAAAGGAAATACTGAAGGTGGTCACGGAGCGCTACATTGACGCGGCGGAGCCGGTGAGTTCCAAGTATATTGCCCAGGCCATGGGCGGCCATATCAGTTCGGCCACCATCCGCAATGAACTGGCGGACCTGGTGGAACTGGGCTATCTGGAGCAGCCCCACACCTCGGCGGGCCGGATACCGTCCCCCAAGGGCTACCGGCTGTACGTGAACGAACTGATGGAGCGCAAGGGAGTGTCCCAGCAGGAGGCGGAGGAGATCAATTCCGCCCTGCGGGGCAAGATGCGGGAACTGGACACGGTTATCGCCCAGGCGGGCCAGATGGTGTCCTCCATCGTCAACTCCCCCGCCTATGCGGTGGCCGCCGGCAAAAGCAGCGTCACCGTCCGGCGCTACGATCTGCTGCCGGTGGACGACCGCAGCTTTATCGCCGTGGTGATGACCGACGACAGCCGTGTCAAAAGCCAGGTGCTTCGCACGGACCTCCCACTCCAGGCCGAGCAGCTGCCGGCGCTGGCAAATCTGCTGAACACCCACTTTACCGGCCTGTGCGCCGGCCAGCTGGGGGAGAAGCTGATGGCTCTGGCGGGCCAGCTGAGCGCGGAACTGTTTATGCCCCTGTCCCTCACCATTGAATATGCCACCGCGGTCATTGACCGCAGCAGCCAGAACCAGGTGTTTACCACTGGACAGACCCAGATTCTCAAGCAGCCGGAATTTCAGGATCTGTCCAAGGCCAACGAATTGATGAGCCTTTTGACGGATCAGAAGGATAATCTGCCGGTTTTGGACGAAAATACGCCTATGAAGATCCTGATTGGGCCGGAGAATGTGAACGAGGCCCTGCGGGACGCCAGCGTGGTGGTGGCCAGCTATGATATTGGAGACAATATGCGGGGCCTCATCGGCGTGGTGGGTCCCACCCGGATGGATTACGCTGCTGTGGCGGCCCGGCTCAGCTACTTTGCGGAGAGCCTGACCAAAATGTTCGGAAAAAATAATCAGTTACCCCCTAAGGAGGACGATACACCGTGAGTAAAAAGGAGAACCCGGCGCCCCAGCAGGAGCCGGCGAAGAATCAGAATCCCACCGCCGGACAGCCGGAGGAAGTGACGGAGGAGTACCGCCAGGAGACGGAGGAGACCTTCACCGTCACCCGGGAGCAGATGGAGAAGATGGAGGGCTTGGCGGGGGATCTGGCCAAACTCAACGACCAGCACCTGCGCCTGGCGGCGGAGTACGACAACTACCGCAAGCGTACCACCCGGGAGAAGGAGACCATCTACCAGGATGCCAAGCTGGACACCATCGCCAAATTCCTGGAGGTCTACGACAATCTGGAGCGGGCCGTGACCCAGGCGGGAGATGACGATAACGTCCACAAAAAGGGTATGGAGATGATCTTTGTCCAGCTGAAGACGGTGCTGGAGAAGCTGGGTGTCGCCATTGAGGACCCCCAGGGCCAGCCCTTTGATCCGGAAAAGCACAACGCCGTCATGCACGTGGACGATGATACGCTGGGGGAGGGCGTTGTGGCCCAGGTGTTCCAGAAGGGCTTCCTTCTGGGGGACAGAGTCATCCGCTTTGCCACCGTTCAGGTAGCGAACTGAGATACATTTCACTTGTAAAAAATTTATTTTCTGTATATAGGAGGACAAGATTATGTCTAAAGTTATCGGTATCGATTTGGGTACAACCAATTCCTGCGTGGCTGTGATGGAGGGCGGCGAGTCCGTCGTCATCGCCAACGCCGAGGGCAACCGCACCACGCCGTCCGTGGTGGCTTTTTCCAAGACCGGTGAGCGGATGGTGGGCCAGGTGGCGAAGCGCCAGGCGATTACCAACCCCGACCGGACCATTGCGTCCATCAAGCGTGAGATGGGCACCGACCACCGCGTGACCATCGACGGGAAGAGTTATACGCCCCAGGAGATCAGTGCCATGATCCTGCAGAAGCTGAAGGCGGACGCGGAGGGCTATCTGGGCCAGAGTGTCACAGAGGCGGTGATCACTGTCCCTGCCTACTTCACTGACGCCCAGCGTCAGGCCACCAAGGACGCCGGTAAGATTGCCGGCCTGGAGGTCAAGCGGATCATCAACGAGCCCACCGCCGCGGCTCTGGCCTACGGCCTGGACAAGGAGACAGACCAGAAGATCATGGTCTACGATCTGGGCGGCGGTACCTTCGATGTGTCTGTGCTGGAGATCGGTGACGGCGTGATCGAGGTGCTGGCCACCGCCGGCAACAACCGCCTGGGCGGCGATGACTTCGACGAGTGCGTCATGAAGTACCTGGTGAGTGAGTTTAAAAAGGCCGAGGGCATTGACCTCAGCAGCGACAAGGTGGCCATGCAGCGGCTGAAGGAGGCGGCGGAGAAGGCCAAGATTGAGCTCTCCGGCGTTACCAGCAGCACCATCAATCTGCCCTATATCACCGCCGACGCCACCGGCCCGAAGCATCTGGACGTGACCCTCACCCGGGCTAAGTTCAACGAACTGACCGCCCATCTGGTGGAGGCCACCATGGGCCCTGTGCGTCAGGCCATGAGCGACGCCGGCCTTAGCGGCAGCGACATCTCCAAGGTGCTGCTGGTGGGCGGCTCCAGCCGGATCCCCGCCGT
>CDZQ01020509.1_pt1 | contig 23412 bp, 20 predicted proteins | sample 554831 | NCBI WGS metagenome assembly CDZQ01 (sample SAMEA3182112, study PRJEB8094) | gut metagenome | biome: human; feature: gut; material: Stool; isolation source: human stools | place: Canada | collected 2013-05-06 | reverse complement strand
TAGACTAAGTTAGCCGCAGTCCCTGCCGCTGACTTAGGTTGGCACCATGGTGCGGTGCTTCGCTGACGGCCCCGTACACGGGACTGCGGTGCCGCACCGCAAGGTTATTTCTTCCATGTAAGTCATCGGCTTCGCCTCACAAGGCCACATAGGCCATCGGGTGCAGGGCCGACAGGCGGAGTCATTCGACCGCCAGTTTCCTGGCGCGGCGCTTCGGGGCACCCCTGCTAAAAGTTCTTCCGCTGACTCACCGCACGAGCCAGCGGCAAAAGCTGGGGTCCAGCCCAAAGAGGGCTGGCGGCTTTTTGGTTCCTTTTTCTACGAAGAAAAAGGAACCCGCCCTGGGGGCGGAACCCCCAAAAGCCAAGAAAAGAAAAATCTTCCTTGAGAGGGGCGCGGAACATCCCCCGTCCCTCTCAAGGGAAAAAAACCTCCCCCGCCGCGGCGCGGCGGCGGGACAGAGAAGGAGCTGCTATGGATACCATTGCCGCCATTTCTACCGGAAACACCCTCTCCGCCATCGGCATTCTCCGCCTCTCCGGCCCGGAGACCCTGACGGTGGCCGATGCCGTCTTTTGCCCGGCGGACGGGCATCCCCTGTCCGCCCACCCGGCCCGGACCATGGTGCTGGGCGCCCTGCTGGACCGGGAGGGCCGCCCCATCGACCAGTGCCTGGCCGTCACCTTCGCCGCCGGGGCCAGCTACACCGGCGAACTGAGCGCCGAGTTCCACTGCCACGGCTCCCCCATGGTGCTGAGCCAGGGCCTGGAGGCCCTCTTCGCCGCCGGGGCCCGGCAGGCGGGACGGGGGGAGTTCACCAAGCGGGCCTTTCTCTCCGGAAATCTGGATCTGACCCAGGCGGAGGCTGTGATCGACCTTATTGAGGCGGAAACCGCCGCCGCCGCCCGCAGTGCCGTGGCCCAGCTGGGGGGCAGCCTGCGCCGGATCATTGACGCCGTGTACGACCGCCTTCTGGACGTGTCCAGCCGGTTCTACGCCGTGGTGGACTACCCCGACGAGGACATTCAGGACCTGGACCGCACCGCCCTGGAGGCCGCTCTGGCGGAGGCGGCGGAGCGGCTGAACGCCCTGCTGGCCACCGTCCGGCGGGGACAGGTGCTCCGCCAGGGGGTGCCCACCGCCATCGTGGGCCGCCCCAACGCGGGGAAAAGCTCCCTGCTGAACGCCCTGGTGGGCTATGACCGGGCCATCGTCACCGATGTGGCCGGCACCACCCGGGATACGGTGGAGGAGAAGGCTGTGGTGGGGGACGTGCTGCTGCGGCTGATTGACACCGCCGGCATCCGGGAATCCCAGGACCAGGTGGAACGTCTGGGCGTGGAGCGCTCCCGGCGGGCCATGGCGGAGGCAGGACTGATCCTGGCCCTGGTGGACAGTTCCCTCCCCCCCACCGGGGAGGACGCCGCCCTGCTGGAGGAGGTATCCCGGGCCGGCGTGCCCTGGGTCCTGATCCGCTCCAAAAGCGATCTGGCCGGGGCCCCCACTCCCCTGACCCTCCCCGACGGCATGACCGCCCCGGCGGCCGCCCTGTCCCTCTCCGCCCACACCGGGGCGGGGCTGGCAGAACTGGAGGCCGTGGTGGCCGCCCTGTTCCCGGCGGACCAGGGCCAGGCCGGCGCTGTGCTCACCAACCCCCGGCAGGTCCAGGCCGTGGAGCGGGCCGCCCAGGCGGCGGAGCGGGCCAGAGCCGCTCTGGAGGCGGGCCTGACCCCCGACGCGGTGCTGACCGACGCCGAGGAGGCCCAGCGGGCCCTGGGGGAAGTGACCGGCCGCACGGTGCGGGAGGACATGGTGGCCCGGATCTTTGACCGGTTCTGCGTGGGAAAATAGTTACTTGGGGGAAAACCGGACATTTCCATAGAAATCGCCTCCGTCCGGCGGCACAGTTTGTGGAAACCCCCCATTGACTTTATTGGTTTAAAGCGATATGATAGCAAAAGAATTCGCCGGCTACCGCAGATCCGGCAAAAGGAGATTGGATACAATGAAAAAGCTTCTTGCTCTGGCCATGGCCCTGGCCATGGTTCTGACCCTGGCCGCCTGCGGCGGAGGCGGCGACACCTACAAGATCGGTATCTGCCAGCTGCTGCAGCACGAGGCGCTGGACGCCGCCACCCAGGGCTTTAAGGACGCGCTGACGGAGAAGCTGGGGGACAAGGTGTCCTTTGAGGAGGGCAACGCCTCCGGCGACAGCACCAACTGCTCCACCATCATCAACAGCTTTCTGGCCTCCGACGTGGACCTGATCCTGGCCAACGCCACCGCCTCCCTCCAGGCCGCTGTGGCCGCCACCGGGGACGTGCCCATCCTGGGTACCTCCATCACCGACTACGCCACCGCGCTGGAATTGAGCGACTGGAACGGCACCGTGGGCGGCAATGTGTCCGGCACCTCCGACCTGGCCCCTCTGGACCAGCAGGCGGCCATGATCGCCGGGTTGTTCCCCGACGCCAAGACTGTGGGCCTGCTGTACTGCTCCGGCGAACCCAACTCCGTCTACCAGTGCACGGTTATGGAGGGCTACCTCACGGAGGCGGGCTTCGCGGTGGAGTGGTTTGCCTTCACCGACACCAACGACGTCTCCTCCGTAACCCAGGCCGCCTGTGACGGCTGCGACGTGATCTATATCCCCACCGACAACACCGCCGCCTCCAACACCGAGGCCATTGCCAACGTGGTGCTGCCCGCCGGCGTGCCCGTGGTGGCCGGCGAGGAGGGGCTTTGCAAGGGCTGCGGCGTGGCCACCCTGTCCATCAGCTACTATGACCTAGGCTACACCACCGGCCAGATGGCCTGTGAGATCCTCGTAAACGGCGGCGACATCTCCACCATGGCCGTCCAGTACGCCCCCGCCGTCACCCCCAAGTACCAGGCGGACAACTGCGCCGCCCTGGGCGTCACCGTCCCTGACAACTACGAAGCGATTGTCATGGAATAATCTCGCCATAAACGGCCCCACGGGGCTGTTTATGGGCCGGGCAGCGGAAAAAGGGGCTTCCTTTTTCCGCTGCTGAGACTGTCAAAAAAGAGGCAAAGCCTCTTTTTTGAGAAGGCTGCGCTGCGCTCTGCGCCTCAGTTGACCGCCGGCGGCGGTCAATTCGACGCTCGCTCCGCGAGAAGTGTTTTTCTCCGACGTGCACGCCGCCGGGAAAAACCGATTCCACTTCTTTCGCGTCTGCGGACGCGAACTCTGCGAGGCTTTTTTGACAAGCCGGGCAGCGGAAAAGGGGGCTTCCTTTTTCCGCTGCTTTCTGCTATACTGGTGAAGTCTGTCGACTTCCGCTCTTGGGGAGGGCAATTGCATATCAGGAGGGATTTTCCATGGAATTTTTGTTGGGGCTGGTAAATGCCATGCCCGGCGCCGCGGCCCAGGGCCTCGTCTGGGGTGTCATGGCCATCGGCGTATACATCACCTATAAGATTTTGGATGTGGCCGACCTGACGGTGGACGGCTCCATCTGCACCGGCGGCGCGGTGTGCGTCATGCTGACGCTCTCCGGCTGCCCGGTCTGGGCGGCCCTATTGGCGGCGGTGGCGGCGGGGATGCTGGCAGGGCTGGTAACGGGCCTGCTCCACACCCGCTGCGGCATCCCCCCCATTCTCTCCGGCATTCTGACCCAGCTGGCCCTGTACTCCGTGAACCTGCGGATCATGGGCTGGGGCACCGGCACCGGCAAGGCCAACCTGCCCATCAGCGTGCAGAAATATGACCTGCTGGTGTCCTCCCGGTACGTCCGGGATCTGAGCCTTTCCAACCCCCTGGTGACGCTGGCGGTGTTCGCCCTGGTGGTCATCGCCCTGCTGTACTGGTTTTTCGGCACAGAGGTGGGCTGTTCCCTGCGGGCCACCGGCGCCAACGGCAGCATGGCCCGGGCCCAGGGCATCGACACCAACGCCGCCAAGGTACTGGGGCTGATGCTCTCCAACGGCCTGGTGGCCCTGGCCGGGGGCCTGCTGGCCCAGTACCAGGGGTTCGCGGACATCAATATGGGCCGGGGCGCCATCGTCATCGGCCTGGCCGCCGTGATCATCGGTGAGGTCATTTTTGACCGGGTGTTCCGCAACTTCGCCCTGAAGCTGCTCTCCGCCGTGATCGGCGCGGTCATCTACTACGCGGTGATCCAGGTGGTGCTGCGGCTAGGCCTCAACACCGACGATCTGAAGCTGCTGACGGCCCTGGTGGTGGCCCTGTTCCTGGCCATCCCCTACTGGAGATCCCGCTGCTTCTCCAAGGCCGCCGGAAAGGAGGGCTCCCGCCATGCTTGATGTGCAGAACATTCATAAGACCTTTAACCCCGGCACCGTCAACGAGAAAAAGGCGCTGGACGGCCTCAGCCTCCATCTGGAGGCCGGGGACTTTGTCACCGTCATCGGCGGCAACGGTGCGGGAAAATCCACCATGCTCAACGCCATTGCCGGTGTCTGGCCTGTGGACCGGGGCCGCATCACCATTGATGGGGCGGACGTGACCCATCTGGCGGAGCACCGGCGGGCGGCCTACATCGGCCGGGTGTTTCAGGACCCCATGACCGGCACCGCCGCCACCATGCAGATTGAGGAAAACCTGGCCCTGGCCGCCCGCCGGGGGCAGCGCCGGGGGCTGGCCGCCGGCATTACCAGGGCCGAGCGGGAGGAGTACCGGGAAAAGCTGACCATTCTGGGGCTGGGTCTGGAGGAGCGGATGACCGCCAAGGTGGGCCTCCTCTCCGGCGGCCAGCGCCAGGCGCTGACGCTGCTGATGGCCACCATGAAGCAGCCGAAGCTGCTGCTTCTGGACGAGCACACCGCCGCCCTGGATCCCAAAACCGCCGCCAAGGTGCTGGAGACCACCACCCAGCTGGTGGAGCGGGACCACCTGACCACGCTGATGATTACCCACAACATGAAAGACGCCATCCGCCTGGGCAACCGGCTGGTGATGATGGACGGCGGCAGGGTGATCTACGATGTGGCCGGGGAGGAAAAGCAGCGCCTGCAGGTCAGGGACCTGCTGGAGCGGTTTGAGTCCGCCGGCGGCCAGGCCAGCGACCGGATGATTCTGGGATAGGAGGGGCTATGGAGGAGACACTGTCCGTGTCCTATGTGAAGTGCCCCTTCTGCACGGCAAAAAACCACTGCGCCGCCTGCGGGGCCGAACTGAGCCAAGCCCTGGCGGCCAAGCCGGGGGTGGAGTCTGCCCAGGTGCGGCTGCCGGAGGGGACTGTCCATCTGGTTCACCGGCTGGATCGGGACACCCTGGAGGATGTGCTGGATGGGATGGGACTGCTGACGGAATAGGACCCAGGCCGGAAGCTTTCGCTTCCGGCCTATTTTTATGGAATCCGCGAGGCGGGCCCCTGCCGGCCCCTGTTACCAAACTGTAACTTGTTATGGATGCGGTTGTGGTATATACTTGTATTATACAATCGTATAATACAGAGGAGGCGTTTTTATGAACCAATCTTCCCGCCGGCTGGGCGATGCCGAGCTGGAGATTATGCTGGCCATCTGGAGCGCCGATGGGCCTGTTCCATCCACCTACGTCCATGAAAAGCTCCGTCCCAGCCGCAGCTGGGCCCTGCCCGCCGTCATCACCTCTCTCAACCGCCTGGTGGAAAAGGGCTTCCTGGCCTGCGAGAAGCAGGGACGGAGCAACCTGTACCGCCCCCTCATCAGTGAGCGGGACTACAAGGCCTCCGAGAGCCGCAGCTTTTTAGACCGGCTCTATGGCAGCAGCTTTCAGGGTCTGGTGGCCTCCCTGTACGACAGCCGGGCCATCGGCGTGGAGGATCTGGAACAGCTGCGGGATTTTTTGGCGGAACTGGAGGAGGAGCGCCATGGATAGTCTCCTGAACACGCTGAAATGGAGCGCCGCCGTGGGCGTGGCAGTGCTGCTGCTGACCCTGCTCAAGCCCGCCCTGGACAGGCGCTACAGCGCCCGCTGGCGCTACTGGGTGTGGCTGGCCATGGCTGTGCTGCTGCTGCTGGCCCCGGTGCGCTGGGAGACGCTGGCCCCCGCCGGGGAACCGCCGGTGGTGATTCAGGTGCCCCCGGTGGACCTGGGCCACCCCCAGGACGCCGCCCCGCTTCAGGGCGGCGCACCCAGCGGACAGACCCCGACGGCGGAGGCCCCGTCCCGGGACAGCGCCGGGAGCGGGACAGCCCACAGCCCCGCCCTGGCCCTGGACGCCCTGCTGCCTGCCCTGTGGCTGGCGGGGGCGGCCCTGGCTGTCCTGTACCGCCTGGTGGGCACGGCCTGGTTTTCCCACCGGACCCGGCGGTGGAGCCGGGCCCCCGGGACGGAGACCCTGTCCCTGTACGCCTCCATATGCCGGGACATGGCTGTTAAACGGCCGCCGGAGTTGGCCGTCTCCTCCGCTGCCGGCTCCCCCCTGGTGCTGGGCCTGCTGCGGCCCCGGCTGCTGCTGCCCGGGGAGGAGGGATCAAGCCGGGAACTGGCCTTCATTTTCCGCCATGAACTGACCCACTACCGGCGCCGGGATCTGTGGTATCAGCTGGCGCTGACTGCGGCTCTGGCCATTCACTGGTTTAATCCCCTGGTATATCTTCTTTTTCGGGAGGCCTGTGTGGACATGGAACTGACCTGCGACGACGCGGTGGTGGCGGGCCGGGACCGGGAGGAGCGCCGGGCCTATGGGGAGACCCTGGTGGCGGCCCTCCACCGGCAACGGGGCCTGAGCCGGGCCGCCCTATCCACCCACTTCTACGGCGGGGCGGCGGTGATGAAGGAGCGGCTGTGGAACCTCCTGGGCCGCCGGGGCAAAAAGGGGGGCGCCCTGGTCCTGGCCCTGGCGCTGGTGGCCACGGTAAGCGCCGCCTGCTCCGTGGGCCTGCAGAAGGCCCCAGATCCCCCATCCCTGACGGCGGAGGAGACAGAGAACCCGCCTCCGACGGCGGAGTTGGAGGACCCGGATCGGGCGGCGGCTATGGCCGCGGCCCAGGACTACGTGGCCCGCCAAATCGAAGCGCTGGAGAGCCAGGGACACGCCGTGACGGACAGCGCCCTGGAGCTGACAGAGGCGGGCGCCTTCCGCTGGGGCTTCTATGACAGCGACATGCTGGTCTGGCGGCTGGACTACCGGCTGCTGCTGGCAGACAGCGGCGCTTACATGCCGGTGGGGGGCCAGGAGGTGGACGCGGACGGCTGGCTCACAGGGCTGGACCCCCTAGGCGTCCCCTATCTCATCTTCTCCGTCTACCGGGGCGAGAATCCGGCGGTGTACCGTCTGGCGGAGGTGGCCTATGACAACGTAGGCTGGGAGTACGGCTTCTGCTGGGAGACATATGCGGCGGCCCACACGGCCATGGGCCTGACCCTCGCCCCCAAGCTGAACGCCTGGCCAGATACCGGCACGCCCTTTATCCTAGCCCGGGGCCGGGGCGAAGAGGAGTGGGCCGCCCAGTGGGAGACCACCGCCCAGCGCTACCTCCAGGAGCAGCTGGGCCTGGAGGGGTGCACCCTCTCCCCCCTTCTCCGGGTGGACACCGGGGACAGCCAGGCCGACGAGGATCTGCTGGCAAGCTTCTCCTCCCCCTCCGGACAGACCGGGATGCTGCTGCTGAGCCACTGGAACTACGCCTACGGCCCGGCTCTGGAGCACACCGCCGCCTTCTGGGAGGTGGTGGGCGTCTACTTCGTTCAGGATCTGACGAAGGAGGATCTGGCAGGCTTTGCCGCCTACTTCAACGCCGGCGAGCGCAACGGCCTGCTCCGCTGTCCCTACGGCAGCCCCCAGGAGGCCGGGGCCTTCCTGGGCTGGCTCTTCTACGACCTGGACGGCGGCGCGGCCGATATGACGGAGGAGGAACTGGGGGCGGTCGAGGCCGCCTGGGGCGCCAAGGCCCAGCTGGACATGCGAAAACTCCCCACAAGCTACGTGCTGGACTGCCTCCAGCAGTGGTTCGGCATCAGCCGGGAGATGGCGGAGGACATCCTGCAGGCCCACGGCCCACTGCTGGGCACCTATCTTGCAGACTACGACGCCTACTACAGCCAGCGGGGAGACACGGAGCGCCAGGAGTACCGCTTTGACAGCGGCTGCCGCTTTCAGGACGGCTCCGTGCGCCTGTACTACACCATCGGCTATATACACAACACGCCGGAGACCGGCCTCTTTGACCAGCCCATGTACCTGTGTCTGGCTCCCGACGGCAGCGGCGGCTGGTATGTGGAGCGCAACCTCCCGGCGTCGTAGAGCCGGGAAAGCGCCCCGGGAAACCTATGGGTTTCCCGGGGCGCTTTCCTCTCTGCCGCTAATATCCCACCGTATCCGTGGCCTCGCCGGCCCTTTTCGCCTGGCCGTAGGAGTGCATCCGCTGGCGGACATTGTCCATCTCCCCCGGGGACAGGATCACCGGCTGGCCGACGCACATGGTGCGCCACTGCATCTCCGCCACAAACTCCAGATTCACCGCCAGGGAGAAGGCCCGGGACATATTGCGTCCCACCGCCAGCATCCCGTGGTTGGCAAGGAGCAGCGCCTGGCTCTCCCCGATGGCCCGGCCCACGCTGTCGGCCAGTTCCGCCGTCCCAAAGGTGGCATACTCCGCGCAGGGGACCTCGTCCATGCCGGCGCCGGAGATGGCGTAGTGCACCGCCTTCAGAGGCAGGCGCAGGCAGGCAAAGGTGGTGCAGTAGGGCGAATGGGCGTGAACAACCGCCCGTGCCTCCGGCCGGAGCCGGTAGAGGGCGGCGTGGAGGCCATACTCGCCGGAGGGTTTCCGGGCCCCCTCAATGACCGCGCCGTTTAAATCCATAATGACCACGTCCTCCGGCTGGATAGAACCGTAGTCCATCCCGGAGGGGCTGATGGCCATATAGCCACTTTCCGGGTCATAGCAGGAGAGGTTGCCGCTGGTTCCCCTGGACAGCCCCTCCCGGTTCATCCGCATTCCGTAGGCGATGATGTCAAGCCGCTCTTTTTCCAAAAGCATGTATGCTCTCCTCCCCCTTCACAGTTCCCCGTCCATTCGGGTCATTTCCAGCGCCCGGGCGAAAAAGTCCCCCTGGCCGAAATTTCCTGACTTCAATACCACCCGCATACCGGTCTTCCCGGCGGGGATCATCACCGGCACGCCGGGAGCCACGCTGGGGCCAATGTAAAAGGCCTCCATCCCCAGCGCCAGCATAACCGCGCCGGAGGTCTCGCCCCCCGCCACGATCAGCCGGGAAAAGCCGGCCTCCACCGCCCGTTTTCCCAGTTCCGCCATCGTCTTCTCCAGCAGGCGGGCCGCTCCGGCCCCGGCCTGCCGGCGCTGCTCCTCACTCTGCTCCGCGCCCACGCTGTACACCAGCACCGGCTCCGGGGCCCGCTCCTGGATGGCTTCCCACAGCCCCTCCACCGTCTGCGCGCCGGAGGAGAGGTTCCGGGGGTCCACCGCGACCGCCGCGCCGCCGGAGGCCCGAAAGCACCGGATCTGCTCTCCCGTGGCCTGGGAGCAGCTTCCGCACAGCATCAGGGCGCGGCCCCGGGTCCCGGTGTAGGCCATGCCGCCGGTACGCGCCCCCCGGGCCCGCCCGGCCAGATGCTCCAGCAGGCCGGAGCCTCCCGTCAGCAGCTTCAGATGGCCCCAGGTCTCGGCAATCTGCCGGCCCTGCTGGTCCGTCTCATAGTCGGGGACCAGATAGCAGCGGCCGTGCTGCCGCCGGAAGCCTTCCGCCGCCTCCCGGGCGGCGTCCCCCGCCCCGGCCCCCAGGACCAGGCACGGGTAGCGTCCCTGGGGCCTCATCAGCTCCGGAATATCCGAGGCCCACATGGGGTTCAGGGGGTGGTGCTTCATGGGGCTCTCTGCCAGAGGCACTCCGTTGACATAGAGCCGGCCGGCGCGCACCGTGCGCCCATTGACGGGCAGGGAGGGGCAGAGCACGGTGCACTCCGCCTCCAGCATGTCCATGGCCGCGTCCACTGTGGGGCCAATATTCCCCCGGGGCGTGGAGTCAAACGTGGAGCAGTATTTGATGTAGTACTGTCTGGGCTCCAGCCTTTGCAGCCACTCCAGCGCCTTTACCGTGCTGCGCACCGCGTCCTGGGGCGGTATGGAGCGGGTCTTCATCCCCACGACCACGGCGTCACAGCCGTCCACAGGCAGGCCGCCCGCCGGAATTTCGTTGACCAGCAGGGTTTTCAGCCCGCTCTTGGCCAGAAACGAGGCCGCGTCGCTGGCGCCGGTAAAATCGTCGGCGATGCAGCCGATCAAAACATTTGACAAGACGTTCTCTCCTTCCGTGTATACCGGGCTTTACAAGGGCAGGCACGCCAGATGAAGAGGCGTGCCTGCCCAAATTCCACGGGTTCCGTTATTTGCGCGTCATATAGGCCATGCCCACATTTTCGTTGGGGTAGATCACAAAGCCGTCCACGTCGGCGGCGCTGCCGTAGGTCTGCATCTCGTAATAGAGAGGGGCGCTGCAGGCGTCATTTTTCAGTTCCTCCTGGATCTGATACATGACCTTGGCGCGCTCCTGGGTATCCAGAATCATGCTCTGCTCGCTGAGCAGCTGGTCCACCGTCTCGTTGCTGAACCGGGAGTAGTTCTGGGGGCCGCTGGTGCCGAAGTTCATGTACAGGTTAAATTCCGGATCACCGGTGGGGCAGCCCATGCCCAGCAGGAACAGCTCATGCTCGCCGGCAACCGCCTGCTCCTGGTAGGCGCCCCAGTCCAGCACGTTGATCTGGGCGGTGATGCCCACCTCGGCCAGCATGGCCTGGACAACCTCGGCCACCTGCCGGTCATTGGCGTAGCGCCCCTCGGGGGTGCTCAGCTTCAGGGTCAGATTCTCCACGCCGGCCTCAGCCAGCAGTTCCTTGGCCTTCTCCACGTCGTACTCGTAGCAGCCCAGGCCCTGGGCGGAGTAGTCGATCACGTTGGAGACCATAAAGGAGTCGGGGTAGGCGGCCACGTCCCGCATGATATTCTTGATGATGGACTCCCGGTCAATGGCGTAGTTCACCGCCTGGCGCACCCGTACGTCGTCCAGGGGCGCCTTGCTGCTGTTCATGCCGATGAAGATGGTGCGGTAGCCAGTCTCCAGCAGGACCTTCACATTGGGGTCCGCCTCCAGGTCCGCGATCTGAATGGGGGGAATGCCCGCCACCACGTCGGCGTCGCCGGTCTTGAGCATCATCACACGGGAGGCGTCCTCGGGCACAATGCGCACAGTGACGGAATCCACGGTGGCCTTCTCGCCCCAGTACTCGTCAAAGCGGACCAGCTTCAGGCTGCTGCCGAAATCCCAGCTGTCCAGCTTCAGGGGGCCGGTGCCCACAGGGTTCTGGCCAAATTCCTTGCCGGCGGACTCCACCGCCTTGGGGCTCACCATGCCGGTGGTATAGCTGCTGATCTGGGCCAAAAATACGCTGCTGGCCTCCGTCAGCGTGAAGGCCACGGTGTACTCGTCCACCACGTCCACGCTCTTGACCATGTTGACCACGGACGCCTTGGGGGCTGCCGTCTCCGGATTCTGGATGCGCTCGATGTTGAACTTGACGGCCTCGGCGTTGAAGGTCTCGCCGTCGTGGAACTTGACCCCCTCCCGCAGCTTGAAGGTCCAGACCGTTCCGTCCTCGGAGGTGGTCCAGCTCTCCGCCAGGCCGGGCTGGATGGAGGAGTCGGTGTCACGATACACCAGCGTCTCGTAGATCTGGGCGGAAATCCGCGCGGTGGCGTTGTCGTTCACCAGGTGGGGGTCCAGGGTCGTCGGCTCAGTGCCGCAGACATAGGTGAAGTCCTTGCTCACTGCCGCGGTATCGGTGGTACCGGAGCCGCTCTGGCTGGAATCGCTCTGGCCGCCGCTGCCGCCGGTCGTTGTGTTGCCGCCGCCGCAGGCAGTCAGCAGCAGCATGGTCAGGGTCATTGCAAGTGCAAGAAGCCGCGAAGTCGCCGTTCTTTTCATGGTAGTCTCTCCTTTTCATAGTAGTGGTGAAGTGGAATATATGTCCTCCATCCGCCGGACTCACCCGGCAAAATGGCAGGCCACCTGATGGTCCGTCCCGACCTCTCTGAGTGCGGGAGTCTCGTGATGGCAACGGTCGCACGCCATCCAGCAGCGGTTGGCAAACCGGCAGCCGGGCTGGGGGTTCACCGGGCTGGGCACATCGCCCTTGAGCAGGATCTTCTCCTTCCTCTCGTAGCCGTACTTGGCAATGGGAACCGCCGAGAGGAGGGCCCTGGTGTAGGGGTGCACCGGGTTGGAAAACAGTTCGTGGGACTTGCACACCTCCACGATCTTTCCCAGATACATGACAATGATCCGGTTACTGATATGGCGCACCACGCTCAAATCGTGGGAGATAAAGAGGTACGTCAGGCCCATGGTCTCCTGCAGGCTCTGCAGCAGGTTCAGGATCTGGGCCTGGATGGACACATCCAGTGAGGAGACCGGCTCGTCACAGACGATGAACTCCGGATTCATTGCCAGGGCGCGGATAATGCCCACCCGCTGCCGGCGGCCGCCGTCCAGTTCATGGGGATAGGCGTTGTAGAGTTTCCGGCTCACGCCGCCTTTGCTCATCAGATCCAGCACCGTGGCGTTCAGTTCCTCCCGCTTGACCATCTTATTGATGACAAGGGGCTCCGAAATAATCTGGCCGATGGTCTTTCGCGGATCCAGGCAGGAGTAGGGGTCCTGAAAAATAATCTGCATCTGCCGCCGCATGGCGCGCATCCGCTTCTGGTCGTAGGTCAGGATATCCTCCCCCCGGTACAGCACCTGGCCCGACGTGTGGGGGATCAGCCGCAGCACCGTGCGCCCAATGGTGGACTTGCCGCAGCCGCTCTCCCCCACCAGGCCCAGCGTCTCTCCCTTTGCGATGGAAAAGCTGACGTCATCCACCGCGCGGAGGCTCCCATTGGGCACGCTGTAATACTTGCACAGGTTTTTGACCTCCAGCAGCACCTCACTCACTTGCGCTCACCCCCTTGTATTTGTGGCACTTGACCATATGCTCCCCATCCGCCAGGACCGCCTCCGGCTCAACGCTCCGGCAGATCTCCATGGCCTCGCTGCAGCGCTTGCAGAATTTGCAGCCCGCCGGCAGCTTCATGGGGTCCGGCATGGCGCCGGGAATGATGTGCAGTGGCTTGGACTCCCGGGACTCAATGTCCGGCAGGCAGCCGAACAGGCCCTTGGTATAGGGGTGCAGCGGCTGGGTGAACACGGACTTGATATCCCCCTGCTCGATCACGCTGCCCGCGTACACAACCACCACGTAGTCGGCAATCTCCGCCACCACGCCCAGGGCGTGGGTGATGAAAATGATGGAGGTATTGTACTTCTCCTTCAGCCCCCGCATCAGATCCAGGATCTGGGCCTGGATGGTCACATCCAGCGCCGTGGTGGGCTCATCGGCGATGAGCAGGCTGGGGTTGCAGGCAAGGCCCATGGCGATGCAGACCCGCTGCTTCATGCCGCCGCTGAACTCGTGGGGATAGTTGGCCGCCCGCTCCCGGGGAATACCCACCACCTCCAGCATGTCCGCCGCCCGCTTGGCCGCCTCGGCCTTGTGCACGTGCTGGTGCTGGATAATGACATTGGCGATCTGCTGTCCCACGGTGTAAACCGGGTTCAGCGCCGTCATGGGGTTTTGGAAGATCATGGAAATCTTCTCGCCCCGGTACGACCGCAGCTTGGATTTGCTGACCTTCAGCAGGTCCTCGCCGTCAAAGAGGATCTCCCCCGAGGTAATCACCCCCGGCGGAGAGGGCACCAGCCCCATCACGCTGAGAGCCGTGGTGGTTTTCCCCGCCCCGGTCTCGCCCACCAGGCCAACGGTCTTCCCCTTGGGAACGCTGAACTCCATCCCGTTGAGGGCCTTGACCACGCCGTCAAACGTTCGGAATTCCACGCTTAGATTCTTGATCTCCAGCAAATTGTTACTCATAAACACGCTCCTCTCGTGCCGGAAGTGGCTAGGACAGATAGGCCTGGAAGATGTTCGCCATATATTTGATACCTGTCAAATACTGCTGGATGCTGATGTTCTCATCCGGCGCGTGGGTGTTGGCAGTGGCGAAGGGGGCGCCCAGGCCGATAACAAAGATGTCGCCGCCGATATACTGGGGAAACAGTCCGAAGGGGGCTGTGCCGTCCAGATAGGGCCACACGACCGGGTCCGCCCCGTAGGTCTCTCCGGCCAGACGGATGGCGGTCTGAACCAGTTCGTCGGAGGGGGAAATCTTATAGGGCGGCACGCTGGGAACCGCCGTGATCTCAAAAGGCCCGTAGGGGGATGCCTTCACAAACTCCTCCAGCCGCCGGGCGGCGTCCTCCGCCGTCATGTCCTTAATCAGGCGCAGATCCAGCCGCACCCACGCCTCGCAGGGCACGATGGTCTTGCCCCGCTCGCCGGTCCAGCCGCTGCGCATGCCGGAGATGTTGCAGGTGGGGCTGTAGAGCAGTTCCCGGACCAGGTCCTCCCCGGTTTTGTCGGAGCAGACCAGGCGCTCCACCGCATACTCCGCCTTGTACGCCGCAAGGTCCATGGGGATGGTCTTAATGAGTTCCAGTTCCTCCCGGGAGGGGGGCTGAACGGGGTCCAGGTAGCCGGGAATGGTGATATGGTGGTTCTCATCCATCATGGAGTGCAGAAGCCGGACCAGATCCCAGGCGGCATTGGGAATCAGCGGGGCCTGACCGGAGTGCACATCCCGCTTCGCCCGGCGACAGGTGATCTCCGCCCGGACCATCCCCTTGCACCCCAGGTACATCTGGGGCCGCCCGGACTCGTGGACGCCCCGGTCGCAGGCAATGGCCCCGTCCGCGTGCAGTTCGTCCGCAAACCGCTCCAGGTAGGCGGTCAGATGGGGGCTGCCGATCTCCTCCTCCCCCTCGATAAACAGCTTAATGCCGGCGGGAATTTCACCCAGCACGTTTTTCAGCGTCTCCAGGGCCATCATGTTGGCGTAGAGATTCCCCTTGTCGTCCGTGGCTCCCCGGGCGTATATGTGGCCGTCCCGGATCTCCGCGCTGAAGGGGTCCGCCGTCCAGCGGTCCACGGGGTCCGGGTCCTGCACGTCGTAGTGGTTGTACACAAAGAGTTCCTTCTTCGTCCCCTTCCGGGCGGTGGTGGCAAACACGGCGGGGAAGGCCCCCTCCATCTCCAGCAGCTTGGTCTCCAGCCCCAGCTGCCCCAACTCCTTCCGGAGCATGTCCACACAGGTCTCCATGCCCTCATTTACCGTGGAGATGCTGGGCTGGCGCAGGAAATTCTGCAGCTGCGCCACAAACCGGTCCGCGTTGGCATCCACATAATCCGATATTTTTTGCTGAATTGTCGTCATTGCACACCTCTTTCTGCCGTATCCCAATCAGTCCTTCATCTTCGGGTCAAGCACGTCCCGCAGGCCGTCGCCCAGGAGGTTCAGGCCCAGCACCAGGAACAGGATTGCCAGGCCCGTATAGGTGGTCACATGGGGCGCCACCAGGAGATACTGGCGCCCACTGGAGAGCATGGCGCCCCACTCCGGCGTGGGCGGCTGGGCGCCGATGCCCAGAAAGCCCATGCCCGCCGTTGTGATAATCGCCGTGCCGAAGCTGAGGGTCCCCATTACGATCAGCGGCGAGACAATGTTGATGAGGATGTGGGAGAAAATAATCCGCAGATTGCTGGAGCCCATGGCCCGGGCCGCCTCCACGAACTCGCTGTTGCGCAGGGTGAGGGCCTCTCCCCGGGCCATACGGGCAAAGTTTGGCACCGTGTATATCCCCACAGACAAAATGGCGTTATTCAGGTTGGGCCCCAGTACGCTGACAAACACAATGGACAGAAGGATGCCGGGAAAGGCCAGCAGCACGTCCATCATCCGCATGATAATCAGATCCACCTTGCCGCCGTAGAAGCCGGCGAATATGCCCAGAGGGACGCCCAGAATAAAGGCCACGCCCACAGCGTAGAAGCCCACCTTCATAGAGATGCGGGCGCCGTAAATAATGCGGCTGAGGATGTCGCGCCCCACCTCGTCCGTCCCCAGCAGGTGCTCTGCGCTGGGGGTCTGCAGCATGTTGGCCAGTTCCTGTTCAACGGGGTCATAGGGAGCCAAAAGCGGCGCGAAAATCGCCACCAGAATATAGAGGAGGACAATGGCAAGCCCCAGCACGGCCACCTTCCGCTTGCAGAAGCTGTACCACATGCGCTTAAGCTGGTTGCCGACTACGACCTCTTCCTCCTCAGAAACCGCCGCCGCGGTGGTTTTCTGTTCAGCATTCATCAAATTGTCCTCCTTACACATACTTGATCCGCGGGTTGATCAGGACATACAGCACATCGATCAGCAGGTTCACAACCACAAAGGACACCGCGATGACCAGGATTGTGGTCTGCACCACCGGGAAGTCCCGGGCCTTGATGGCGGTGATCACCAGTTCGCCCAGGCCCGGCCAGCCGTACACCTTCTCCGTGATGACCGACCCGCCCAGGAGGCTGCCGAATTGGATTCCCGCCACCGTAATGATGGAGTTCATGGAGTTTTTCAGCGCGTGGCCGAAGATAATCTTGCGGTCGCTGAAGCCCTGGGCCCTGGCCGTCAAAATGTAGTCCTGGCTCATCACCTCCAGCATGCTGGAGCGGGTCATCCGCGCGATGGTGGCCAGGCTGCGGGCGCTGAGGGTCAGGGACGGGAGAATCATGCTGATCAAGCTGATTTCCGCCGTAATGGGCAGCCACTTCAGCGTCACGCAGAAGATCAGCATCAGCATCAGTCCCAGGTAAAAGGGTGGGATCGACAGGCCCACCAGGGCCACCACCATGCTGACGTTGTCAAAAATGGAGTTTCGCTTTGTGGCCGAAATAAGGCCGATGGAAATTCCTCCAACAACCGAAATGATAATCGCCGCCACAGCCAGCAGCATTGTGTTGGGAAAGCGGATAGCAATCTCCTGGGCCACCGGCCGCCCCGTGCGGAAGGAGGTGCCGAAATCGCCCTGCAGGGCCTTGCCTATGTAGCGGAGATACTGCTCATAGAGGGGCTTATCAAAGCCGTAGGCCACGCGGATCGCCTCCACGTCCTCCTCCGTGGCGCCGTCTCCCGCCATAACCCGGGCCGGGTCGCCCGGCATCACATGAACCATGAGAAACACCAGAATGGATACAATGACCAATACCGGAATCAACGCACATAAGCGCTTTACGATAAATTTTCCCATATACTAATTTTCCTCCCCTTGTGCACCCGAATTTTTCCGGCGTGCCGGTCCCTTACACCGGCGGAAGCGCCAGGCCCTGCCGGTACAGCTGATATGGATACAGCCCCTCGATGTCCACCGCGCCGCAGGCAATCGCCTCGCCCGCCTTCACGTCCCGCAGCAAAACGCACCCGTCCAGCAGGTAGAACGGCGCCAGCGTGTCCGCCGCCGCCCGTTCCAGCAGCTGCGGCGTCAGCCCCTGGATCTCGTGGTGGTGCCCCGCCACCTTCAGGGGCGTCCCCTTGGGCAGATCCCGCTGGGCGACGCCCACCATGATCGACACCTGCCGGCACTCCGGATGGCTGCCGATCCCCGCGAAGTCCCCGAGGATAATGGAGGCGGGTGTCTCAACTCCCATGAAGTGATAGGGGAAATAGAGGCAGGCGTACTTCCCGTTCCGGCTCACCACGTGGCCCTTCCCCTTCAGGAGCTCCCACACGGCGTCGTTTTCGCACCGGACGATCACGAACTCACCCCCCGCGAAGCTGGCCTCGTCCGGCGCCCGCAGATTCAAAAACACATCGATCACGCCGGTGCGCTCCAGAATGCCGCCATCCTCCTTCGGGATAAACACATCCGCCAGCTCGCTGATCTTGGCGATGGGATAGTGCATGGTGGGGGAGGCCGGAACAAGGCCGGTGACATTGGAGACCAGGTTCATTTCGCACAGATCCGCAGAGATCACGCCGGTATACGCCTCCAGCAGCCTCTGCCGCTCCTCCAGCGTCTGGGTCCCCTGGTACCGCCAGCAGGCGGACAGGCCCGGAATGCTCTCCTCAAAGCGCCGCTCCTCTGTGGTATAGGAGAACAGCCCCGTGTGGCAGTCCCAGACAAAGTCATACTCGCTGGACTTCCCCGCGGCGATAACCTCCAGCCCGCACAGCTTGGCCCAGGAGTACAAATCCAGCAGATTGCGGGGCTGGTCGCCATTGACCAGCGCGTAAACGGCGCTGTTCTCCGCGGCGGCCTGATTGAGGAGGGGGCCGCAGACACTGTCGGTCTCCTTGGAGACCATATAGACGTTGATCCCCTTTTTCAGCGCCCGCATGGCGGCGTCCGCGCCGACGGTGGTGTTGCCGGTGCACTCCACCAGCGAGTCAATATCGCTCTCCATCACCAGGGTATAGTCACTGACAATCATGATGGCGTCCGCCGGGGCCGCCTTCACCTGCTCCGCATTCTCACAGACGCGAACCCGCTCCGTGGGGTAGCCCAATTCCTCCAGAACCCGGACACAGGCGTCCACATGGCGGGCGCACATAACACGCAGACGCAGGCAGTCCACCTTTGTCATCTGGGAAAGCAGCGTGTAGCCGTAGCCCCGGGTCGCGCCGATCAGCCCGATCCGGCTCGTCTGATCCGCCGTTTTCCGCGCCAGAAACGAATAATCCATAGTCGCTATTACCTCCTGACCTATCTTTTCGAGACCGCCTGCCTCTGTCCGCCTCCGGCGCACAAAGGCCCGGTCCGCCATCACCTCCACGGCCGCCGGCAGGTGCGGCGCGCCCATGTCTGTGCGGCGTTATTTTGCTCTCGTCCAAATAACAAGCAACAGCTGTGCCAACATTTTCCCTTCTCTCAAATTTGTCATTTTGCCTAATTAATTGCCTTTCATAGGTCCATATTTGACTTTTTAGCCAGACCGGCTTTTTCGCAGCCTGGAACCCTCCACCGCCGGAAGCACCTTTTTTGCAACAGTGCAACTGTTGCGCAACAATTTCGCATCAATTTTGCACCACCTCCCCTTCCATTTCAGAAAAAATCTGGTATACTGAGTCTGTGCCGGCCCTGCGGACAGGCATCCCACCATCTCTTCCAGGGAGGTTGCGCCCCATGATTCACATGCTGTTTATCGTCCCCTACCCGGAACTGCAGGAAAAGGTCCAGCATATTTTTGACCACCACTCCGCCCGGGAGACCATCCAGTCCCGGATTGTTGCCGAGATGGCGGAGCACATGGACCGGCTGGACTACGACTGCGACGTCATTGTCGCCCGGGGCTACACCGCCCAGAAGCTGCGCTGCCGCTCCACGGAAATCCCCATTATCGAACTGCCTATCACCAGCTACGACATCCTGCGCTCCCTGGAGGAGTGCAGGACGCTGTACCATCCCAGGCGCATTGCCATCATCGGCTGCTTCAACGAGCCCCACGACGCCGCCCTGCTCTCCCACCTGCTGCAGTGCGACATCCGCCTGTACTGCCCTCCCTCCATTGGGGAGATCGACTATTTTGTCAGAAAGAGCCTGGAGGACGGCTGTGAGGTGATTATCGGCGGCCACTCCGTTCGCCAGTGCGCCCTGCACCACGGGGCCACCGCCGGGGTCATCGAGACCGGCGACGAGGCCATTATCACCGCGCTCAACGAGGTGGTCCGCACCGCCGACGTGATCACCCGGAAAAAGGAGCAGGCGCAGATGTACGAGACCATCACCCAGAGCTCCCAGGAGGGGATTCTGTACGTGGACCGCAACCACTCCATCCGCATCATCAACAAGGCCGCCCTGCAGATGCACCAGGGGGCCCGGAAATTCCAGGCGGGCTGCTCCCTGTCCACCTTCTATCCCTTTATGTGCCCCCGGGTGGAGGAGACGCTGCGCACCGGGAAGGAGGTCTCCGCCGAGGTGCAGCACTACGGCGACACCATTCTCTCCATCAGCTACAACCCCATTGTCATCTCAAGCGTGGCGGTGGGCGTTGTCATCAGCTTTCAGGACGTCACCAAAATCCAGCATCTGGAGGCGCAGGTGCGCCAAAAGTTGAGCCAGAGGGGCCTTAACGCCAAGTACACCTTCGCCGATATCATCCACCACAGCGCCGTCCTGAACCGCACCATCCAGATCGCCCAGCACTACGCCGACGTGTCCTCCAACGTCCTCATTACCGGGGAAACCGGCACCGGCAAGGAACTTTTTGCCCAGAGCATCCACAACGCCAGCCGCCGCCGGGAGGGGCCCTTTGTGGCTATCAACTGCGCCGCCCTGAATGAAAGCCTGCTGGAAAGCGAACTCTTCGGCTATGTGGAGGGCGCCTTCACCGGCGCCAGCAAGGGTGGAAAGACCGGGCTTTTTGAACTGGCCCACCACGGGACGCTCTTTTTGGACGAGATATCGGAGATCCCCTCCAGCCTCCAGGGCAAGCTGCTGCGGGTCCTGCAGGAGCGGGAGGTGCGCCGGGTGGGGGGTACCAACGTGGTGTCCGTGGACGTGCGAATCATCGCGGCCACAAACCGCAGCCTGTCCCAGATGGTGGAGGAGGGCACCTTCCGCCGGGATCTTCTCTACCGGCTGGACGTACTGAAGCTGACTATCCCCCCTCTGCGCCAGCGTAAGGAGGACATCGCCGCCCTCTTCCACTGCTTCTCCGCTGAAAACAACCGGAAATTCGGGTATCAGATCTCCGGCATCACCCCCGACGCGCTGGCCACCCTGAGCAGCCACGATTTCTTCGGCAACGTGCGGGAACTGGAGAACATCGTGGAGCGCATCAGCGTCCTGAAAACCTTCGGCACCGTCCAGAAGGAGGACGTGATGGAGGTGCTGTTCTCCGACCAGCCCGGCCCGTCCGCCGGCCCGCCCGCCGGCGCCGTCCAGCCCATGGACCTTCCCTCGGAGCGGGAGCAGATCCTCTCCACTCTCAGTGCCTGCGGCGGAAACCAGTCCAGGGCCGCCGCCCTGCTGCACATCAATCGCTCCACCCTGTGGCGAAAAATGAAAAAATACGGACTCTCACCGGAAAGCAGCCTGTGAGGGAGCCCGCCGGCCATCCAGGCGGAAAGCCGCCCGCAGCAAGGCCCCGGGATTGGTTCTCCAGGAGATTTCCAGCCCCCGGGGCCTGCCGCCCTGCCCCAGCCCATGCACAAAAAGTCCAAAACATAAATAGTGTACCCCAGCCGGGGAGCGCCGTCAACTGGCACCTGCTTCCAGCGGGACAGGGGCTGTGGTTTCGCCTCTCCCCTGAAAAAGGGGGTCTTGACACAGCTGTGGTTTCGTGGTATTCTCCCAGTATAATTATCGTAAAACAATAATTCTACGGGGGTGCACTATGAAAAAGGCAGAGAGTCTCTTCCCGCTGCCGGGGGTAATCAGCGCGTTTTTCGCCGCGGCGCTGGCGTTCTATGACGGACAGGGCACCGGCCATCCCATGGCTGCCCTGGGCAGGCAGCTGCGGGAGTTGTCCCTGGGCAGCGCCGGGGGGAACATTGCCGCCTGGGCCATCGTCCTGGTGTTCTCCGGGCTGCCCCTGGTCGCGGCCATCCACCTGCTGTGCAGGCGGAGGCGGGGGGAGGACTGGCTGCTGCTTCTGCTGCCGCCGGAATGCTTCGCCCTGCTGTTCTACGCGGTGAACCCCACCCTGGCGGGGCCGGCGGGGGAGTTCCTCCCCACCGCCATTCTGGGAACCATGGCCGCCACCCTGCTGGCCTGGCTGGTGCTGGGGTTCCTGCGGGGACTGGGGAACGCCCCGGCAGAGCGTCTGGCGGCGGCCCTGGGCGCGCTGCTGATCGGCTGCGGGCTGCTGATGGTCCTCACCGGCGGGTGGTCCCTCTTTACCCAGTGGCGCGCGGCCGCCCAGGATATCCGGGCGGGCAACACGGGCGCTGTGGACGCCGCCAGCCGCACCATAGCGATCCAGGGGCTTCTGGCCCTGCTGCGGCTGATCCCCTATCTTCTGGGGGCGGCAGCCTTCCTCTGGGGGGGACGGCTGGCGGCGCGGCTGGGTGCGGATCCCTTCGGGGAGGAGACCATGGCCCTCTGTGACCGGACCGCCGGAGCCTGCCGGCTGGCCGCCGGGGCGATGGTGCTGCTGGAGGTGGGCGCCGACCTTATGCAGCTGCTGCTCTACTCCTCCCTCAGCAGCACCCGGTTCCATCTGGAACTGAACCTGGCCCCGCTGGCGGTGACGGCGGCGCTGTACCTGCTGTGCCGCCTTTTCCGGCAGGGCCAGGCGCTGAAGCGGGACAACGACAGCATCATATGAGGCGCCGCCATGGCCATTACGGTACATCTCAGCGAAAAGCTGAAGGAGCGAAACATGACCAGCAAGGAGCTCTGCGCCAAAGTGGGCATCACCGAGGCCAACCTCTCCATCCTGCGCTCCGGGAAGGCCAGCGGCGTCCGCTTCCACACCATCAACAAAATCTGCTACTACCTGGACTGCGACGTGGGGGATATCCTCCGCTTTGACGGGAGATTGGAGGACGGCAATGAGGAATAAGCTATGCGCCCTGCTGCTGGCGGGGACGGTACTGGCCCTGACGGGCTGCCGGCTGGCCAGGCCGGAGCGGGAGAACGGGTTCTTTGGGGACCGGTTCGCCGGGGTCTACGCTGTGTACGACAGAGAGGAGAACCGGGTGACGGACGAAACGCTGACGGAGTCCGGCGGACCGAATACCATCCAGGTCAACCGCTCCAGCTTCTGGTCCAGCGACAACCCCCTGCTGACCGAACTGGGCACGGAGGACATCGACCTAGGCAAATACGGCGTCCACGCCTTACCCAGGCTGGTGCTCATCGGCCAGTATGACGAGGAAAAACACGAATACACCTTCCCCGGCCTCCCGGGCTACAGCCTCTTCTCCACCACCACCTATGAGGAGGCCGGCGCGCCCTGCACCAGTTCGGTCAGCGACATGGCGGAGGCCAGCTTCCGCCTCAGCGTCACCGACAACGGCACCACCGACGAGATGGAGGGCACCCTCTACATGGGGCCCCCTGCGGACGCCGGTCCCCACTGGGATCCCCTTACGGACGCGGACGGCGTCTGGACCTTCTACCGGGTCTATCAGGCCCCGGACGGCACGGTGTACTTAGACGGCGGCGGCGACAGCTTCCGCGGCGGGGGCGGCTTCTCCACCACCCAGACCGCCACCCAGAAAACCACCGACAGCGAGGGCCAGGTCACGGAGGAGACCGTCTCCGTGCGGGTCAGCGTGGAGGCTGCCCCCCGGCTCACCCAGCTGGCGGTGAGCCAGTTCGACAGCGGCAGCCAGCTGCTGTCCCGCCAGGAGATTTCCCTGGACAGCCCCCTGCCCTCCGTGGCCGTCCTCCCGGACGCCGCCTGGGTGCTGGTGGAGGAGATAAGCGCCTCTGACACGGCCCGGGCCGTCTACAATGCCCCCCGGGAGGACCCCGTCCTTCACCCCGTCGTCCTCCTGGACGACGCCGGGGTGGGCCGGGTGGAGACCCTGGAAATCCAGTGAGTTCTCGGAAGC
>CDZQ01031437.1_pt1 | contig 23485 bp, 28 predicted proteins | sample 554831 | NCBI WGS metagenome assembly CDZQ01 (sample SAMEA3182112, study PRJEB8094) | gut metagenome | biome: human; feature: gut; material: Stool; isolation source: human stools | place: Canada | collected 2013-05-06 | reverse complement strand
TTCTTCATGTACCGTTCCATGTCAAAGACATTTTTAGGGTCGGCGTCGGCTGTGTACTTGTAGTTCGGGTGCCGCGTCAGATCGTACTTGTCCGAAAGAAACGGACGCACGCCGCGCAGCATGAAGATACATTTGCCTCCGTCCATAACTGCCAATTCGTCCTGGGTCATCAACTCCTTTCCTAATTTCTGATAACTGAGGCCGTGGGAAATCTGGCTGCCCCGGTTTTCGGATTGGTTATAGCTGTCAATGGTCTCCTTGCCCAGCAGCTCCGAAATCTCCTTGAGCGTCGATTTTTCCTTGCCTCCCAAAAACAAGGTGCTGTCGCAGTTACCCACAATGGTATCCGCGTTGTCCTTGTAAATGGCTTTTAACTGGCTCTGCGACTGTAAGATGATGGAGGCCGATATCTCACGGCTCCGGATGGTGGCGATTAGCTTATCAAAGTTTGGTATCTGGCCGATGTTGGCAAACTCGTCCAGGATCAGGCGGACATGGACGGGCAATCTGCCGCCGTAGAAATCATCCGCCTTGTCGCAGAGAAGGTTGAATAACTGGCTGTACACATTCAGGGCGGCTCCCTGGCTGGTGCCCTCGACCTGATAGATCATCCTTTTTTCAGCTTCACTTAAATTCATTTATCCGGCTCCTTCCTAAAATGGGCAACAAAAAAGCCACAGGTTTTTTGTGCCTGCGGCTTGTGCCATGCTTCGCTTATGTGGGAGCGGAAGACAACAGAAAAGGGATACCATTCGTGAAAATAGTATCCCTGCTCTGTAAACTTATTCAATTTTTGATGGTTGCATTGTCTGTCACTGTCCACAAAGCCTTGATTTTACTTGCTTTTCTCAACCATCCTTATCAAAGCCTTGCATTTTCAAGGTTTTTGGAGGATTTTATTAAAACCCTGTGAGGGTTAATAACCACTTATAAAATTGTGGTTTTCAAATTGGAATTTGTTGAGGTCTTTACACAGAGAAATAACAGTTTTCTCACGCAGTTTGAGCCTGTGCCAATGCAAAGATCATTGCGTCGATACCTAACAGCGCTGCATAGCAACTTCCGGTTTTTCTGAAGGCAGGAGTATAATATAGATTATTACTATTATCAAAGCAGAATTTATCAGCAGCCAGTTCCTTTGTTTCACATACCAATAGGTTACTGCCTAAGAAGCCACGGAGGAAGTCAATCCCTGCGCACATGGTGGCGATAGGTTTTTTGCTGCTGATAAAATGAGTGACACAGGCCTTTACCATGACGGAATTCTTGTAATTATTCAGCAAACCGATTCCACCAGGAATAATCAGCGCATCGTATTCCCCGAAATCAATTTTACGAATATCTTGAATGCGTCCTCTGCCGATGCGTGCTGCCTCTAAAATGACTCTCCGCTTTTCTGCAAGATGCTCCGTTAGATGGTCAACAGATGGAACGGAAACATCTTCTGCGACAGGAGTGTAATCACATCCATACCTATCCAGCGCAGTGTATGTCAAAATAACTTCTTCGATACACGAGCCATCGCCAAGCCCACAGCCGGCTAATAAAACCAAAAACCTCATTTGCTTCTCCTTCCTGCTTTCTAAGCATCGGCTTGTCCGCCACTTTTCATTTGATGCGTACAAACCTATCCAATATGATTATACCATACAAGGCTGAACCATTTCAATTACTTACCCCACACAAAGCTGCAACTTTTCCATGAACGCCGCGCTTTTTCGCCACTTCGCTTGCCGCCTTTTTTCGTTCCTCGCTGTACGGTGCAGTCAACCGAAAACTCAACCTGCCCTTCTCAACCTCAAAGGTCAGCCCGCCTTGCTCGTCATCATCGGTCTGGCAGCAGCATTGCGGGTATTTCGCCGCAAATGCCGCCAACCACTTTTTGAGATTGGTGTTGTGGGTCTGCACCTCGATCATGCGGCTGTGCTCGTCAAAATAAATGACGGTTGTCTTTTGCTTTTTGGTAAGCCCTGTTCTCATAAAACCTCCTGATTTTTACGAATTTTTCTCGGCTCTTGACTTGGAAAAGCAGCGTTGTTTTCCGATAGAAACATCTTAAACGATGCGGAGTACATTCTGCCTTGTTTTATCGGCTGATTTGCCGCTTTTCCGGATCTTGACTGTGCTCTTGCACTTTTCTGTTTGTGTGGCTTTTCAGCCATTCCACAAGCTCATTTTTCATCACCAATTTGCGCCCGCCGATCCGCAAGATCGGAAAATCCGGGCTGCTCAAAAGGTTGTACGTACCCGCTTTGGAAATCTGCAACGCTTCCGCAAGCTGCTTTGCGTCCATCACATCGGGCATGGTTTCAAACGGCTTTCTGCTCATAAAATTTCCTTTCCCGCACGTAAAAGCAGCAGTCACCATTTCGGTAACTGCTGCCGTTTCTGCGTCTATTTACTTGTCCAAATACTTCTGATACTCCGCTGGCTGAATTGTTCCAATGTTTCCAGACTTTTTTGAGATTTTTTGAAAAAATTTAGGAATGGATAGGATAGGATTGATGTGACAACATATATCTGAAAACTGTGAATAAATCCATTGCTTTTGATGACGGGCAAAAAAAATAACGGGCATCCGGCTTTTACACCGAATACCCGTTGTTCTGTTACCAACCCCGCCTGACAGATGCTCATTTCATAGTTTCAGTCTAAACCTGTTTTACGAACACCCATCTAAGGCGGGCCGGGCATTTTCGCGTGCGGTTGTCAGGGCGGTATAACGCACTATACTCCAAGCTGGAGGTGGGGCCCCGGAAGGAACTTTTGACCTATATCCGCAGTATGCGCCGCTTGGAGGAGAAGGAGGTTCACCATGGCTGAGACATTGGCCGACCGTCTCAATCAGATTATCCGGGAGCAGCACATCACCAAGCGGGAGTTTGCCCGCCGGATTGGCGTGGGTGACACCTATGTCTATGTAATCACCGGAGGAGGCCGGAAAAATCACTTGAATCAGAACACCTCCCCGGCCCTGGCCCGGGTGATCGGCATGGAATTCAGCTACTCCCCGGAGTGGGTGTGCGGTGGGGAGCAGCCCGCGGATTCCCAGGTGGAGGAGCTCCGCCGGAGCGTTATGGAGAAGGTCGGGGTGCTCACCCCCGATAAGCTGCTGGCGCTGGAGCGCTTTCCGGCGGATGTGCGGGCGGAGGATTGAGAAGCAGGCGCCGCGCCCTCCGTGGCACAGGCCCCAAAAGCAGACAGAGGCGGCACCCTGTTTTCAGGGTGCCGCCTCTGTCTGTGGGAACTAAAGGCCGCCGGGGCCATGGAGAAAGGCTGCATCCGGGGGACAGCCCAGCGCGGCGGAAAGCTGACGGGCCTGACGGATCGTCTCGGCCATGGCCCGCTGGAACTCCTCCGAGGCCACCCGGCGGAACAGCCCCACCACCCCCAAGGCGTAGCGCAGCTGGCCGCCCCTGTCCAGCACCGGCGCCGCCGCGGCGCGCAGGCCAATCTTATACTCCCCGTCCTCCACGGCGCAGCCGGCCCGCCGGATATCCGCCAGTGCGGCCATAAGGCGCTGGGGCTCTGTGATGGTGTGGGGGGTGAAGGCGGGCATCCCCGCCGCCGACAGCCGCGAAAGCGCCTCGCTGTCCGACAGCCGGCTAAGCAGCAGCTTTCCCTGGGCGGTGGCATGAAGGGGCAGGCGGGTGCCGATCTCCACCACCACCTGCAGCCCCGTGCCGGTGCTGGCGGCGCACTGGTCCAGGGAGATGACGGTGCCCCCCTCCAGCAGGGAGAGAAACGCACTGGCGCAGGTTCGCTCCGCCAGCTGCTCCAGATGGGGCCGGGCGGCCCTGGTGATATCCCAGGCCTCCGATACGGCGCAGCCGCATTCAAACAGCCGCACCCCCAGGTAGTAGCGCCCATCCTCCCGCTGCTCAATGGCGCTGTACGCGCGCAGCGTGGCCAACAGGGCGTGCACCGTGCTTTTTGGATAGCCCATGGCCTCCGTCAGTTCCCCCAGGCTCATGGGCCGCCGGCGGGCCAGCAGGACCTCCAGCAGTTCCATGGCCTTTCCCACGGAGCGCACGCCCCCCCGGGCCGGTTCCTCTCTCATGCCATCGCCCCCTTTTCTCCCAGCATACCAGAGAACAGTCCGATCCGCAATAAAAAATTCTGTATGACTGGACAATAATTCTGTATGGCTGAACGATAAGGCTTGCGCTTCCCGCATTCCTCCGGTACAATAGAAGCAGATCAAACGGGGCGCTGTGTTCCGCTTGTTATTCTCAAACCAGAATAACGTTAATAGGAAAGGAAGCCTGCTGATGAAACGACTGCTTGCTCTGCTGCTCTCCGCAGCCCTTCTGGCCTGCCCTCTGACCGCCTGTGCTGGCGCCGGAGGGGAGGGAGAGACGGAACTGATCGTGTTTGCCGCCGCCTCCATGACGGAGACGCTGACCGAGATCGCCGAACTCTATAAGGAGGCCGCGCCCCATGTGGCGCTGACCTTCAATTTTGACTCCTCCGGCACGCTGAAGACCCAGATTCAGGAGGGGGCGGACTGCGATGTGTTCATCTCCGCCGGGCAGAAGCAGATGAACCAGCTGGACGCCGCCGCCGGGAGTGAGGCAAATCCCGACGGATTGGACTTTGTGCTGGCAGGCAGCCGCTGCGACCTGCTGGAAAACAAGGTGGCCCTGTGTGTGCCCCAGGGGAATCCCAGGGATATTCAGTCCTATGAGGACCTGGCGGCGGCCCTGCAGGCCGGGGATGTGCTCCTGGCCATGGGCAACGCCGACGTGCCGGTGGGGCAGTACACCCAGAAGATTCTGGCCTATTTCGGCCTGGACGAGGCGGAACTGGCCGCCGCCGGCTGCCTGACCTATGGCTCCAATGTGAAAGAGGTGGCCGCCCAGGTGGGCGAGGGGGCGGTGGACTGCGGCGTCATCTATCAGACGGACGCCCGCTCCCAGGATTTGACGGTGGTGGATACCGCGGAAGCGGAGATGTGCGGCCAGGTCATCTATCCCGCCGCCGTGCTGCGTACCTCACGGCATCAGGAGGCCGCCCAGGCGTTTCTGGACTATCTGAAGGGCGGCGAGGCCGCCGGGGTGTTTGAGGCTGTGGGCTTCACGCCTCTGGGCTGACAGCGGGATGCGCATGTATGCCGTGGGCAGAGGGGCGAAGCCCCTTTGCCCGATTCCGCTTTTCTGAGGAGGGCTGCCATGGACTGGTATCCGCTGCTGAACTCCCTGCGCATTGCGGCCATCTCGTCCGCTACCGTGTTTTTCGCGGGGATTGCCGCCGCCTACTATATTGCCCGGCTGCCCCGGCTGATAAAGGGCCTGCTGGACGTGGTGCTGACGCTGCCGCTGGTGCTGCCGCCCACGGTGGTGGGCTTTCTGCTGCTGCTGGTGCTGGGGCCCCGTCGGGTAGTGGGGGCCTGGTTTTGGGAAAACCTGGGGATAAAGCTGACCATGAACTGGTATGCGGCGGTGTTCGCCGTGACGGTGGTGGTGTTTCCCCTTATGTACCGCACCGCCCGGGGGGCCTTTGAGTCCTTTGATGAAACCCTGGCCCAGGCGGGCCGGACCCTGGGCCTCAGCAATACCTATATTTTCTGGCGCATCCGTATGCCCTGCTGCCGCCAGGGCATTCTGGCGGGGGTGGTGCTGGCCTTTGCCCGGGCCCTGGGGGAGTACGGCGCCACCAGCATGATCGCCGGTTATACCCCCGGCAGGACCGCTACCGTGGCCACGGAGGTGTATCAGCTCTGGCGCATTGGCCAGGACGAACTGGCGCTGCGGTGGGTGCTGGTCAATGTGGCCATCTCGGCGGCGGTGCTGTTGGCGGTGAATCTGCTGGAGCGGCGGAAGCCCGGGGGGAGGTGAGTCCTTGAGCCTGTGTGTGGATATTGAAAAGCAGCTGGGCACCTTCCATCTCCGGGTCCGCTTTGAGACGGAGGGGGAGGTCATGGCCCTGCTGGGGGCCTCCGGCTGCGGAAAGAGCATGACCCTGAAGTGCATTGCCGGAGTGGAGAGACCCGACCGGGGGCGCATTGTCCTCAATGGACGCACCCTATTCGACAGCGAGGAGCGTGTCTGCCTCACCCCCCAGCAGCGGCGGGTGGGGTACCTTTTCCAGCAGTACGCCCTCTTCCCCCACATGACGGTGGAACAGAATCTGGCCGCGGCACTGTGGGCAAAGCCCCGGGGGGAGCGCCGGGCGGCGGTGGCGGACAAGGTGCGGGCCTTTCACCTGGAAGGGCTGGAAAGGCATCGGCCCTGCCAGCTTTCCGGCGGACAGCAGCAGCGCCTGGCGCTGGCCCGGATGCTGGCCGGGGAGCCGGAGGCGCTGCTGCTGGACGAGCCTTTTTCCGCTCTTGACAGCTACCTGAAGTGGCAGTTAGAATTAGACTTAATGGATATGCTGGGCGCCTTTCCCGGGGATGTGCTCTATGTGTCCCACAGCCGGGACGAGGTGTGCCGCCTGTGCGGCACAGTCTGCGTCCTCACCGGTGGGACCGGGGAGGGGAAGGAGCCGGTGGGGCGCCTGATGGGCGATCCCGGCACGGTCAGTGCGGCGCTGCTGTCCGGGTGCAAAAATTACTCCGCCATCCGGGTGGGGCCGGAGGGGCTGGTGGAGTGCCTGGACTGGGGCGTTGCGCTGCGCGCCGGGACGGAGGCTCCGGTAGGAGCGGCTTTTGCCGGCGTCCGGGCCCACTGCTTCCATCCGGCGGGGCCGGAGGATGTGAACCGGATTCCCTGTCGGGTGAGCCGGGTCATTCAGGAAGCCTTTTCCACGGTGGTGATGCTGTCCACCCCCGGCGGCAGCCAGGGGCGTAGTTTGGTGCGGATGGAACTGGCCAGGGAGGCCTGGAGCGGTCTGGGAGAGCCGTCGGAACTGACGCTGGCGGTGCGACCGGAGCATGTCATGCTGCTGACGGGACGGATGGAAATATGATCGATCAAGCGGGACGGACAATTGATTATCTGCGCCTGTCGGTGACGGACTTGTGCAACTACCGGTGCGCCTATTGTATGCCGGAGACGGGGGTGTGCAAGCGGGAGCACGGGGAGATCTGCTCCATTGAGGAACTGGCGGAGATGGGGGCGGCGGCGGTGGCCTGCGGGGTGAAAAAAATCCGCCTGACCGGGGGTGAGCCCCTGGTGCGCCGGGGGGTGCTGACCCTCTGCGAGCGTCTGCGGGAACTGGCGGGCCTGCGGGAACTGGCTGTCACCACCAACGGCAGCCTGCTGCCCGCCATGGCCGCCGATCTGCGCCGGGCCGGGGTGGACCGGCTGAATATCAGCTTGGATACCCTGCGGCCGGACCGCTTTTCCGCCATTACCCGCCGGGGCGCCCTCTCCGATGTGCTGGCGGGCCTGGCCTCGGCGGAGGTGGCGGGCTTTACCGGCACCAAAATCAACGTGGTGCTGCTGGGGGGGATCAACAGCGATGAGATACCCGACTTTGTGGAGTTGACCCGGCAGGCGGACTACGCCGTCCGGTTCATTGAACTGATGCCCATGAGCGTCTGCGCGGACTGGCCGGCGGAGCGGTTTGTTTCCGCCGGGGCGGTGCTCCGGGCGGTGCCCGAACTGGTGAGGGAGGGCGTGGACGGAGTCAGCGAGGTGTACCGCGTGCCGGGGTACCGGGGCACGGTGGGACTGATTCGCCCCATGAGCTGCCGCTTCTGCGCCCAGTGCAGCCGTATTCGGATCACGAGCCAGGGGACGCTGAAGCCCTGCCTCCACGACAGCGCGGAGATCCCCCTGCGGGGACTCCATGGCGAGGCCCTCTCCGCCGCCATCCGGGCGGCGGCCTATGCCAAGCCGGAGCGGCACCATCTGGTGGAACTGCGGCGCAGCCAGGCGGGGCGGGACATGAACGAAATCGGAGGATAGCGGGGCGGCCGGCCGCGATACGCCCCGCCGCGGAAGGCATGAAGCGTTTTTCCCGCAGCTGCGGCCGGCAGCGGGAGCAGAAAGGAGCCTGCAATGGAATTCACCCATTTCAATGATCAGGGCCGCGCCCATATGGTGGATGTGACAGAGAAGTCCGTCACCCACCGCACCGCCGTGGCCGCCGGCGCGGTGGTCATGGACCCGGCTACGGTGGAGGCCATCCGCACCGGCGGCGTGGCCAAGGGGGACGTGCTGGCAGTGGCCCAGGTGGCGGGGATTATGGCCGCGAAGCAGACGGCCCTGCTGATCCCCATGTGCCACAGCCTGGCTCTCACCGGTGTGGACATCGCCTTTCAGCTGCTGGAGGACCGGGTGGAGATCCGGGCCACCGCCCGGTGCAGGGGGGAGACCGGCGTGGAGATGGAGGCGCTGACTGCCGTGTCCGCCGCCGCCCTGACGGTCTATGACATGTGCAAGGCGCTGCAAAAGGACATGGTGCTGACGAATATCCGGCTGCTGGAGAAAACCGGCGGCAAGAGCGGAACATTTCGCAGGGAGGAATCACAATGGCAGAGGTAATGGCGGTTTGTATCAGTGAAAGGAAGGGGGTGCCCAAAGCGGAGGTGCCGTATATCGATGTGCGGCGGAACCACGGGATCCTGGGGGACGCCCACGCCGGGAATTGGCACCGCCAGATCAGCCTGCTGGCGGAGGAGAGCGTGGACACCATGCGCGCCCTGGGCCTTACCCTGGCGCCGGGGGCCTTTGCGGAGAATATCCTGACCCGGGGCCTGGAACTGAAGAGCCTGCCGGTGGGGACGCGCCTGCGGGTGGGGGAGACCCTGCTGGAGGTGACGCAGATCGGCAAGGAGTGCCACAACGGCTGCGCCATCCGGCGTCTCACCGGCAAGTGCGTCATGCCCACGGAGGGCATCTTCGCCATTGTGCTGGAGGAGGGCAGAATCCAGCCGGGAGACGTGGTGACGGTACAGGAGGAGCGGCTATGAAGCTGGTAAAAACCGGGGACGCTGTGGGTCACGTCCTCTGCCACGATATGACCCAGATTATCCCCGGCCAGTTTAAGGGCCCCCGCTTCCGCAAGGGCCACATTGTCACGGCGGAGGACATCCCCGTGCTGCTGAGCATGGGGAAGGAGAACTTGTATGTATGGGAGAAGGAGCCGGGGATGCTCCATGAGGACGAGGCCGCCCAGCGGCTCGCCGCCCTGTGCATGGGAGAGGGCATGACCTGCAGCGGGGCGAGGGAGGGCAAGATCGAACTGACAGCGGCCCGGCCCGGCCTCTTCCGGGTGGACAGCCGGCGGCTGATGGCGGTGAACGCCATTGAGGAACTGATGATCGCCACCCGCCACGGCAATACCCCGGTGCAGGCGGGCGACAAGCTGTGCGGGACCCGGGTGATCCCTCTGGTGATCCAGGAGAGCCGCCTGGAGGCGGCGGAGCGGGCCGCGGAGGGCAGGCCCCTGCTGGAACTTCTGCCCTATACCCTGAAAACTGCCGCCATTATCACCACGGGCAGCGAGGTCTGCCACGGCCGCGTTGAGGACAAATTTACCCCCGTGCTGGTGGAGAAACTGGCGGCCTACGGAATTGAGGTGCTGCACCACGCCCTGGTGGACGACGGCACGGAGCGCATTGCCGCTGCCATTGCCGGGGCCAGGGCGCAAAAGCCGGACATGATCCTCTGTACGGGCGGCATGAGCGTGGATCCGGATGACAATACCCCCGGCGCCATCCGGCGCAGCGGGGCGGAAATCGTCACCTACGGCGCCCCGGTGCTGCCGGGAGCCATGTTCCTGCTGGGCTATTTTGCCGACGGCGTGCCCATTATGGGCCTGCCGGGCTGCGTCATGTACGCCAAGGCCACTATCTTTGACCTGGCCCTGCCCCGGATCGCGGCGGGGGTTCGGATGGAGAAGGGGGACTTTGTGGCAATGGGAGAGGGGGGGCTGTGCCTGGGCTGCGGCGAGTGCCGCTATCCGGTGTGCCCCTTTGGAAGGTGAGGAGGATGGAGATGTATACGGCACGGGTCATTACGGTCAGCGACCGGGGCTTTCGTGGGGAGCGGGAGGACGCCTCCGGCCCTCTGGTGCGGCAATTGCTGGAGGCGGCGGGCTACGCCGTGGACGCGGTGGCGCTGGTGCCGGATGAGGAGGACGCCATCCGCCGGGCCCTGCTGGACGCAGCCGCGGCGGACGTGGCTCTGGCGGTGACAACGGGAGGCACCGGCTTCGCCCCCCGGGATGTGACGCCGGAGGCCACCGCGGCCGTCTGCCAGCGGATGGTCCCCGGTATCCCAGAGGCCATGCGCGCCGCCTCCATGGCCATCACGCCCCGGGGGATGCTGTCCCGGGGGACGGCGGGGATTCGGAACCGGACGCTGATTGTGAATCTGCCGGGCAGCCCCAAGGCGGCCCGGGAGAACCTGGAGGCAGTGCTCCCCGCCCTGTACCACGGCCTGGCGATGCTGCGGGCCGGCGACGCCGACTGCGCCAGGCTGTAAAGGCGCCGGGGGTGGACTTTTTTGGGAAATTCGGGTACACTAGGCATAGAATCCAATTGAATCGATAGGAGTACACAGCCATGGAGCAGCTATACGACGTAATCATTCTGGGGGGCGGCCCCGCGGGGCTTACCGCCGGCCTATACGCCGGCCGCAGCCGTTTAAGCACCTTGATTCTGGAGAAGGGGCAGGCGGGCGGTCAGATTACCCAGACCAGCGAGATTGAAAACTACCCTGGCCAGCTGCTGGAGGGGGAGACGGGACTGACGCTCTCCCAGCGCATGGCGGATCAGGCGGAGCGCTTTGGCGCCCGCCGGGTGGCCGACACGGTGAAGCAGGTGGACCTTACAGGGCCGGTGAAGCGGCTGGAGGGGGGGGCCGGCGCCTATCTGGGCCGGACGGTCATCCTGGCCACAGGCGCCAGCCCGCGGCTCATCGGCTGTGAAAACGAGGCGAAGTTTACGGGCAGCGGCATCTCCTACTGTGCCACCTGCGACGGGGCCTTCTTCCGGGGGCTGGAGGTCTACGTGGTGGGCGGCGGGGACAGCGCGGTGGAGGAGGCCATCTATCTCACCCGCTTTGCCCGGCGCGTTACCATCATCCACCGCCGGGACCAGCTGCGGGCCGCCAGGAGCATCCAGGAGCGGGCCTTTGCCAACGAGAAGATTCATTTTTTGTGGGACAGCGTGGTTCTGCGGGCGGACGGGACGGACTTGCTCTCCTCTATCACGGTGAAGCATGTGAAAACCGGTGAGGAGACGGTGCTCAGGGCGGACCCGGCGGACGGGCTGATCGGCCTTTTCGGCTTTGTGGGCCACCGGCCCAGCACACAGCTTTTCGAGGGACAGCTGGAACTGGACCGGGGCTATATCCCCACCGATGAGGCCATGCGCACCAGTTTGCCCGGCGTGTTTGCCGCCGGGGATGTGCGGGTGAAGGGCCTGCGCCAGGTTATCACCGCCGCCGCCGACGGGGCCGTGGCCGCCATGGAGGCGGAGCGGTACCTGGCGGAACTGGAGTAGGGAAGGGACGGCCAATCGTCCAGGAGAGAGCAGCCGGCAGGGGCGTTTCATCCGCCCTGCCGGCTGCTCTCTGTGCCAAATTACCGCCTGGCGGTCCCCTGACCGTCTCCGGGCCGGGGGGTGGATTGCCGGTTTTGCCGCCTGTATTCGCTTGGCGTGCTGCCTGCGCTGCCCAGGAAGGCTTTGGAGAAGTAACTCATATCCTGAAATCCGCCCAGGTCGCCGATGGCCGCAATGCTCAAATCACTTTGCCGCAGCAGTTCCGCCGCCTTCTGCAGGCGCAGGGCTTTCATATACTGGATGGGGGAGATTCCAATGGTTCCCCGGAAGCAGCGCAGGCATTCGCTTGCGCTGACGGCGGCGCTGCTGGCGATCCGCTCCACCGTCAGGGGCTGCCGGAAGCGCTTACCGCGCCGCCGCAAACGGAAAGAGCCATGGGCGACCTCCATTCTGATTGTTTTGTCATATAGTTTGACACGGTTGTCCTAACACCCTGCCGCTGCTTTCTGCTACGATCCTATCACAGGATAAGGAGGAATATATATGTTTGGACTGCTGCTGGCGGTGGTTTATCTGTCCTTTGTCAGCCTGGGACTGCCGGACTCCCTGCTGGGCGCGGCGTGGCCGGCTATGTATGGGGAACTCCACGCCTCCCTTGCCGGCGCGGGAGTGATTTCCATGGTGATCGCGGGGGGGCACCATTTTCTCCAGCCTGGAAAGTGACCGCCTGACAAAGCGGCTTGGCACCGGCAGAGTAACGGCGATCAGCGTGGCGATGACCGCCGCCGCGCTGTTTGGATTCTCCCACAGCCGCTTCTTTGCCGCGCTGTGTGTCTGGGCGGTTCCCTATGGACTGGGAGCGGGAAGCGTGGACGCGTCCCTCAACAACTATGTGGCGCTCCACTACGCCAGCCGCCATATGAACTGGCTCCACTGCATGTGGGGCATCGGCGCGTCTGCCGGCCCCTATATAATGGCCTATGGCCTGACCTCCGGCATGGGCTGGCACATGGGGTACCGGGCCGTGGCCATCCTGCAGGCGGGGCTCACGGCTGTTTTGTTTATCAGCCTGCCCCTGTGGCCCGGGGAGCGCTCCGGCGCCGCGGCAGGCGGGGAGCGGCGGGAGCGGCCTCTCTCCCTGGGGGAGATTCTCCGTATTCCAAGCGCCCTGGAGGCAATGGCCGCCTTCTTCTGCTACTGCGGGCTTGAGCAGACCGCAGGCCTGTGGGCCAGCAGCTATCTGGTGCTCAGCAAGGGCGTCCCCAAAGAGGCCGCGGCGGGGTATGCCGGCCTGTTCTTTGTGGGCATTACGGCCAGCCGGCTGCTCAGCGGCTTTTTGTCCATCAAATGTGGGGACAAGACGATGGTGCGGATCGGACAGGCTCTGACCGGGGTCGGAGTTGTGGCGCTGATGCTGCCGGGGGGAATCCCCGTGGCGCTGGGGGCTCTGGTGGTGATCGGCCTTGGCTGCGCGCCCATCTATCCCTCGCTGCTCCACGCAACCCCGGAGCGTTTCGGGACGAACTGCTCCCAGGCGGTCATTGGGGTTGAGATGGCCAGCGCCTATGTGGGGACTTGCGCGGTGCCGCCGCTGTTTGGCGCGCTGGCCGGAGCCGCCGGTACAGAGTGGCTCCCCGTCTGCCTCTGGGGGCTTCTTGCCGGCATGACCGTCCTGCATGAGATGCTGCTGAGGAGGGGGCGCGGCGGCCAGGGGGAATAGGGCGCCGCGTGCGGGGTGCTATTCCTCCAGGGTGAACTGCCAGGCACAGGCGCAGGTGTCGTCCGACGCCTCTGGGTAGCAGCTTAAGCACCGGCAGGAGATGCGGGGGTCGATGACCTGGGCAAAGCCGGCGTACTCCACCAGTCCCACGGATTTGCACGGGTGGTAGGACATGCCCTTGCGCCGCCGGGCGGCTTGTACCCGGCAGTCCAGCACCCGGTAGGTGAGGGTGGAGCCGTGGATGGTGATTGCCTCCCGGTTCAGATTGGCGTACAGCCGCAGGGAGAGGGCCCGGGCCAGCCCCTCCAGGCCGGCCTGCTCCGGAAGACCCAGAAAGGCCTTGATCCGCCGGGCCTCAATGGCGGTAAAGTCCCGCCAGGCCTCCCGGTCGTGCTCCATTGCCTCGTCCATGCCCAGCTTCCGCTCCACAGATTGGAACCACAGCCCGTCCAGGGCCAGCCAGTTTTTGGAGTAGATGCCCAGCAGTTCCACCAGCTGCTCCCTGGACAGCGCCTCCAGCGCGTTTTGGTTGTTCACCGTATGTATGCTCCTCTCTCCGCCGGGCAGGACCCGGCTGTTTTTGTCCATCATACCACAGCCTCCACCCGGCTTCCACCCCCCTCTTTGGGCTCAGGGGCCGGGGCGCGGCCCGCTCCGCCTATTTTTTTTGCTTTTTGGCGCTGAGGAGCATGGCGGCTCCGCTGTACAACAGGAAGATTCCGAAGGGCCTGCGCAGCAGCGACACGTCCACCGCCGTGGCGGCCACGGCTCCCGCCAGAGAGGCGAGGGTGCCTGGAATGGCGGCCTGCCGCCAGGTTTCCCCCTCCAAAAATCCATTTTTTCGGTGGAACAGCAGGCTGATGGCCGCCGTAGGCAGGAAAAAGAGCAGGTTGATGGTTTGCGCCTGGCGGTGCTCCACTCCCAGAAACAGCGTCATGCACACCAGCAGCAGGGTGCCGCCGCCCACGCCCCAGGCGGAGAGGGTGCCGGTGGCCAGAGCACAGACAAAGGGCAGCAGCCACTCCTTCATAGCAGATACCTCACTCCCCCGTAGATCAGAAACAGGCCAAAGATTGCCTTCAGTACCCGCACCGGTACCTTGTCAAAGGTGAGTCCGCCCAGCACGCCCCCGGCCACGCCCCCCGCCAGATAGGGCAGCACCAGATGCAGCGGCGGCCGCACCCGAAGCAGGTACACCACGGTGGATACGCAGCACATGGGGAGGATGATGGCCACACAGGTGGCGAAGGCGCTGCGGGCCTCCAGATGGCTCCAGCGGGTCAGCAGCGGCAGCAGCACGGTTCCGCCGCCGCCGCCGAAGAGTCCGTTCACAAGGCCGCCGGCGGCGCCGGCAATTCGGTTTTTATTGGCGTTGGTCATAAAAACTCCCTTCCGGCCCCCTTCCGGCCTGCGATAGCCGGGGGACGCCCCCTCCGGTAAAATGGGCGTCCCCCTATGTAGCGTCCGGCCCAAGGGACGGGCCGGACCCGGGGCGGCTATCGCTCCAGCTTAAAGCTCTGGCAATCGGTGCACTGGTCCATGGTGGGGTTGGCCTCATGGGTACCCACCTGGATGGCGTCCAGGCCGCAGTACTGCTCGTTCTTGCAGTGGTGGGCGCAGGCCGTAACGCTGCAGTGAATGGACTTGTTGGGGGTGCAGGCGCAGCCGCTGTTGGTGTAATCGGTCATAAGAAGATTCCTCCTGTTCAATGTTTTGGGGTTTGCCGGGAATAGTTTGTGTGCCGGGGCGAAAAATATGCACCGGGGAGCGGGTTTCCAGTCTCTGCCGCCTGTTGCATTTTTTCCGCCCCTGCGATACAATGTGCAGTAGACAGAAAATCCCAAAAAGGAGGATTTTTTATGAGGGACGGCTTTATTACCGTGGCCGCCGGCACCCCCAGGATCCGGGTGGCCGACTGCCGCTACAACGCGGAGCAGATATTCACCATGATCCGGGAGGCCGACGCGCAGGGTGTCAAGATCCTGGCTCTGCCGGAACTGTGCCTCACCGGCTACACCTGTGGGGACCTCTTTCAGCAGGATGCGCTGCTGGACGGCGCCGAGGAGGGCCTGCGGACCATTTTGGAGGCCATAAAGCACCTGGAGATTTTAACGGCTCTGGGAATGCCTGTCCGTGCGGCGGGGAAACTCTTCAACTGCGCCGTGGTGATCCAGAGGGGCGAGGTGCTGGCGGTGGTGCCCAAGACGTATTTGCCCAATTACAGTGAATTTTATGAGAAGCGGTGGTTTGCCGGCGGCGTATGCCTGGAGGAGCCCGCTCTGCCGCGGTTCTCCCTGCCTGGCAGGGGAGCGCCATCCGCCCTGGTGGGACAGACTCTGCTCTCCTGCCCCGATATGCCCGAACTGAAGATTGGCGTGGAAATCTGCGAGGATCTGTGGGCTGGGGACCCGCCCTCCCGGCGCCTGGCCCAGGCAGGGGCGACGCTGATTTTGAATCTGTCCGCCTCCAACGAACTGGTGGGCAAGGCCGCCTATCGCCGCCAGCTGGTGGTGGGACAGTCCGGCCGCCTGATGTGCGGCTATGTGAATGCCGACGCCGGGGAGGGGGAGAGCACCACCGACGTGGTATTCGCCGGCCACAACATGATTGCGGAAAACGGCGCACTGCTGGCGGAGAGCCGTTTCTCCCTGGGACTGACCATCGGGGAGATCGATGTGCAGCGCCTGGCCTATGAGCGGCGGCGGCTGACCACCTTCCCCGCCGGGGCCGGCGCCTGTCGGGGCCTTTTGGGCGCCCAGGTCCGCTTTACCCCCGCCAAGACCAAACTTCGCCGCTACCTCTCCGCCACCCCCTTTATCCCGGAAAACGCCGCCGACCGGGCGGAGCGGTGTCAGGAGATCCTGACCATCGCCGCCCTGGGCCTGAAGAAGCGGCTGGAGCACACGGGGGCCAAGACCGCCGTGGTGGGGCTGTCCGGCGGCCTGGACTCCACGCTGGCTCTCCTCATCACAGCTCTGGCCATGGGGATGTTGAACCGGCCCGCCACAGATATCGTGGCCATCACCATGCCCTGCTTCGGCACCACGGACCGGACAAAGAACAACGCTATCCTTCTGGCGGAGCGGATGGGGGCCACCCTGCGGACGATTCCCATTGGGGAGACGGTAAAGAGCCATCTGCGGGATATCGGCCACAGCCTGGATGACCACTCCGTCACCTATGAAAATGCCCAGGCCCGGGAGCGGACCCAGGTGCTGATGGATGTGGCCAATGGCACCGGGGGCCTGGTAATCGGCACCGGGGATCTCAGCGAACTGGCTCTGGGCTGGTGCACCTACAATGGGGACCACATGAGCATGTACAGCGTCAATGCCTCTATTCCCAAGACGCTGGTGCGCCATTTGGTGGACTATGTGGCCCGGGATAATTTGAAAAAGGACCAGGAACTGACCCATGTGCTGGAGGATATTCTGGATACCCCTGTGTCTCCGGAACTGCTGCCTGCGGTAAAGGGAGAGATCAGACAGCGGACAGAGGACCTGGTGGGACCCTATGAGCTGCACGATTTCTTCCTGTACTATGTGGTCCGCTGGGGCTTTCCGCCCCGAAAGGTGCTGCGTCTGGCGGAGAGCGCCTTTGGCCGCCGGTACGACCGGTCGGTGCTTCTGCGGTGGCTGAAGAATTTTTACCGGCGGTTTTTTGCCCAGCAGTTTAAGCGATCCTGCCTGCCGGATGGACCCAAGGTGGGCTCGGTGGCTCTCAGCCCCCGGGGCGACTGGCGGATGCCGTCGGATGCTGTGGCCCGGCTCTGGCTGGAGGAGCTGGAGGGGCTGTAAGATCAGGGCGCACGCCGTCAGTCGCCGCAGAAAGTCTCTATATGTTCAAAAGGTTGCACAAAAGCAGGCATCTTTCTACCAATTCTACCTCCGTATGTAAATACTTAATTTGAGGTGTGATATGTCACAAGAATTAGTCGGAAAATGCAGTGCAATTGTAGGAAGCAGCGAGTATTTCTGCAAAATCAATCAGGGGACAATTTTTGCGCCATTCATGCCATCATCCGACGGATACCAGTATTTGACGGCGGTGCAGCAGCTGTGTTCCATCTGTCGGGGAGTTATTGATGAAATCTATACAGATCTACAAAACGCCAAGTCAGTTCTCCCCACATTATCCGATACGCGGAAAGAGAACCTGATGGCATTGGTAGGAAATCTGGAAGAAGCCGCCGAATTTCTGTCTCCGGCATTTACCAATGCGAGTGGATGCCGGGATTTGATTTTGCACAGTGAGCCAAGCGAGCAGGCAGGCATTCTCAGTATCTGGGGCGATGACATAGGTTCTGATCGTTATATGCAATCTAAGTGCAGCCCAATATTCAGGAGCATCCTGTCAAATCCCTTATCCCATATTTCTCAACAGATCCATCAGGATCTTTCTGAGATTGCAGGCCAAATTGCCGCAGATATCGAAATGGGACTGCATCTCCATCACTATGTTCGAGATGGCTTCGGAAATGATCTCCGGGGCGCAATCACCGAGTTGGAGCGCTGCGGCTGTGGAGGGCTGTCGCTCTATGCATCAAAAATTCAATCCTTGTGCTGGTATCAGGACATTTCCAGCAGCAATGTACTGGCTTTGCAAAAAGCCTTGAATCAGATCCCCGGATCTGATACACTGACGGAGGACGGCGTGTATGGAGAAAAAACCAGCAATGCATGGAAAAGCTTCATGGATAGGCTTGCTCATGGCTCATTTCCATCTCTTACCATCATTAATCCGCTCCAAACAGATTTGACTGGCATCAAAATTGGCAGTATTCTTAAAAGCAAGAAGAAAACACCTGGACTGCCTCAGAATCTTCCTGGCAGTAAGTTGCCAGACAAATACTGGCAGACCTTTCTTTTTGATACGAATAGGGCAGGAGATCAAGCCCTATTTTATTTTGATGCGCCACATAATCATCAAAACTACTATCATAGAAATTATCATCCAAACGGTTCAACACGAATTCCTCTGGATGATCATGTGGTCATTACTGAAGATGCATTCCTAAAACTTGCGCACTTTGAACGAGGTGCAAAGGTTGTTAAAATTGCCGGACGGATATTACTTGTAACAGGTGCTGCTTTGGATGCAGTGGAAATTGGGACTACAATGTATGCTGACCTTAATAACGCAGATGGTAAATTAGGCCGATCTACAATTACTACTGCAGCAAGTATCGCTGGCGAATGGGGTGGGAGTATAGCAGGCGCTAAGCTTGGGGCCATGGCGGGAGCAGCATTAGGGTCGGCTGTTCTTCCTGGCCCCGGGACCTTGATCGGTGGATTTGTGGTTGGGCTGGTTGGTGGAGTTGCGGGAGCCGTAGCGGGGGATACCTTTGGAAACTGGCTGGCAGAGTGCGTTTTGGATATTACCGGAGTAGGTGAATAGCATTTATGAGAAAATTCGGAGATTGGAAAGGCGCGGCTGCGGCTGTTGTTGGAGGTATTTCTGCCATGGTTAACCCCCCAAAACGCGTAAATCCAAACCCGGCAAAGAATCAAACACTGGAACTGTACTCTGTAGCAAATAGTGGCACTGTGGAAATCTTTGCGCTGTACCCATCCCGCAACGAGTATTGGGAACGGTTTCCGGATGTTGCAATCGCTGTCGCAAGAGAACTTTTGGCAGATGTGTGTGTTCTAACCGAAATACAGGCTTTCCGGGCGGAGTCTGACGCCAAGCAGCTGTTCAGCAGATATAGCAGCAGTGAGACGCTTTTGAGAGTTTACTTTGAGACTCTTCGCTTTCACGGCTTGGCGGATGGGCTGCAATACCAGGAATCGGGAGAACTGATCACGCAAACCAAGGGAATCAATATTCCGATTTCAACCCTATTGTTTTCGGGTGAGTTTGGACTGTTCTCCTATAATGCCTATGGGTATTCCTCACTTCCTGCTATCGAGACGTTTTTGCAAATGAAGGAGCAGATTGAGAACGCGCCTCATATTCTGCATCTGGAGTATGGGCGTCTGCCGGACGAACTGTGTATTACCATGGACACGAGGTACTTTTCTCCAAAGCAGTGTATATCCTATGTGCAGGAACTATGTCAAACATTCGGTATTCCGCTGAAAATTGATTCAAAACTTGCGCGTTATATCCAATGATTTTGAAGGCCTGCGGATCATACCACAGTGAAAAAGGGGGGCGCATCGGAAAGGTGAACACCCACAAGGATGTCATTTCATTTCGTTACAGGGCGGCATAGCTTGGGCTCTGCCGCCTTGCCTTTCCTCTGCCGTATCAAGACTTCCGATGAAGTTCCGGAATGTCATTTCACTTGGGAGGAAGTAACCGGCTTGGCGTGCCTGAAGGGATATAAGCTTTTTCTCAGGCTTTAGTATGAAAAGATCAGAAGCAGCATTGTTTTTTGCACCAGCTTGTAGGAAAACTGAAGGAAGACACAAAAAAACAGCGCACGAACTCTGAGGTGCATGGTTTGTCCCTCAAAAGGGTGCGCTGTTTTTTATATGCGCTGAAATACGTGAATGCGAAACGCCGCCTGGCAGTCCAGCTTTGTCAGCCCGGCCAGGCGTTCCCGGCCAGTCCGGGGCGTTTTCCAGGCGTAGGGCGTCATGCCGAAGAGGGCCTGCATGTCCGCCTGGCTGGTCAGATGGAGGGGAAAATCCACCGGTATGATCTGCTTATAGGCAAAGCCCTCGTAGGGGGTCGCCCGCTCCTCGTTGGGATAAGGGACGTCGTAGAGCACCTGCTTCATTTCCCACAGGTGGCCGGCGGCGGGCACCACATAGAGGAAATAGCCCCCTGGCCGCAATACCCGGCGGAACTCATCAATGGCCAGGGGGGAGAACACGTCCAGCACCAGATCCACCGCCCTGTCTGCCACCGGAAGGCGGTAGGCGGAGGCCACAGCGAAGGAAATGTCCCGGCTCCTTCGGGCCGCCTTCTGCAGGGAAAATTTGGAGATATCAATCCCCGCCATGCGGGGGGATTTTCCCGCCCGGGCGAGAGCCTCATACACCCCCTGGGTATAGTACCCCTCGCCGCAGCCCGCGTCCAGCACCGCCGCCGGCTGGGGCGCCAGCTGAACCGCCAGGGCGCACAGAGCCTCCCGCAGGGGGGCGTACCACCCGCCCTCCAGGAAAGCCCGGCGGGCGGCCACCATGGCCTTGTCGTCCCCGGGGGCCCTGGAGTGCTTAAAACTGACCGGCAGCAGGTTCACATAGCCCTCCCTGGCCCGGTCAAAGCAGTGGCCGCTCCCGCAGCGCAGGCTTCCTCCGCCGTCGGTGAGAGCCCCGCCGCAGAGGGGACAGTGAAACAGTTCCATGGCGCCCCTCCCCTACCCGTTGGAGCGGGTGATATCATTGATCCATTTCCGGCTGTGGAACCGCAGCAGGCCCAGGGGGCACTTGCAGAGATTCTCCGCCTGCATGGTCAGGCACACCAGAAAGACCGGCGCCCGGAACACCAGGGCCGCTGCCGCCATCAGGGGGATGGCCACCAGCCACAGAGGCGCGATATCGATGAGAGACGCGACCTTCGCATCGCCTCCGGCCCGGAGGACGCCGGTGATGTTGGTCACGTCAAAGGCACGCATGGGCATGGCCAGCGCGTAGAGCAGGCACATGCAGGTGGCGGCGTAGGCGGCCCCCTCCGTCAGCTTGAAGAGAGGGAAGAGCACCGGCCGGAAGAAGGTGGGCAGCAGTATCAGCAGCAGGGCCATCACGGCCCCACCGATGGCGATGGACACCAGCAGCAGCGTCCAGCTGACAGAAAATACATGGTCCCGGGATTTTCCCTCTCCAATCTCCTTGCCCACGATAACGGCGGCGGAGGCCGCGATGCCAAAGCAGACCACGGTGGAGAGCCGGTCGATATTGCCCACCAGGGCGTAGGCCGCCAGCATGTCCTGGCTGTTGGACATGTGTCCCATGATAACAGTGAGCATGGAGGTGCCCAGGCTCCACAGGGCCTCGTTGCAGATGACGGGGGTGGAGTAGCGCACGAATTGCCTGAGAATGGTCCGGCCTGGCCGGGCCAGACAGTTCCAGCGCAGCTTCAGCCGTTTGTTCTTCAGGGCGAAGGCCACCGCCACGGTAAACTCCACCACTCGGCTGGTGAGGGTAGCGATGGCCGCGCCGGTGACGCCCAGGGCCGGGGCGCCGAACTTGCCAAAGATGAGCACGTAGTTGAGAAAGGTGTTTACGCACATGGAGATGGCAAAGAGGATCATGCCGAAGGCGGGATACTCCGTGCTCCGCTGGACGCCGGCGTAAACGCTGCTGATACCGTTGAACACATAGGAGAAGCCTACAATGCGGATGTAGTTTACCGCCAGATCAATCAGCGTCTGGTTGGGGGTAATGAGCCCCAGCACCTGCGCCGGGAAAAAGCAGGTAATCAGAGCCAGCGTTGTGGAAAACCCGGTTACGGCGAAAAGAGCCACCCCCATGCACCGGCTGATGTTCTCCTCATCCTCCCGGCCCCAGTACTGGCTTACCAGTACCGCCATGCCGCTTTGAAAGCCGAAGATCACGACCTGGATAATGAAGATGGGCACGTTGGCCGCCGTTACCGCCGCCATCTCCGCGTTGCCCAGCAGCCCCACCATGAACGTGTCGGCGAAGCCCAGAGAGGTGGTGATCAGATTTTGCAGGATGATTGGCAGGGACAGGGCCCAGAGCCGCCGGTAGAATCCCGGCTCCCGGCGAAGAGATTGTAACATAAATGGATCCTTTCATAAGGCATGCATATTTGCACCCAGGGCTTCCCTTGATTCGTTCCTTTTTGCAGGAAGGAATGTGTGCCTTACAGCATGGGGAATCTTGTGTTCCTGTGTGTGAGGAGGGCGTCGGCCAGGGCGTCAATGTCCCCGGTGGTGGTCTCCGGGCCGAAGCTGACCCGGATAGTGCCGGCGGCGGTTTTTCGGTCCAGCCCCATGGCGGTCAGCACATGGCTGGCCTTGCCCCGGTGGCAGGCGGAGCCGGCGGAGACGCAGATGCCCCTGGCGTCCAGATCGGAGACAATATTCTGGCTGGGATAGCCGGGCAGGGACAGGGACAGAATGTGGGGGGCGTCATCCGGGCCTATGAAAATGAGGCCGGGAATTTCCTCCAGACGCCGGTGGGCGTAGGTGCGCAGGGCGCGGACATGGCTGTCAATCTCCTCCCGGTGCTCCAGGCGCAGCCGGACTGCGGCGGCAAAGCCCGCCAGCTGGGCGGTGGCCTCCGTGCCGGGGCGGCCGCCACGCTCCTGGCCGCCGCCGTAGAGCAGGGGCCGGGGGGCCTTGGCCCGGCCCCCGGCGTACAGCGCCCCCGCACCCTTGGGGCCGCCGATCTTATGGGCGGAGAGGGAGATGTAGTCTGCCCCCAGGGTTTTCGCTGTGAAGGGGACCTTCAAAAAGGCCTGGACTGCGTCGGTGTGGAGCAGGGCGGGACAGCCACGGAGCAGTGCCGCCACCTCTTCCACCGGCAGGCGGGCGCCGGTTTCGTTGTTTACCAGCATCACGCTCACCAGCGCCGTGTCGGGACGCAGGGCGGCGGCCACGGCCTGGGCTGAAACCCGGCCCAGGCGGTCCGGCTGGACGTAAGTCACCTCATAGCCCTCTTCCTCCAGGGCCTTCAGACAGGCCAGCACGGCGCTGTGCTCCACGGCGGTGGTGACAATGTGCCGGCCCACCCGGCGGTTCTGCCACAGGGCGGAGCGGATGGCCCAGTTGTCCGCCTCCGTGCCGCAGGAAGTGAAGTAGAGTTCCTCCGGACGGCAGCCAAGGGCTCCGGCCACGGCTGCCCGGCTCTCCTCCAACAGATCCCGGGCCTGACGGCCCAGGGTATACTGGCTGGAGGGGTTGCCGAACTGCCGGGTCAAAACATCCGCCATGACCTGAGCCACCGGCTGGGGTACCGGTGTGGTGGCGGCATAATCCAAATAGTGCATGGGACCTCCTTTTTCCGTAGAAACAACTTCGCCCTTGCCACGGGAGGGGGATATATATTATAATGGGTCGGAAACAGAAAAAGGCTGTGGGACGGCGGCGCCTGACGCCGGCGTTTCCGCTTGTAGCGCGGAAGCCGTCCATTTTTTATCTCCGGGCGCTGCTCGGAAATGAAAATTGCCATGTCGGCGTCCTGCCGACGGCTGCAATCACAGCGCGTCCCCGGCGATGCCGGGGACATGGGCGTAAAAATAACGCATTATTTTTCATTATAGCAAGAGAGCTGAGAAAAGGCAAGGGGGTGGGCGCGGGTGAAAATCGCCATTTACACGCTGGGCTGTAAGGTAAACCAATATGAGACCCAGGCCATGGAGGGGGCCCTGACGGCCCGGGGGCACACGCTGGTGCCCTTCGAGGAGCAGGCGGACGCATACATTGTCAACACCTGTACCGTCACCGCCGT
>CDZQ01057882.1_pt1 | contig 23635 bp, 18 predicted proteins | sample 554831 | NCBI WGS metagenome assembly CDZQ01 (sample SAMEA3182112, study PRJEB8094) | gut metagenome | biome: human; feature: gut; material: Stool; isolation source: human stools | place: Canada | collected 2013-05-06 | reverse complement strand
GAACAGACCGCCAAAGCCCTTTTCCCGGGCCATACGGCCATAGCTGGCCGCCAGGGGGCGGTTCTGCTCATACTGGGCCATGCGCACATCCCCCTGCTTCACCGCCGTATCCGGCACGAACCGGGATGCGCAGAAAAGGAACACGTCACAGTCGAAGAGGTCCTCCACCGCCACCTCCTCCACGGGGGGCAGCGCGTCATAGGCGCCGGGAAAGCCAATCTGGTTCAGTTCGAACTCCCACCGCCTGGCCACCCCCTCCCGCACGTCGCACAGGCCGATGGAGCCGACCACATCCCCGCCCAAAAGCCGCAGCCCCATGGCCAGGGTGCTGCCCACATCCCCCAGGGCCAGCAGATTTACCCGCACCTTGTCCCTGGGCGGGCAGGCAGGAAAGGCGGGAGCAAGCAGCCGTTCCCACCGGGGGTGGGCGGCGTTGACCGCCCGAACCCGGCCCGCAGCCAATGCCGCGGCCAGTTCCTCCGGTACGCTCCCGCCCTGCTCCAGGCAGAGTGTTTCAATCCCCTCCGCCGCTGTCAAAGCGGCCGCGTCCGGCACGGCGAACGTCTCCCGCCCCGCCAGAGGCGGGCGGCGAAAGCACCAGAGCACCTCCCCCGCCGCCGGCAGAGCGGCAAGGGGCGTGCCGCCGGCGGGAACATCCCCACAGAGAATATAGTCCTCATAGCGGTAGTATTCCATCGTTATTCTCCAATCACAATCTTCACGCTGGCCTTCAGCCGCCGGAGCATCTCCAGGTCGTTATCCAAATAGGTGGAGGCCGCCCGGTTCAGGTCGTAGGCCATGCAGCTGCCCTTGTCGGGACAGAGAGGCAGGATCACCGCCTCCCCCAGACGGCTGAGAGTCAGATTCCGGGCAAAGAGGGCGCGGTACTCCGTCTCCAGGGTCAGCAGGATGTCCCGGGCGTTTTCCAGGCAGCATAGGCTCAGCTGATAGGTGGAGCCGTCGGCGCAGTCCTCTGTAAAATCCGGCGCCGCATAGGGGAAAATCCGGTTTACCGCTGGCTGTGCTCCGCCGGCCATGCTCTCCGCGCGGCGCACGGTGTCCCCGCCGATAAAGGGGTACAGGGTGGACTCCACAAAGCGCATGCGCAGATTGGGCAAATAGTAGATGCTGTCCACCGGATATCCCAATTCCTCCATAATATCCCGGCCCATGCCGGTAAGATAGCCCACCAGCACCTGGCGGATCGGGGTGCCGTTGCCCTCCAGCAGGGGAGCGACGCGGCGGATCCGCTTGCCGTCGTGGAGCATGTCGTCCACCAGAATCACAGGCCGGCCAAAGGCGTGGATGGTGCGGGCCTGATCAGCCAAGGGGGAGTAATTGGGGTAGGCCTCAATGGAGAACCGGCTCAGATCCGGCTCGTAGACCTTGTCGGTGTGCAGGGTCTTTGTCACTGTGTTGGGCACCGCCATCCCCCGCAGGATCTTGCCGAAAGGAACGCAGATGCAGTCCCCCAGCACCCGCGGCTCCGTGGGGATGGGGGGCACGCCGTTGCAGGCGGTAATCCGGTGGAGCAGCCTGTGGTGGATCACACTGGCGGACATGGAGAGCACCAGACACCCGGGGTAGAGCCCTGTGAGCGCCCGCTGGAGCCGGCGGTGGGCGCCGCCCAACGCCGCCAGGACCCGGGGGTTCTCCGCCAGAGGAGCCTTGATGGTGGTATCCATATTCCGGGTGAGGACGATGGGCCTGCGCATATCCACCGCCAGCAGTTCCCGTGTCTCCCCCGCCACCGGGGTGCCGACAAATCCCTGGAGAGTCAAAACCTCCCGGACACAGGCAGGGATCATCCCCTCCGCCGGGCAAAACAGGGCGTAGGTGTACTCCTGCCGGAGGGCCAAAGTCAGCACCTCCGTGAGCAGCTGCTGGCAGAGGTCCATCTGTTCCGGGCCCCGGGGCACCCAGATGCCGCTGATGACCAGACACCGCCCTCCCGCCTGCTGCCGGACAAAGCCGGAGAGGGCGGTGCTGCCCAGACGGGAGAACAGATGATGGGGCTCCAGGCACTGGAAGCCGGCAAAGCCCAGCACGCTCCCCTCCTCCCCCCGCCGCAGCAGATACAGGTGGTCCCCCAGATCCCTGAGCGTCTGGCACAGCGCCCCGCCGTCCACCTGCCCGGACAGGACGGAGCGGCCCAGAAGCTGCTCCACCTCGTCCGTTACGCGCAGGTCCCGGACAAACACCATATCCGCCGCCCGCAGCAGGGGCTTATCCTGGGGCTCCCGGAGGTAGAGGCCGTGGCGGTATATAAACTCCTGTGCCACAGGATCGATCAGGTTGGAGATGTCCCGCCCCCGGTCAATGGCCTCCCGGATGCGGGTGGAACTGATGTCCTCCAGATGGGTGGGCAGGGTCAGTTCAACAATCCTGCCGGCAATGCAGCCGAGATCGCAGCCGCCGGTCTCCCCCTCCGGGCCGGAGCGGCGGAAAATGACATGGTCAAAGCCGTGGATCGACCCAGGCTCCGGAGCCTTGCGGTAGGAGGAGGCGTGCATCACCACATCGCTGCCCACCACAATGGATACCGCCCGTCCCGGGAAGGCCTCCCGCAGGGCGGACAGATTCTCCGGGTTGGCAATATTCACTGGGAAATTCTCCGGAAAGATGTGAACATAGAACTCATCCGCCACAGAGATGCTGGCGATGCGGCGGCGGATGCGGTGTGGCTGTGTCTTCTTCGACCAGGAGAACTCGTCGATGGCCAGCATCACCTCAAAGCCCAGATCCCGGATGGCCCGGACAATCCCCTTGTGGGAGAGGGTAAAGGGGTCAAAGGTGCCGGGGAAAAAGGCCACGGGCCGGGGCTGCTCAAAATGGAAGCCGCCGTGGAGTACCTCCTGCTCTGTAATAAACCGGTAAATGCGCCCCAGCATGGCGGCGCGGTAGTAGAAGGTCAGTTCGTCCCGGCCCTCCTCGCCCATGAGGGCCAGAATCTTTTTCAGTGTCAGCAGGAAGGCCCGGCGCTTCTCGTGGCGGCCCAGCACGTCGGAGCCGAACACAAACCGCCCCAGCACGAACATGGCCTCCTGGCGCACCTCCCCCCGGAAGCCCGCCAGCCCCTTCAGCAGCATCCCCAGCAGCCGCTCCCGGCGGCGGCGGTAGGCGCTGTCCTCCTGGGGAAAGCGGATCCGATAGGTATCATAGGACTCATAGATGACGCCCACCGTATCCAGGCCCCCGGCCACCACCCGGCCATTGGAGGAGCAAAGGTAGCCGCCCAGGTCCCGCAGCACCTCCTCCAGCTGGGCCGGCGGCAGCCAAAGGCAGAACCTGCCCAGATACTCTGGGATATACTTGGAAAACTCCTGCTGGCCGATCTCCAGCCCCCGGCTCAGTTCCACCGCCACTTCGTTGCGCTGATCCACCGTAAGCAGAGGAGCGATGGCCAAAAGCGCCGCGCCGGCGGTATGGCGCACCGTCACCCGGTCGCTGACTTTGATAAGGTTGGAGAAGTGGGTGGCGATGTGGAGCAGCTGCCCCCCGCCGGAGCGGGCATAGTCCGACAGAAGCCGGATGTTTCCCTCCTTTACCACCCATGGCGTGGCGGTTTTGAGGTTATCCAGAAAAATCTCCGACACGGCCTCCTCGTCCAGGAGCAGCGGCCCCCCGCCGCCGGTGAGTTCCCGCAGCATCAATTCCCGCAGCAGTTCCAGGGAGCGGCTGTCTCCGCACCGGACGGCGCGCAGAGCGTGATGGATGATGTCATGGGCGGAGACAAACGTGCGCAGGTACCCCAGCAGCAGCACCGCCCCCACCCGCACTGTCAGCGCCTCCCGCTTGGCCAGCGTCTCGGCAAAATCCAGCAGGTCATAGCGCTGCCGGTCGGTGCACACCGCCAGCGGCAGCGCTGTGGCCGTCTCCAGCAGCTGAAAGGCGATCTCGTCGTCCAGCTGCTCCGGCCGCCGGTAGCAGCGCAGCAGCACCGCCAGGAACTCCTCCTGCCGCTCCGGCTCGCACTTGTCCAGCAGGGAGTTGACCACCATCTTCAGGGTAAAATTGATCCACCGCTTGTGCTGCTGCATCAGCTTGTGGTCGGGATAGAGGATCTTGTCCAGATACAGCCGCCACTGGTCCAAATCTGTGACAGCCCGGCTGTCCGGCGGGCGGTCCGCCGGTTTTTCCTTGACGTATCCGGCGTGAAACCGGCCAATGATCTCCCCCATGAGGGCTGCCGCCTGGCGGCGGATGTCCCCTTCCCGGTGCATCAGCAGTTCGTATAGGAAAGCCAGGGTCTGCACCTTTTGCGGCGTGCTCAGATAAACAGAGTAGGACTCAAACACGCCCAGATACGCCCGCAGCCGCCGCCAGTCCGTCTCACCCTGGGCCAGTTCCAAAAGGCCCGCGAAGCTGCGCTGGCTGGTGAGCCGGTGCATCAGGGCAATATTGTGCTCCACGCCCAGACGGCGCAGCGCCTCCACCGCCTCCTGCTGGCTAAGAAGGGCCACGTCCTTCATCCGCTCCCGTTCCCGGGGCTGGCCGGAGAGGGTCAGGTCCACCCCCATCTGCTCCATATACCGCTGGAAATCCTGCAGTTTGGCATAGACAAAGGTGTAACGGGTTCTCTTGGCGCTGGTGACATTGTCCAGCTTGTGCAGAATCACGTCGAAGGCCTCTGACAGCGTAGAGATCCGCGTGACCTCCCGGCCATCCGCCCCCCGCTCCTGCTTCACGCGGAAATCAGCGTAGATCAGCACCAGGGACTCCGCCGACAGATACTCCAGTTCCAGATCCCAGACGGAGTGGTTGGCTGCCACATAGCCGATATCCTCCATGTGGCGGCGGCGGAACCACAGGTCGGTATAATAATAATGTAGATAGGGCACCCGCTCCCCCGGGCGGCAGCCGAACTTGCCGATATCGTGACCGGCTGCGCTGCCGGACACCAGGGCCAGGTCGATGGGCACCCCGGAGCGCTTCAGATCCCGGGCCACGGAGAGGGCCACATGGTGAACCCCGGCGATGTGCTCCAGCGTTCGATAGGGCGTTACCTCCAGGCCCAGGCGCATCATCTCATAGACGAATTCCCGGCGGTAGCTGCGCAAGAACAGCCGGTAGCTGTCCTGATACGGGCTGTCCGCCACTTCCGCCTCCTCCAGCAGTTCCAGCTGCCAGAGAGGGTCCGCCGGAAGGATGGCCCGCTCCGCGTCCAGCAGCACCTGTAAAAGGGCCAAAAAGAAGGTGGCTCCGGCGCCGTGGATCTGGCGGCGCTGCTCAAACTCCGGTTCCGGGAAGAGTCCCCTCCGGGCAAACTCGTAGGCAAAGAGAAGCCACCCCTCCTCCGGCTCCGGGGAGAGAACGTCCAGTTCTCCCCGGCACAGTGCCAGCACATCCCCGCAGCACAGCCGCCGGCCCTGGTAGAGAGGGGCGAAGCGCTGCATGTAGTTCTGTTCCTCCAAAAGTTCCGTGAGCCACCCCCGGCGGGCAGCCAGGCAGCGGACGGCGGGCTGGGTGGTAAGGCGGCGCAGGAGGCTTCCGTTCATTTGGCGTATCCGCTTTTTGTTCATGGGCGCGTCCCCCTTCTCTGGGATGGGCATACTGCTTTCTCTGCCATTATGCACCAACTTTTCCCGATGCGCAAGGTGGAAATCCCGCCGGGCGCCATGCATATCCCGGTGAAGTTGGCGATACAATACTGATACCAGAAAAAAATCCCGGTCTCGTCCAACTTTTTTGCCGTTTTACCTATATTTAACATACCCGCTGTTTCTGATTTTACCCATCCGGTTTATTCTGAAAACGTTCCAAAGAAAGTTTGACATATGAAGGAAAGGAAAATTCCAACCATGAAAAAGTTTCTTGCAATCATTATGGCCGTTGCTCTGACGGCGGCTCTCCTGGCCGGCTGCGGCGGCAACAGCGGCAGCGGCACCCCCAGCACCGGTACCAACACCCCCAGCACCGGTACCAGCACCCCCAGCACGGACACCACGAAGCTCTCCGGCGTAGTCAATACCGATGGCTCCACCTCCATGGCCGACGTAATGGCGGTTCTCCAGGAATCCTTTAAGGAACTGCAGCCCGACGTCACCGTCAACTACTCCGGCACCGGCTCCGGCGCGGGCATTGAGGCTGTGCTCTCCGGCACCTGCGATATCGGCCTTGCCAGCCGCGGGCTGAAGGCTGAGGAGGAGGAAAAGGGCGCTGTGGCCCATGTGGTCGCCCTGGACGGCGTGGCCGTCATCGTCAACACCGCCAACAGCGTCAACGATCTGACGGTTGAGCAGATTGCCCAGATCTTTACCGGCGAGATCACCAACTGGTCCCAGGTAGGCGGCGCCGATATGGAGATTGCCGTTCTGGGCCGTGAGGCCGGTTCCGGCACCCGGGGCGCCTTTGAGGAACTGGTGGGTGTGGAGGATGCCTGCGTGTACACCAACGAGTACGGCTCCACCGGCGATGTGATCGGCAGCGTGGCCTCCAACCCCAACGCCATCGGCTATGCCTCCCTCTCCGCTGTGGATGAGACCGTCTCCCCCGTCAAGGTCGGCGGCGTGGAGTGCAGCGAGGCCACCGTCAAGGATGGCAGCTACGAGATCCAGCGGCCCTTCATCATGGTCACGAACTCCGCCAACGAACTCTCCGCTCAGGCCCAGGCTTTCCTGGACTACGCCCAGAGCGCTGAGGTTGCAGAGTACATCGCCATCGCCGGCGCTGTGGCTCCCTGACAAAAGCGGATACCGTCAAGAGACATGTCCGAAACAGGGCATGTCTCTTGACGGCTGCCTATCGTTTTTCGCCGCTGAGCGGCGAACACTCCCAAGAAAGGTTGTTATAGCATGAAACTGCCTCTCTCCTCCGCCCTTTCCGCCGCAGCTACGGCCGGGGCGGCCTCCAGAGCCCCCCGTCCCGGCTCCACGCCCCGCCGGCGCGCCGGCGCCAAGCCCCTGGAGACGGCTATGCAGGCCGTCTTCCTCCTCTGCGGCCTGGTGGCTGTGGCCTTTGTCCTGCTTATCACCTTCTATCTGATTCTCTCCGGCCTTCCGGCTATCCGGGAGGTGGGACTGATCGACTTTCTCTTCGGCCACACCTGGGACTCCACCAACGCCACCAATCCCCAGTTCGGCATCCTGCCCCTGATTCTCACCTCCATCTACGGCACCGCCGGAGCGATTTTGATCGGCGTGCCCATCGGCTTTCTTACCGCCGTATTTCTGTCCAAGGTGGCCTCCCCCCGGCTGGCAGCCATTATCCGTCCGGCAGTCAGCCTGTTGGCGGGCATTCCCTCGGTGGTCTACGGCCTGGTGGGCATGATCGTGCTGGTGCCCCTGATCCGGACGGTGTTCCATCTTCCCGCCGGGGACAGCCTGCTGGCGGCCATCATCGTGCTGGCCATTATGATTCTGCCCTCCATCATCTCGGTGTCGGAGACGGCTCTGGCCGCCGTGCCCCGGGAGTATGAGGAGGCCAGCCTGGCCCTGGGGGCTACGGAACTGGAGACCTACTTCCGGGTATCCGTCCCCGCCGCCAAAAGCGGCATCGCCGCTGCGGTGGTGCTGGGCATTGGCCGGGCCATTGGAGAGGCCATGGCCATCATCATGGTGGCCGGCAACGTGGCCAACATGCCCTCCCTCTTCTCCAGCGTCCGCTTTCTCACCACCGGCATCGCCATCGAGATGAACTACGCCGCCGTGGGCAGCCTGCAGCGCAACGCCCTCTTCTCCATCGGCCTGGTGCTGTTCCTCTTCATCATGCTCATCAATATTTTCTTAAATCTGGTGCTCAAACGGGCAAAGGAGGACTGACAATATGAACCTGCGTACCCTCTCCCCCGCCCGCCGGTGCTACGACATTGTCATGCGCGCCCTGCTGTATCTCAGCGCCGCCATTACCTGCGCGCTGCTGCTGTTCCTCATCGGCTATATCTGCTACCGGGGCCTTCCCGGCATCAGCCTCTCCTTTCTCACCACCTCTGAGAGCGTGCTGAAGGGCACCATGGGCATCCTGCCCAGCATTCTCAACACCCTCTACGTCATCTTTGTCTCCCTCCTCATTGTACTGCCCCTGGGGGTGGGAGCGGCCATCTACCTGACGGAGTACGCGAAAAACCGCCGGCTGGTGGCCATCATTGAGTTCGCCACCGAAACCCTGGCGGGCATCCCCTCCATCATCTACGCTCTGGTGGGCGTCATCATCTTCTGCACCGCCCTGGGCCTGCAAAAAACCCTGCTGGCCGGGTCCCTGACCCTGGTCATCATGACCCTGCCCACCATCATCCGCACCACCCAGGAGAGCCTCAAAACCGTGCCCCAGAGTTACCGGGAGGGCTCGCTGGGCCTCGGCAGCGGCAAGTGGCACATGATCCGCACCGTGGTCCTCCCCTCCTCCATCGACGGCATCGTCACCGGATGCATTCTGGCGGTGGGCCGGGTGGTGGGGGAGAGCGCGGTACTGATGTACACTGTAAGCCTATCCACCGCCATGCAGGACTTCTCCAGCATCTCCAATATTCTCAAGGCCTCCGGCTCTACGCTGACTGTAGCCCTCTACGTGTACGCCAAGGAGCGGGCGGACTTCGCCGTGGCCTTCTCCATCGCCACCATCCTGTTGATTTTGACCGTTCTCATCAACCTGGCCGCCAGCCTGGCCGGCAAAAAGTTGCGGAAATAATCCCATCAACGGAAAGGACAATACCCTATGGCTGATACAACGATTCTCTCCGCCCGGGACCTGGACTTCTACTATGGGGAGACGAAGGCCCTCAAGGGCATCCAAATTGACATACCCGCCAACCGGGTCACGGCCCTCATCGGCCCCTCCGGCTGCGGAAAATCCACCTTCCTGCGCACCATCAACCGCATGAACGACCTGATCGCCGGCGCCCATGTTTCCGGCTCCCTCACCTTCCACGGAAAGGAGATCTACTCCCCCGACCAGGATGTGACGGCGCTGCGCAAGCAGATCGGCATGGTGTTCCAGAAGCCCAACCCCTTCCCCATGTCCATCTATGACAACGTGGCCTATGGTCCCCGGACCCACGGCATGCGCAGCAAGGTAAAGCTGGATGAACTGGTGGAGGAGAGCCTGCGGGCCGCCGCCATCTGGGACGAGGTAAAGGACCGGCTGAAAAAAAGCGCCCTGGGGCTGTCCGGCGGACAGCAGCAGAGGCTCTGCATCGCCCGGGCCCTGGCGGTAAAGCCGGAGGTGCTGCTCATGGATGAGGCCACCAGCGCGCTGGACCCCATCTCCACCTCCAAAATTGAGGATCTGGCCGCGGAACTGAAGGAGCACTACACCATTGTCATGGTCACGCACAACATGCAGCAGGCCGCCCGCATCTCGGACAAGACCGCCTTCTTCCTGCTGGGAGAACTGGTGGAATTTGGCGACACGGAGCGGATCTTCTCCATGCCTCAGGACAAGCGGACAGAGGACTACATCACGGGGAGGTTTGGCTAATGCGCAATCGATTTGACCAGCAGCTGGAGCAGCTGCACCTGGAACTGATCAAGATGGGCGCCCAGTGCGAGGAGGCCATCTCCGCCAGCGTCAAGGCCCTGCTGGACGGGGACCAGGCCATGGCGGAAAAGGCCATACAGCGGGAGCGGGATATCGACCAGAAGGAACGGGACATCGAGAGCCTGTGCATGAAGCTGCTGCTTCAGCAGCAGCCGGTGGCCCGGGATCTGCGGACCATCTCCTCCGCGCTGAAGATGATCTCGGACATGGAGCGCATTGGGGACCAGGCGGCGGACATTGCCGAGATCACCCCCCACATCGGCTCCACCGATCTGCCTGGCCGGGTCCACATTGCGGATATGGGCCGGGCCGCTGTCAAAATGGTGACAGACAGCGTGGATTCCTTTGTAAAAAAAGATTTGACCATGGCCATGGCTGTGATACAATATGATAATATAGTGGACCAGTTGTTTAATGAGGTGAAGGGGGATCTCACCGCCCTCATCGCCGGCGACAGCGCCAGCGCGGAACTGGCCCTGGACATGCTGATGATCGCCAAATATCTGGAACGCATCGGCGACCACGCCGTCAATGTGGCGGAGTGGGTGTCCTACTCCATCACCGGCACCCGGCACCCCGGGGCCTAGAACGACAGGAGAACCGCCTATGGAATGGATTGAAAAGACATTGGAGGGCACCAAGCGGGTGGCGCTCATTGCCCATGACGCCATGAAGCAGGAGTTGATCGACTGGTGCGCCTTCAACCGGCCGGTGCTGGAGCGCCACATCCTCTGCGGCACCGGCACCACCGCCCGCCTCATTTCCCAGCACACGGGCCTTGCGGTGGAACGGCTCCAGAGCGGCCCTCTGGGAGGCGACCAGCAGGTGGGCGGCCGCATTGTGGAGGGGCAGGTGGATGTGGTGATCTTCTTCTCCGACCCTCTCACCGCCCAGCCCCATGACCCGGACGTGAAAGCCCTGCTGCGCATCGCCCAGGTTTACGATATTCCCATCGCCCTCAGCCGGGCTACCGCCGATTTTCTCATCTCCTCTCCCCTCTTCCACACCCCCTATACCCACCGCATCCGCAACTACGCCGCCCTGCGGGCCAAGCTGACGCTCCGGGACGCCGGGGAGGGCGCCACATGATCTACTTTGTGGAAGACGACAACAGCATCCGCAAGCTGGTGCTCTATTCCCTCACCAGCGCCGGTCTGGAGGCCCAGGGCTTCGGCCATCCCAGTGAGTTTTGGGCGGCCATGGAGCGGCAGGCGCCCCAGGTAGTCCTGCTGGATATTATGCTGCCAGACGAGGACGGCATCTCCATTCTGAAAAAGCTGCGCTCCGACAGCCGCACCCGCCGCACCCAGGTCATTCTGCTCACGGCGAAGGGCAGCGAATACGACAAGGTGGTGGGGCTGGACGCCGGGGCGGACGACTATGTCTCCAAACCCTTCGGCATGATGGAACTTATGGCCCGGGTCCGCTCCGCCCTTCGCCGGGCCGGGGATGACAGCGTCCCCTCTCCGGTGTACACCCTGGGCTCCCTCCTGGTGGACCCCGGTCGCCATCTGGTGCAGGTGAACGGGGAAAACATCGCCCTGACCCTGAAGGAATTTCAGGTGCTGTGCCTGCTGCTGGAGCACCGGGACACCGTATTTACCCGGGACCAGCTGCTCAACGCCATCTGGGGCTACGACTTTGACGGAGCCAGCCGCACCGTGGACGTACACATCCGCACCCTGCGCCAGAAGCTGGGGGAGGCGGGCGGGTGCATCCAAACCATCCGGGGCATCGGCTATAAGATCGGAGGCGCCCCATGACCATGACAAAAAAGATTTTTCACACCATCCTGGCAGTGGGCATGGCGGTGCTGGTGCTGAGTACGGCGCTCTTCTGCTCCGTGCTGATCCCCCACTTCACCACCCGGGTCTTTGATGAACTGGACGCGGAGGCCCGCCTGGCCATTCAGGGTGTCTCCCTGGGGGGCGAAGCCTATCTGTCCGGCCTGGACTCTCCCAACCGCATCACCTGGGTCGCTTCTGACGGCAGCGTGCTCTTCGACTCGGTGGTGGATTCCTCCACTATGGAAAACCATCTCTCCCGCCAGGAGATTCAGGAGGCCCTCTCCACCGGCTATGGCCAGTCCAGGCGCTACTCCAACACCCTGTCCACCCAAACCCTCTATGTGGCCCTCTCCCTCCCCGACGGCTCCGTGCTGCGGGTAGCCAGTGAGCAGAGTTCTGTCATGGCCCTGCTGCTGGGGCTGGTACCCTCCCTGATTCTGGTGTCCGCCCTGACGGCCTTTTTGGCCACAGCCCTGGCCTACCGCCTCTCCCGCAGCATCAGCCGGCCCATTCTGGCGCTGGATCTGGGCCATCCGGAGGACTGCGATACCTACGAGGAATTGACCCCTCTGCTGCGCCGGATCCATAGCCAGAATGAAACCATTCACGCGCAGATGGCCGCCCTGAAGCAGCAGCACGAGGAGTTTACCGCCATCACCGAGAATATGAGCGAGGGCTTCCTGCTGCTGGACAGCCGCACCAATCTCCTCTCCTGCAACACCAGTGCCCTTCGTCTGCTGGGGGCCAAAAGCGTCCAACAGGGGGAGAGCGTGCTCCACCTCAGCCGGGCGGAGGCCTTCCGCCAGGTGGTGGACGAATCCCTGGCCGGCCAACACAGCGAGGCCCTTCTGGAGCGGGAGGGCAAGTGCTACCAGCTGCTGGCCAACTGCGTGATGCACGAGGGCCAGGTCGCCGGAGCGGTCATCGCTATTCTGGACGTGACTGAGCGGGAACGCCGGGAGGTCCTGCGCCGGGAATTCACCGCCAACGTGTCCCATGAACTGAAAACCCCCCTGACCTCCATCTCCGGCTTCGCGGAACTGATGAAGGACGGCATGGTGCCGCCGGAGACGGTCCCGGAGTTTGCCGGGGATATCTACCGGGAGGCCCAGCGTCTGATTACCCTGGTAGAGGATATCATCCACCTCAGTCAGCTGGACGAGGATCTGGTGCCCATGGACAAAGAGGCCGTGGATCTGCACCAGCTGGCCGCGGACGTAGTCTCCCGCCTGGCCGCCGCCGCCGAAAAGGCCCAGATCACACTCCATTTGGCGGGAGGGAGCGCCCCAGTGGATGGCGTGCGCCATGTGCTGGACGAGATGCTGTACAACCTGGCGGACAACGCCGTGAAATATAACCGGCCCGGCGGCTCCGTTACCGTCACCACCGAACTGGCCGACGGCCATCCCCGGCTGACTGTGAAGGATACCGGCATTGGTATTCCCGCCGCCGACCGCCAGCGGGTGTTCGAGCGGTTTTATCGGGTGGACAAGAGCCACTCCAAGGAGGTGGGCGGCACGGGACTGGGGCTCTCCATTGTCAAGCACGCCGCCGCCTACCACGGCGCCGCGGTGGAACTGGAGAGTGACGAGGGCGCCGGCACCACCATTACCGTCATCTTTCCCAAGCCGGATGCCAAGGCGCGCCCCTGACACCACCTGCGACAGCTAAAAGTAAGCAGAGTGAGGAACCAAAAGGTTCCTCGCTCTGCTTGCTTCTTCCGGCCATATGACACGGCGGCAGGACGCCGCCCCTTCTCAGGTCTCCAGGCAGGAGGCTGTCAAAAGCCGCAGCGCAATCTGCAGTCCGGCTCCCAGGGAGTCAATTTCCACATACTCCTGGCGGGTATGGGCCCCCCCGCCCCGGTAAAGGCCAAAGGTCGCCGCCGGGATTCCCAGAGACAGCGGAATATTGGCGTCGGTAGATCCACTCCGATAGGCCGGAAGCTGCCCGGTCACATCGGCAATCGCCCGGGTGCAGCGCTCCAGAAGCTGCCGCTGCGCCGACTCCTCCACCGTGCCGCCGCAGGGCCGCTCCCCCAGCAGCGTCGTCTGCACGCTGACCTCGGAGCCGTTTGCCTCATCCACCATATCCAGGAACTGTTTCCGCATCTGCTGCAGGCAGTCCCGGTTATCGGAGCGATACTCATAGGTCATCTCCACCTGCTGGGCAATGGTGTTGACGGACGTGCCTCCCTGTATCGTCCCCACGTTGTAGGTGGTTTTGCTCTCGTGGCGCTGCGGAAGCGGCTGCTGGTATAGCCGTCCAATCAGCCGCGCCATGTGGTGGATTGCGTTGGGTTTTCCAAATGCCCCGAAGGAGTGGCCGCCGCAGGTGGTTGCACACACATTCCATCGCTCGGAGCCCACGGCCCTCGACACAATGGATGACGACTGCCCATCAAAGGATACCACTTCCCGCACCCGCCCGGCATACTCTTGCATGATCTGCCGGACGCCCTTCAGGTTCCCCAGGCCCTCCTCGCAGCTGTTGAATACAATTAGCAGCGGCTCCCTGGGAACCAGCTTCCGGGAGAGAAAAAACTTCACACACAGCATCAGCGCCGCCACATTAGCCGTATCGTCGCCTGCGCCGGGAGCGTACAGCCTGCCCGCCTCCTCCCGCACGGGCAGCGGCTCCAGATCCGGGAACACCACATCCGTGTGGGCCATGTAGACCCGGATGTCCCGCCGGCCTTCACATGCCAGCGGCACGACCACATTCAGGGCCTCATCCACCCGGACATTCTGAGCGCCCTCCCGTGCCAGCCACTCCCGGATGAACTCCACCCGCTTATGCTCGCTGTGGGAGGGAGCCGGGATAGCGGCCAGGGTCCTGAGGAGGGCCAGCTGCTCCCCGGCATGCTCCTCACACCAAGCCAGAATCTCCTGCTTTGTCACATTCACACTGTACACCTCAAACATTTGAAATGGATTCCGCCTCCACCGTCAGAGCAAAGCTGTACCACTTTCGCTTCTCCGGCGTGATAACCAAGCAGTCCGGTGCAGCCCTGTGCACCTCCCGCTCCAGCGCCGCAAGCAGCGGAGCGTACTCACTCTCATCCTTCGTCAGATCCATGTGGTGGGGCACCAGCACCTTCACGCCGCCCGCCGCCACCATCCGGGCCAGTTCCTCCGGCCTCTGCCGGGTATACTGCAGCAGCGCCACATCCGGGCGCAGTTCCCGCATCATCTGCAGCTGGGCGGGCGTCACGTCATTCCCCCAGAACAGCACCCTCATGCCGGAGGGAGCGGTAATCAGATAGTTTCTGTACTCCATATGGCCGTAAAACGCGCACGCCTCCATCTCCGGCGTATTCACCAGCGGATTGCTTTTTGTCTTTTCGGTCAGGTCCTCCAGGGTTTTGCGCTGATCCGTGTGGCGGCCGAACAGGGCCCGGATCTTGGCGCCGCCAAAATCCAACTCCAGGTTGGATGTCATAGGATATATATCCTTCGGATTGCAGTTGAGCATCCGCAGCATGCTCGGTGCCGTTAACTCACCGCACAGCAGGGGACATCCAAAACGGTCCATCAGATTTTTGATGTCGGTAATATGGTCCCAGTGGCCGTGGGACAGCAGCAGCACGTCCGCTTTTTCCACCACCTCCGGGCCAAAGGGCGCCCGTTTGGAGGCGGCGATACAGGGGTCAATTACAATAGAAAAGTCCCCTATCTGCACCTCAAAGCAGGCAATGGTCAGCCAGCGCAGGCGCAGCGCGGGCCGCATATGGACCGCGTGTTCAATTTTCATAGCATTCTCCTATCTCACCGCGTTTCTCACAACTCGGGGAAACGGTGACAAGCGACAAAATGACCGGCGGACACCTCCCGCAGCGGCGGCCCCTCCTGCAGGCACCTCTCACAGGCATAGAGGCATCGTTTGGCAAAGCGGCATTCCTTACCCGGATTAATGGGGGAACTGACCTCTCCCTTGAGCAGAATCCGCTCCTTCCTCGCCCCGCCCACCTTTGGGACTGGAATCGCCGACAGCAGGGCCTTGGTATAGGGGTGGGCCGGGGAGCGGAACAGGTCCTCGGCGGGTGCCTTCTCCACAGTCTGCCCCAAATACATGACCATAATCTCATCGGAGATATGGTTGACCACCGCCAGGTCGTGGGTGATGAAGATATAGGTCAGATTCAGTTCCTTTTGCAGATCCTTCAGCAGGTTCAGAATCTGGGCCTGGATGGACACATCCAGGGCGGAAACCGGCTCGTCGCAGACGATAAGCTTGGGCTCCACCGCTAGGGCCCTGGCAATCCCAATGCGCTGCCGGCGTCCGCCGTCCAGTTCGTGGGGATAGCTGTTGATCAGGCGCTCCGCCAGTCCCACTGTCTCCATTAGTTCCAGGACCCGGGCCTCCAGGGCTTCCCTGGTCTGATACTTCTCCCGCATACGCACCCCCTCGGCAATCGTCTGCATCACTGTATTGCGGGGGTTAAGCGAAGAAAAGGGGTCCTGAAAAATGATCTGCATGTCGCACCGGCGGCTGCGCATCTGCCGTTTCCCCAGGCTCAGCATGTCCTCCCCGTCAAACAGCACCTTCCCCTCGGTCGGCTCGATGAGGCGCAGGACGCACCGGCCGGTGGTAGACTTGCCGCATCCGGATTCGCCGACAATCCCCAGAGTCTTTCCCCGGTCCAGGGCAAAGGACACATCATCCACCGCGTGGAGTTGGCCCCGGTTGGTCTTAAAGTATTTCTTCAGATTTTGGACTTCCAAGATATGATCAGCCATCATAAGCCTCCTCGCAGCGGATTCGGAACGCCGGGTCCTGATAGGCAGAGCACATGACGGTATGGGTATCCGTAAAGTGCCGGTCCGTTTGGGGGGTATCGATACACTCCGGAAGCGCATAGGGGCAGCGGGGCGCAAAAGCGCAGCCCTTGGGCAGCCGCGTGGGATCGGGCATCAGGCCCGGAATGGGACGCAGCGCGGCGGCCCGGTTCTCAATATCCGGCAGGGAGTTGAACAGCCCCTCGGTATAGGGGTGCTTTGTGTGATTGAACACCTCATCCAGTGTCCCCCGCTCAATGATACGGCCCGCATACATCACCGCCACCTCATCGCATATCTCTGCCACAACGCCTAAATCATGGGTGATAAAAAGCATGGCGGTGTCCATTTTCTGCTTCAGGTTGTACATCATATCCAGCACCTGGGCCTGGATTGTCACATCCAGCGCCGTGGTGGGCTCATCCGCCAGCAAAAGCTTGGGACTGCAGGCCAAAGCGATGGCAATTACCGCCCGCTGTTTCATGCCGCCGGAAAACTGGTGGGGATACTCCTGGGCGCGTTCCCGGGGGATTCCAACCAGTTCCAGCATTTCCTCCGCCCGCTCCATGGCCGCTCTGTCGTCGCAGTCCTCATGAAGGCGCACGCTCTCGGCAATCTGCTCTCCCACGGTGAACACCGGATTTAAGCTGGTCATGGGATCCTGAAAAATCATTGAGACGTCGTGGCCCCGGACCTTCTCCAGTTCGCCCTGGCTCATCTGCAGCACATCCCTGCCGCACACCCGGATGGACCCCGACTTGATGACGCCCGGCGGGTCTGGAATCAGGTTCAGCGCCGCCAGGGCCGTGCTGGTCTTTCCCGCCCCAGTCTCGCCCACCAGGCCCAGGATCTGCCCCTTCCGCAGCTGAATGGAAATATCGTTGACCGCCTCCACCGTCTCGTCCTCCAACACGTAATGGATCGTCAGGTGCTGCATATCCAGGACCAGCAAATCATCAGAAGGACGGATTTCTTCTTTCACTTCATGCATATCGATACCCTCCTATCGCTTTAGTTTCGGGTCCATGGCGTCCCGCAGTCCGTCGCCCACCAGGTTAAAGGCCAGCACGGTAATCATAATGGCCAGGCCAGGAAACAGCGTCAGATAGCTGTAGCCCCGGATAAAGTCCTTGCCGGCGGTAAGCAGAGCGCCCCACTCCGGTGCCGGGGGCTTGATGCCCAGTCCCAAGAAGCTGAGGCTGGAGGCGGACACAATGGCGCTGGCCACCCGCAGCGTGGTCTGCACAATAATGGGGGAGAGGCAGTTGGGAAGCACGTGGAAAAAGATGATGTACAGGTCCGACTTGCCCAAGGCCCGCGCCGCTTCCACGTATTCCTGGTTGCGCACCGTCAAAACAGCCGCTCGTGTCGTACGCACAAACCCGGGAATGGATGACACGCCTACCGCGATCATGAGATTAATCGTACTGCTGCCCAATACAGAGACCACCACCACCGCCATCAAAATAGCGGGGACGGCAGAAAAGATGTCCGTGACGCGCATAATAACCGTCTCTGTCAGTTTGCTGTAGTATCCGGCCAAAGCCCCCAGCGGGACCCCGATCGCAAGGGAGACAAATACCGCCACAAAGCCAATGGCCAGGGAGTAACGGGAGCCGTACAGGATTCGCCAAAACAGATCCCGTCCCATTTCATCCGTTCCAAACCAGTGCCGAAAGCTGGGGTGCTGCAGCTTCTCAGAGACATTCTGGCCAATTACAAATTCCTGATCCACCCACAGGTCAATTGTCAACGCGATGGCAAACATCAGCAGCAAAACAGCCATACCGATGACTGCGCCCCTGTTCTTCCGAAAACGGTGCCAAATTTCTCCTACCGCGCTGCGTTTGCGGTATTTTTGGGATACAGATACCGGGGTTTTGACAGCATTCATGCTTGGGCACCTCCCTTGCCGGCCTGCACGGCGGCTCTCCTCCGGCCGCCGCCGGAACTGTACTGCGCCCGCAGACGCGGGTCCACAAAGGCGTACGCCAAATCAACCAGCAGCTGTACCACGCTGATCATAATCACCGACATGATGATGCAGCCCGTTACGGTCGTGGTATCGCGCTGCTTCACCGCCTCGATGGTCAGCCGGCCAACCCCCGGCCAGGAAAACACGTTCTCCGTCACCACAGATCCGCCCAAGGTGCGCCCCATCTGGGTTCCAATCACCGTGATAATGGGAATCAGCGCGTTTTTCAGCGCATGCTTCTTGATAACCATCTTCTCTGGTACACCCTTGGCCCGGGCTGTGCGCAGATAGTCGGAGCGGATCACATCCAGCATGGAGGACCGTGTTGTCCGGGTGAGCGTAGCCATCAGGCCCGTTCCCACGGTAATCGCCGGCAAAATCAGGCTCAGTATGCCCTGCTTATCACCGCTGGAGGGCAGCCAGCCCAAATTGAGAGAAAAAACGACAACCAGCATAAGTCCCAGCCAGAAATTGGGCATCGACAGCCCCAGCAGCGCGGCAACCATGCTGACATTGTCCGTCAGCGACCCATGCTTGGTAGCCGCCTTAATCCCCAGCGGAATAGACAGGAGGATGGATACCAGCACAGATGCCGCCGCCAGCTTCAGCGTGGAGGGAAGCCGCTGCATATAGAGATCCCATACCTCCGCCTTATAGATATACGAGGTGCCCAGGTCGCCGTGCAGCAGATCCAGCATATACATCCCGTAGCGGTAGAATACAGAGCGGTCATAGCCCAGTTCGTGCTCCAATTCAGCCAACTGCTCCGGGGTATAGTCGCTGGCAATCATGTCCAGCACATTGCCTGGGGCAAGGTCCAGCAAAACGAAAACCAGCAGGGATACGCCGATAATGACCGGGATCAGCATAAGCACCCGCCTAATGATGTATCTGCTCATAGGCCCTCCTGTGTGGCTCTTTCAAAATATGCTGTTTGGATTCATGGACTTGTGTAGTCCCCGGGGCGCGGCAGCCTGCCTGCCCGCGCCCCAGGAAGTACCCCGGCGCAGCGGGCTACGCCTCGGGCATACAGATATAGGAGTAATCGTGGTCTCTGCTGTAGGACAGACGCATGCCGGACAGGCCGTTGGCATAGGCCACGCTGTCGCTGGTATAATACAGGGGGATGTAGAAGCAGTTGTCGTGAATCAGCTGCTGAAGTTCCTTGTAGTAGCCGGCCCGCTCCGTCTCATCCGTAGTGGAGCAGCCCAGGCTCAGCAGTTCGGTGACGCGCTCGTTATTCAGCACCGCCTTGTTGGTGTTAGAGCCCACAGAGAGCAGACGGGCCATATCGCTGTCCCAGTCGTTCATGTTGATGCTGTACAGCATTGCCTCATGGGTGGCGCTGGCGTACTTGCTGTTTGCGGAGGCGCCGGCGGAGTCCACCTCGTCAATAATGATCGTAATGCCCACCTGCCGGCACTGCTCCTGAATAACCTCCGCCATAATTTTGTAGTCGGAACTGCCGGTATTGACCATCAGATGCAAAGTCGTGTCGCCGCCCAGTTCAGCCACAAGTTCCTTGGCCTTCTCCGGGTTGTAGGACAGATCCAAATCAAACTGGTCGCTGTAGTATTTCATGTGCCAGCCCCAGAAGGTGGTGGCGGCAAAGGCCCCCTCGTCGCCGGTGGCGGCAAAGAGTTCATCCCGGTTGATGGCATAGGCGATGGCCTGGCGCAGGGTCAGATTGTCAGCGGCGGGACCTTTGGTGTTATTGAACGCGAAGTAGTACATCTGCGCGGTGTTGTACTCATAGACCGTAATATTCTGATCCCCCTTGGCCGCCATCATCTCAGTGGGAGAAATGCTGGTCATGATATCCACCTCGCCGTTTTCCAGAGCGATCAGGCGGGCGGAGGAATTGCCGATGAGCCGCAGGGTAATCGTCTTTGTCTTGGGCAGTTCGCCCCAATAGGCCTCGTTCCGGATCAGTTCGATGGTGTCGCCGGCAACGTAGTTTTCCATGTCGATGGCCCAGGGGCCGGTGCCGTAGACCCCGCCCAGGTCCGGATCGGCCTCCACCGCCTTCTTATTCACAATGGCGGAGGAGTTGTGGGACAGCACATACATAAAGTCCACGTTCGGCTGGTTCAGGCAGATGTCCAGGGTGCGTTCGTCGATGACCTCACAGTGGTCATAGGTGTTGGACACCAGAGAACTGGTGGAGCGGCCCAGAGAAAACGCCACATCCTCGGCGGTCAGGGGCTCACCGTTGTGGAACACAACATCAGGGCGCAGAACGATATGGATTTTTGTATAGGTGTCATCGGCCCACGCCCAGGATTCCGCCAGTTCCCCGTGAAATTCCTTGGTGCTGTTGTCATAGAACAGCACCGTGTTATACACCATGTTAAAAAGATAGTAGTGCTGCACATTGGAGATCTGTCCCGGGTCAAGAGTGGTGATTTGGGAGGCCAGGGCAATGTTCACATGCTCCCGGTACGCCTCGGCCTCCTCGCCGCCCTCCACCACGGAACTCTGCAGTTCGGGGGACTTTGTTGTATCCTCCCCGGCAGTATGATTGCTTTGATTGGGTGTCGCCGTCTTGCCGCACGCGGCCAGGGAAAGGACCATGATCGCCGCAAGAACCAATGCTGAAATCTTTTTCATGAATGAACCTCCTTTTTGTTCCCAGTTGATACAGGTAGCCAATATTTTATAACCGCCGCCCCCAGCGGCAGATTATAACAGGGTTGGGCTTTTTCGCTGTGCCTCGTTGACCTTTCAAGAAAAACTGCTATAATGGACGCAAGAAGTGAGGTATGCCTATGAATTTGCTGAATATTAAAACATTTTTGTATGTTGTACGCTATCAAAGCTTTTCCGGGGCGGCCCAGGCCATGTATACCTCCCAGCCTGCCATCAGTTCACGCCTGAGCCAGCTGGAGGAGGAGTTGGGCTTTCAGCTGGTGAAGCGCAAAAAAGGCTACCGCACCATCGAACTGACCGCAAAGGGACAGGCGTTTATTTCCCTTGCCGAGCACTGGCTGGAACTGGACCGGCGGACCATTCAATTCTGCCGGGAAGGCAATCGGGAACCACTGACCCTGGTCGCCCCCGGAAGCCTGCAGGAACACGTCATCCCGCAGATCATGTATAAGCTGCTGGACCTGCCGGAGCCGCCGCGGCTGCAGCTGCGCACCGCGTCGTCCAAGGCGGTCTACTCCATGGTGTCCAGCCGCGAGGCGGAGGTGGGCCTCGCCCTGCGGCTGGTGCAACAGGACGGAACCGTGGCAATTCCCTTGTTTGATGCGGAAACCATGCTTCTCTGCCCGGCCGACACACCGCTGCCGGATGAAAAAATCCACCCGGATCAGCTGGATCCCCGCTACGAGGTGAGCATCACCTCCTGGACAGGGGACGTACGGCGCTGGCACGACCAGCATTGGGACCCCTACGCGATCCCCTATGTACAGGTTGACAACAACCACATGACCCACAACTACATGAGGCATCCCAACTGCTGGGCTATCTGCCCCGCTGAGATCGCCATCTCCCTGCTGGCACGGGATAACCACTCCCTCACCATCCGCCAGCTGGATGCCACACCGCCCAAACATATCTGTTATCTGGTGGTAGCACGCTCCCAGCTGAAAAACAAGCCGGAGTCCATTCAGCAGCTGCACCGCGCCATTCTGGAATACGCCGACGGTTCCCCCTGGCTGCGGAGTATTCGCAGCCAGCAGCGTACTACCTGAGCACCGCCCCCGGCCTACAGGTGCTCCAAAATATAGTCGATCATCCGCTCCACCCGCTCCAACGCAACCGCATTGAGCCGGACCCCCTCTTCCAGAGAGGCCAGGCGGGCATCCCCCAGCGCCCCGTTGACGGAGGCATCCCGCTCCCACTGCCATGCGCATCCGCCGTAGCGGAAGGGCGCGTTTTTCCCACGGATGATGAAGTTTTCCACCACCTGGCCCTTCTCCCGGTGCTCCCGCACCACCTCCGGACACAGGGCCATGGCCTGGGAGGTCTCGCTCTCGCTGGCGTGCCCCCTCTTATCGGACCACCCCATATCTGCCGTCACCGCATCGTCAAAGACGCCAAAGCCCATATTGGTGTAAAACGCCGCGATGTCATGTTCATATTTCAGCGCGTGAATCGCCACATTCAGCGCGCTGGCATTCCCGCCGTGCCCGTTCACATAGAGAACCCGTTTCACGCCATGCCTGTGTAGGGCAATGGCGATATCCTTCAGCAGTTCGATATAGGTGCCGGGTCGCAGTGTCAGCGTCCCCGCGAAGGCCATATGGTGAATCGAAAGGCCGTAGGCCACCGGCGGGCAGATCAGCAGCTTTTCCCCATAGTGCTCCCCCAGCAGTTTGCTGAAGGCGTAGGCGCGGGCTGTGTCGGTGTTATAGGTGGTGTTGGGCCCGTGCTGTTCACAGGACCCCACCGGTATAACCGCAATCTCCACCTTAGGCAGAAGTTCTTGCACCTCAGGATGGATCATCTCCTCCAGGATATATCCCTGCATTTACATTCCCCTTTTGACAAACATATTTTTTATACTTTGCACAAATAAAAGAAACTATTTTTGTCTTTTTTGGCAAAAACATCTGACTACGTCTCATTATACATAGAAAGAAATGTTTTGTAAAATATATGTTTCCGTTCTTAAATATAAATAATCTTTATATTTTTGCAAACTGACGGTGGCATGCCGGTCTTTTCAATACAGGCGGGGACTGCTTTAGCGGCACTTTGGAGGCCCGGCCACACCCTGCGCAGTTCTGTGCAGCGCGTGGCACCCTTTTGCTATACGGTTAGTTTATATAAACTTTTATTTGCCCATTCATGACCTCTTTGCCAAAAAAACACCACGGCCCCAGCAAAGATCTTCTTGGGACAACCATCCCCGGCAAATAGCCGAACGAAAACTTTACGTTTAATCCTGTACCCTTGGAACACAGCAGTTCTTATATTGCAGCCCCATTCCCCTATGGAGGGATGGGGCTGCGATATAAGAACCTTTAGCCCTCGTAAAAATCCAGCAGTCTTGCCTGCATTTGGTATCCTGGGCACAAAAAAGCCGCCCCCCACGGCGGGACGCGGCTTTTAATGCATCATTTTGAAACGAATTGGAATATTTGTCAGGTGGAATTTCTTTCCGGGCCAACAGAAAAATGGAGAGGCGGACAACAGTGCCGCCCAAATTCCAATAAAAATACTACACCGAGTGGTGTGATATTTTTATTATGAGGTCAGGTTATAAAAAGATGGCCGGTCTCATATGCGGGTGAGCAAATGGGCCAGCCTCCCTACGGTTACATCAAAGGCCCCGACAATCCGAAGCGTTGGATCGTGGACGATGAAGCCGCCCAGGTGGTTCGGCGGATTTACAGTATGATCCTGGAGGGCTACGGGACGGAGCAGATCGCCACGCAGCTTGAACGGGATGAAATCCTTACCCCGCATGCCTATTGGCTAAAGAAGGGCATCAAGCGGCCCGGAAAAGGCAAACAGCAGCCTGCTACCAAGTGGAACAGTTCCACCGTGACCAAAATCCTGTCTTTGCAGGAGTATTGCGGTGACATTCTCAACTTCAAGACCTACTCCAAATCCTACAAAAACAAAAAGAGGTTGGAGAATGACCGTGAGAATTGGGTCATCTTCAAGGA
>CDZQ01034464.1_pt1 | contig 23768 bp, 20 predicted proteins | sample 554831 | NCBI WGS metagenome assembly CDZQ01 (sample SAMEA3182112, study PRJEB8094) | gut metagenome | biome: human; feature: gut; material: Stool; isolation source: human stools | place: Canada | collected 2013-05-06 | reverse complement strand
CCTTAAGATAAAGAGGTTTTGGGGAACTTCGGAGAATGCTGTACGCATACAAATATATTGTGCCATAATTACTTACTGCCTTGTGGCGATAGTACAACACGATATGAAGTTAGAGCGAAGCATCTACGAAACCTTGCAAATACTCGGCATCTCGCTAACCGATAAAACTCATCTTAGAGATTTGTTCGACAAATCGAATTTCAAAAATATCAAAGAGCTAAATGATTCAAGTGAATCGAATTTATTTAATTTTTAACCGACTAGTGACCAAAAAATTTTTAGTGGACACTAGTGAACACATCTATCAATAAGGAACCTTTTTCTGCCTCATATTGCATTGAAGCAAAATTCTTAAAGCTAATGGTTTGAATAAGTCTTCTCATATTCGTTCTTTTTAAAATTTAACATAATTCACCTATCTATTATCCATTCTTTTGCACGATTATAGGTTTTCCACATATGGGCATACGCTCCATGAAGAGCAAGTAGTTCCTCATGCGTTCCCTTTTCTGTTATCATGCCTTTATCCAAATACAGGATATGGTCAGCATTTGTTATCGTACCTAAGCGGTGGGCAATGACCAGGACAGTCTTTCCCTTGATGAGGTGTGAAAATGCCTCCAATATCTTTCCCTCGTTTTCAGGGTCGGCAAATGCAGTTGCCTCATCCAGCAGGATGACGGGCGCATCTTTCAGTATAGCACGAGCCAGTGCGAGGCGCTGCATCTCACCGCCGGAAAGATATGTGCCGCCTTCTCCCACCAAAGTTTGGTAGCCATCAGGCAGAGCCTCGATAAATTCATGGCATTGGGCTGCGCATGCGGCTCTTTTTACATCCTCGAAGGTGGCAGTCTTGTTTCCCATACGGATATTTTCTTCAATAGTGTCAAAAAAGAGCATGTTGTCCTGAAAAACCAAAGCTATGTTATCCATTAAGACCGAAGTCGGAATCTCCTTTATAGGCACATTCCCTATCAAAATCTCTCCGTCTTGGATATCCCAAAATCGAGCGGCAAGCATGGCAATGGTACTTTTCCCTGCTCCGGAAGGACCGACCAAAGCCGTTACAGTACCGGGATTGGCGGTAAAAGAGACCTCTTTGAGTATCGTGGTAGTATTGTAGGCAAAAGAGACATTCCGAAACTCCACATGAGCATCTTCGGGGTATCGGGACAAGGCTGGCTCGTCTATTTCGTCCATATAGAGAATATCGTCTATTTTCTGTATGCCCATATTGTTTTGATTCAGGAAGCTGCCTATCCACAAGAGTTTCAGCACGGGGAAGAAAACAGCTGTTCCAAACAGCAGGAACATCAATACTACGGGAATGAATGCAGCATACGAATCACTCTTTTCGAGTAGCCATACCGCAACGGGAATAATAAAGAGAAGAGCAGATGAGAGTATGGTTAGAAAACCCATATAGGCAGGTCGATACTGAAAATTCACTCCGCAGGCAAATTTGCGGTATTCCTTGATATCTTCATTCAGTTTACGGTAGGCATCAGTCGATTCGGTAAAGGTTTTCACGATTTGAATGCCACGTATGTATTCCACGATGCCGGCATTCATTCTGCCCATTTTCTCCACATACCTTTCGGAAACCTCGCGGATGGTTTTACCGACATACATCCGTCCCATCACAAGGAATGCCATCGCAAAAATCGCCAATACGACCAGAGCCAACCTCCAGTCCACTGTAAACATGTACCCCACAAGAATTAGCGGGAACAGTATGGCTGTTACAATGTCGGGAATATGGTGGGCGATAAACAATTCAATACGCTCGACATCATCGCTCATTATTTTCTTCAGTTCTCCGGAAGCCCGACGATTAAAGAACCCCAAAGGCAAGTGTACCATCTTTTGTGCCAACTGCATCCGTATTTCGTACAGAATGTTGAAAGCGGCAATGTGCGAAAGCATAAGAGATACAAAGGTCAGTACCCCGAATGCAAAGAAAGCCCCCAGGGCTATATAACCCCATTGCCAGATGTAGGCCTTGTCAATCAATGAGGGATCAAGGGCATGTTTTGCCAGCTCGATAAGAATATTATACACGGCTATGATTGGCACGAATTGTACAATAGCGGTGATGACAGCCAATGACATCGCTCCGATGAGTAGCCAACGTTTGGTCCCGGCTATTTCGATTAACCTTCCCAATCCGGTTTTACGTCTATTTATATCCATTGTCTTACAGTTTACTCGGTTGTTAGAATTTCCATCTTTTTACTCGTTGTTGTTCTTGCCAAAGATTGCGATACAAACCTCCTTCTTCGAGAAGAGTCTGATGTTTGCCTTGCTGTACTACTCGTCCCTGATTTATCACCACGATATTATCGGCATTGACCAGCGTGCCCAGACGATGTGCAATGATAACTACCGTCTTTTCTTTCACCAGGTCATTGATAGCATCTTGTATGTGTACTTCATTCTCTGGGTCGAGCGAGGCTGTCGCCTCGTCAAGCAACACTATAGGTGCATCTTTCAAAATGGCACGGGCAATAGATATTCGCTGTTTCTCACCGCCGGAAAGTGTGCTTCCTCCTTCGCCCACCAAGGTGTCATAGCCATCGGGCATGGCAGTGATGAATTCGTGACATTGCGACTTGCGTGCTGCTGCTTCTATTTCTTCTTGAGTTGCCGTCTCACGACCTACGCGAATGTTATTATAGATAGTGTCATTGAAAAGATACACGTCCTGAAAGACAATGGAAATTTGCTGCATCAGCGTATGTAAGGTATAGTCCCTGACGTTTCGCCCACCAAGCAGGATTTCCCCTTTGTTTACATCCCAGAAGCGGGCTATGAGACGAGTCAGCGTTGTCTTTCCCGACCCCGATGGTCCAACGAGAGCAGTCAATCTTTTTTCCGGAATGACAAGCGATACATCCCGAAGCACGGGAATATCCTCGTCATAGCTGAAATCCACGTTCCGGAACTCTATTTCTGAACCCGTGACCTCTTCTATCGTTCCCTCCGGAAGCACAGGCGTATTACAAAGGGCATCTATGCGTTCCGCACTCAACTTCATGTAATTGATAAGAGCGATAAAGGTCATGGCGTTGATGAGCGGGGCATAGATAGCCGAGCCTGCCAACAAAAACATGATGTATACAGGTATAGAAACCTGGGCATCCAACAGCATCGAGAAGCCAAGCAGCATAATAAGTACCAACCCTCCGTTCAGCAGAGTGGAAGCTAAAGTGATGGTAGGAGCAGGAGCGGCTTCCAAGTAGATACTCTCGCGTTTAAGTTCACGGAAAGCGTGTTCCAAACGTTCAAACTTATTGCCATTCAAATTGAACGCCCTAATCAAGCGGATACCCTGTATATATTCTATCATGCGCGAGGAGGCATTCCTTTTTATCTTCTGATGTTTCTTTCCCAATGTTGCCACAAAGCGATTGGTGAGTAGCATCATGGGATATGCCAATGGAATGACGGAAGCTGCCGCCATAGCCAATTGCCAATTGCAGAACGAGAGCGACACCAAAGCCACAATAGGCATTGCCAATCCTCCGAAGAACTGTCCTATGAGATGTGTGGTGAGCATCTCCACGTTGTTGTAATCACTAACGATGTATGCCCCGATGTCTCCTGGATCACGACTATTAAAGAAACCCATTGGCAGTCGTCGCAAATGGTCAATCACAACCAAACGACCGTCGCAACATATCTCGTAGCCGTCACGATAGGCAACAAGGTAGGCTTTTTTTCCGATGAACCAAAGACAGATGAGGGAGATTAGAAGCACTGCCCATGCCCAAGCGATGTTCATAAGATTTATTGATGTTCCGGGATGCTGGAGAGGCTTGAATATCTCCCATACGACAAGCAGCATTGCCCCGTAAGGTGCACCACGGAAGAAATATTCCGCTACGGTCCACCATATCAACGGACGCAGGCGACGAGGCTGCCCCATTGTGGCGGAATTGAGTATTTTAGAAAGATTGTTCATAAGATTGCTATTTGAGTAAGAAGTATCTGGGAGTTCTCGCTTTGTACCACGCATAGTCTTCCCCATAGGTGGTCATGCAGTATTGCTCTTCACCCAAGATAACGCCATGCGTGACGAGTATCAAAAGGATAGTGGCAAGTAGCAACAACAACGAAGCCGCGGCAATACATATCGCCAATGCTCCCACTTCATAGAAGAAGTACATCGGGTTGCGCGACAGGCGGTAAACGCCTCGTATGACTATTTCTCCTTTAGGCGTAGAGGCATAAGCGTGAAAGGCAGCCATGAATCCGACAAGCACAAAGGCGAACAAGAGACTTCCTGCCATAAACAGCGGTGTGCCAATCTGAAGTGGAACAAAAAGCGAGATTAACAATACTACTAATTGAATAATATAGCTCAAAGTCGCGTATCGCTTGTCCTTAGCGGTATGCCACGAGGTATCTACGGCACGTTTTCCTCCTTCTTTGTAAAGAAGCATATACAAAAACTGTATCAACACCAACGCGAACGAGGGAATCCATGCATTGAGCCAGCCAAGTTGGAGTTGGACCAAATCGCTTATAGCCATATAAAAATAACTTTATAAAGAACAAAAAATATTTGGACTATGATCTTCAAGTGCACAAAAGCTCAACATAGGAGGGCAAAGAGAGAGAGAAGAGAATCCTACAATCATCTTTGCCCTCTTGGTTACAAGCTATGGCTTATTTGCCGAACCATTCTATTGCCATTGGGTTTCCTACAGTAGTTATCATAGGGGTTGGATTGACTACTGAAGTCTGAGGGTTGAGATAATATATGCCCTTGGTGGTCGCTGAAGCATTGCAGATAGCCAAACCGTCTTTATACTTAGAGACCAATACACCATAGCCGTTGGACAATTCCAGCCCTTTTATTTTCGTCATCTTCTGATTGTATAGGTCAAAGACTACGGCTCTGCTCGATATAGAGGAATGTCCTGTTTCTCCGGGTCTGTAATAACCTGGAATATCAACATATCCGTAGGCTTTACCATTGGCCACATAACAAATGGAAGCAGCCCAACCTGCTGTTTTCTCTTCTCCTTCGATAGTTGCACCGGTTATCGTCCAATGGTACGTGGGATCAAAATCCGTATCACCCTTTTTTATTCGCAGTATGCCTGCCTTATGGCCTGCTACCATTCCGAAATTACCGATGCAGGAAATGTATATATCCCCTTTTTCATCCATGAATAAAGACTTCGGATCGATAGGACGTGTAGCTTGAGAGAAACCGCTGGCTTTCTCCGAAATCATCTTGACCAGCTTGTCCCTCCTTGTGTCAATAACGGCAACATCTGCTTGTTTGTAATTTTCCGGGCTTGTCCAACCACCCACCATCTGACTTAGACCTGCAAACACGTAGCCGTCACGTTCTATCATGATTCCTATGTCGGGATTATTGTCTTGTATGCCTAAAGATGTCAGGTCTATCTCTCCCGTCTTCTGCATGGTTTCAGGATTAAAAATGTAAATCTTTCCCAATCCTGCAAGCGACAGATACGCCTTTGTAGGAGACAGCTTGACGAGACTATTGGCACTGTTATTGGCAGGCAATGGCATACTGCCCATTTTCTGCAAACCACCGTTTACGCGGCGATACCTGACCAGTTCATTCTTGTCCATTGTCATGTGATAGCTCGGGAATACATAGACCTCATTACCTATCACCACAGGGTAAGAACTTCCAAAGGGAACATTTATGCCATTCTTATTGTCTACAGCCATCGTCGCGCCTAACTTGGGCTCGTCAATAAGTTGCATATAGACTGTTCCATCCATACCCGTAGCATTGGGTAAGGCTGTTAGTAGTAGTACATTTCCCGAACCTCCTGCAATGGGGATCTCTGGATCGTTCTTGTCACATGAGTTAAAACACAGTGCTGCAAACATGGCAGCAGCGAAAATCATTTTCTTTTTCATTGCTTTTTGTTTAATTGATTATTAGATGAATTATTACTTGAATACATATCTGAATCTGACGGTAAAACTACGCCCGGGTAAAGGACGGTTGAACTCACTGATTATTTGAGTATCTGTCAGATTGCTTATATTTCCCATAATGAAATAGCGCCCATTACCAAAACTCTGCTCAAAGCCCATACTGCATGAGATGGTTCGCGGTATGCGATGCTGTTGGAATTGGCTTTGCTCGAAATCATAAAGATATTCCTCCACGAATGAAGCATCGCTAAATATGCGCGTGTTCATACCTTTGCCCCCGAATAGATTCTCTTTGTGGAATTCCACTCCTGCATTTGCCATCAGATAAGGTATATTGGGCATGCGACTGCCCTTTGTCGGATTGGCAACAGTGGTGTTTTGCTCATACTTACGCGTATCTCGCAGGTCTTGGTAGGTTGCATTTACGTAACCATAGAGCCAGCGTGTAACATCTGCTTTCACCTCTGCTTCCACACCAAAAGTCCTCATTTCTCCAAAATTTTGATACTGCGATTGCAGGAAGCCTCCTGTAAAACGAATCATATTCTGTAGATACATGTAGAACCCGTTTACTTCTATCTGCAAGTTGCTGGGAGACTTTCCTGTCAGGTCGAACAGCATTCCCACGTTTACGCTTGTGTTACGCTCCGGAATCAAATTGCCTGCAGGGGCAATGATATAACCATCTCCCAGCAGTTCTTCTTCCGACGGAAGCCTTACATCATACCCGAGAGAGGCTTTTGCCATCAGGTTGGGAGTAATACGGTAACGAAGCGCATTGCTAATACCGAAATCATTCTTGTGGGTATTTATATCTTCCGCTGAATTTGTCAGAATACTAGCCATCCGCGTTTTCATTGAATAGTAGTAATACTTGATATTGACAGAATTGAGGAATTTATCGTCAGAAGAGCGATAGTCGTAGTTCACCCCAGCCACCCAACTGAGCATATTGCTTGGGAATTCCGTACGGTAGCCTATTACCTTGTCTTTCATTGCATCTTTGGGGTTGGCATGGGCATATTTCGACAAAGAATTGAAGTTGACCGAATGATTATCATTGACAAGATAGTTGAGATTCAATTTATGCTGCAATAGATGCTTGTTATTCACCAACAATGATGCCCATTTCCCGATTTCTCCACCGAATTTCGAAACCGCAGGATAATGCGTACCGTCCCAATGTGTGCGATGAGAAGCGGTATCAGTAAAATGATAGCTGGTATAAACATACCCCAGTTGCCAATCGAAGTCCAGTCCTTCCAAGAGAAAGTTCTCCTTCTCCATCTTGTTGGCGATAATAAAAGCATCGGAATGGCTGTGGGCATACTGAATGTTAGACTCTATTCCCTGTACATCCTTGTAGGTATGTATGAAGACTGGTTCAAATTCCACCAAGTCAAACCACCATTTCCGTGCCTTAAAACTGCCGCCGACAACTGCCTTCTTGAACTTGTCGTGATCTCGGGTTATCGTAAGTCCCTCTTGAAAGGGGGATTTCATCTTGTAGTTATTATCGGAATAGTTATAAAAACCTCCCAACCCGAACTCTATACCTTTTGGTGCAATGTTCATTTTGCTCACCACGGATGCTTTGTGAGTGTTGAAACTACCGTAAGAATAGTTCACGTCCAAATACTTGGGCGGATACTCCTTGATGACAATATTTACCGCTCCACCCACGGCGGAACCCCCGAATTTGGCAGGAACAATTCCTTTGTATATCTCAATGCGATCGATCATTTCCACCGGAATATCATTGATGTCGATAAAATCGGAATTGTCATTCATCGGCTGTCCGTCAATGAAAAGCCCAATGCGTTTTCCTTCCAACCCTCGTACGGAAACACGAGAAGTACTGCCCACTCCTCCCATTGTCCGCACGGTGATACCGGCCGTTTTTGCTAAAACATCCTGCACATTATTGACAGTCCCTTGTATCTGACTCATGCTGATTACAGATATAGGCATTGCCTGCTCACGTATTTTACGGGCTTCGCTTTTGCCCATCACCACCACCTCGTCCAACGATTTGGAATCGGCTTTCAGACGGATGATGATTTTACTGCCTCTCTCGTTACCCACTGTGACTTTACGGGTTTGGGTGCGATACCCCATAAAACTCACGGTAAGCGTATAGGTGCCTGTGGGAATATCAGAAAAAGAGAAATCCCCATGCTCATTTGTCGCGATGCCCTTTTTCAGCTCCTCGATAAAGATAGTTGTTCCGGGCAGTGGCTCTTCGCCTGAGTCGTCGATAACCACGCCCGTAATCCGTCCGCCCCCTGTTTGGGCAGAGACACTGATGCTCATGAGCATCAGTGATAAGAAAAGATAGAGTACTTTCTGCTTCATTGTCTTATTACTTTTGTTACTAAAAATATATTTTGCCTTTGTTCATGTTTCAGAATTGTTATCGTATCTACCGAAAAATCCCCATTGTCCTTAAACCAATCATAGTCTACGGAGGGTTGGGTTGAATACATTCGTTCCGTGCATAAGAGGAGGTAAAGCGACTGAATCATCCCGTATGGTTGAGATCGAAACAGGTGGGGTTGGATTATTGCTATGTGCTGTCCAACATTTTTCTCCACATAGAGCCAAAGGAGTTATTGATGACGAGATTAAGCGATTTAGTCTTCGCATTGCGGAATTCTTTCCAAAGAAGTCAGCATACGAAAGTCTCTCTATCATCTCGTTGGTAAGTTCACGGATAAGTTCCAAATTCTCTCTCGTGAACGAATAGCCGCACAGGGTCAACACCGCAGAGTAATTGTCGTTATCGAATATCCCCTTGAACTCTTCGTTCTTAACAAGCATCAGGTCTTCTTCGATGAAGTCGTCTTTCCACAAAATATAAACATTGAAGTATCTTAACCAGGAAAAGCCCACACAGGGGAAGAGGATAAGTAAACTTGGAGCCAACCATTGTTTTTGCATCCTCCATCTGCATTGGAGAGTAAACCCTTCGTTCATTCTTTCTATTTTCATATTATCTGTTATTTATCAGTTGTTTAATTTGTTGAGGAGACAAAAGGGAATCTGCCCCTGACAATCACCTCGTGATTGCAAGCTCAAAAAAAGAACAAAAGTCCGTTTTGTTCAAAAATAGAGCGGGCTGCCTTGAAAGGGCAGCCCGCTCTATGGTGTATATTGTTGAAACTGGATGTTTCATACATCCGCCAATTAAGGAAAATCCTATACCTCCACTGCTTGTGAATGTTTTCTATCGTTGCTTTCATATTTTGTTATAACTTGCTCTTTATCCAAATTTTTTTCGGAATCAAAGGATATAATACCTCCTTCTATTGTTCTTCCCTCATCATCCACTTTCATAAGCTTTTTCCATCCTCCTGTACTATAGTGGACAAATTCTCTGATAAAACGCTCTATTTCTTCATGCGAAAGTTCTTCGTGTAACGCCACTTCCCTCATCATGTTAATCCACCAAGAGGATGTGAAATGGATGAAAAAAAGAGAAATGTTGGTATGCAAATCAGGATAGAGTATTTTCATTCTCTCCATGTACTTCTCTCCAATTGCAGTACTTTTATCAATCCAGCGTTCACTATAATCTTCAAATCGAGACCCTTGTGTATTGAGAAACAAGAGTTTCAACTCTTTACGGTAACAAGTTATAATATCCATTACCTCCAAAACATACTTACGATGATACTCTTCGGATACAAAAACCTCAAGAGAAAGATTTTCGTTGCGGTTATGATTATCTAACAAGCTGTTCATCTTCTTTAAAAGAGGAGACAAAACAACTGCCAATAAGTCATTCTTGCTTGGGTAATAATTGTATATGTTACTCAAACCGATACCCGACAGACTGGAAATTTCACGCATTGACACAGCCTTGAACCCTTTTCGAAGAAAGGCATCGCAAGCTGTTTCCTGCAATTGTTTACGTATATACTCCTTTGTCGTTTGCATATATCTAAGCACTGTTTTATATTTCGTTTGCAAAGTTCGCAATATCTCTTTACATAATCAATCCCTAAAAATGGTGATTTTTATACAGGCAAATCATTATTTCTAATATCTGTTTTTCTATTGTCATTCTATCAATAAGCCGTTTCTATCCATATCGAAGCCACAAGTACGCAGTTATCTCAAACCTCTAACATACACTGTTTCTTTGGTTTACCTTTGTCCGTGCACCGCTGTTGGTGCCATTAAATACATTGTAATATGGACGAAAAAATCAAAGACCAAGAAGTCCTTTTGGTCAAGGAACAGAAGACCGAGAGCCTCCGAGCCGTAGCCGGAGCAGATGAAAAAGACGGACTGAAAACCGTTCCGCCCACCGCCGAGCATGAACAGAGTTTTCTGAAGTTCGACAAGCACAGCAATGCATTGGAGAATTTCCTCTCCAACTTCATGCGGCAGTTCAAGAACCCCACACAATTCCACTTCTTTAAAGTCCCCTTCGAGGGTGTTGTTGCCAGTGCACGGGTTCTCTCCGAGATGCTCAAAGCACCGGATGTCCCCTCCAATAAGGAGATGCTGGACTCCGCCCGTGTCAATCCTTCGGATTATGCAGGAGGGCAGAAACAGTCCTTCCAAGGCATTGACCCCGACAGGGTAAAGTGGGAGCAGTTCGAACAGATGGGCGTAAGCCGTGAGAGCCTCGAAAAGGGCAAGCATCTTGATGACTTGCTTCAATACCGCAAGACTCCGCTTATTCCCATCTCTATCAAAATCGGAGAAATTTCCCTCTATACCGATGCCCGTCTTTCCCTGAAAGCCTCCGGAGACGGAACATTCATTCCCGTTGTCCATGCCATCCGCAAGGAGCCTCAATTGGAGCGTGAGTTCTTCGGGCATACATTCACCGATGAGGACAAGAAAGCCCTCAAGGAAACGGGCAACCTCGGTCGTACCGTGGAACTGACCTTCCCCGGCAAAGATGAGCCGACCCGCAGCTTCGTGAGCATCGACCGCCTGACCAACGACATCATCGCTCTGAGTGCCGATAGGGTACGCATCCCCGATGAAATCAAGGGCGTGAAGCTGAACGACGGGCAGAAAAAAGAACTCTCGGAAGGCAGAAGCATCTATGTGGAAGGTATGACCTCCCAAACGGGAAAGCATTTCAATGCCAACCTTCAATTCAATGCCGACAAGCGGTCGATTGAATTTCGTTTCGGCTCTCCCAAGCAGGGACAACGACAAAGACAAGCCCCCGAAGGGCAGAAACAGACAGAGCAGAAAGAATTGCGTGTCCCCAAGAAGATGCTGGGACGCGACATCTCTCCCGAAGAGCAGGCGAAGCTCAAAGCAGGTCAGACGGTCTATATGACCGGGCTTATCGATAAGAAGGGAGAGCCTTTCAATGCCTACGTGCGCCCGAACTTCGAGAAGAACAAGTTCGACTTCCTCAAATGGAATCCCGACAAGTCCCAAGCCAAAGAAGTCATTCCTGACAATGCTTCCCGCACGCAGGTCGCCGTCAATTCCGAAGGCAAGACCAACGAGGCTACCAAGCATGTAAAGGAGTCGCTCAAGCAGGGACAGACAGAGCCTACCGCCGGGCAGGAACAAAAGCAAGAAGAGAAGAAACGTTTCAAGGGAATGAAAATGTAATCCGCCACCACTAACATCCAAAAAGTAAGAACAAATGAAAGTCATCATAGCAGAAAAACCGAGCGTAGCCCGTGAAATCGCCCGTGTCGTTCGGGCAACCAACAAGAAGAACGGTTATATCGAAGGAGGCGGCTATGCCGTCACGTGGGCATTGGGACACCTGATAACGGCAGCCATGCCCGAAGCCTACGGCTTCAAGAGTTTCCGCAAAGAGAACCTGCCGATCCTTCCTCCCGTCTTTACCCTTATTCCCCGTCAGATTAAGGAGGGTAAGGGCTATAAAGCCGATGCTGCGGCAGTCGCCCAATTGAAAATCATTGAAAAACTCTTCCGGGAATGCGAGGGCATTATCGTCGCCACCGATGCAGGACGGGAAGGTGAGTTGATCTTCAGGTTCATCTATGAGTATCTCGGCATCGCCAAACCCTTCGACCGCTTATGGATCAGCTCACTCACGGACAAAGCCATCAAAGAGGGACTTGCCCATCTGCAAAGCGGAGCGGCGTATGACAATCTCTATTATGCCGCCCGTGCCCGCAGCGAAGCCGACTGGCTGGTGGGCATCAATGCCACCCAAGCCATATCCATTGCAGCAGGACGAGGCACTTACTCTTTGGGCAGGGTACAGACCCCGACCCTCTGTATGGTCTGCTCCCGTTTCTTGGAGAACAAGAAGTTCGAGCCACAGTCTTTCTGGCAACTCAGCCTTGCCGTAAAGGAGGGTGATGAGAGTTTCCGTTTCTCCTCTACCGACCGTTGGTTCGACAAGGCAGAAGCCACTGCCCTGTATGATAAACTCAAACAGGCTCCTTATGCCATTGTAGAAACGATTGTGCGCAAGGAAACCAGACAAGAGCCACCGCTTCTGTATGACTTGACCACCTTGCAGAAAGAAGCGAACAGCCGATACGGATACACGGCAGAACAGACCATTTCCTTGGCTCAGAAACTCTACGAAAAGGCATACATTACCTACCCACGCACGGGCAGCCGACATATTCCCGAAGATGTCTTTGCCGAAATTCCCACCTTGATTGCCTTTTTGTACGACCATCCTGTCTGGGGGATTCATGCCCGCCAACTGACCAAACTCAATGCGCATTCGGTGGACAGCAAGAAAGTGACCGACCACCACGCCCTGCTCATCACAGGCAAGAAGCCGATAGACATGTTCGGAGAGGAGGTAGTCGTCTACGACATGATAGCCGGACGTATGCTTGAAGCCTTCTCCGCCCGTTGCGTGAAGGATGTCAGCACGGTTACTGCCGTCTGTGAGGAGGTGAAGTTCATTCTCAAAGGAGAATTCATCAAGGAAGAGGGATGGCGTGCCATCATCAAAAACAGCAAGAAGAAAGACAAGGAACAGCTGGAAGCCGAAGAACGGGAAAGTCGGGAGAATGGAGAAGGCATCATCATCCCCCAATGGGAGGAAGGCGGACAGCTTCCGCTCTGTGCCTGTTCGCTGGCACAAGGAACGACCAAGCCCAAGCCCCTGCACACGGAAAGTTCGCTGTTGGCGGCTATGGAGACGGCAGGTAAGGAATTGGAGGACGAGGAATTGCGTGCGCAGCTCAAAGATTGCGGTATCGGCACACCCGCAACCCGTGCCGCCATCATCGAAACCCTCTTTGCCCGTGAATACATGGTGCGCCAAAAGAAGTCGCTCGTCCCTACGGAGAAAGGACTTGCCGTCTATTCCATCGTCCGGGAGATGAAAATAGGCAATGCCGAAATGACCGGACAATGGGAAGCAGACTTGGCGAAAATCGAACGGGGAGAATTGAAAGAGCGGGACTTCCGCAAGGGCATCGAAAGCTATGCCACACAGATTACCGACGAACTGCTCTCCTCCAAAATCCTCTTCCCTAAGAAACAGAGCGACATCCATTGCCCCAAATGCGGCAAAGGCTCATTGCTCTTCTATCCCCGATGTGCCAAATGTTCCGATCCCGATTGCGGTCTGATGCTTTTCCGCAGTGTGGCAGGCAAAAACCTCACGGACGAGCAACTGACGCAGTTGGCAGTGAACGGGGAGACTGGCATCTTCAAGGGCTTTACCTCCAAAACGGGCAAGAGCTTCGAGGCTTCTCTTTCGTTGGACGGGGACTTCAAAACGGTCTTTGTCTTCCCCGAACGCAAGAAACTGGGTAAATCCCGAAGGTAAGTCCCCGTAATTTGCTAATTTTGCCACTGAATGATGCGGTCATAAACAATCATCTTGTTTTTACTGCGGATTTTAGTGGTGGCACTCGGCGGGGACATCGAGTGCCTTTGCATTATATACCTCACTAAAATCATTCAAAATGACAGCCATTCATTTTTCCTATTACGAGCTATCCCTGCTCTCTTTTCTTCGGGAAAGCCATCCCGAGAAAGCTGATGACATCCCTTTTATCAAGGAACGTGCGGCTGCCGCTTCCGAAGCCTATACGGAAGCATTCGATGCGGGTCTTCCCATAACCGAATGTATCGGCATTGCCAATAAGACACTCTATGCGGGTCTGCACTTTTCCCGCCACGATACCATTTCTTCCGTTCTTTGGAATGAGTTCTCTGCCGAAGTATCGCTTGAAGCGGTCAGAGAGACCGCTATCCGCCTGCACCCGCTTTTGGAAGAGGTTTTTGCCAAGTATCCGATTTCGGACGAGTTCGCCTATATGCCCGAATACAACTCCCTCTATACGGAGATTACGGGTTTTGTCCAACTAAAACTCGAAGAAGATGGCAAGCTATAACAAGAAGGAGCATCTAAGGGCGAACATAGAAGCCATCAAGACGGTCTTTGCCCTGCATCGGGAACAGCGCACGGCGACACCCGAAGAGCGCACGGTATTGGAAGCCTATACGGGCTTCGGCGCATTGAAGTGTATCCTCTCTCCTGCCAACACGATGGAGGACATCGCCCGATGGAACAAGTCGGAGTTGGAGCTATTCCCCTTGGTGATGGAACTACATCGCACCATTCGGGACAACACCACCTCCGAATCGCAATACAAGAGCTATATGCAGAGCCTGAAAAACTCCGTGATGACCGCTTTTTATACTCCTGCGCTCGTAGTACGGGAGATTGCCGCTTCCTTATGGGAGGCAGGCATCGTCCCCAAACGTATCCTTGACCCTTCGGCGGGAATGGGCGAGTTCATCCGCTCTTTTGATACCATTGCAGCTGAAGGGCATACGACCTTCGGTTTTGAAAAAGACATTCTTACGGGACAGATGCTCTCTGCCCTGCATCCCAAAGACAAGATACGCATCCGGGGCTTCGAGGAAATCGAAACCAAACTCAATGGTTCTTTCGATGTGGTCAGCAGCAACATCCCTTTCGGAGATGTGGCCGTCTTCGATCCCGTTTTCAGCAAGACGGCAGAATCTGCCCGAAAGGTCGCCCGCATGTCCCTGCACAATTACTTCTTCGTCAAGGGGGTGGATATGCTCCGTGAAGGCGGTGTGTTGGCATTCATCACCTCGCAAGGAGTTATGAACGCGCCCTCGAACGAGCCTATACGAGAATGGCTGATGAATAACTCCCGCCTTGTCTCGGCAGTCCGTCTTCCCAACAATCTTTTCTCGGAGAATGCAGGAACGGAAGTGGGCAGTGACCTGATTGTCCTGCAAAAGCAGAGCGATAAGACAAGCCTGACCGAAGAGGAACAGCGTTTCATCAAGAGCGAGAAACGCCCCAGCGGAGTGCTGTTCAACACCTATCTGCGAAGTATGTCGCAAATCGTGCATACCGAGTGGAAGCAGGATACCGACCCTTACGGCAAGCCTGCCATCCAATTCCATCATAACGGTGGAGCGGAAGGCATCGCCACCGATATGGGCAAAATCCTGCGGGCAGATTTAGCCAAACGCTTGGATATGGCATTGTACCAAAAGCATATCACCATTCAGGAGCAGCCCAAAGTTTCCGTTTCTCCCGAAGTAAAGCTGCAAAAAGCAACGCTTACGCCTGCCGCTTCGACAGGGGAGCAATCACACCGAGAGGTGGTGCAACCGAAAGAGGAACAGCCGACGGAGCAAAACCGAAGTAGTGTCACACCGCAGGTACAACTGCTCGACCTTTTCGGCAATGTTATCCCGAAGGAAAAGCCCAAACGTAAAGCTGCCGCAAAACTGAAATCTGTCGTATCACCCTCCATCTTTTCCGAGACTTCACAAAGCAATGATACGGCACTGGGGCTGAAAGAGGCGGGAGAGCTATGGTGGCAACAGGACAAGGAGAAAGGAATGCAGCAGCGCCTCTATGAGGGGGAATGGCACGAACACCTCAGAGAGGGGTCTTTGCTGGCTTCGGACTTTCAAGTCGGAATGCTTGTCCGTGATATGGAGGACAACCGAATGTTCCAGCCCATAGACCTCCCGTCCCAAGAACGACAGAAAATGCTGCTCTACATAGACTTGCGGGATGCCTACCACGCTCTTTATGATTATGAAGCGGAACACAAGGTGGCGAATGAATCCCTGCGACAGAACCTCAATGAACTGTACGACCGTTTCGTACGTCAGTACGGACATCTCAACGACCGCAAGAACCACGAGCAGATCCTGATGGATACCGGTGGCAGGGAAATCCTTTTTTTGGAACGGAAGGTGGATAAAGAAACGCTCAAAGCCGATATTTTCCATCAACCCGTTGCCTTCAGCCTGCACGAAGTGACAGAGGTGAGCAATGCCCAAGAGGCGCTCTCGGCTTCACTCAATAAATTCGGAGCGGTGGACACCGAGTATATGCTCTCTTTGCTCCCCGACACCTCCGAGGAAGAGATGCTCTTCGAGCTGCACGACAGGATTTACTACAATCCTTTGGAGGGAGAGTATGAAATCGCCGAGAAGTTCATATCGGGCAATGTGGTTGCCGCTTCGGAGCGTATCGGACAATATCTCTTGGAGCATCCGGAAGACACAAGGGCGCAAGCCTCCTTGCAGGCACTGAAAGATGCCATCCCCGAACCGATTCCTTTCGTGGATTTGGATTTCAATTTCGGGGAGCGATGGATTCCCGTAAATCTCTACTCAGACTATGCCTCGTACCTCTTCGACACGGAGGTGATGATACGCTACAATTCAAGTGCGGACGAATACTCTGTGGAGGCACGGATGCACAATGCCAATATCTGGGACAGGTTCTGTGTGCGGGGGCAACATCGTCGCTACGACGGCATTGCCCTGATGAAGCACGCCCTGCTGAATACGACGCCCGACATTACCAAGAAAATCATGGTCGGAGACAAGGAAGTCAAAGTACGGGACACCGAAGCCATACAGATGGCAAACGCCAAAATCGACGAGATCCGAAACGGCTTTACCGATTGGCTGAACGAGCAGAGCGATGAGTTCAAGCAGCGGTTGGAGAAACTCTACAATGACACTTTCAATTGTTTTGTGCGTCCCCAGTATGATGGTTCCCATCAGACATTCCCCGACCTCAACCTGAAAGGCTTGGGCATCGAGAGTTTGTACGGCAGCCAAAAAGATGCCGTTTGGATGCTCAAACTCAACGGGGGAGGTATCTGTGATCATCAGGTGGGAGCAGGAAAGACGCTTATCATGTGTGCCGCAGCTTATGAGATGAAGCGGCTCGGCTTGGCGAACAAGCCGATGATACTCGCTCTCAAAGCCAACGTGCAGGAGATAGCACAGACCTTCCAGACGGCTTACCCGAATGCCAAGCTGCTCTATCCGGGCAAGAACGATTTCACGCCCGACAAGCGACAACGGATTTTCCACGACATCAAGAACAACAACTGGGACTGCATTATCCTCACGCACGACCAATTCGGGATGATACCGCAATCGGACGAGATACAGCGGAAAATCCTTCAGGACGAGTTGAACAGCGTGGAAGAGAACTTGGAGGTTCTACGTCAGCAGGGACACAGCATCTCCCGTGCGATGGAGAAAGGACTTGTTAAGCGACAGATGAACCTACAGGCGAAGCTGGACGAAATCAAGTTCAAGATAGAGAATCGCAAGGACGATGCCGTGGATTTCAAGACAATGGCTATCGACCACCTTTTCGTGGACGAGTCGCATACGTTCAAGAACCTGATGTTCAATACTCGCCATGACCGTGTGGCAGGATTGGGTAACAGCGAGGGAAGCCAGCGTGCCTTGAATATGCTCTTTGCCATCCGAACCATTCAGGAAAGGACGGGGAAAGATTTGGGGGCAACCTTCCTTTCGGGGACGACCATATCGAACTCACTCACGGAGCTGTATCTGCTGTTTAAGTATTTGCGTCCCCAAGCCCTTGAAGCACAGAACATCAAGACTTTTGATGCGTGGGCTGCCATTTTTGCCAAGAAGTCGGTGGACTATGAGTTCTCCGTCACCAATGAAATCGTGCAGAAGGAGCGTTTCCGCTATTTTATCAAAGTTCCGGAGTTGGCGGCGTTCTACGCTCAAATCACCGATTACAGGACAGCGCAGGACATCGGCATCGACCGACCGGAGAAGAATGAGATTATGCACAACATACCGCCCACACCTGAACAGGAAGCGTTCATCGCCAAGTTGGTGGAGTTTGCTAAGACAGGTAATGCCGAATTATTGGGACGAGAGAAACTATCCGAACGGGAGGAGAAAGCCAAGATGCTCATTGCCACCGATATGGCGAGGAAGATGAGCTTGGATTTGAGGCTCATTGACCCGAATAGGTATGGAGATCATGTGGATAACAAGGCTTCCCACTGTGCCGCCAAGATAGCGGAGTACTACCAGAAGTTCAATGAGCAGAAAGGAACGCAGTTTGTGTTCAGTGATCTCGGCACTTACAAGCCCGGTGAATGGAATCCCTACAGCGAAATCAAGCGCAAGTTGGTGGAAGACCACGGCATACCCGCTCAGGAGATACGCTTCATTCAGGAAGCCAAGACCGACAAGGCACGAAAGACGCTCATCGCTGGAATGAACGAGGGGACAATCCGGGTGCTTTTCGGTTCCACTTCAATGCTCGGCACGGGTGTGAACGCCCAGAAACGTGCCGTCGCTATCCATCATTTGGACACGCCGTGGCGTCCTTCCGACTTGGAGCAGAGGGACGGAAGAGCCGTGCGTAAAGGAAATGAAGTCGCCAAGTTCCATGCGGACAACAAGGTGGATGTCATCATCTATGCGGTGGAGAAGTCGCTCGACAGCTATAAATTTAACCTGTTGCACAATAAGCAACTCTTCATCGAACAGCTCAAAAACAACCGTATGGGCAGCCGTACCATCGATGAGGGGAGTATGGACGAGAAGTCGGGGATGAACTTTTCCGAATACGTCGCCATCCTTTCCGGAAATACCGACTTGCTGGAAAAGGCAAAGTTGGAGAAGAAGATTGCCGGCTTGGACAGCGAACGGCAGGCGTTCATTCGCAGTAAGTCATCCTCCCGAAGCCGATTGGACGAAGTCGTGCGGACGGTGGGCGGAAACAAGGAACTGATAATCCGTTTCCAAAGCGACTGGAATTTGTACCAAAGCCGTGTACAGAAGGATAAGGAGGGCAACAAACTCAACCCGATAACACTCAAAGGAGTGGAAGGAAGTGACCCGAAACGCATTGCTGCCAAACTTTCGGAAATCAATGAGAAAGCCTGCACACGGGGAGAGTATTTCAATATCGGAACGCTCTACGGGTTTAATCTTGTGGTCAAGACGGAATCCTCCTCCAAAGACCTTTTCGACCTTTCGCAGAACAAGTTCTTTGTGATGGGAGAAAGCGGAATGAAGTACAGTTACAATAACGGAAAAATTGCGACAGACCCGCAACTTGCCAGTATGAACTTCCTGAACGCTTTGGAGAAGATACCCGGATTGATTGAGAAGTATGAGGCGGAAACGGAAAAGATAGCCAAGGATATTCCCGTTTTGCAGGAGGTAGTGAACGGCTCTTGGAAAAAGGAAGAGCAACTCAAAGAGCTTAAAACGGAACTTGCTGCCCTTGACCGAAAAATACAGCTCTCCCTAAAGCCCATTGAGCAGTCGGAGAGTCCGCAAGAGGACGTAGAAATGATGCAAAATGGTGAAGGAACGAGGAAAGAAATGGAACAGTCATGTCCGATTGAGCCGACTGTCACCGCTCCCCCCGTCAGCACTTCCGTGGCTCAAACCGACAGACCGTTGGAAAGCAACGGGCAGAGTAACTCCGTTACACAGCCCGCAATGGACGGAATACCGTCCTCTTTGGCAGGAAAGGCGTTTATCGTCAGACCGAAATTCTAATCCTAATCTCATTCAAGCGGCAGCCCCCGACTTGTCATTACGGCAAAACGGGGGCATTGCTGTTGCGTATAATCCGAATTTACGTGTCTTTGGGAGGTCTTTCCCTTTTTCGTTTGAGGTTCTCCGTAAAATGGGCTTTCATAAAGGCAAGGATTTCCGATTCCAAATACCACGTCTTGTGGTAAACGATGTGGAAAGGAAGCGTACCCGATGCCCGATAACGCTGCAGGGTACGCTTGCTGATTTGGAGCATCAGGCAGACCTCTTGGTTATCAAGCAGCGGTTCACCATTTATCATCGGACGTTGGGGGATGTCGGGAGTCGTCCGTTTCAAGTCATCGAAACGCTTCATAATGCGTTCCATCCATTCAAGAAAGGTCTCTCTATCCAATAGTTCCATCCTTAATCCTCCCGCTTTTGAGTTTGAAATTGTGCCGTAGCTCTTTCAGGTTCTGAGGGTTGCAGTACAGGCTTCTGTTACGTATCGCCTCCTCAATGTCGTGCAGGTCGTAGTAGCAACGCCCGTAGATCATCTTGTAGCTGATTCTGTCCGCACTGCGCATACGCTGGAGGGTACGCTTGCTGATACCGAGTATCCCGGCTAATTCATCGTTGGTAACAAGGCGGTTTTCATACTCCCTCTTTGCCTTTTCCTCTTTCTCCACAAACCGTAGGATTTTCTCTATCTTGCCCATCAGTTCGTGGTAGGCTTTGCTTTCGATTGTTATGACATCCATTGCTCTTAAAATTTGATTATGGTGCAAAGTTCGGGAGTTTAAACCGTCCGGATTGTATGCTAAATATGTACTGAATAGAGATTTTTCTGTCTGATTCCAAAAGCCATACGACAGAAGCATCCATATCGAAGCCACAAGTACGCAGTAAAGGAAATGCTGGTTTTGAACACTTACTCTGTAAGTACATTTGCAAAAAGTGTAACATCAAAAAACAGACAAGAATATGGAAGTTGTAACAATCGAGAAGAAAACGTATGAAGCCATGATGGAACGTTTCCGCATTTTGACCGCCAAAGTCGATGCCCTGTGTCGGGAATGCGACGAGAAGCGTATGGGCAGGTGGCTGGACAACCAGGATGTTTGCCAAATACTGAACATCAGTTTGCGTACCCTGCAAACCTATCGGGACAACCACACCTTACCCTATACGCAAATAGGCTATAAGATGTACTATAAACCGGAAGATATAGAACGGTTGATTGAACAATCCGCCTCTCCATAATCAAAGAATTTATCACCACTAAATCCAATGTAAGCAGATGAGTAATGACGTAAAAACAAAGAACGATGAAGAAATCAGGCTCTTTTTCAGTGCCGGCGACCGTATGATGAAAGGGATAGATGCCCTAAGGAAAAAGAACAGACCCTTATTGGGTGGCCATCGTTACCTGACGGATGGAGAACTCTCCCGCCTGTTGCATATCAACCGACGCACGTTACAAGACTATCGAAATGTAGGGAGAATCCCTTTTATTAAACTGGGAGGGAAAGTTCTCTACAGAGAAGAAGACGTGGAAAAGCTATTGCAGGAGAATTACCGCCCCCGGTTTGAGAAGCCTTGACAAGAAACAGGCAGTAAGAAGCTCTTTTCTTACTGCCTGTTCTCACATTCAACTATACCATCCATCTTTATTGTAACATACAAGCAGCGGAGTGGTAGATTTCTTTTGGGTAAGTTTCCTGATAGCCCATTTGCGGAAGAGTTGGGCGTGGGGGGAAACAAAACGAAAAGACAGCATCATTATCATTTCAATGTTGTATAAATCCACCGCACCGCCCTTAAACAATAGGGTTTGCATCACCTCGTCTTCTCTGAGCAAACCCTCTTGGAAGACAGACTTGATGTGGCTGTTTACTTTGCCGGAGAATACGTCGAATAAATCGGCTATTTCACAAGCCGACATCCAAACGGGAGTTGTCGGGATATGTACTTTTCCGTTCTCCCCAATGGTTATGATTTCTCTTTTCATCGTTCGTCCTCCTTATTATATAGTGACACCATTGAATTGCTCTATCTTACTCAACTTATCGGAGAGTGCCGCCATGTCCCGACTTTCCTTTTCGTGGGTGATTTTGGCATAAATCTGCGTGGTGCGGATATTCGTGTGTCCGAGCATCTTGGAAAGGGTTTCGATGGGAACGCCGTTGGTCAGGCAGATTTCCGTCGCCATGGTATGGCGGCTGGTATGCCACGTGATCTCTTTTTCGATACCGCAGAGTCCGATGATCTTCTTGATGTTCTTGCAAGCGGTTATATACGTCGGAACGGGCAGAAGCAAGTTGTCATTTGCCATGCCATCGTATTTCTCGATAATCTGCTTCGGAATATCCAAAAGCATGATGTTGGACTCCACACCCGTCTTTTGTCACTTGGTAATAATCCAGAGTTTACCGTCAAAGGAAGTCTGAAGGTTATCTTTGGTCAGGTTCTTCATATCGGTAAAGGACAAGCCCGTAAAACAGCAGAAGACGTATAAATCCCGAACCAGCTCCATTGATTTACGCCTGAATTTCAAATCCAACAGCCTGCGGATTTCATCCTTGGTCAGATAGTCCCTGTCGGTACTCTCGGCGGATATGCTGTAATCCACGAACGGGTCACGAACTATCCATCCGTGATTCTGGGCAATGGTAATCATACGGCGCAGGGGCATCATGTAAATCCATACCGTGTTGTTACAGCATTGCTTTTCGGTGCGCAGGAAGATGTCAAAGTCGGTAATGAAAGCCGGAGTGAGTTCTTTCAAAGCAATGTCGCTGACACGGTAGCGGTTCTTGATGAACTCCTCCAGATGCTTATAGACCGTGCAATACTTGTGGTAGGTGGATGGGCATCGCAAGCCTGCATCGACCTGTTTGGCAAAGTCTTCATTGTGCCGGGCATAGACTTTTAGCAAGGTCTCGTACCGCATTTCCAAGCCCAAGAAGGCATTCTTCACTTTTTCGGCTGTGACATAGTTATCCCTTTCGGCAATCTCTTTGTATTTGGCATTGATGCCGACACGGATCTTGTCCAAGAAACGGTTGGTTTCTAATGCTACGGCACTCTTTCCCGAAGCCCGGTTGCTCTTGATGTCCCACAAATCGGGATGGATGTCGCATTTGCAACTGAACTGGGCTATCGTACCGTCTATGGTGATACGGCACATCACGGGAACGGAACCGTTCTTCTTGGGGGCGTTCTTTTTGAGGTAGAACAGAACCTTAAATGTACTACGCATAACTCTGACCTTTTATGGGTTACAAAACTATTTATTGTCAGGTTATTTGTTGTTACGCAAAACATTGTCGTTCAATGGTAAAGAAACCGTGTGCAATTTATTTGCTTCTTTCCTGCCATCAAAGTATCTTTGTCGAAGATAATCCTATAGGGTCAGATCGGATTTTGCTCTATTCGTTGCCACTTTTCCCAATTCTCGCTTTCAAAGGAGAAGGTAATGTTTTGGTAACGCTGCTCTGTCCGAAGTTGGCATAAACCTGTCTTTTCAAGATTTTCTGCCAAATAGCTTGAAAATCAGAACCGACTGACTCACAATTCATTTGCACTGTTCTGCCATTTTCTGGACCTTTGGGATAGATTTTTTATAAAAGCTTAATCCGGAGGGATTAAATTCAATATTGCCGGATTAAATATTTATAATCCTCCTTTTTATCGAACGGAACAAGGGAGAAACCGTATTCAATGGCGTTCTCTTTGCCCGGACGAATCAGATAGGGCTCATGGGCGGTTGCGCCCCAACTGTCGTCTCCACCGACACCCATCATGCGGTAATCAATGAACAAATCGACCATCTTTTCCGGCAGAGGGTCGGTGAGGTGGCGGTGATGGGTCTTTTCGGTACGCGGAGCGCTGTTGTCAATCGTATCGCCGCTGTCCATACTTTCCAGGGGATAGTTGGAGGTGTTCAGCTCAAAGGTGCGGTCGGCGATGAGCAGCAAACCACGTTGCGTCTTATCGGTAAGGGCGCACCAATAGATGTCCGTGCGATGGTTGTTCTCCTGTGGGCGGACATACGGCTC
>CDZQ01008475.1_pt1 | contig 23880 bp, 22 predicted proteins | sample 554831 | NCBI WGS metagenome assembly CDZQ01 (sample SAMEA3182112, study PRJEB8094) | gut metagenome | biome: human; feature: gut; material: Stool; isolation source: human stools | place: Canada | collected 2013-05-06 | reverse complement strand
CGCGCTTCGCGCTATAAAAAGCTTTTCAAGCTTTCTATCAGGTTTTAGTATAAGGGGCGCGCCGCCGGGGGCAGGCCCCTCCCGCCGGCCCCACCCCGGGAAAACCCGCCCCGCCTCCATGGCAAAACAGCCTCCCAGCGTTCACGTCCGCAGACGTGGAAAAGGAGCCGGACAGAGAAGTCCGGCTCCTTTTCCACGGCCCTTTATGCCCCCCTGCCGCGGAGTATACTCTCCCGGCTGGTGTTCAGATGCACCGCCATGGCCCAGCGGGCGCCGAAGCCGTCCCGCCGGCGGATGGCGTCCACAACCGACCGGTGCTCCCGCACCGTGTCCCGGGAATTTATGTTCCGGGTCAGATCAATGGAGGCGTAGACAGAGGAGTTGATAATGGGCACCAGGTTGCCCACCACCGCGTTGCCGCTGCACTGGGCCAGCAGCTTATGGAAGCGCACATCCTCCTGGCCGTAATCCTCTCCCGCCAGGATCAGCTCCTCCACCACGCGGCACTGCTCCTCCACCGCCGCCAGCTGCTCCTCTGTGCGCCGGACAGAGGCCATGGCCGCCAGTTCCGGCTCCAGCATCAGGCGGATATCCAGCAGATCCAGGGCGATGTTGTCCCGGCTCTCCATGAATTCCAGCCCCAGGGGGTCCTCCGGCACGCCCAGCTTCTCAGACAGGAAGATGCCCGCCCCCTGGCGTACCTCCAGCACGTTGCGGGAGGCCAGGGTTTTCACCGCCTCCCGGACGGTGCCCCGGCCCACCTGGAGTATCTCCGTCAGTTCCGCCTCTGTGGGCAGCTTATCCCCCGCGGCCAGGGCATGCTCCTTGATATACTCCACCAGCCGCTCCGCAGCCTGCTCCGCCAGCAGCACACCCATGGAACATCACCTTCCTTTCTCTCCCGGGCCCTGTCAGCGCTGGACCCGGCCGGTGCCGTCGCCGCCGGCCAGCTTCACCACATCGTCCACACCCACCCGGTTGAAGTCGCCGATAATGGAGTGCTTCAGGCAGGAGGCCGCCACGGCGAACTCCAGCGCCTGCTGCCTGTCGCTGTAGGTGTTCAGGCCGTAGATCAGGCCGCCGGCAAAGCTGTCGCCGCCGCCCACCCGGTCCACGATGTCCCGGATCTCATATTTTTTGGACTCATAGAAGGATTCGCCGTCGTTGAGGCAGGCGGCCCAGCCGTTCCAGTCGGCGCTGTGGCTCTCCCGCAGGGTGATGGCGATCATCTTCATATGGGGGTAGGCCGCCAGCACCTTGTCCCCCAGGGCCCTATACTTGGCCCGATCCAGCTGGCCGGACTCCACGTCCACATCCACCGTGATGCCCAGGGCCTTCTGCACATCCTCCTCATTGGCGATGGCCACATCCACGTACCGGGCCAACTCCCCCATGACCTCGCTGGCCTTTTTGCCATACTTCCACAGATTCTTGCGGTAGTTGAGGTCGCAGGATACGGTGATGCCCAGGGCCTTGGCGGCCTTTACGCTCTCCAGGCTCAGGCGCATGGCACTCTCGCTGATGGCGGGTGTGATGCCGGTGATGTGGAACCACTCCACCCCGGCAAAGGCCCGCTCCCAGTCGATATCGCCAGGCCCCGCCAGGGCGATGGCGGAGTCGGCGCGGTCATAGACCACCTTGCTGGGCAGCTGGTTGGCGCCGGGCTCCAGGTAGTACACGCCCATACGGCCCTCGCCGTACTGGATGCGGCTGGTGTCCACGCCAAAGCGGCGCAGTTCCGCGACACAGGCCTGGCCGATGGCGTTTTTCGGCAGCACCGTGCAGTAGGCCGCGTCCATGCCAAAGTTGGCCAGGGACACCGCCACATTGGCCTCGCCGCCGCCGAAGGTGGCCTCCAGCATGGGGGTCTGGAACAGCCGCTCCACTCCCGGGGCCTTCAGCCGCAGCATAATTTCGCCAAACGTTAAAACCTTCATATTGTCCCCTCCTTATTTCTGCGCCAGATGGATGGCAAAGCCGCCGATCTCCCGGCTCAGGTATACCACCGCCATGCGGCCGTTCTTGTACTTGGCGGTAGCGGGGTCCACGGCGTAGCCCCGCTTCTCCAGTTCGGCCACCGCCACCTCCAGCTTGTTGGTGCGCAGAGCAATGTGGCCGTTGGTGCCCAGGTACTGGCTCTTCATAACCTCAATGGCATCGGTGGAGAAGTTGGAACTGTTTCCCTCCCTGGTGGGGAAGCCAAAGGCCTGCTCCAGTTCCCGGCAGACGGCGGAGGCGGCGTCCGCGTCGGCGCAGTTGACGCCGATATGGGCCAGTTCAAAGCCCAGGATGGCCTGGCGGGCCTCCCGGCACAGCCGGGTGATCTTCTCAAAGTTGCCGGCGGCAATGTCGCCCTTGGCGCAGACCCAGCTGCCGCCCACGGCGTGGACAAAGGGGGCGGCAATATACTCGCCCACGTTCTGGCCGTTGACACCGCCGGTGGGGATGAACTTGACGCCGCCGAAGGGGCCGGACAGGGCCTTCATGGCGGTCAGTCCGCCGTAGACGTTGGCGGGGAAGAATTTCAGCACCTTCAGGCCCAGCTTCATGGCGGCCATGATCTCCGTGGGGGTGACACAGCCGGGGGTGACGGCCACACCGTGCTCCACGCACCAGCGGACCACCTCCCCGTCAAAGCCGGGGGAGACAATGAACCTGGCGCCGCAGGCCACCGCCTTCCGGCACTGCTCCAGGGTGATAACGGTGCCGGCGCCCACCAGCATGTCGGGGCAGCCCTGGGCTACCGCCGCAATGGCGTCTGCCGCCGCCGCGGTGCGGAGGGTGATCTCCATCACGTCCACCCCTCCGGCCAGCAGGGCCTGGGCGGTGGGAACGGCATCCTTGGCGTCCTCAATGACCACAACGGGAACAATGGCAGAATTGGCCAGCCGCTTCAAAATATCCATATGTGTGCTTCTCCTTTTATTTCAATTTACAGCTTATTAACGGGGTAAACCGGCGCCTTGCCGGTGAGCGCGTTGATCACATTCCGGGCGGACTTGACCTTCAGTTCCCGCACCGCCTCCTCCGTGCTGTACGCCGTGTGGTCGGTGAGGACCACATTGTCCAGGCCGAAGTAGGGGGAGCCGGCGGGCAGAGGCTCCCGGTTGTGGGTATCCAGGCCGGCGCAGAGGATCCGGCCCTCCCGCAGGGCCTCCACCATGGCCTCGTCGTCAATCAGGGGGCCCCGGCCGGTGTTCACCACGATGGCGGTGGGCTTCATCAGGGCCAGAGTGTCCCGGTTGAGCATGCCGGTCGTCTCCGGTGTGACGGGCATGTGCAGGGAGAGGAAGTCCGCCTGGCGGAGCACGTCCGTCAACTCCCCCTTCTCCACCCCCAGCTGCGCGCAGGCCTCGGCGGAGACATAGGGGTCATAGACCAGGATTTTCTCCAGGCCGAACCCGGCGCACTTCCGGGCCAGAGCCCGGGCAATCCGGCCGAAGCCCAAAATACCCAGGGTCTTGCCCGCCAGCCGGAAGCTGGTGCGCTGGATATTCCACTGGCCCTGGCGGACCAGCCGGTCCCGGCGGGCCACGTCCCGCAGGCAGGCCAGCAGCAGCGCCAGGGCGTGGTCGGACACATCCTCGGCGCAGTAGTCAGGCACGTTTGTCACCTGGATGCCCCTGGCGGTGCAGGCGGACAGATCCACGTTGTCGTAGCCCACCCCATAGCGGTTGATCAGCCTGCACCTGGTCAGGGCGCTTACCGCTTTGGCGGTCATGGGGGCCATATCCAGCAGAAGCGCGTCGGCGTCGGCGCACCGGCGCATAAGATCATCCTCCGTGGCGCACTGGAGCACCTCCAGTTCCGCCCCGATTTCTGAAAGCATCACCCGCTCGATGTCGTAGCTGGCGTGGCGGCCATCGGTCACATAGACTTTGTATTGAGCCATCGTCCATTCCTCATTTCATAAAAGTTCGGGCGCTTCTGCGTCCCGTTGGGAAATTCATCATATAAATTAATCGGTTATTTTTATTGTACCAGGGAGAAATGTTCTGTCAATTTGGAATATCCCCCAATTTTTTCAATATTTTTTATAAAACATGCCCAAAAGTCATATGATAACATTCCCAAATTTTCGGGGGCAGGGCAAAGAGCCTTGCAAGTTTCTTCGGAAATGGGTATACTAAGAGCAGATCCAGGTAAAATAAGGCGGATTTTCCGCAGAAGGGAGCATAAGGATATGTCGGTTGTTACGCTGACGAAGGACAACTTCACGCAAGAGGTGCTCCAGAGCGACCGGCCGGTGCTGGTGGATTTCTGGGCCAGCTGGTGCGGCCCCTGCCAGGCCCTGGGCCCCATGGTGGACGAGGTGGCCGAGGAGCAGTCCCAGGTGAAGGTTGGCAAGGTCAATGTGGACGAGCAGGCGGAACTGGCCCGGGAGTACCGGATTATGAGCATTCCCACCCTGCTGGTGTTTCGGGACGGCCAGCTGGCCCGCCGGGAGGTGGGCGGCCGTTCGAAGGAAGAACTGCTGGAATTGATTCGATAAAAAGCCGCCGCTTCCCCATACAGGCAGGGAGGCGGCGGCTCTCTCTAAAATTTTCCCGCTGGTGAAAAGATTTGTCTTTACAAATCCACAGTACCGGAGTATAATAATAACGCTTTTAGGCGTCCGCCGTTTTGCAGCCAGCAGTTTTGGCAGCCTGCGGCGCGGCAGAATATCCACCCTTGGGGGCGTAGTTCAGCTGGGAGAGCGTACGGTTCGCATTCCTATGGATGCACATCGACCAGCGGAAGTTGGCTCATAATTTCGAATGGCTTTCCTGAGAAATCTTCTAAAATTGAATACCCCCAAAGTCCGCTTTTTGTTACGAAAAATCCGCAAAAAACGGCCAATATGGGCCCGTAGCTCAGCTGGGAGAGCGCACGGTTCGCATCCGTGAGGTTTCGAGGGTTCGATCCCCTTCGGGTCCACCAATGAGAAAAATCACCGCTAAATTAGCGGTGATTTTTCGTTTGACCACAATAATACCACAGACGGCACGAATTCCTGACCACTTTATGAGACCGCAGGCGGTGAGTTTCCGATACTCACCGCCTGCTGCTTTTTATCCTTGATTTCATGTGGCTACCGGAACTGCCAGTTCTGCCCTGACCTCATCGTAGTACCTGTGCACAGTCGCAATAAGATGCCCGCCGGGAGATCCCGGCGGGCATCTTGCTATGCCTTATGAAGTTGCTTAAATCACACCGTATTCTTTCAGCAACATTTCAATATCGGTGCCCTCAATTTTGCCAAGAACTTTTTTGACGGCCATCTTCTCTACCAGACCCATCTCCATGTCGGTGGCCTTCTTGCCGTCCCGCAGTTTCACAGTGGCATTGAGAAGGTCGCGCACATCATACACGCTGCCCCAAACCTCCGGTACGCCGCGGTCCACGTTCAGCAGGGTGTACACGGCCTCCATGCCGGTGCGCATGGAATACTCGGTGGTGAAGATGGTGTCGCGGGGTGTCTCGGCGAACTGACCCAGGAAGGCAAAGTTCACGCTGCCGTCGGGTACGACCTTCGGTCGGTCGCCGTAGGCGCGGGGCATGAAGAAGGCATCGATATAGGGCATCATAACAGGCACGGTATTGGCACTGTTTTCCGCCATGTTCTCGATCTGATCCTCCGGCACGCCGATGTGATAGAGCCACTCCATGCAGATCTCCTTGCCGGAGCATTCCCGCATTGGCTTTTTGATATAATCGCCGGGCTTGTCGGTGAACAGGGAGTACACCCACACCAGGCAGTGGTCCTTGGGCTGCTCACGGAACTGGGGCTGGCGGTTGATGGTCCAACTCATCAGCCAACTGGAGTCCTTGACGGTGACGATGCCGCCGGTGACAACCTTGCCGGTGAAGGGGTCGCGCTTGCAGATGTTCTTGATGTAGGGGATGATGCGCTGGTCCAGCGTCTCTACGGTGGCGCTCATCCAGTTGGTCTGCTCCGGGTCGTGGCAGAACTTGTCGGGATGGCCGAAAGCGGGATCCTGCGCGGCGATCTTGCGCCACATATCCCAGCCGCCGCCCTCCTTGAGCTGGGTGTTGTAGGCGGCAGGCTCGTTCTGACTGCCCATGGAGGAGTTTTCCACACAGCCGCCGTTGGTGATGAACACCAGGTCGTTTTCCGTCAGGTCGATGCTGCCGCTCTTGCCGTTGTCGAGAATGTCGATGCTCTTAGCCAGCTTATGCTTGGGATCGGAGCAGTCGAACCGCACATTGCAGACCTGCACGCCGTAGTGGAACTGCACGCCATGGCTCTCCAGATACTTCACCATAGGCAGGATCATGGACTCATACTGGTTATACTTGGTGAAGCGCAGGGCGGTGAAGTCGGGCAGTCCGCCAATGTGGTGGATATAGCGCTGGATATACAGCTTCATCTCCAGCGCGCTGTGCCAGTTCTCAAAGGCAAACATGGTGCGCCAGTAGAGCCAGAAGTTGGAGTTCAGGACTTCCTCGTCGAAAAAGTCGGTGATCTTCTTGTCCTGCAGCTTTTCATTGGGGGTGAAGAACAGCTTCATGATCTCCATGGCACCCTTGTCGGAGATGTCGAACTTGCCGTCGGTGTGGGCATCCTGCCCCCGGTTCACGGTAGCGCGGCACAGGGAGTAGTTGGGATCCTCCTTGTTCAGCCAGTAGTATTCGTCCAGCACGCTGACGCCCTCGGTCTCGATGGAGGGAATGGAGCGGAACAGATCCCACATGACTTCAAAATGGTTGTCCATCTCGCGGCCGCCGCGCATCACATAGCCGAGATTTTCAAACTTGTAGCCGTCACAGGCACCACCGGGGAGATCGCCCTTTTCCAACACATGGATATGCTCGCCCTTCATCTGACCGTCACGCACCAGGTAGCAGGCGGCGCTCAAAGCAGCCAGGCCGCTGCCCACGATATAGGCGGATTTCCAATCCACACCCTCCGGCTTCTTGGGACGGGCAAAGGCTTCGTAATTACCACTGGAATAGTACATAATGGTGTCTCCTTTCAAATCTCCAAAATATATGTTTCCTGCTTGATGAGGAAAACATACACCAAGGCCAAGAGTTTCGCAACAAACAGAAAAAAGCCGATGATAAGAATTTTATCACCGGCTTTGGATGTGTTCAGTTTTTTATCATTTTGCCTCTTTTGATAAAGGCGCATCCGTGCGCAGACGCTCCAAGGCGGTGTTTATGCTGCCGTGGATCACCTGATCCAGGCGTTTCACCATAATCTGCGGATCGCCCTTCATGTCCGTCTTGATCCAATCCAGCATCAGCCCCACAAACATATATTTATACAGCGTGGCGATAAATGCCTTGTCCTCCTCACGCACGCTCATGCCTTGGGCCTGTTCCTCCACCACGTCCTCCAGGAGACCATAGGTCAAGCGGTAGAGGTACGTTTCCACCTGCTCACGGCTGACAGAACGGTAGACATTTAAAATAAAGGGCTTGTTCTCCTGCACCGCTTCAAAGATCTGCAAAAGGCCCTGCTGCCATGTCTCATAGGTCTTTTTCCCAGCCAAGGCATGACCGGCGTCCTCCTGACAACTCCACTCCACAAGGTCGTAGATGTCCTTGAAATGGTAGTAGAACGTCATGCGGTTGATGCCGCAGTCGTCGGCAATGTCATTAATGGTAATCTTGTTGAGGGGCTTTTGCAGCAGCAGATTTTTCAGCGATGCTTCCAAGGCCCGCTTTGTGACCTGCGACATCGTATAAACCTCCTTTGTAAGAATAGTTTTTATTATATCGTATTCCGCGTATTTTGACAAGTCGGTGAATTCTCCTTGCGTTTCAGATGCTTCTCTTGTAGAATAAAAGTAGTAGATTGTGCACTTTGGGTCAAACAGGAGGTACCGCCATGGCATTATATACCAAAAAGCTCATCATGACCACATTTCAGACGATGCTGGAGGAACTGCCGTTTGACAAGATCACCGTGGCCGCACTTGTCAAGCGTGCTGGTGTCAGCCACAATACATTTTATTACCATTATCAAGATATTTACGCATTGCTGGATGCTTGGTTCCAAGAAAATGTAGAAGCATTTACTCCGGCTGGAAAACCGATCGAATGGAAGTCTGTTACAAAAAGTGTTTTACATCAATGCAAAGAGCATTCCAAAACCATTTATCATGTGTTTGACGGTCTTTCCCGTGACCGATTAGAGAGATACATCTTCTCGTTGACAGACGATGCTTTTTCACGCGTGGTGCGTCAAGCTGCGGAAGGCTATGTAATCTCCGAAGAAAATTTGCGCAGCATCGCATCATTCTGTCGCTATGCTTACATCGGCTTTGTTATGCAATTCTTTTGGAACCGCATGGAGAATGACATAGATGAAAGTGTAGACCGGTTAGGCACACTTTTTGATAACTTTTTGAATGGCGCTCTCCAAACTGCGGAGTAAATAGATAAATGCTTCAAGGGCTGTCCCGTGTGGGGCAGCCCTTTTTGCGCAAAAAGGTGATTATGCGCAAATTTGCGTATTGGGGGTATTCTGCTGAAAATCGGAAAAATCGACTTTTCCCACCATAGCTTTCGCATATAGATTTCGTTAAGATAATAGCATACCGAAGCGATACAAAACAGAAAGGAACTGTTGTTATGAATGCCTCTGAAGTGTTAAAAGGATTTGCCATGAAACAGGTTTACAGCTATTTGGACAAGGATCCGGATACCAATATCCCCAAGTTGCTGGATATACTGGAAAAGTACGACAAGAACGGTCAGGCCATTACCTCGCAGGTTGAGGGGATCCGCGCTGCACTGGCGGATCCAAACAACAACTGGTCGAAGCTGGTAAAGAGCCTGTGGACCGACGTCGATGACGAGCAGCGGAAGAAACTGGTGGAAACAGTCGTTATCAATGGCACATTGATCGGCACGCCTGCCACCATGAAAATGCAGGACAAGTACCAGTGCAACGTGCCTTGGGCAATTCTGATGGATCCTACTTCTGCCTGCAATCTCCATTGCACCGGCTGCTGGGCGGCAGAATACGGCAATAAGCTGAACCTGACCTTTGAACAGTTGGATGATGTGATCCGGCAGGGCAAAGAGATGGGGACGTATGTTTATATCTACTCTGGCGGCGAACCGTTGGTACGAAAGGCCGATCTGATTCGCCTGTGTGAAAAGCACGACGACTGCGCATTCCTTGCGTTCACCAACGGTACGTTGATCGACGATGCCTTTGCTGATGAGATGTTGCGCGTCAAAAATTTTGTCCCTGCCATCAGCATTGAGGGCTTCGAGGAAGCAACCGATTTCCGCCGTGGCGAAGGAACCTATCAGAAGGTCATTGAAGCCATGAAGCGTCTGAAGGCCCGCAAGTTGCTGTTCGGCATTTCCTGCTGCTATACCAGCAAGAATGTTGAGGTTATCGGCAGCGAGGAATATTTTGATTCCATGATCGACATGGGCGCGAAGTTTGCATGGCTGTTCACCTATATGCCCATCGGCGCGGCGGCGGTGCCGGAGCTGATCGCCACAGCGGAGCAGCGCAAGTTCATGTATGACCAGATTCACAAATTCCGCAGGACTAAGCCGCTGTTTACGATGGACTTCTGGAACGACGGCGATGCTGTTGGCGGCTGTATCGCCGGTGGACGCGGCTACTGTCATATCAATGCCAACGGTGACATGGAGCCTTGCGCGTTCATTCATTACTCCGATTCTAACATCAAGGAAAAGGCCCTGTTGGAGTGCTACCAGTCTCCGCTCTTTATGGCTTATCGACGCAATCAGCCTTTCAACGAAAATATGCTGCGTCCCTGTCCCGTGCTGGATAATCCCGGCCGCCTGACGCAGATGGTTGATGAATCCGGCGCACATTCCACGGATCTGCAAAGCCCGGAGCGGGCCTGTGATTACTGTGACCGCTGCGTCCCCGCCGCGAAACGGTGGGCGCCGGTTGCAGATGAATTGTGGAACTCCCTGCCTAACAAGAAAGGAACGCAGCTTACCGGAAAAATGGCAAAAAGGTCCTGATGGGAGGCAGCAAATTGGAACGGAATCTTTTTACATCGGAATCTGTGACCTGTGGTCACCCGGACAAGGTTTGCGATCAGGTAGCCGACAAGATTTTAGATAAGTTGTTGGCACAGGATCCCTATTCCCGCGTTGCCTGCGAGGTGACCTGTGCCGAAAATCAGATGCACATCTTTGGAGAGATCACCTCCGAAGCGGAGGTCAACTACCGTGCTGTAGCACAGCAGGTAATTGCAGAGATCGGCTATACCCAGCCGGGACGCGGCTTTGACGTAGACACCTGCGCCATTACTGTGGATTTGCACCAACAGTCTCCCGATATTGCGCGAGGGATCACCCGCAGCCGGGAAGCCGAACAACTGGATGCCGGTGCGGGCGATCAGGGCATGATGTTCGGCTATGCCTGCAATCAGGCAAAGAACTTAATGCCGCTCCCTATCGAGTTGGCACATGAACTGGCCAAGCGTTTGGAAGTGGTGCGGCATACCGGCGAACTGCCTTTCCTACTGCCGGACGGCAAATCGCAGGTAACAGTGGAGTATGACGGGAATCGGCCTGTTCGTATCGCATCGGTGCTGGTATCCGCTCAGCACCGGGAAGATGTTTCTATTGAGGCAGTACGCGCTGAGGTGCGCCGTCATGTAATGGAAGCCGTGTTGCCCGCTGAGATGTTAGACGAGAACACGCAGTTCTTTGTCAATCCCACCGGACGTTTTGTGCAAGGCGGTCCCGCTGCTGATTCTGGTCTGACCGGGCGCAAGTTGATCGTCGATACTTACGGCGGTTATGCCCGTCATGGCGGCGGCGCGTTTTCCGGGAAGGATGCGACCAAGGTGGATCGCAGCGGCGCGTACATGGCCCGTTACATTGCCAAAAACATTGTGGCGCAGGGTTTGGCTGACCAGTGCGAGGTGCAACTCAGTTATGCCATTGGTCTTGCAGAGCCGATGTCGGTGCGCATTGAGACGTTTGGAACCGAGAAAGTGGAACGGAGTGTTCTGAACCGAGCGATACGAAACAGCGTGGATATGCGTCCTGCTGCTATCATCCGGCGCTTTGGCCTGACCCGCCCCATCTTCTCCAATGTATCCTGCTATGGGCATTTTGGCAGCAACGCCTGCCTGATGCCATGGGAACAGACAGACTTGCAAATCAAGCTGTGAACGGAACGGAGATGACTTATTCGTGAATGTGAAAATCACATTGGGCAGTGCAATATGTGGAGGATCGCCTTCAGAATCGCACTGACATTGATAGGCACCGCTTTTTTATTACGCACACAAAATGCAGCCCGGAAGCTGTTCGGGCGGTGCGTGATAAGATATTGGAAATTGCACCGGATTTTGAAGAAATCTTGGAAACGTCAGCCGGTGCAACAATTACCTCCCATTGCGGACCAAATACATTGGGTATTCTGTTTTTGAGAAAGGATTAGTGTGACCGGAACTGTTGTATGTGGATGTGATGATTTGCGGTTCAGCACATGAGATCCGTGCAAGGAGAATTATCCGGTGTTTGGAACTGCGGCGGGTGGTTGTCACCCGCCGCAGCGTTTTACAGAGGAGACCCATCTATGAGTGAAAACTGCGCAAAGGCAATCCGTATCATCACGTTGCCACAAGTTATGGTTTTTTCCTGCCCATAAATAGAGCAGACAACCGCGAAGCGTTGGGAACGATCAAATATGCAACCAAGTTGCTGCAAAAGGGTACCGTATCCTTTGGTATTTACCCGGAGGGAACGCGGAGTAAAACAGAAGAATTACTTCCTTTCCGCAATGGTGCCTTTCAAATTGCCAAACGTGCCAGTGCTCCCGTGGTGATTGCAAAAACCACCGGCACCGAGTTGATTGCGGAGCGCTTTGCGCGGAAGCGTACTATCGTCCGATTTGATGTGCTGGATGTTCTAGATGGTGTTGCTGTTGCAAAACTGCCTACGCGGGACATCGGTGATTATGCCCGCGCGTTGATGCTTCAAGATCAGAAAACACTCCCATTAGAGAAAGAGACGAGTATATGACCACATATCACGTTTTATACAATCCACACGCAGGGAATAGGCATGAAAAGGAAGCTGCCTATCGGCTGGCCGCGCTGATGCCCGGTGATAACCTGCTGTTCCGTGACATTACGGAGATCAATAACTACAACGTTTTTCAGTTCGCTTCCCAATGAAGAACGTATTGTGATTGCTGGCGGCGATGGAACGCTGAACTGTTTTATTAATGACACGGCATCGCTCATGATCGACCGAAACATTTACTACTTTGCCACCGGCAGCGGTAATGACTTTCTCACCGATATTGGCGGAAAAGCGGGTGAAGCACCCCGCCCCATTAACAATACCTGCAAAAACTGCCATCCGTGTATGTAAACGGCGCATACCGATATTTCCTCAATGGCATCGGCTACGGCATCGACGGTTATTGCTGCCTGAAAGGTGACCGACAGCGGGCAGTTTCCACAAAGCCGGTCAACTACGCCTCCATTGCCGTAAAGGGCCTTCTGTTTCACTATAAGCCCACTTCCGCCGTTGTCACAGTGGACGGCATGAAGCATACATATAAGCACGTCTGGTTGGCTCCCACCATGAACGGGCGCTACTATGGCGGTGGGATGATCCAGACGCCACAGCAAGAACGCCTTTTGCAGACAAGACAGCTTTCGGTCATGGTGTTCCGCAGTCCCAGCAAACTGAGAGCACTGGCCGTTTTCCCCTCTATTTTCAAGGGTGCGCATATCAAACACGCCGATGTGGCGGAGGTATACTGCGGTATTTTTGTTGTCCATACTTAAAGCGAACATTTCTAACGAGTTCTAGGTTGTTCAAGCGTATTTACGAGGATAAATCATGCCGCTTCCCGAAAACAGTATTATACTGTTTTATTGGACCGCCCTCTCAGACCGTGTCTTTTGTTTTGGGCTGCGGCAGCAAAGCTGCCCCTCTCCATTTTATCATTTAACGGCGGAAGTGAATTCCGCCTATGACAATTCTTTGCTGCGCTTTGAATTGCCGCGCGCCCCCGCGCGGGCCGCTGGCGCGGCATCCAAAGTGGCCAGCAGAGCCAGAAGGGGGAACTGCCCGGATGAAGCAAATCCGTCCTCCCCGCGCCTCGATGTCCTTAAAATTTCGGCGCAACTGCGCCGCCGGCCGGAAAGCCGTCCTCCACAGCCAGGGCGGCCTTGTCAGCTGGCTCCGCAGCCCTGAAGTTGCGGCAAAAAGAGGCATGGCCTCTTTTTTGAAACGGCTGCGCTGCGCCACGGGGATGCCCGCTTCAGGCCGCCGGGAAAACTGTTTTCACTCTTTTTGCGTCTGCAGACGCGAACTCTGCGAGGTTTTTGACAAGCTAAAAAAAGTTCGTGAAATCGTTGACTTCACGAACTTTTTATTTATGATTTGTTTTTCCACCATGTCCAGCCTTTACGGCGCTTCTGCTCAATCCACCGCAGCGCCGCAAGGGGCTCCCGCCGGCAGCGTCTCTATCCCTTTTCCGGCGCTCCATGGCAAAAGCCCGGCCTCAAATCGGCGCTTTATCGCAGCCGCGCCCGGGGCAGGGGGCTTGCGGCCACACACGCAGCTGGTCCGGCGCGTCCCGGCGGGAGCGCAGTTCTGCTGTAAACGCGGCGTTCACAGTACCATTGCCATCAATGTGGCAGACAAAATCCGTAAACCGCACATCACAATCGGCGCTGTCAAATTTGCCGGTGCTGTCGCGGAATACGACGCTGCTCTCATAGAAGCGGCTTTTTTTCCTGCCAGTACAGTCGATATATCGGACGGCAATGCCAAAACCGGCAACGAGTCCATGGCCCCCCGGGATTTTATATGCGCGCAGGCCCGTATGGTACACATAGCAGCACCGCAGGCGGCTGAATCCACAGATTGTAAAATTTTGTTGTACGCATTGGCAGCACGCCCGGCAGGACGGCCCCAGCGGCACCGACACACAGGCCGAGACAACGGTCTGGCAGGGTGGGAGAACAATTTTAAACACAGCGCGGCGGCCTCCTTTCAAAAAATGGGGGAACGGGATGCCCGTTCCCCCATCCATCGGTCAGATCGGGTATTTGCTTTTATCGGGCTGTCACAGCAGCAGGACAGCAAGTGAAGCTGTTGTCAATATAGTGGGCCATAATCCGCGCCTGCAGAACACGCTCTGTGCAGAGTCCCACTCCGTCATCCGGCAGGATGAACCGGATGCATGTGACCAGCACATCCGAGCAGGCGGGGCGCGTATGCCCGGGAATGGTAAAGAATTTCAAGCCCCGGGGCTGGGGCACGCCGGCCTGGTCCTCTTCCGTCAGTTCAACAGCCAGTGCCACCCGCCTGCCGGGGCAGACATTCAGCAGGTTGACATCCATCTGCAGAATCCGGCCGGTATCCTCCAGCGCCGTATCCCCGGCGTTAAATTCTACATAGTCCCCGCAGCCCTCCAGGGTGACATCCACGGGGTCCGGACAGCTGTCGGCGGGGAAGGCCGGCTCGCAGCTTACAAACACCGACGGATTGCCGAATGTGACCTGGTTCCCCTCCGTATCGGTGTAGGTGATTGCCTGATCCACATTCTTGACGCCAGGGGTGTCGGCAACATGCTCAATGGTAAATGTCACCGTGGCGCTCTCCGTGCCGGCAACCCCCAGCTGGTCAATGGACCAGCGGAAGGAATTTTCCGTGAGAAGGGAGATCGTCCCTCTGGTGGCGGTTGGAGCGCTTATGATGGCAAAATCCGGGTTGAGCGCTTCGTTAATTACGATGTTCGTAGCGCCCGGGACGGAAATATTGGCCGCCAGGTCGGCAAAGAGTTGCTCCAGATCGGCGCTGGTGGGCGCGACCGACACATGGGTGACATCCGGGTCGGTGGCCCAGTCGTTGAGCGCGTTGACGTCGATTCCCGTGTCCCCAATCAGGCCGATGCAGTAGATCGTGATCCCCATGGCCCGGGCCGCCGCCGCAATGGGGGCGGGGGGATCGCCTGTGGTCGTCTCCCCATCGGTAAACATAACCATAACCCGGTTGTTCGTTGAGCCGCTCAGCAGGGCCGTGGCTTCGGTAAACGCATCGCCGTGGTTGGTCCGGCCGCCGGCGGTCAGCGCCCCGGCGGCGGCTTTCAGTGCGGCTACCGAGGTGATCAGCCCGGTATCCTGCACCGCGGTGTCCGCAAAGCTGACAATGCCAATATGGCTGCCAGAGGCGATCTGGTCCGGCGCTCCGCCCGTGGCCTGGGCAATAATATCAATGAACGTGTTCACGCCGGTTTTCATATCGGCAAGAGGCTGACCCTCCATACTGCCGGAGCGGTCGAGAACCAGCACAATGTCTGTGGGGTTGTTTATAATATCAGGCGCTGCCGCAATGCCGATGGTAACATCGAGAACGCCCCGGCAGGGAATAGCCGTGATCCCGCCGATGGATTTATTGGAACTGATGATACCCATATTGGTATATGCCTCTTTCTCTTAGATTTGGGCATCGGTGCCCAATACCAGTATATTCCCCTTGCGCCCAATTGCTCTTGTACCCCCTCCGCCCGGCATGGCCCATCTCGCTCCACCGTTGCATTTTATGTATTTCTGTACTAAAATTGATTTAGATTGCCAGTTTCCACCCCGGTATTTTTTGCAGGGCCGCCGCCCACGGTGACAACATCACGGAACGGACGAAAAAAGTCTGCTAGCATAAAGCCATCCAAAGAAAACAAAGGAGGCGCACAATATGTCCGCTCTGCACATTACCAAGAACAACTTCCAGCAGGAGGTCATCCACGGCGACAAGCCCGTTTTGCTGGACTTCTGGGCCAGCTGGTGCGGCCCCTGCCGTATGGTGGGCCCCATCGTGGACGAGATCGCCGCCCAGCGCACCGACATCAAGGTGGGCAAAATCAACGTGGAGGAGCAGCGGGAACTGGCTGCCGCCTTTCGGGTTATGAGCATCCCCACCCTGGTGGTCATGAAGGACGGCCAGATCGTGGAGAAGGCCGTGGGCGCCCGCCCCAAGGATCAAATTCTGTCCATGCTGTAAAGGAGACGCTGCCATGGGATTTTTTGACTTCGTAAAGGCTCCGGATATCAACGCCGGCGTACAGCAGTTTGAGACCCACCCCCGCGCGGTTCTTTTGGATGTCCGCACCCGGGAGGAGTACGCCCAGGGACACATCCCCGGCAGCCGGAACCTTCCGCTGGATGAGATCAGCCGGGCGGCCAGGGAGATCCCGGACCGCGACACGCCGCTCTTTGTCTACTGCCTGAGCGGAGCACGGAGCCGGCAGGCGGTATCCGCGCTGCGGCGCATGGGGTTTGCCCAGGCTGCAAATATTGGCGGTATCAGCGGATACCGCGGAAAGATGGAGGAATAAGGCTATGAAGGTTGTTATCGTCGGCGGCGTGGCGGGCGGCGCCACGGCGGCGGCCCGCATCCGGCGGCTAGACGAGGGGGCGGAGATCATTGTCTTTGAGCGCTCCGGCTATGTGTCCTACGCCAACTGCGGCCTGCCCTACTATATCGGCGGCGTCATTGAGGACCCGGAGGAGTTGACCCTCCAGACCCCGGAAAGCTTTTGGGAGCGGTTTCGCGTCCACATGCGGGTGCGTCACGAGGTCACAGCCATCCACCCCTCCCGCAGGACCGTTTCCGTCCGCAGGCTGGACAGCGGCGAGGAGTTTGAGGAGTCCTATGATAAACTGCTGCTGGCCCCCGGCGCCAAGCCCGTCCAGCCGGAACTGCCGGGAATGGGTCTGGACAAGCTGTTCACCCTCCGCACTGTGGAGGACACCCTGCGCATCCGGGCCTTTGTGGAGCGGGAGAAGCCCCGGTCTGTGGTTCTGGCGGGCGGCGGCTTTATCAGCCTGGAACTGGCGGAGAACCTGCGGAAAATGGGGCTGTCGGTCACAGTCGTCCAGCGGCCCAGGCAGCTGCTGCCCCCTCTGGACGCGGACATGGCCAGCTTTCTCCACGCCAAAATGCGGAAGGAGGGCGTGCAGCTGCTGCTGGGCCACTCCGTGGAGGGCTTTGCGGCCCAGGACGGCGCTATACGCGTACTGTTGAAGGGGGAGGCGCCTCTCCAGGCGGATATGGCGGTACTGGCCATCGGCGTGACCCCGGAGAGCCGTCTGGCCAGGGAGGCGGGTCTGGAACCGGGCATTAAGGGCAGCATAGCGGTCAACGACCGGATGGAGACCTCCGCCCCGGACATCTATGCCGTGGGCGACGCGGTGGAGGTCCGGCACTATATCACCGGAGGGAAGGCGCTGATTTCCCTGGCGGGTCCCGCCAACAAGCAGGGCCGCATTGCCGCGGACAATATCTGCGGCGGCAGCAGCCGGTATCCCGGCTCCCAGGGCTCCTCCGTCATCAAGCTGTTCGACATGACAGCGGCCGCCACCGGAATCAATGAGCAGACGGCAAAAGCGGCGGGCATCAGCTGCGACAAGGTCTACCTGTCCCCCGCCAGCCACGCCGGCTACTACCCCGGCGGCAGGGTCATGACCATGAAGGTGATCTTTGAAAGGGGGACCTACAAGCTGCTGGGCGCCCAGATCGTGGGCTACGACGGGGTGGACAAGCGGATCGACGTGCTGGCTACCGCCATGCACGCGGGCCTGACGGCCCTGCAGCTGAAGGATCTGGATCTGGCCTACGCCCCGCCCTACTCCTCCGCCAAGGACCCGGTGAATATGGCGGGCTTCATAATTGAGAACCTTTCCAACGGGACGCTGAAGCAGTTCCACTGGGACGAGATCGACGCCCTGCCCCGGGACGGCAGCGTAACGCTGCTGGACACCCGCACCGCCGGGGAGTTTGCAGGCGGCCATGTCCACGGCTTTGTCAACATCCCCGTGGATGAACTGCGCCAGCGCCTGGGTGAGCTGCCCGCCGGAAAGCCCGTCTACGTCATGTGCCAGAGCGGCCTGCGCAGCTATCTCTCCTGCCGCGTGCTCAGCCAGCACGGCTTTGACTGCTATAATTTTTCGGGCGGCTACCGGCTGTACGCCTCTGTCACCGGCGACCGCTGCGCCGCCGGCGAAGCGCTCCCCTGCGGGATGGAAACATAAGCGCAAAAATGCCCGTCACGGCAACGTGGCGGGCATTTCCTATGGGCTTTGCAGTTGTCTCAATTTCCTCTCGTCCGTAATTGCCACGGTCCCCCGCGCCAGCTTCACCATGCCCTCGGCCTGGAAATAGCGCAGCATTCTTGTGACCACCTCCCGGGCGGTGCCCAGGTGGTTTGCAATTTTCTCGTGGGTAATCCGGAGATCGGAGACGCCCTCCAGGGCGCTCTCCTGCAGGAGGAAGTCCGCCAGGCGCTTGTCGAAGCTTTTCCACATAACCTGCTCTATGAGCCACATGACCTCGGAAAACCGGCTGCTCATAATCTCATTGGTATAGTTGGCCAGTGCGGCGGATTCCTCCATCAGGGCCCGGTAGACGTCCGGGGGAATCACCCAGAGTTCCGTATCCTTTTCCGCCTGGATGGTGATGTCAAACTGGATGCCGCGCATCATGCAGGAGGCGGAAAACAGGCAGATATCCATGGCAAAGAGGCGGTACAGGGTAATCTCCCGCCCCTCGTCGGATAGGATGTAGGCCCGCAGCTGGCCGGAACGGACCAGCAGCAGACCCAGGCAGTCCGCGGAGCCGCTGTGGAGCACAGCCCCCCTGGGTACACTGCGGTGGAACGCGGCGCCATACAGCCGCTCCCTCTGCTGCCCGGTCAGCTTGCCCCAAACGGGAAAATAGCTTGGGAAATCCACGGCGGCACCTCCTTTTTTAATTCGCATAAAACTTCATGCGCCACCAGGCACACCGGGGATGGTGTGCCCGGGCTGTTGCAGCGCTCTCCCCCCATGTGATATACTCTTGGAAACGAGGGACAAATCATCGGTGGACAGGGGAGGTCTTGGACAAGGATGGAGAAAAAATTAACCGTGCTCTCCCATATTGCCCACGTATTGAATCGGGAACACATCACCTGGGCGGTAGGCGCCTCCATGCTCCTGTATTGTAAGGGCAAAACGGACCAGGTCCACGACATTGACATCATGTGTCATGAGGACGACGCCCAGCGGGCAAAGGAACTGCTCTTACAGATGGGGACCCTGGCCCCGCCGGCCGCCAGGGGGCAGTACAGGACCCGGCACTTTTATGAATTCACAATAGAGGGCGTGGAAGTGGACATGCTGGCGGGGTTTGTGATTGTGAAGGACGGAATCGAATATGACTGCTCCCTGCTGCCGGAACAGATCGTGGAATACGCGCAGGTGAACGGCCAGCGGATTCCCCTCCAGTCCTTACAGCAGTGGAGACGGTACTATGACCTGATGGGAAGGGCCGCCAAAGTCGCGTTGATTGACGGGTAGCCCTCCCTTCGGCCCTCTCCGGGCCCCGGCAAAAGCGCCCCCCGACCATCAGTCGGGGGGATGCTTTTTTGCTTTTCGGCGCCGGATCCCACGGCATGGGGACAGCGGCGCCCTACGCGGTTTTCAGCAGCACCTCCACGATGCCGGCATACTCGGTGTCCGGGTAGAAGCGGATCTGCCAGGGGCAGGGGGGTATCTCCACCGACGCCTCCGCCGGCGGCTCCGTCTCCCCGCCGGGCTGCGTCTCGGGGGCGGGCTCCTCCCCGGCGGCGGGCGGAGTCTCCTCCGTCTCCCCGTCGGAGGGGGCCGTCTGGGCGGCCAGTTCCTCCAGACATATCTCCCGCCACAGCCCCTCCACGGCGGAGCGCACCTCCGACTGAAGTTCCGTCTCATAGACGAACTTGGCTGTCAGGCGGGCGTGGTCCTCCCGCAGGGCCAGGCGCAGCAGATCCACCAGGGACTGGCTGTCCGACAGGGCCATCAGCCCCGCCACATCCTCCACATCCTCCCGGTAGACCAGCCGGTAGGTAATGGTGGCGCTGTCCTCCTGGGACTCGTAGGAGAAGGTGACGCTCTCCAGCAGATAGGCGCCCAGCGTGGTCTCCCGGCGAACCTCCTGTCCGGCCTCAAACGCCTCGGCATAGGACCGCTGGGCGGCGTAGTAGCGGATCACGCCCTCCTCCGCCCCCTGCTGCACCAGCATCAGCAGGGAGTTGACCAGATCCTGATAGTTCTCCGCCCGCAGGGTATCCTCGCCGCTGGCGTCCCAGTAGCGGTTGCGGTAGGGCTCCACCACACTGTAGGACCGATCCAGCAGGGCCGCGCAGCCCGTCAGCGCCAGGCACAGGGCCAGGGCCGCCGCCCATATCCCTTTTTTCATTCCGGCACCTCCCCGGCTCCGCCGATCAGGAGCCCAGCTCCTCGTCAATGAGCACGACCTCCATATCCATGGACAGCATCGGCCCGTAGTGGACGGTCAGCGCCCGGCAAATCCGCTCCGGGCTGTGGCAGTTGTAGCACCGGTCGGCCTTGGCCGCGCAGGGCGTTTTCCGTCCCAGCCGCTGGGCATTTTTCGGGGCCACCACATTGCGCAGGCGGTCCAGCGCGCTGGCGAAGTCCGGCGACACCTTGTTCCGGCCCGCCACAAAGTACACCTTCCGGTGGCCGTAGAGGGAGGAGGAGAGGCGATTTCCGCTGCCGTCGATGTTCAATATCTCCCCCGTATCCTCCGCGATGGCGTTGGCGGAGAGCAGATATACCTCCGCCCCGGCGGCCTGGCGGCGGGCTGCGCCGGGATCGGCACTGGTCCAGTGGAAGGCCAGGGTGTTGTGCTCCGCCAGGGTCTTATCCAGCCCCAGTTCCGTCAGGGTTAGGGAGCCGCCCATGCCCACGGTAACGCCGTCAATGGCCCCGTTGAGATAGGCGGCGGCCTCCTCCCCGGTTTTAAACACGGACACGGCAAAGCCGTTTCCCTCCAGGACCTTTCTTAGTTTTTCAAATGCCATGGTGCTTCCTCCTCTGCTGCATATAAATTTATAAGCTGTCCGGTGTATACTCTCCGAAGCCCTCCCCCAGCACCTCGTGGGCCTCGCAGACAATGATAAAGGCCCCCGGGTCCAGGGCGGTAACGGCAGCCTTAATGGCGGCGATCTGGCTGCGCTTAAAGGCGCACAGCACCACCTGCTTCTCATCCCCGCTGAAGCCCCCCTTGCCCTCCAGCAGGGTGACGCCCAGATCCATGGCCAGCAGCTTTTCCGCCACCGGCCCGCTGTGGGCACTGATGATGTAGGCCATCTTGGCGTTGGTGGAGCCGTATACCACCGCGTCCATGGCCAGGCTGGCGATATACATGGCCATGATGCCGTACAGGGCATTGTGCAAGCTGCGGAAGGTCATGGCGTAGAGGACAATCACCACCACGTCGATCCCCAGGCACAGCCGGCCGATGGAGAGATGCCGCAGCTTATACTTCAGCAGCCGGGCGGCCAGTTCCGTGCCGCCGGTGGTGGCCCCCACATTCAGCAGCAGCCCCATGCTCAGCCCCAGCAGCACGCCCCCGTATACGCAGGCCAGCAGCGGGTCCATGGGGTGGAAGGTATACACCATGGCCAGCGCGTCGATGAGAACCGAGCCGATGGCCATGGCGAACAGGGAGGACACCAGCAGCCGGGGGCCCTGCTTGCGCACACCCAGATAGAAGAGGGGGATGTTCAGCAGAATCACCGTCACGCCCACAGGCAGGGCGGGAAACATCCGGTTCAGGATCTGGGCAACGCCGGTAAAGCCCCCCATGGAGATGTTGTTGGGCTGAAACAGCCAGTTGAAGCTGACAGCGTAGATCGCGCTGCCCAGCACGATCATGCCATACTCATACAGGCGGCGCAGCACCGGACTCTTGATTTTCACGAAAAGACCTCCTTGTGCACTCTACAGCAGCTGCATCTGCTGGTCGTCCCCGTCCTCCTCCCGCAGGATGGCGCCGGCGGCGGGGATGGCGCGGCAGCGATAGCGGCCTAAATTGGTGATACCGCTGTCCTCCAGGGTGCGGACGCGGTCTAAGTGGAACCTGCTCTTCAGTGTCATAACCTGGACCCCCTGGGTAGAGCGGGTGGCCTTGGGGGCCAGAAGGGCGGTGCTCACCACCAGGGCCCGGACCTCCGAGGAGTAGAGGGCCACCTCCCGCTCCTCCGTCAGGTGCATCAGGGCCACCAGCGGGCTCTTGTCGCTGTACGCCCCGGTAAGGCGCCGGCGGTTGGAGGTGGTGGCGTAGGCCCCCAGGTCCACCCGGGCGGCCTTGCCGTTTTCAAAGAAAAACAGCACGCTCCCGGCGTAGTCCCCCGGCAGCACCATGGCCACCACGTTCTCCCCCTCGTCCATAGCCAGCCTGGTGGGCAGATAGTCCCCCAGGGCGCTGGCCTTGGTGTCGTCAAAATCGCTGAGGCGGCATTTGTACACCTGCTGGCGGCTGGTAAAGAACATGACCTCCGCCCGGTTGGTGGCCTCCGCGCTCTGGCGCAGCCCATCCTCCTCCTTGAACTTCTGGGTGTCCGCCATGCGCAGAGACTGGGGGGTGATCTTCTTGAAGTAGCCCTCCCGGGAGAGAAAGACCGTCACCGGATAGTCCGGGATCTCCTCCGCCTCGTCGCAGGCGTCCGGTTCGTGGTCGTAGGCGATGGTGGTGCGCCGGGGCTGGGCGTACTTTTTCTTCACATTCTCCAGTTCGGAGATGATGACCTGCCGGATGCGCCGGGGGCTGTCCACCAGATCCTCCAGGTCCGCGATCTCCCCCTGAAGGGCGGCGGTCTCCTCCACCCGTCTGAGGATATACTCCTTGTTGATGTTGCGCAGCTTGATCTCCGCCACATACTCCGCCTGGGACTGATCGATGCCGAAGCCGATCATCAGATTGGGGATGACCTCGGCCTCCTCCTCCGTCTCCCGAATGATGCGGATGGCCTTGTCGATGTCCAGCAGGATGCGCTTGAGGCCCTTGAGCAGGTGCAGCTTGTCCTTCTTTTTGCTCAGGGTGAAGTACACCCGCCGCCGGACGGAATCGGTGCGCCAGGCGCACCACTCCTCCAGCACCTCCCGTACCCCCATCACCCGGGGCATCCCCGCCACCAGGATGTTGAAGTTGCAGCTGATGGCGTCCTGGAGCGTGGTGGATTTATAGAGTTTGGCCATCAGCTTGTCCGGGTCCACGCCCCGTTTCAGGTCGATGGCCAGCTTCAGGCCGCTGAGGTCCGTCTCATCCCGCATGTCGTTGATTTCCCGCAGCTTGCCGGCCTTGATGCACTCCGCCACCTTGTCCAGGATGGCCTCGGTGGTGGTGGTGTAGGGGATCTCGTAGATCTCCACCACGTTCTCTTCCTTCACGTAGCGGTACTTCCCCCGAATCCGGATGGAGCCCCGACCAGTGCGGTACACCTCCTCCAGGGCGGCGGCGTCGTAGAGGATCTCGCCGCCGGTGGAGAAATCCGGCCCCAGCAGTGTGGCGCCAAGGTCACAGTCCGGGTTTTTCAGGTAGGCGATGGTGGTGTCGCACACCTCCCCCAGGTTGAAGCCGCACAGCTGGGACGCCATGCCCACGGCGATACCCTGGTTGGCGCTGACCAGAATGTTGGGGAAGGTGGTGGGCAGCAGGGCGGGCTCCTTCATGGTGTTGTCGTAGTTGTCCACAAAGTCCACCGCGTCCTGGTCCAGGTCCCGGAAGAGTTCGGCGCAGATGGGGGAGAGCTTCGCCTCGGTGTACCGGCTGGCGGCCCAGGCCATGTCCCGGGAGTAGATCTTGCCGAAGTTGCCCTTGCTGTCCACAAAGGGGTGGAGCAGGGCGTCATAGCCCCGGGAGAGACGAACCATGGTGTCATAGATTGCGACATCGCCGTGGGGATTGAGGCGCATGGTCTGGCCCACGATGTTGGCGGACTTGGTCCGGGCGCCGGTGAGAAGCCCCATCTTGTACATGGTGTATAAAAGCTTCCGGTGGCTGGGCTTGAAGCCGTCGATCTCCGGGATGGCCCGGGAGACAATGACGCTCATGGCGTAGGGCATGTAGTTG
>CDZQ01034906.1_pt1 | contig 23883 bp, 17 predicted proteins | sample 554831 | NCBI WGS metagenome assembly CDZQ01 (sample SAMEA3182112, study PRJEB8094) | gut metagenome | biome: human; feature: gut; material: Stool; isolation source: human stools | place: Canada | collected 2013-05-06 | reverse complement strand
CCGCCGCTTGCGCGGCCGCGCGCTCTTCGTGCGCTGATGCGCTTTCGCGCATGGACTTGAGAACATTGAACCATGCAAAACCGCAGTGAATGCGGTTTTGTCGAGGCCGCTTCGCGGCGTCATGGTATAATAACCTCAAGCCCGCCGCTTGCGCGGCCGCGCGCTCTTCGTGCGCTGATGCGCTTTCGCGCATGGACTTGAGAACATTGAACCATGCAAAACCGCAGTGAATGCGGTTTTGTCGAGGCCGCTTCGCGGCGTCATGGTATAATAACCTCAAGCCCGCCGCTTGCGCGGCCGCGCGCTCTTCGTGCGCTGATGCGCTTTCGCGCATGGACTTGAGAACATTGAACCATGCAAAACCGCAGTGAATGCGGTTTTGTCGAGGCCGCTTCGCGGCGTCATGGTATAATAACCTCAAGTCCGCCGCTTGCGCGGCCGCGCGCTCTTCGTGCGCTGATGCGCTTTCGCGCACAGGGCTTGAGAACATTGAACCATGCAAAACCGCAGTGAATGCGGTTTTGTCGAGGCCGCTTCGCGGCGCCATGGTATACTGGAGACAAGCCCCGCGCAACACCGCCCGGGGCATTTCATACAATAACAAGGAGGCCGCCTATGCCGCGCCGTGTATGCACCTTTGCCGTCGCGCACACCGATATTTCCGCGCAGCCCTTTAACAACGCCGCGCGCACCGTGCGCATCTTCGCCCCCAACAATCTTTCCGGCAGCGCCGTCTATGTAAAATTCAGCAATTATTATTCCGACGGTCCCGTGTGGGTGGGCAACGCCACCATCGGCCTGGCGGACGCAAAGGGCCGCCTTGTGCCCGATACCGTGCGCCCGCTCACCGTGCACGGCGACACCAGCTTTGCGCTGGTGCCCCAGCGGGACGTTTTTTCCGACAGGGTCGCGCTGCCCGTGCAGCCGGGCTGCACCATCGCCGTCAGCCTTTATTATCCCGGCGGCGAAAAGGTCACCTCCGGCAATTTTGTGGGCATCTTTGCCAACCGCTCCGTCAAGGGCGACCACTGCGACGCCCCCGCGCTGCCCAAGGCCCGCCTCTGGACAGACCTTTCCAAAAGCGTGCTGCCCTGGGACATCTCCAGCGCCACCACCACGCTCTCCGAGGTGATCGTCGAGCAGGACGACGCCCTGCCCGCTCCCCGCGTCGTGGCCATGTTCGGGGATTCCATCATGCAGCAGGGCGCGTGGGTAACGCCCTTCACGGCGCGCCTGTACGAGCATTTCCGCGGCGAGGTGAGCGTGTGCAACCTCGGCATCGGCGGCAACCGCCTGCTCTACGGCGCAACCCCCGCCTCCCGGGGCATGTACGGCCACGCGGGCATCGAGCGCTACCGCTACGACCTGCTTCCCATCGAGGGCCTCACCCACGCGGTGTTCGCTCTCGGCACCAACGATCTGGGGCACCCCGGCACCGGCGGCGCGCCGGAGGAGGAGCTTATTACCGTGGACCAGTACGCCGCCGCCGCCCGCACCATCGCGGACGCGCTGCACAAGCAGGGCGTAAAGGTATACGCGGGGCTCATCCTGCCCCGGGAGGTGAACCACCTGTTCCCGCCCGAGCGGGAGGCGCTGCGCCGCGCCATCAACCGCTGGATCGCTGAAGAAGGCCCCTTCGACGCGGTGCTGGACCTCGGCGCTCCCATCGCGGACACCGACGACGGCGTGGGCATGAAAAAGGAATTTGCCCTGCCCGACGGCCTGCACCCCAATCTCGCGGGCGGGCGGGCCATCGCCGAGGCCATCGACCTTTCACTTTTCGCCTGATTTTCCCCGCGTCCCCTCCCATGCGGCCCGGGCCGCCCCCTTCCCCGCTTTCTGCGGCCCGCAGGCCGCCCTGCCCCAAAGCGGCCCGCCCGTTCCCATCCTCTCTGTTAAAGGAGCCGATCTTTTCCATGAAAAAACGCGCTGCACCCACGCGGTGGCACAAGCTGGACAACACCGCGAATATCTTTCCCGTGGTGGCGAGCCGGCGCTATTCCAACGTATTCCGCCTGACAGCCGTGATGCGCGAGGCTGTGGACCCTGCGCTGCTCCAGCAGGCGCTGGAGCAAACGCTCCCCTATTTTGCCGCGTTCAACGTCCGCCTGCGGCACGGCCTGTTCTGGAACTATCTGGAAACCAACCGCGCCACACCCCAGGTCCTGCCCGAGCAGGACGCCCCCTGCCGCTATATCGACCCCGTGGAGACAGGCCGCTTTCTGTTCCGTGTGCTGTATTACGGCAGCCGCGTGCATCTGGAGACCTTCCACGTGCTCACGGACGGCACGGGCGCGATGCAGTTTTTGAAGGCCGTCTGCTACCGCTACTGCCAGCTTGCCCACCCGGACGCGTTCACGCCCGAGCAGCTTGCCACCCCCTACGGCACCGAGACCGCGGGCGAGGTGCAGGACGGATACCTCAAGCATTACGTTCCGGCCAAAAGCAAAACGTTCCGCGAACCGGGCGCGTATCATCTGCGGGGCGAGCACCGCATCGCGGGCGGGCTGGGCGTGGCCACGGCGCTGATGCCCGTGGACGCGCTGAAGGCCGAGTGCCGCCGCTTCGGCGCCACCGTGGGCGAATACCTCACAGCCGCCATCGCCTACGGCGTGTACGAAGAATACACGGCCTGCAACGGCGCAAAAAGGCCCGTCAGCATCTTTGTCCCGGTGAATCTGCGGCCTATCTTCGGCACCGAGACGTCCCTGAATTTCTTTTCCAACCTGACGATCATCCTGCCGCTGGCGCGCCGCGCCGTCCCCTTTGAAGACGTGATGGAGGCCGTGAAGCGCCAGTTTGCCGAAAAGCTGACGCGGGAGGAATTTGAACAGAAGCTGGCCTTTACGGCGGGCAGCGAAAAGAACCTCATCACGCGCATCATTCCCCTGCCGCTGAAAAACGGCATCCTCCGCATCGTGTACGAGCATTCCAACAATGGCAGCACGCTGGTGTTCTCGAATCTGGGGCCGGTGCGTGTGGAAGAGCCGTTCCGCCGGTATTTCGAGGGCTTCCGCTTTCTGCTCTCCACCACGCCCAGGGAGCCGGTGAAGGCCACGGCCTGCGCCTGCGGCAACACGCTGGCGCTCACCTTCACCACCGAGGTGGAGGACAACCGCCTTGCGCGCAGCGTGGTGCGCAGGCTTGCAAAGGCGGGCGTGCCCGTCACGCTGGAGACAGGAGGCGATACGGATGAAACATTGCAGGGCGTGTGATGTGGACGTTGCCACGCCGGCGGTGCTGTGCCCGCTTTGCGGCACGCCCCTGGCCGGGCTGGCGGACGCGGACTGCGCGGCGGTATATCCGCCGGCGGGCAGCCGGAAGGAATACAATTTTGTCAAGCGCCTGCTGCTGCTGCTCTCCGTCGTCGGCGCGGCGGTGTGCATCGTGGTAAATCTGCTTGTGATGCCGTCGTTCTGGTGGTGGACCATCGTGGTGACGGCTTTGGTATACGCCTGGGCCGTGGTGCCCCACGCCATGCGCCGCGGCGGCAACGCGGCGGGCAAGGTGCTCATGCAGGTGGTGGCGGGCAGCGCGCTGGCCGTGCTTGTGGACTTTGAAACAGGCTACCGGGGCTGGGGCGTTTCGTTCGTGGTGCCCGCGTTCATCTGCGCGGGCATCGTGGCGGTGGTGGTGCTGGTGATGTGCAACCGCACCAACTGGGCGGGGTATGTGCTGTATCAGGCGGTGCTGGCGGTGTTTGGGCTGGCAATGCCCGTGCTGTACTTCACCGGGCTGGCGCACAGCCTGGTGGGCGCCGTGGTGCCCAGCATCCTGGCGGTGGCCACATTGGCAGGCATGGCCGTGTTCGGCGACCGGACGATCAAAAACGAATTCCGCCGGCGGCTGCATTTTTAACAATGGGAAGCTTGCTGCGGCAGCCCCCGCCGTGAATCTCTTTGCGCAGCCGGAACCGGCAGCCCCCGCCGTGAATCTCTTTGCACAGCCGAAACCGGCAGCGCCCGCCGTGAATCTCTTTGCACAGCCGAAACCGGCAGCCCCCGCCGTGAATCTTTTTGCGCAGCCGAAACCGGCAGCGCACCGCGGCGGCAAAGGCCGGCCCGGCGCCGGGCCGAAAAAAGGCCGGAGATCGTTTTTTTAGCGTTTTGCGGGCAAAAAACGCTTGATTTTACAAAAGCGGCATAGTATAATATAAAAGCTATCCGTACGCCGGTGTGTCGGAATGGCAGACGATGCGGACTCAAAATCCGTTGGTGGCAACACCGTGTGGGTTCAAGTCCCACCACCGGCACCAGCCTCTAAAACCGCTTGTTTCCTTGTTTTTCGGGGAACAGGCGGTTTTTCTTTTGCGTGTTCAAAAAACGGGCCTTGCTTTTCGTCTGCTGTTTTTCGTCTGTCATTTTGCCAAATGGCCAAAACCTTCGCCAATCATTTTCAAATACAAAAAATTATTTTCTTATAAAACAATTTTTTCATGCGGTTTGAATTGGTTTTTCTCTCATCTTTTCTGGGAGCACCAAAGGCAGGCAGTCATTGGCGATCCACGCGGTTTCATCCTTATGCTTCACATTTAGATGCGCATAAATCGTTTCCGTTGTAACGGGCGTGCTGTGCCCCAGCCATTCCTGTATTTTCTTCATATCCTGTCCCCTTTCATACAGCATGCTTGCACAACTATGCCGAAGGCCATGAAAAGTAATCTTTTTCAGGCCACGTTTCTTCACAAGCTGTGAAAATTTGCATGTAACGTAGTCAGGTCTTAACAGGTGCCCGGTCTCATCAAGACAAATGTAATCCTGATCGCCCATATAATAGCAATTGCCCATCCGTTCACGCTGCTGCTCCTGCTGCTGAAGCTCCCAATCCAGAAATGCTTCCACCTGCGGGATAAGGGGGTACGTTCGGAAGCTTTTTTTATTTTTGGTGCGATCCTTGCGAATGATTTTGTGTTCCCCCTGTACACTCACCTCAATGACCGTGTGGCATACTGTTATGGTTTTCTTTTTCCGGTCGATGACAGCTTTGCGAATCCCCAATGCCTCGCTGCGGCGCATCCCATAAAAAGCAGCGAACATGACCGGCACCCGGATAGGAGAATGCATCAGGTCGTTCACCAGCTCCCGCAGTTCATCTGTGTCCGCATATGGAGCAACATAATTGTCCACCTTTGGTGCAACAACGTAGTCCGCAACATTGTACTGCAGGATACGCAGCACCACCACTGCATCTTGCAATGCCTTATGTATTACCGCATGATAATGCCGAATGGTGTTGCCCTTGATTGGCTTTCCCCTGTATGTCCGCGTCTTGCAATACTTGTAAAACAGCGTCAGATCTACCGCCGAAAGTTCCTCCAGCGTTGCATTGTGCTCACTAAAATATGGGAGCAATGGATTGTGAACGGTTCGCCAATACCCTGCAAATGTATCCTCTTCCACATCTGCTTGAATGATTTCAAGCCATCGTAAGAGGTAATCCGTAAAATACATATCCTTGCGAATCGGAATCGACTTCAGCGACATAGCACCATCCGTGCCCTTGGAGCGTTTTTTTGCTTCAATCATCGCAAGCGTCAGTTTACCGCTGGTAAAGTCCTCTCTCCACTCCTTCAGCATTCGTTTGGCATCACGCTCCGTTTGTCGTTTTCCATCATAGGGAATTCCTGTTGGGAACCATTTTGGCAGCTTTCGGTTTCCCTTTTCAGGGTTCGGCAGACTTAAAACCATATAATAGTAGCCGTGCTTGTGGTCCAAATGGCCTGCTATAATTTTTTGTTTGGCCATAATATCCTCCTTCTTCCTTGCAGACCGCTTTCGGTTGACGGCCTTAATTTATCACTCAGGAGCCGTAATAACAAGTGTGCCGATTTGATTGGAAAACGAAATCACATACTTGACAGCCCCATAAAATAATTCACCAAATGAACCTTTGGAATTCTGTACTCGCGTCCGACACGAAAGTAGAAAATCCCTTTCCCCTGTAACCATCGAGCCGCCGTTTTTTTCGTTCTAACATCCAAAATAGACCGTACATCCTCCAGTGAAAGAATATCCGGGTAATTTTCCAAACGCTTTATATTTTTCGATTTCATTTTTATGCCTCCTTCACTTATAGCACGGGCTGAATATATAGGCATCAAATATATAAAAAAACACAGCGGCAATCTCTCGTCATCACTTGCTCTCATATGGGAGCTTCACGAGAATTGCCGCCGTGTCTGTTTCATCAAAATGCGCCTATTTGACACCACTTCCCGACGCAAGGGCAATATTTGACTGTGCCGCTGGTTAAGAGGCCTCCACAGGGTTCTCACCCTCCCCACCTTCTGTGAGGCCGCCCAATGCTGTGACGCGTTCAAGGCGGGAGTATCATTATGCTTGCCCATTTTCATCGCGCATAGCCCACCACAGGCTATGTAAAAGATTTCCGATTCATTCAGAATATCATTTCCGCTTGCTGGCACCTTTGTGTTGCAGCAGGACAAACGTATGTAGCCAAACTATTGGATATTTGATTTTCAAAGAACATTTGCCTCAGCAGCCGGGGTCAGCTTCTGAAGCCTCTTTCAGAGTGAAATCGCGAAGAATGCTTTCCATAATGTTACGATCTTTACCAGACAATGTTTTTGATAACCGCTTCAATAATTGCCGTTGTTCTAGATTTAAGTATTTTTGGTCCAACAGGTATCCATCTGCAATTTTCACACCGCCCTTATATTTACCGCGTATTGTCACGATCGGGTAATTACGGGTCAGTTCATCAATGTCATAGCAAATCGTTCGGAGCGAAACGTGAAACTCATTCGCAAGGTTTCTCATTGTGTCCTGTTTTCTTTGACAAAGCAGTTCAAGAATCGCCCTGCGACGTTCATTTGCTCCCACTATGGAATCACCTTCCCTCCTTCCCTCTGTCCGTATCATAAAGGTTAAATATGCAAGTCCATTGCACAATTAAAAAGAATTCACAAAAAATTAATATTTATTATTCCAAATCGTTTCTGCTTTTAAATCGCTCTACATGAACTGCACTGGAAGTCAGCCCCCCTAAGGGAGATATCGTGACGAGCGGCCTATAAGGCCGAAAGAGAAGCCAGTGCCTAGACGGCACTGGCTTTCACTTTGTTCAAGCCTGATGGTACGCTTATTTGCCCTCTTGAAAGGGTTTTCGTACTTTTGGCTCAAACTGTCTTCTATTTGGTCTTGCTTGTCCTGTTCTCGTATCAACACGATGTTTTGGGTATTGCTGACAAGAGCGCCCTGGCGAGACTTGCCGCTGGATTACGGGAAGCGGAGCAGTGTTCATCAAATGTTTATCCGTTGGTGCAGAAAAGGTGTCTGGGAAAACTTCTGGAAATTTTGATCAATGAACCAGATTATGAATGGCTGATGATTGACGCAAACCATATCAAAGTGCATCTCCACGCAGCAGGAGCAAGAGGCGGTAATCAGGATATGTCTAAGACAAAAGAGGGCTCAACATCAAAATTTATCTGGCTGTGGATGCAAATGGTATGCAGGTCCGAATCCTTGTTACAGAAGGTATCCTAGCGGATTGTAAAGAAGCTGTCCATCTGATAGAATGTATTTCCGCAGAAATTCTGCTGGCGAATCGGGGTTATGACACAAATAATATCCTAGCCTATGCGGTTTCGGTAGGGATGGAATCCGTGATTTCGCTGAAGAAGAATCGTAAAGAACAATGCGACTATGACAAATACCTCTATAAGTTGCGCCACCGGATAGAAACCTGCTTTCTATCCCCGAAACACTGGAGATGAAGTGCCATTCGCTACGCCAAAACTTCAGATGCCTTTATCGCCGCGGTACACATTCATTGTATCGCTATTGGGATTTCTATTCACGCCTAACTTGGTTAGACACTATCTAGCGAGTGGTTTACGGCATACAAAAACAAAGGACACAGTCGCTTTGAACTGTGTCCTTTATTTTTGGTCACCATCTAGCCATTATAACCGTTTGAATTCAATGCATTGACTGTATCCGTGATCCTGTTTTTTTCAAATGCTTTATATTGTGCGTTCCTCACTATATTTACTCGCGCTTTCTACATTTTCTCCTGAAGCTGAATAAGCTGATACTTGAACGTAAACACGATATGTACCTTTTGACAAACTGCGCAGACCTCCAGCGTATGCACTCATTACTCCATTGCTATGCCAAGTGGAACCCGATTGTACAGTCCATACTCCATTCTCTTTCTTCTGTAGTTCGACATTCAAATCAATTCTACCATTAGGATCTGAGCTTCCTGCCGAACCACTAATACGATACAGTTGTCCCTCTGGCTCAAATGTCACCGATACCGCTGTTAGTTGCACCCAACGCAAGTTATCTTGAGTCGCATAAAAAGGGATCGCCAAAACAATGATAAAAGCAGTCACCAAAAACAAACAGATAGATTTTTTTACAACAGAACTTTTAATTACATTCACAGATAAACAACTCCTTTTAGTCTATTTATCTATATAAGTAAGGAAAAAGGAATCTGCAACAGAAATCTATTAAGCTGTCAGATTTTCAGCAATATCCACAATTTCTCTCTCCGATAGAGTCCCTGCTATATATATGCTTTTACCATTTAAAAGGTAATAGAGAGCTGTACGACTATTATCTTGCTTCGAATATAAAACAGCTGATTCTCCATTGACTTCTACTTTTTTTTCTGTACAGTTTTCAGTATCAATCGACAAACCCGAAATATCTGTGTAAATCGATATTGTAAAAAACACGTCTCCATATGAATAAACGTATTGCTGTACATCTGCCGCCTGAGAAAAGGACACCAACTCATGCTGTTTATCCCACGACACTAAAATATCATTCTCAAGAATGTTTCCACCTTCATTCGGCTGAAATGTAATGTCAGAGTACTTGTCGAATTTTTCAACAAAAAAATTTGTAATTCCAACTCTAGCGGCATCGACAGTCACATACAACACCGTAGTAAAAATACAAAGCAGCGCAAAAGCCATTGCTGCACATTTTCCTATTCGCTTAAAAAGCTGCATAGTATATCTTTTTCGTTTTGTGCGTACATACCTTTTTGCCCACGTGTTTACTAGTTTTTCTTGTTGACTTTTGCTTATCTCTATTGTTGAATGATTCGATACCGCCACATCGTACTCTTCTTGATTTAATTCAGCAATAATCACTGCTGCCTCAATGGCTAATCTTTCAGCCGCAAGAATTTCGGCATTATCAAAATTATGTAAATCATTCATCGGAAGTTCTCCAATACTTTTCTTCTCTCTGGTAAATTTCTGCTAATTGTTTGATTGCGCGCGATTGTATCATCCGCAAACTGCCCAAAGATACACCTAAGGCATATGCAATATCTTCCGGAGTTAACTTCTGATATACTTTCATATATATATAATCTCGATATTTTTGGGGAAGCTTTTTTATGCTAGCCCGAAGTATTTCCTTTTCACAATCTTGAAAAATTTTACAGAATGAAGCTTCTTCTTCGCCAGAACTCTCAATATCTTCTATCGGTAGCATACGCTTGTTTTCTTTTATCACATGATAACAGTGGTTCCGGACCATCACAGAAAAATATGCAGTTAATTGAGAGAATGAGAAAGTTCTATAACGATCATATCTATCAATTAGAGCGCACATACAATGGTGAACGATGTCTATAGCTGTATCTTGGTTCTTTACGAAGTGCATAGCATATCGAATCATTTCCTCGCCTTTTTCAGTATATAATCTTTCTACAACATCATTATCTTCTGGATAATCGGAATAGGCTCCAAACATATGAATCTATTCCTCCTCTCGAGAATGTAATTGTTCTTGTTTAGCAATCAAACGTGAAATGTCGACTATCAGCTGGCGACCTTCCGCACTTGTGCTATTAAAGATCTCCATAATTTCCTGGTGTAGATAGGCAGGACTTTCCTCATTTATGTTTGATACCAAAAGCCCTAAGTCACATTTCAAACAATCCGCAATTCCTATAAGCGTTCTTAAATTTATTGTAGTCTTTCCTCTTTCAATTTGACTTATATAGCCAGCAGAGACGCCCAACATCTCCGCAAGCTGTTCCTGTGTCAAGGATTTTAAAATTCGCTGAACTTTTATCCTCTGCCCAATCATCTTATAAGATTTCAACCGCAATCACCCAAATATAAGACTAACAATTTACAACAAACATTTACAGACTATTATTGCTTATGATATAAGTAATATGTAAATATTTTTACAAAAATCGGTTTATGAATCATGACTGATTTTGCATGGGCATCTAATGATGAAATAGTAAATGGCCTTCGGCACAAGCAGAGACTGTTTGAAAAATTAAAAAGCCATTTTCTTGCAAGAATTGAGCGCTTTACAATGTAAGGGCGCAGAAATACTGAGTGTACTCTGATAGCTTTTAACGCAACAAACCACCAACTTTACGAAAAGGATGATATTTCCTCTATTTTCAAATCTCTTAATCTCATTAAGATAAGTGCCAGCCCAGACTGTACGCAAGACGGTCCAATTTGGGTTTGCAAATCTGCGAAGCACCTAGCAAAAAGCACGGCAGCTTCGCCGATGAAGAATTTTCTCAAAAGCCCTGAAAGGAAAACTTCTGGATACCATCTTCCAAATGCGGAAGGAACTGACCAAATATACAACTGATCTAAAACGAAATTTCTCACGGAATCGAAAACATTCGCCTTTGAAACGCTGTGCGCTACGACATGTTCCTTGACTGCTCAAAGCCTAACCATGGGATTACAGCGACAGTTTCACTATAACCTAACAGCAGTAACTACCCTCAGCACAAGGGAAACTCCTGGTCAGGTAGAATAAGTTTCGCAAAAAGACAAAGAGACATGGTTTGCAAATCTCTGGTAGAATGAAGTCGTGACACACCATTCTGAAAGGAGACAGCAAACCATGTCCGAGAAGATTGTACATCTAAACGAAGAAGTTATCAAGGGGCAGCTCAAGGAACTTGTGCGCGGAAGCGTAGAGGAAACGCTCAACGAGCTTCTGGAGGCTGAGGCGGAGAAGCTTACCCAAGCTGCCCGGTATGAACGCAATGAGCAGCGCCAAGGCTACCGCAGTGGCCACTATAACCGTAACCTCACCACCACTTCGGGGGATGTCACCCTCAAGGTACCCAAGCTCAAGGGGAGCTCCTTTGAGACTGCCATCATTGAGCGGTACCGCCGCCGGGAAAGCAGTGTGGAAGAAGCCCTCATTGAAATGTATCTGGCGGGTGTATCCGTCCGGCGTGTAGAGGATATTACCGAGACCCTCTGGGGCAGTAAGGTCTCTCCCTCCACCATCAGTGAGCTGAACAAGAAAGCGTATGTCCACATTGAGGATTGGCGGAACCGGCCCTTGCAGAGCGAGCGCTATCCGTATGTCTATGTGGATGGGCTCTATCTGCGCCGCAACTGGGGCGGAGAGTTTGAAAATGTGGCTATTCTGGTGGCAATTGCGGTGAATGAAGACGGATACCGAGAGGTTCTGGGTGCTGCAGAGGGCATGAAAGAGGACAAGGCCAGCTGGGTCAGTTTCTTACAATGGCTCCGTGGCCGTGGCTTGGATGGGGTTAAACTGGTGGTCGGTGACAAGTGCCTTGGTATGCTGGAGGCTGTGGGTGAAGTGTTCCCCGAGGCCAAATACCAAAGATGCACCGTCCACTTTTACCGCAACGTGTTCTCTGTCACACCTCGCTCAAAGGTGAAGCTGGTGGCCAAGATGCTCAAGGCGATCCACGCCCAGGAGAGCAAAAAAGCCGCTCGTGAAAAGGCCAGGGCCGTAGTGGAGGAGCTGCGTTCCATGAAGCTGAAAGAGGCTGCTAAGAAGGTGGAGGACAGCATCGAGGAGACTCTGACCTATTGTGATTTTCACAGTGAGCATTGGACCCGTATCCGCACCAACAATGTCATTGAGAGGCTGAACCGGGAGATCCGCCGCCGTACTCGTGTAGTGGGCAGCTTCCCGGACGGCAACTCTGCCCTTATGCTGGTCTGTGCCCGGCTACGCCATGTAGCTGGCTCCCAGTGGAGCAACAAAAAGTACATGAACATGAAGCACCTGGAGGCTGCCATTGAGGACGTCTCCATTGCTGGCTGACTTCACTCATGCCAGAGTCTGCAAACTAAAGTGCGAAAAACTGTTGACACTACCAAACTCCTTGCTACTGCTTTAAAGAACGGTTGAAACGAGCGTCAAATGAGTAAATGAGTAAATAAAAGAATGAGCTTACTCATAAAGCAAGCTCATTCCAAATCAAGTATTCTAGTGTAAAAAGCGACAGTCAATGGGAACGTTGATGGGAAGCAACTTGGACTCTCCGTTATAGCCTCTGGCAGCCGGAATCGACACATTGGTCAGCACCCAAGCTAAGAACAGTCAGGATCAAGACGGTTGACCTTCGCTGTTTCAATCATGCCGTAAATAGCCGCGCTGCCCTGTGCGCCGTACGGTGTGTTGGCAAAGAGGAAATTCTTGCGGCCAATCACAAAAAGTTTAATAGAACACTCGTCGAGATTGTTTCTCAGTTCCAGACGGCTGTCTTGCAAGACGCGAATGAGATAGGGCCATTATTCTTCCAAATAGCGTAAGGCCTACCCACAGTACGGACTTGGGGCCGCCTTGTGTTTGTAGATGCTTACGCCAACAAAGCGTCTATCACGGGTTTAGACAGTTCCAGACGCTTTGCATATCGTTCTTCCGGCGGCAACTTGGCTAATTCCCATTCACTGCGGTGTTCTGTTGGTCTTTCTTTGGCAAAGACTTTATCACTTCGCCAAACTTACAACTCAGGTGTGTCCAGCAACTCACCACACGGATATGCTCCGGCAGGCTGTGGTAGCCGGGGCATTCATCGGTGTGGAGCTAGTTAGAGAAATCTTTGAGGAACTTTTTGGCGTTGCTAATCTTGCGGCCAGGGCCGTACTCGTAGAACATCATCAGCTCAGCGGTATAGCTGCCAGTTCGGTAGAGCCATGTATCGCTCTTAGATTACACAGACCTACCCTGTTCCTTCAAAACGCGGAGCGTTGCTTCGTCGGCATGGAGAGCTTTCACCTTTGCGAGACGCTACCGCATCTCGTCGTAAACTGGCGTCAGCCAATCGTCAGAGGCCCAGAGAATCCAGTTGTACATCGTCTGTCGTGAAAGTTGGATGCCAGAGCGATTAAATTCCTGTTCCAGCCGATATAGCGGAGAAACCATTACAAACTTCTGCACCATGATATGAGCAATTTCCTCCGGCGAGACATAGCTGTCAAAGATTACAAGTGGAAGCTTCTCTTTGTTTTTGAAATCGGCGTTTCCGGCGCTTCGGCCTTACATGTCTGGCAAGCGTAAATAGATATCCTCACGAGTCGTTGCCGTGACAGGATACAGCACGGTAGTAGGTCGCGGCTGTAATGCCTCGGCTCTGGCACCATTATTTTACAGATAGGCTGCTGCGGCACTCCTGTACGGATATCGTCCACTCCTGTAGCTTTGCTTAATGTTTCAGACTATTCGCTGTCATTAAGTTGCATCCTTTATAGCAATACCTATATTTCAGCTCTTCTTATCTACCATTATCTCATTAATGTCTATCTATCTGTTTATTTCACGCTTACAATCGATTGATTGTAAAAGAACAAAAATTTTTGTTAAGCCCCCCCAAAAACAGTAAACCTGTAGATTTAAACCTCACCAGTTTACTTCTACTCCATTCACTTAGATTATTATACCTTTGTAAATCCCATTTCTATCAACAACTCTACCATTCGATCATATGCTTGCTTGCTCTGAAATTCAACCAAATGAGAATGAGCACCTGCAGTTATTTCAGGCAAATCTATACAACTACTCATGCTGCTAACATATTTTTGCACATCAGCTAATGTAGACAAGTTCAGCTGAACAGTAATTAGTCCATAAACTGTATGCTGAATCTGTAAATCTAAGATCCGTCCGCCCAACTCAATAATGCACTTCAACTCTGTATACATTTCTTCTTTTGAATGTACACAAAATATTCTTTCTCTTAATCCTGAACCTTTTGGGACCCAATAACCACGAGTTGTTGAAATTATTGTTTTCCCTTCTGCTTTCAGCAGTGCAACATCTCCAACAATTACTTGCCTTGAAACTCCATACTTTTGTTTTAATACAGCACAACTGACCGCAGTAGGAGAAACATTTAATTCTTCCCAAATCAGCCTACGTCTCAATTCACCATTCATAACGTTTACTTTCCAGAACTCAAAAACAAATTTTCTAATTCTTTCATACGTCTTAAACCTCTTACAATGATCCATGCAATCTCAAAGTCAATCATGCTATGCACCAATCCACCGACGCCAACCAAACCTAATACCGTTATCCAGTAACCATAAGTATAATATGCTTCGCTCAACGCACCGCCTAGGAAGAAAAATGACACAACAGCAATTTCACAAATGACATGTACTAAGCCGAGCACAAAAGAAAAAACATTTCTTGACAACGGAGACTGTACCGTATGGGGATGACGATACAACCACCATCCTCCAAGTACCGCAAATATGATGTGTGAAAATGCCCTCCAAACGATTACTGGTGTAGCTCCGCTAACCAAAAAGCCAATTGTTGTCCCTAGTGCCACCGCTACTGCACACATCGGAGAAATGAATAAAGCAATAAACGTTGCTGTGTGACTCGCCAACGTATATGACGCTGGTTCTATTATAATACGGAGTGGTGAAATCGCCGATATTACAACACCAAGCGCAATCAGCATAGCAGTAATTGAAATGTTTCTGACCGAAAGCTTCGACTTTATTTTCATCTTGTGATAATCCCTCCCAACAGATGTCAAGACAGTGTCTTGACATCTATTTTAAAACCAATTATGCATTAAAGTCAATCTTTTCACATATTTTTCCCAAAGTTCACATTTTTTTTCCCCAATATTCATCAACTTGACAAAAATACACATTTTATGTTGCAACTTCTCAAAATTATTCTCTTATATATTGAGCAACATTTTTCAAAATAGGGATGAGCAAAATAATGGTTTGCAAAATTTAACCATGAATAGTATGCGCTTTGCTTTCCGTCTTCTGTATATGGTGTACTTTCAAGAGCATGTTGAAGTTTTGTTCAGCCCCACTCAAAAAAGCTGGAGGGATAAATAGTATGACACCTTTTATTCATTTAATAAGCTCACCATTTGAACATTATGTATACGATGTAAATACCAACACGCTGCTTTCTATATCTGAAGCTCTTTTTTCATTTTTAAAAGCACTTCCTGAAGAATCAGATATTGCTTGGTCCACATCTGCTGTACAAAACGAGATCGAAAAATTAAATAGTAACGGATATTTATCTTCACATCGTCCAAAAGTAATACAGCACAGTTTAACTCCATATCTAGATACAATTTTAGCTAGAAAAATGGAAAAAATCACTTTGCAGCTAACCCAAAATTGTAATTTCCGATGTAAATACTGTATATATTCCGAAAAAAGCACTACTTCTCAACGAACTCATAACAACAAGCAAATGAACCAAGAAATAGCATTTAAAGCTCTTGATTTTTTTCGAGAACACTCAGTTGATTCTTCAACAGTGACAATTGGATTTTATGGTGGAGAACCTCTTTTGGCATTTAAATTGCTTAAAGAATGTGTTATATATGCCCAGAATATTTTTGAAGGAAAAAAAGTTCACTTTAACTTAACCTCTAACATTTCACTTCTAAACGATGAAATGATTGATTTTTTCGAAAAGAACGACATTTCTTTATTAGTCAGTCTTGACGGTCCAAAAGAAATTCATGATCGAAACAGAGTTTTTGCAAAGGATGGCAGCGGGACATTTGATACTGTTATGGGCAAATTTCAGTATATCCAAAAAAACTATCCACAGTTTGCAGAAAAAATATCAGTAAATATGGTGGTAGATCCTACACTCGAGCATCCATTTTCACAACTTGAGGAATTTGTTCACAAAAATCTTACTCATCATTATGTATCAATGTCAGAAATTGATGATACATATCTAGACACTAAAAGTGTTGCTAGCGACACTTATGTTTTGGAAAAGGAATATCAATATTTTTTAGGTTATCTGCTCGCCCTAGGGCGCATAAATTCCAGTTTAGTCTCTTCTCTTATTAAAATGAAAATCGCTCGTGAAATCGTCCAAATCGAAGAGTATCTCACGCCTACAAAAACTTTAGATACTATCTCTCCGTCCGGGCCTTGTGTTCCCGGAGCCATGCGCCCAATGATTGATATTTATGGCAATATATTCCCATGTGAACGCATTAGCGAAACGTGTTTTGAAACCAACCTTGGTAATATACAAAATGGTTTTGATTTAAAAAAATGCTATGACGTTCTTAATATTGCAACCACTACTGCAGATGCATGTAAAAATTGTTGGGGGTTCCGCTTCTGTACACAATGTATAAAAACATCAATTGATGATGACGGAAAAATTTCCGCCAACAATCGTTTAAAGAACTGTGCAGGTAATAAGTTCTTTGCCGAAAAATTATTAAAAACTTCAATCATGTATAAAGAATTACTATCAAAATTCCCTGACCATATTCCTGTTGATGCACCTAAAATGGAGGATTATTATGAACCTCAATTATAACAAAGTCAAATATCTTTTTTATCCGTTAACAAAAGAAACAATTTTTTTTGCCGAATACTTTTTTAAGGTTCAAGCCAGAGCAGAGAACGAAGTCACATTTATTGCCCCTAAAGGTGCAGCATTGGCAGAAAAAAATTTTTATTATGCTTTTAACCAAGAGAGTCCCCTCGATATCATTATATTGGATACCAATTACCTCCAAAGCCAACTTTTAGCCTGTGATGTTTTATTCATTCCTCCTTTAGACTCAAAAATCGATAGCTTGCTATATTCTTCTATAGAGTCTGTTATCGAATTTGCAACGCAGAACCAAAAAGCAGTTATACATTCTTCTCAAAATAATTATAATATTGTTCAAGATTCATTTTTTGAAATCACAAACAATAAAATTCCTTTTCAAAAATGTTTGAATAATTTCACTGTACCCATAATAGGTATCGGTGGATTATTTGATTTTTGTCATACGCTAAATGAAAAAACTTTTTTCGATATTATATACACATTAAGATCTCAAAATTTTCGTGTAACAGCTTTTGGACTTAATCCCGCAGATATTTCTTTGGGTATCCATCCTCTTCCTTTTGATGAAGCAAGGCTTAAATTTAATAATTGTGTGGATGAAATATATTTTTTAAACAATTTCGTCTATCAGTATGCACATATTGAAAAAGCTGATTTTGTGATTATCCAATTTCCCTCTGGCTTATTAAAATATAGTAATCGGCATGTTAACGAGTTTGGTATCAATGCTTATAAACTTTCTAACGCCTTGCCCATTAATTATTTTATTTGCACCACTGCACTTAATTACGCTCACCCCAGCTTCATTTCTGAAATCAATACTATATTTCGTTATCGCTATGATTTTGAAGTTAGCGCTGTATGTATCACCAATCTTCTTTATCAAGGTTACAACCTTGATGAAAAAGCCCCTTCAATTCTCCAAATCGCCCCATCACAAATGCAAAGTACCATAAACGAGTATCCCGCAAGCAACGACTTTTTTATCTATAATCTGTTTGACGAAAATTCCATTTCGAAGTTACTGAATCTAATCTTATGAACAGATAACGCCAAAATACTATTAGTCGATTGCGAAAGTAACGGTAAAAATTTGAAGCGTCAGTACGAAGGACGCATCGCAGACTCAAGCCAGTGCGTAGTCGCAAGATCTATCCCCACTCAGGCGGTGCAGAGCAGAGAACTATTTGTTTTCAAAACTCAGGCAATGAGTTTATGGACACTCTGGGCGAGCTTGTAGTCGTGAAGCCGATTGGCCGAAACGACACAAAGAAACTGGACGGTACTCGCCAAAAGCCAATCGGCCTTTGTGGTGGAAGCGTTGAATATTTTCGACACTTCAGTCACACCACCACCCTATCCCCGCCTTTTGTGCATAGTAGAAATGACCGTTGACATATTGCTGTTTGACAGCGAGGTTGGAGAGGGCACGGTCGGCCAGCAGACCGCAAACTGCCTTGTATAAGTTTACTTCCGGGTTTTGCGTGTGTCTTTGGAACTTTGATATCTTCAGTTATACCGCAAAACTCGAGGGAAGTCAGATATATTCAAAGCTTGAAATCCGCATGATCACTTCACTTTTCAAGTTTCATAATCAGCTAAAAATACTATTTTTAGGAGGAAAATAGAAAATGGAATCTCAAGCTATCTATTTGGTTCTAAAAAAAATATTGACGGAACATTACAAAGTTAACTCTTCCCTTCTTTTCCCTGCTAATTATAATACACCCTTAACTGGTTCACCTTTTAATCTTTCAGCTCATTCTCTAACTTATCTTTTCTTTGAAGTCGAAGAAACTTTTCATATTACTATAGATGACGATCTCAGACTTGCAAACGGTGAGTTCAATACAATTAATGGGATAAAAAACATCATAGAGTATGCTTCAAAAAAATAATTTTATGATTTTAAGGGTATGCTAAAAGGAGGACATTTTTTATGAAAAATATTGACAATTCTATTTGCAAAATTTCTCAACCTTATGTAAATGAACTCCCTTGGTGTTTTTGCATTTGCTTTGGGTTCTGGCCGGTTACTGTCAATAATGATTCACAAGATGCTGTTAAAGGCTAACATATTTAACTTAGCAAACACAATCTAGGCATTAGCTAAATAAAATCGTCTAGCATACCTTTGAAATACGAGATGGACTTTTTCATGTAGTCCATCTCTTTTTGTTCGGCTGAAAGTAGAACTATTTTATATGAAACGCAAATTGGAATATGCATTGCAGGAAATATGCCGTATTCTCAACAATGATTTTCGAATGTTCGTGCCCCCAATTTGATAACATTTTGAGCATCATGCGCAGATAAGCTCTTAGAGAACCACTGATTAAAGCACCGTCAAGCGCAAAAGCAATCAAAGTTGAGGGCGAAAATCAAAGTATAGGCCGGTATTAGGGGCAAAACTCCTATTCTCCCCTCATCCATCGGGTCTAAAGGGGCGTAGGGAACTGCCCGCCCTGGCAATCATATACAGGTTCGCACTGGCAAAGAGCGCATGTAATCGGTTGAGATTTTTTCGCAGTCCATGGTAAACCGTTTTCCGGAAACCGAAAATATTCTTCGCAATTCGGTAGGGATGCTCCACCTTACAACGTACAGCGGATTTGCGGTTTTCGATGTACCGCTCCCAGCTAATGGCGTTATCGGAAACCTTGGGCAGCCGACCCGGACGGCGGTTAATGCGATATTCGGTGGGGTGTGTTTGAATTCACCCCATTTTTCCAGCCCCAGATATGCGCTGTCCCTGTAGACAACCTTGTCATCCTCCCGCAGCAGTTTCGCCGCCATGGTGACACCATGGACATTAGTGGATATAATCATATCTATGCCATCATTTTTAAGCATAATACTTAAGACTGTCCATTCTCTGCCCATTCTCCCAAACCTCAAAATGCAGATGGTTGCCCGTGCTGTTCCCCGTACTGCCCACATAGCCGATGACCTCTCCCTGCTGCACCTGCTGTCCGGGTGTGACACAGATGCTGGAACAGTGGGCGTACAGCGTGTCAAACGTTCCATCATGCTGTATCTTTACGTAATATCCATAGCTTCCGCCCCACGGGTCGGTCGCGTTTGCAACTGTCACCGTGCCTCCCGCTGCCGCAAGAACCGGCGTACCATACGGCGCGGCAATATCCGTCCCGCTGTGGTAGGATATTTCGCCCGTAAACGGGTCGGTGCGGTATCCAAACTGTGAGGTGATGGTAAAGCTCTGCGGCAGCGGCCATGCAAAAATGCCCGTGCCTACCCAATCGGCGTCGCTGCCGATCATACCGCCGCCATGGGTAAAGCCGCCCAGCAGCGACGCCCACATGACGCTGTATTCCTCATGCCGCAGCAGCGCCAGATGCTCGTTCTGCTGTTCAGTAAAGCCATAGGCCGCGGACATCTGCTCCGGCGTTGTGTGGTGCAGATAGATCGTCAGCGTCGTTTCTTCTATCTCCTGCATCTCGACCACCTCATTTCCGTCCTCATCCTCTGTAACCACCTCCACCTCTTTTTTCACCGTAACGCTTCTGTACGTGATCTGGTTCATATCCCACATCACACCGCGCAAAATCTCTTTTTTCTGTTCATCCATGGTCACAACGTCCATGCCGTTCACTCCATCTGTTGTGACTTTGACGGCGTAGACAGAGAGCACATCCTCCCACCGGATGGCAGAAACACCATCCGATGCTTCGATTTCCAAAATATCATGGGGGTTCGCTTGTTCGATCTGACCGATGCGGGCGTAGTATTCTTCGTTCAGCTCCGCCGTCGCCTGCCGCATGAGCATCCCGTCCTGTGTCGTTTCGTTGGAAAAGAACACGCCGAAGGGAGAAGCCAGAAACGCCCCCACCATCCCCGCAATGAGAACCAGAACCAAAACAGGCGACGCCGCGGCAAGCGCTGCGCCTGACCAGGATAACACGGCGGACGCCACCCGCGCCGCCGTCTGCCCGGCCTGTGCCAGCAGCCTGCCCGCACTCCGGGCCGCCTGTACGGTTGCTTGTACAGTCTGCCGTGCAAATTGGCGCGCCGCCTGTTTTTGTGAAGCGCCCTTGGACGCTTCGGCAATTTCATGCCCTCTCTTAAAAAATGCAGAAGAACGGTGCGCACCATCGCGCACCGTTCTTTTCTGCCGCATAGCTCCCGGCCTCAGTGTGTCAGACCGGCGTGAAGTCACCTCCTGCGCCCGGTTCAAAATTTCCCGATTTCGGGAAATTTTCTCTGTTTTCTGTCCCACACCATCGGTATGCGCGGCCCGTGATGCAGAGCGATAACGGTCTACTGCCTGTGCATCCGTCCATTGGTCCTTTTCCCGTTCTGCCCGCAGAGGCACAGCCTGCCTGAATACCGCCCGGCCTGCGTCCGCAGCCATCTCCCCGCCCCGCAGCGCAGCACGCTCCACCTGTTCCTCTGCTGCACGCTCCGGCGCTTTCTCCTGCGCATCGCGCTGCCGGGAGGCCTGCTTTTCAATCAGTTCCGCCCGCAGCATACGCTTTGCCGCACGCGGCAAAGCATCACTCTTTTTCTTTACGCGCGGCCCTCCCGCGCTTTTCTTTGTTTTCAGTTCTTTCATCAGGCTATACCTCCCCCGGGCGCGTGCTCATCAATTTGTAAAGCTGGGTGTCCTTTGAAATATCATTGATGAAGGGCACCAGACTGCCGCCCATCTTCAGCAGGCCGCGTCCCGCTTCAGAATCCGTGACATACGAAAGCTGCGTATCCGAAATATGCAGAAGCTCCGCCAGCTTCGTGCGGTCCGACGCCGCCTGATTGAGCAGTACAAGAAATTCACTGTTGGAGATCATACTGCGTGCTACCTCGTTGTCCAGCGCCTGGTCCAGATTCTGAAATATCCCGCTGGCCAAAGCCCCGTACTTCCGGTATCTTTTCCATGATACATCCAGAAAGTTCGTGGACCACTCATAGGAAAACAGAACAGACAGCTCATCAAAATAGATCCACGTCCGCTTGCCACGCAGGCGGTTCTGCATCACGCGCATCATGACCACCTCCATCAGCACCAGCATGCCGATGGGGCGCAGCTGCTGGCCCAGGTCCCGGATATTGAAGCACAAAACACGGTTGTCCAGCTGCACGTTGGTGGGCTGTGCGAACGTGTTCAGGCTGCCCTTTGTGAAAATTTCACTGGCCAGCACGATATCCTTCGCCAGATCCTCCTTCTGGCACTGCAAAATACGGTAAAGGTCCTGCAGTGTAGGAGCCTGCGGCTTTTTGCTGAATTCCTCATACAGGTCGAGCACCGCGCGGTCGATGATGGATTTTGCCCGGCGTCCGTTCGTCTGCACATCCAAAAGGTGCTCGTACAGTGTAAGGATAAACTCGGATTTGAGCGAAACAGGCTTTTCCCCTGCCTCATAGCCCTTTCCCAGCTCCAGCGCGTTCACATGCTGCGTGCTGTCCGGCGCAAGGCGGATGTTCTGCCCTCTCACCGCATCCACCACCGGGCCGAACTCCGCTTCGGGGTCACAGATCAATACATCATCGTCCGTGTTCAGAATAACGTTCATCAGCTCCCATTTCGCGGCCATGCTCTTGCCGCTGCCCGGCACGCCAAGATAAAAACCGTTCCCGTTGAGCAGCAGCTTGCGGTTGCAAATGATGCTGTTCCGGCTGATGGCATTTCTGCCATAATAGATACCGCCCCGGTCCATCACATCCTGCACGGAAAAGGGCGTCAGCGCCGCCGCGCTCTCTGTGTTCATCGTGCGCATCGCTTCAATTTCCCGCAAGCCGTAGGGCAGTGCCGTGTTCAGGCCCTCCTCCTGCTGGAAATGGAGCGTATTGAAACGGCACAGATCGCCCCGCGCCGTGGCCGTGATGGCCTCCGTGTCACTGTTGAGCTGCGCATAGCTGTCCGCCAGATGCACCAGCGTCACCAGCACAAGCACCATCCGCTGGTCCCGCGAAGTCAGATCATCCAGCAGCGCCTTCATTTCCTGCCGCATCTGCTGCATCTCATAGGGAGGCTCCGCGGAAAAGTTGTGGTTCGCGTTCTGCTTTTGCTGCCACCGGGTAATATCCGTCTCCACGGCAAGCACGCGCTTTTGCATGTCCGCCACAGCCTCCTCCATGGGGACCGGGACGATCTGGATGGACAGCATCAGATTCTGCGGGAATTCGCACAGCCTGGCGATCGTTTCGTCCTTGAGAAAATTGGGATAGTCCTTTAAAAACAGTACGCGCCCGAACTTTTTGCCCATGATGAAATGGTCGGTCTTGAATTGAAGGCTGTCCGGCGCGATATAGTCCCGGAAATCCTGGCCACGCGCCATGGCCTGCGAAAGGTCAAAATTGAAATACTGTTCTTCCCCGCTGCGAAAAAAATCGTGCAGGATGCGGATGCGGTCATGGGAAGAAAGCTCTGTAAGCTGGCTGGACAGCCGCCCGAATCCGGATGCAAGCTCTGTGCCGACACGGGCAAAAAAACTCCTTGCCTCCTCAATACTCCGCCGCTGCACAGAGATAACGATGTATTTCTCCCGGAAAATGTTGTTGCTCCATTCCGTGCGCTCCCGCACGATCTGGTTGTATTCCTCCCGCAGCCTGTCCATATCATCGCCGCGCAAATGCATCAGCATGGTGTTCTCAAATTCCACCGGGTCGATGCGGCGATTGTTCGTGAGCACCTGCACATACGCATCATCCGGCCATGCGTTGATGACGCTGCAGTAGCGCATCAATATTTCCGCCTGGTCCGCTTCCGACGCCACGGCGTAGTTCACATCCTGAAACCGCCACATCTTGGAATACCGCCCGCCGCACAGCCAGACCCCGTCCCGGTATATCTTTCTGACCGGAATGGACTCCTGCACGGAGCGCGGTGCACGGAAGCTCTCTCCATGCCTGATCAAACGGTTAAAAATCTGTATTTTCATTCTGCATTCCCCATTCATCGTTCCTGTTTTCCGTCCCGCTGCCGCAGGCGGCTTTTGTGAAGGTCTTTTGCCCATTCCGGGCGGATGTACTGCAGCCGGATCGTCAGAGACGCGGCGTCCCGCTGCATTTCCCGGTATGCGATCGCATTGTTGACGTCCAGAAAATACATCTCCGGTTTTTGAGCTTCTTCATCTGTTCCGCAGACCATCCAGCCCTGTACGAGTTTTTCCTGTTCCACTGTTTCAGCCCTCCATAACATTGAAACGGGACGGGGCAGCTCAAGCCGCCCCGTCCCGTTCCGTCCTATCGCATCAGGATGATCATACCATCTGTGAAAACACAGTTGGCCGTTGTACATCCCTGTGCACCAAGCTGCTCAAAT
>CDZQ01012250.1_pt1 | contig 23894 bp, 17 predicted proteins | sample 554831 | NCBI WGS metagenome assembly CDZQ01 (sample SAMEA3182112, study PRJEB8094) | gut metagenome | biome: human; feature: gut; material: Stool; isolation source: human stools | place: Canada | collected 2013-05-06 | reverse complement strand
ACCTTGGACCGGGGCATCTTGAAGGTATACTTGCCATCGCCCTTGTCGGTCAGCTTGATCTCGTCCCCATTCTTGTCGGTGACGGTCAGCTCGTCCAGCTCATAGCCCTCGTCGGCCTTGACGGTGATGGTCACCGTCCGGCCGCTGGAGGCGCTCTTGGGGGACACGGTCACGCTGCCGTTGTCAATGTTCTTGTCCACGCTGATGGAGTAGCTGCTGGAGCCGCCGCCTCCTCCACCGCCGCCAGCGCTATTGATCGTATAGACGAACTCCGCCACATCGCTGTCAAGAGAGTCTTTATACAGGCCCTTGGTATAGGCTTTTACAGTAGTGCTGGAGCTAATCGTCAAGGCTCCGGTATATTCCTGACTCGTGTCAGATGCGGTGGGATCAGAGCCGTCCAGAGTATAATAAATCTTGGAAAATTTAGGCAGAGTTGTGGTAGACAACTCTACGGTCTGAGTACCAATATAGGTGCCCGCCGCCGGAGAAGCAACGGGAGCCGCGGCCTTTTGCAGCATCATAACCAGTTGTTTTTGTCCGTCTTCTGCATCCTGTTCTACAATCTGATATTTCGCCCGGTTATCAACAAAGTTGTTGACAGACGCTCTTCCGCTCTCATAGGGAGCGGTAAATTCTTTACTGAGTTCGGGCGAGGAGTTGATATAGATGCCGATTTTTGCATCCTGCGACAGTCCCCCTTCTCCAATGGTCAGCAGGACATTGGAGACTGTATTGAGCCAGAGGTCGGAATCGATCTCTTTCCCTCCATCGGTTCCTTTGTTGCCGAGGATGGTGGCCGTACCGGATACCTGGACACTTCCCATACCGGCGTAGACGCCACCCTGAAGGGTCCCGGAAGTATTTCCAGCAATCACGCCGCCATTCATGATAAATTTTGCGTTGCCGACTAAGTGGACACCGCCAGCGCTCTGCTTGCCACCGTTATTTCCAGTGATCGTGCCGCCCTCCATAACAAAGGTAGCGCCGCCTTGTATCGTCACACCGCCGCCGCGGGCATTGCTGCCAACACCTCCAGTGAGCTTACCGGCATTGCTGCCGCTGCTGTCTTTCAGGGTAAAGGTATTTGCCGTGACCAGCAGGATATGGCTTCCTTCGGGGGCCGTGATGGTCCGGCCGTTCAAATCCAAGGTCATGGTTTTTCCGACAGAGAGCGAATCACCGAGGGTCACATTCCGCAGTAATTTCACAGTACCTTCCTCACCAACAGCATCGATGGCGGCCTTCACAGAAGTGTACTTCTCCCCACCCTCTACCTGGGCAACAAATTTCTCTTCCTCAGCAATGGGGACAATTTCAACTTCCTGTACCTCGCCAACCTTAGGAGGGGCAACAGTAACGGGAATCTCTGTTACAATGGTATCACTAGAGTTGTCCGCCTTTTGGGATACATGGAAGGTATAATCCCCTTCGGACAGGGAATAAATGACATATTTTTCCCCCTTCTTGACCGCTGTATCAAAATCGTTGAACGCAGTAATGGGGCTGCCGTCCGCCTTGGTCACGGTGACCTTGTCATTCTCGGTCAGGCCGTCCAGCACGATCAAGTTGCGGTTGACCACCTTTACGTCAGTATCTTCGATGGTCACAGCGCTTGCGGTATTCCAGTCACAGTGGGTCTTATAGATGACCACATTGCCCTTATATGTATTGCCGCTGATCGTGGCCTTCAGGGCCGACTGTCCCGTGGGGTTCAGTGTGGACTCATGGCCGTTCAGCCAGTACTGATACTGGGCATAGTCCCACAGCTGGATATAGGCGGCGTCCCAGTCGCCGGAATCAAAGGTATTGCCGGTGATTTGAATATCAGTCTCCTCTGTGGCGGGTTTGCCCCAGTAGCCGTCGAAGGGCACACGGACATTGGTGAAGGTGTTTCCTTCAAAGGTGATGGCTCCCGCCGCGCTGTTGTCGCCACAGGTGTAATAGCCCCGCTCCCAGTTGGTGAAGTCACAGTTTTGAACTGTGATGCTGGGCTGATGGATGTATAAGGCAATCGTATCCTTCAAATCGTCCTTTTTATTTTCAAAAGAACAGTTGTCCAAGGTAAGTCCATCGCAGGCTCCGCCGCTGATGACCGCGGTCCCGTCCTCGGACACAAAGTCGAGGCCCTTCAGGGTAACATCCGCCGCCGTCACAGCCACCTTGCTGTCTTTGTCGGTCTTGACTGTGGCGGTCACGCCATCGGCAGTCTGGACGGTAACGCCGCTCACCGCAATGGAGAAGGGCTCATATGTACCAGAGCGGGTGATGGTGACCGTTTTGTTGTCGCTTTCGGCGGTGACAGCCTCCAGCGCCTCTGCGAGGGACACATATTTGTTGTCGCCCACATACGCCACGCTGTTGTCAACAGTCACTTCCTTATCATTGACAGTCGCCTGGATATCAACTGTACCGGCATTATTGGTCGTAACATCATTGTAAAAATCGCCATGAGGGGTAATCGAATCTGTGACATCCCTGCCGCCTGAAAGGGCCTGATTCACAGTCGCTGTACAATCGCTAATCGTAGTCTTTCCCGCAGCGCTATTCATAGCCGTACCGACCAGCGCGCCAAATTCATCGCCAACCTCGCTGTCCGGGTTTGTTATGGTCAGGTTTCCTTCGTAGGTGCAGTTCGTCATCGTGTTGCCGTAGTGGAGGATGCCCAGGAGCCCGCCCACGTCAGAGGTGGAGCCGATGACGTCGATCTTCACATCACAACCGCTGATCGTAATGTTACCCTCACCCATGAAGCCGACGAGGCCGCCTACATAGGTGCGGTATTCCTCGGATTCCGCTTTTACATAGCTGCCATCGCCGCCAGTCACATCCACATTGGTGATATTCGCATAGGCATTCTTCCCGAACGCGCCGCCCACATAGGCATAGCCGTCTACCTGGATCAGGCCGGTCACGTTGATATTGGTGTATTTTGAGGTGTAGGGCGTTCCGGCCACAGCGCCAACATCCAGGTAACCCTCTACCTGTGCGTTGTTCAGCGTAAAGTCTTTGATTTCGCCGCCTGTTGTAAATCCGAACAGGCCGACATCACTGCTATTTCCTGTGATTTTCAAATTGGAGATAGTGTTCCCCTGGCCGTCAAAGGTCCCCTGAAATGGCTTCCCATTCCTCCCGATGGGCGTCCATTCCTTCCCCTCCAGGTCGATATTCTCCCCCAACTTGATAGTCTTTTTTTGGAAGGAAGTCCCCCCATTGACCAGTTGGGCCAGACCCGCCAGGTCGGCGGCAGAGGAGATAGTATACTCGTCCCCATCTCCTGTATACCACTCCGTGCTGGCGCTCTCCGCCCATGTGTCCCCCTCTTCCGCAAACACAGAGAAGGGAAGCATCGACACTATCATCACTAAAGCCATAATCGAGGATAAAATTTTTCGCTTCACATCCGATTCTCCTTTACCTAAAAATACAGTCGGAGGCGGGTCCGCTCCCCCGGGGCAAGGGAAATGTTTGTCCCCTTTTGGGGGACAAACAGAAAGCGGGTCCCGCTTTCGTCCTGTTTTGAGATTATTATATAATAGAAGCAGGAAAACCGCAACTATTATCAATATCTTTTCTGCCTCGTCCAACAAATTTTTACACATAAACAGGAGGGACCGGCCCGCTGCGGGCCGGTCCCTGTGTTTACTCCGCTTCAGGTTGGCCGCCTGCCCCGGACCATATCTGGTCCAGGCGGTACAGCATCTGTACGGTTTCCTCCCGGGTGGTGAAGGACTGGTATCGCTGGTTGCCCTCTCCGTCTCCAGCCACGATGCCGGATTCCTCCGCCCATTTCCGGGCTTGGGCCGACCAGTCGCTAGGAGACCATCTGGCCCGTTTAGCCAGATAGGCGTCCATCATACGGTCAAATTGCTCCTGCGTCATAGGCTCCTCCTCATGCTCGCCGTCAGTCAGCATGGCCTCGGCCACGTCCTGGCGGAACTGGTCCATAGTTACCCCGTGTTTGGGCCACCACTGGAGCACGTCGCCGTGCTGGCTGGCAATACCCAGGTCGTAGCCCTCGGCGTGGCAGATGACCACGCCGGGCTCCAGGGGGTCCAGAGAATACTGGCGACACAGCAGGGCAGTGAGCTGGACCGCGTTGTGATAGATGTCATCAAAATAGGCCTGATTGGCCGCTACATCATACCCCACCATCTCGTCGCCACGGTAGGTGTGTCCGGCAGGCTCACAGCACTCAAAAGAAATATGAGTGTTGTTCGCGCTCCTGCCGGAGGTGCCTGTACCCGCATGCCAGCCCCGGATGATCCAGGGCAGTGTCTGAATGGCTCTGTCCCGTGCCACGAACGCGTGGACGCACTTTTCTACGCCCGGCTTGTTCCACCGGCGGATGAACACCTCCGGGTCCGGCTGGGCTACCCCGGTGGAGTGGACCATAATTCCTTTGGGCACAATGGTCCGCCCTGCCTGATAGCAGTCATTCTCTGTCAAAAACTGTTGGGTCAGATCAAGTTCCATATGCCCTCCTTCGCTTCTGCGTCCCCAACCGGGGACGCTCCATCCTATGCTCCGGGCCGTTTCCGGGTGCCCCCGCATAGAAACATCGTTGACACAGAGCGAAATATCTTTTACAATAAGGCTTGTGTATAAAAGGAGGTCATTTTGTGGAACTGAGGGAGAAAAAGTTGAACAGCAACCCCAGCGCGTTGCTGCCCATCCTGATATTTCTGGTACTTTATCTGGGTATGGGACTGATTTTTGAATACGGCATCGGCATCAACATGGCATTCTATGATATCCCCATCGTAGTCACCTTCATGGTTGCCCTGTTGGTGGCGTGCTTACAGAACAAAAGGCTCTCTTTTGACGAGAAGCTGGTTCTGATGGGCCGGGGCGTAGGCGACAAAAATATTATCACTATGATCCTCATCTTCCTGGTCGCCGGTGTGTTTGTGGGCGTGACCGGGCGGAACAGCGCCGAGGCCGTGGCCTATTTTCTGCTGTCCATCGCCCCTGCCTGGGCCTCTGTGGCGGTTCTGTTCGTCGCCGCCTGCTTTGTGTCCACTGCTATGGGCACCTCTACCGGCACCATCACCCTGATCACCCCCATTGCCGTGGCCGTATCCCAGGTGTCCGGGTTCTCCCTGCCCCTGTGTGTAGGCACAGTCATGGGAGGCGCCATGTTCGGGGATAACCTGTCCTTCATCTCCGACACCACCATCGCCGCCTGTTCCACCCAAGGCTGTGAGATGCGTGACAAGTTCCGTGCCAATGTGAAGATTGCCCTTCCCGCCGCCATCGCCACCCTGGCGGTCATTCTGGCGGTATCCTTCAACTCCGGCGTGGGACAGATCGAGATTCCGGAAATCAATCTGCTGCTCCTCATCCCCTATGTGCTGGTTCTGGTTGGCGGCCTTCTGGGCGTCAACGTATTTGTGGTACTTATTATAGGCATCATATCCGGCCTGACCATCACCGTAGGCACCGGTCTGGCCGCTGGCACCATCGCTACCGGCGCGGATGTGCTGGAGCTGCTGAAAGCCATGCGGGATGGCGCTTCTGGTATGTTCGAAACGATCCTGGTCACCGTTTTAGTGTCCGCTATGTGTGCCCTCATCCGGGAGAATGGCGGCTTTGAGGCCCTGCTGGCCTTTATCCGCCGGGTATTCAAGGGCCGTGTGGGCGGCCGGCTGGGCGTAGGCCTGCTGGTAGGTGCCATGGATATCTCTACCGCCAACAACACTGTAGCGATTGTTATGGCTGGCCCCATTGCCAAGGAGATCAGTGAGGAATATGGCATCAGCCCCAAGGAGTCGGCCTCTCTTTTGGACACCTTCTCCTGCATCTTCCAGGGCATCATTCCCTATGGCGCCCAGATGCTGATTGCGGTGTCCGCCTCCGGCATCTCCGCTTTTGAAATCATTCCCAACCTGTTCTACCCCTATCTGCTGGCTGTAGCTTCAATCGTCTACATCCTGGTGGGGGCCGGCAAGAATGCAAAGGGTTGATCTTCTCCCACTGCATCATACTGAAAAAAAAGCTGCCGTAGCTCTGGCTGCGGCTGCTTTTTTGCCTATTGAAAAAATATTTGAAATTTTTTTGACCTTTTAGAAGGAATTTAAGGAGAAATTTCGTATTTATATATAAGGGGTTTCATGTCCCCGTACACCCATCAGCTCCATCGACCAGAAAGAGAGAGAAAAAGGAGGGCCGTGGGATGACCTTGCGTGAACAGACACAGCGCCGGGAGGACAGCCTCCTCTCCCCTTTTGCCTGCCGCTCCGCCCAGTCCCGTGGACGGGCACGGCAGGAGAAGGAGTGCGATATCCGCACTCCCTTCCAACGAGACATCGACCGGATCGTCTATTCCAAGGCATTCCGCCGTCTGAAGCATAAGACCCAGGTCTTTCTTCAGCCGGAGGGAGACCACTACCGGACCCGGATGACCCACACCCTGGAGGTATCCCGTATCGCCCGGACCATTGCCCGTGCCCTGGATCTCAACGAAGATCTGACCGAGGCCATTGCCCTAGGGCATGATCTGGGCCACACCCCCTTTGGCCATGCTGGGGAGCGAATGCTGGCCCAGCTGATGCCGGAGGGCTTTGCCCACTACCAGCAGTCCGTGCGTGTGGTGGACCGGCTGGAAAAAAATGGCCAGGGACTAAACCTGACCTGGGAGGTCCGCAACGGCATCCTCTGCCACACCAAGGGCACCCCGGCTGCTACGCTGGAGGGCCAGGTGGTCCGTCTGGCCGACCACATCGCCTATATCAATCACGACATCGAGGACGCCCTCCGCGGTGGTGTCATCTTTCCCATGGACATCCCCCTGGAGGTATCCAACGTTCTGGGCTTCACCCACGGCGACCGGATCAACACCCTAGTTCAGGACGCTATCACCGCCAGCCAGGGACAGGATCATATTGTCCAGTCCCATCCGGTGGAGGAGGCCATGCTGGCTCTGAAAGATTTTATGTTCGCCAGCGTATACACCAATCCCCTGGCCAAGGGGGAGGAAGGAAAGGCCCAGAATATGCTTCAGGCCCTGTTCCAGTATTACCAGGGAAATCCAGATGAACTGCCCTCCGACTTCCAGACCATCCGCCTGGAGGATGGGGTAGACCGGGCCGTATGCGACTATATCGCCGGAATGACCGATCCTTTCGCGGTAGAGAAGTATAAGGAGCTCTTCATTCCAAAAGGCTGGACTGTTCTCTAGGACTTGCTCTCTGTCTGGGCCTCCAGAGGGATAATTCTGATAAAAAGGGGTTAAAAATAGAGGGATTCCCCTATTTTTCGAGAGAGGAGGAGCGCATTGGCCATTCCAGAACCATTCTTGGACGAGCTTCTGGACCGCACCGATATTGTAGATCTGGTGTCCGAGTCCGTCCGGCTGACACAAAAGGGCCGGAACTACTGGGGCCTGTGCCCCTTCCACAGTGAAAAGACTCCCTCCTTCTCCGTATCCGCTGACAAGCGCATCTTCAAGTGCTTTGGATGCGGCAAGGGAGGCGGCGCCATCAATTTTGTGATGGAGCTGGACAACCTCTCCTTTCGAGAGGCGGTGGAGGTGTTGGCCAAGCGGGTCGGAATGGAGGTGCCAGACAGCGGCCCCTCCGCCGGGATGCGGGAGCGGCGGGAAAAACTGCTGGAACTCAACAAGCAGGCCGCCCGGACCTTCCACAAGTGGCTGTACGCTCCCGAGGGGGCGGAGGGACTGGCCTATCTGCAAAAGCGTGGGCTGTCCCGCTCCACCCTGACCAACTTCGGGCTGGGCTTCGCTCCCAACAGCTGGGACGCCCTGATCCAGGCCCTGGCCGATCAGGGCTATGACAAGCGGGATTTGCTGGACGCCGGTCTGGCCGTCAACAACAAGGACGGCCGCATCTATGACCGATTCCGCAATCGGGTCATGTTCCCCATCATTGACGTCCGTGGAAACGTCATTGGCTTTGGCGGCCGGGTAATGGACGATTCCACCCCTAAATACCTCAACTCCCCGGACACACCGGTATACAACAAAAGCCGGAACGTCTTTGCCCTGAATATTGCCAAGACCTCCAAGGCCGGGCGGGTCATTCTCACCGAAGGGTATATGGACACTATCTCCCTTCACCAGGCAGGCTTTGACTGTGCTGTGGCCTCTCTGGGCACCTCTCTCACCAGTGAGCACGCCCAACTGCTGGCCCGGTATTTTCAGGAGGCCATCATCTCCTATGACGGCGATGGGGCCGGAGTGGCGGCCGCCCAGCGGGCTATCCCCCTGCTGGAAAAGGCCGGCCTGAAAGTAAAGGTACTGCGGATGCAGGGCGCCAAGGACCCGGACGAGTTTATCAAGCGTTTTGGCAGGGAGGCCTTCGCCAAGCTGCTGGAGCGCAGCGAGAACCAGGTGGACTACCGCCTGGCTCAGATCCAAAAAAAATATGATTTGACCGACGATGGGCAGAAGGTGGCTTTTCTTCAGGAGGCGGCCCAGCTTATCGCTTCTCTGTCCAGCGCCGTAGAGCGGGAGATCTACGGCGGCCACGCCGCCCAGACCGCCGGAATCACCCCGGAAGCCATGGCTCAGGAAATCAAGCGTGCCTTCTCAGCTCGGCTCCGCAAGGAGAAAAAGCGCCAGGAGCGTATAGACCTGTCTCCGGCCAGCCAGCTCCAGCCCCAGGCCAGATCGCTCCGATATGACAATATCCGCTCCGCCCGCGCGGAGGAGGGCCTTGTCCGCCTGCTGCTGCTGGACCCATCCCTGGCAGGACAGATGGGCGGGATCACGGGGGAGGGATTTTCCTCCCCCCTGCTGGGCAAGGTCTTTGACCTGCTCCTCCGCCGAGCTAATGAGGGGCTGTCCACCCAGCTCTCCGCCCTCTCCGGCCATCTGACTGGGGAGGAGATGGACCATTTGGCCTATGTGGTCAGTCAGCCAGAGTCCTTGGCCCACTCTCAACAGTCCATCCGGGACTACATATCCGTCATCCAGCGGGAGGCCCTCCGGCGCGGCGCCGGACAGGAGGACTCCCTGCTGCTGGCGGCACAGAGAAAGTATCAGGAAAAGAAAGCATATATGGAGGAGAAACCATGAACACCAACAAGAATGTGAGCCCCAAGACCGCTGAAGCGGTGGAGAATCAGGAAGCTGCCGTTTCCCAGCCCGACATCCAGTCCCGCATGGAGGCGGGCAAGGTCGAGGTCATGAAGGTCGTGGGCGGCATACCCGGCGCGGAAAAGCTGGGCGAGCTAATCGAGCGGGGCAAGAAAAAAGGCAATCTTTCCTCCTCCGAGCTGATGGATGTGCTGGAGGATATGGACTTGGGCGCCGAGCAGATGGACAAGATCTACGACACGCTGGAAAACCTGGGTATTGACACTGTGGGCGAGGACTACATCCCCGACCTGCCCGATGACGTCGAGCCAACCATTGAGGCCATCGAGGATCTGCCCGAGGAGGAGATCGTAGACCCCAACTCCATGGCCGACTCCCTTGGCACCGACGATCCAGTGCGGATGTATCTGAAGGAAATCGGCAAGGTGAATCTGCTCACCTCCGACGAGGAGATCGAGCTGGCCCAGATCATGGAGGCGGGAAACGCAGCCTCTGAGCAGCTGGCTGAGTTAGAGAAAGCTGGTGAGGATATCCCCGACGAGGTCCGGGTGGAGTTGACTCAGGCCATCAAGAAGGGGGAGCGGGCCAAGCAGCGGCTGGCTGAGGCCAACCTGCGTCTTGTGGTCTCTATCGCCAAGCGGTATGTGGGCCGTGGGATGCAATTCCTGGACCTGATTCAGGAGGGTAATCTGGGTCTTATCAAAGCTGTGGAGAAGTTTGACTTCACTAAGGGCTTCAAGTTCTCCACTTACGCCACCTGGTGGATCCGCCAGGCCATCACTCGTGCCATCGCCGACCAGGCCCGGACCATCCGCATCCCGGTTCATATGGTGGAAACTATCAACAAGGTCATCCGGGTGTCCCGCCAGCTCCTCCAGGAACTGGGCCACGACCCCACCCCTGAGGAGATCGCGGCTGAGATGAATATGCCTGTGGAGCGGGTGCGTGAGATCTTGAAAATCGCTCAGGAACCTGTCAGCCTGGAAACCCCCATCGGCGAGGAGGAGGACAGTCATCTGGGCGACTTCATCCCCGATGAGGACGCCTCCGAGCCCGCCGAGGCCGCCTCCTTCACCCTACTGAAGGAACAGCTGGTAGAGGTGCTGTCCACCCTCACCCCCCGGGAGGAAAAAGTGCTCAAACTGCGCTTCGGCATTGAAGATGGACGGACCCGCACGTTGGAGGAAGTCGGCAAGGAATTCAACGTCACCCGGGAGCGCATCCGCCAGATTGAGGCCAAGGCCCTCCGAAAGCTGCGCCATCCCAGCAGGAGCAAGAAGCTGAAGGACTTTTTAAACTGACCGGTTTTCAGCGGTCCTTAAAACACCATCGGCGGGGCGCGTGAGTGGAGGCGCCCCGCCATTTCCTTTTTACTTTTTGACTGATTATTTTCAACTCTGTTAATTTCGCTGTGCACTGAATGAAACAGAAAAATATGATAAAGTGAACAAAAAGTTAAACTGGAATTTGACGGGAGTTTATGATGTCAAAATTAAGTGACTTAATCAATGCAGAAGATGGGTTTCTTGTAAGGTTAAGATGTGAAAACACCTTTGATGAAGAGAAATATTTAGATATTAAAAATGAAATTTTAATTGAAACACCAAAATGGAAAACACAAGGGTTTGTTTTGAATTGTGATGTTGAAGCGTTAATTAGTCTGATTGACCAATTAGCAGGAGGGAGTCGCTTCTTTAACGAAGAAACAGAGATCAGGGTTGAGGACGCTTGTATGGAAATAGAAGAAATCATAAGCTGTTTAGAAAGCTAACTTCTAATTTATTGGGCTGTCCGCATGAAGGCGCACCTCCCTCCGCTATTTTGGCGAAGGGAGGTTGTTTTATCCTAAATCGGTCTAAAGGGTAAAACGGCGTCCCGATATCTGTGTTTGACAAAACCTCCATTTCATTGTAAGATTGGAAAAAGCGCTTTCGCCGCTCCGCTCCAAAGCTGGGATGAAGTGCACCGTCCCGCAGCCCCTCCCAGGTCCTCCTGGTGCTGGCAGCCGCGTTGAGCCAAGGCTCATTTCGATGATTGTGGTTCCATGAGGGCGCCCACAGGCGTCCTCATGGCTTTTTTTCACTAAAATCTTTCATAGAGGGGGAATGGAAATGATAGAAGAAAAAAATGAGGACCGGCAGTCCTTTGACCAGGATGCTGTCATGGTATACATAGATCCCCATCTGATGCAGGGGCTAGCGGACGTAGCCGCCCAAAAGGCGGCCAACTTTCAGGAGCTGCTGTCCGCCGCCCAGGAGGGCGATTTGGAATCCGCCTATCAGGTGGCCCTCAGCTACGCCAATGGCCGTGGCACCTCCAAGGATTCGGAGCTTGCCTTTCAGTGGTTCCAACGTGCCGCAGACGGTGACCACATCGCCGCCCAATACCAGTTGGGGGTGTGCTTCTTGCGGGGCATCGGAACGGAAGCGGATATCCCCAGGGGACTGGAGCTGATTACTTCTACCGCAGATCAGGACTACCTCCCTTCCGTCTGTGAACTTGGTCTGTGCTACGAGATGGGTACCGGGGTGGAGGAGAGCAAGGAGCGCGCCGCCGAGCTCTACCGTCAGGCCGCCCAGCAGGGGGACGCCAGGGCACAGTGCAACCTGGGCTTCTTCTACTACCGGGGCATCGGCGTGGAGGAAAGCGACAGCGAGGCGGTCTACTGGTTCTCCCAGGCCGCTGAACAGGAGTATCCAAGGGCCCAGTTCCTGCTGGGCGAATGCTATGACCTGGGCTTTGGTGTGGAGGCGGACATGGCCCATGCTGTGGAGCTGTATACCAAAGCCCACAATGGAGGGTATCCCCCCGCCACCTGCTCTCTTGGCCTGTGCTATGAGCTGGGCAAAGGCGTAGAGGAGGACAAGGAGCGCGCCGCGCGCCTCTATCTTCAGTCCGCCGAGGAGGAGGACCCCAGGGCACAATGCAATCTGGGCTTCTTCTACTACTGGGGCATCGGGGTAGAGAAGGACCTGGCACAGGCAGTCCTCTGGTTCTCCCGCTCCGCGGAGCAACAGTATCCCCGTGCCCAGTACCTGTTGGGACACTGTTACGAATTTGGCTATGGCGTTGAGAAGTCCTTGGAAAAGGCGGTGGCCCTCTATCAGGCCGCCCACCATCGTTCTTACAGTGACGGCACCTGTGCCCTTGGCCTATGTTACGAGCTGGGCACCGGCGTGGAACAGGACAAGGCCAAGGCGGTGGAGCTGTACCGCCAGGCCGCCCAGCAGGGCAACGCCCGCGCCCAGTGCAACCTGGGCTTCTGCTACTACCAGGGCATCGGCGTAGAGACGGACGACAAAACAGCGGTGGAGTGGTTCCAAAAGGCCGCCGACCAGGAGTATCCGCGGGCAATGATGCTGCTGGGTGAGTGCTATGAGAATGGCTATGGAATAGATAGGGATGCCGCGAAAGCGGTGGCGCTGTATACCAAGGCCCATGAGGCCGGACACCCTCCCGCCACCTGTTCCCTGGGACTGTGCTACGAGATAGGGACAGGCGTAGAGGTGGACAAGACCAAGGCCGTCCAGCTCTATCGCCAGGCCGCCGAGGAGGAGGACGCCCGCGCCCAGTGCAACCTGGGCTTCTGCTACTATCGGGGCATCGGGGTAGAGGCGGACGACAAGCAGGCGGCGGAGTGGTTCCAAAAGGCCGCCGACCAGAACTACCGCCGGGCCATCTACCTGCTGGGCGAGTGCTATGAGTACGGCTATGGTCTGGAGAAGGACGTGAAGCGGGCCATAGAGCTATACACCAAGGCCCACGAGGCCGGCTATCCCCCCGCCGCCTGCTCCCTGGGCCTGTGCTATGAGATAGGGACAGGCGTGGAGATAGACAAGGTCAAGGCGGTAGAGCTCTACCGTCAGGCCGCCCAGCAGGGGGACGCCAGGGCACAGTGCAACCTGGGCTTCTGCTATTACCAGGGCATCGGCGTGGAGGCGGACGACAAGCAGGCAGCGGAGTGGTTCCAGAAGGCCGCCGACCAGGACTACCTCCGGGCCGTCTACCTGCTGGGAGAGTGTTATGAGTACGGCTATGGCCTGGACAGGGACGAGCAACAGGCCGTAGCGCTGTACACCAGGGCACAGCAGGCGGGCTATCCCTCCGCCGCCTGTTCCCTGGGCCTGTGCTACGAGCTGGGCACCGGCGTGGAGATGGATAAGGCCAAGGCTGTTCAGCTCTACCGCCAGGCCGCTGAACAGGGGGACGCCAGAGCACAGTGCAACCTGGGCTTCTGCTATTATCAAGGCATTGGCATAGAGATGGACGACAGCCAGGCTGTTGTATGGTTCCAGAAGGCTGCCGAGCAAAATTACCTTCGGGCGGTCATGCTGTTAGGAGAGTGCCGGGAAAACGGCTATGGTATCGAACGGGACATGGCCCAGGCTGTGGAGCTGTATACCAAGGCTCATGAGGGAGGCTATCCTCCAGCCACCTGCTCTCTGGGCCTGTGCTATGAGATGGGCCGGGGCGTGGAGCAGGACAAGGCCAAAGCCGCCCAGCTCTACCGCCAGGCCGCTGACCGCGGAGATGCCAGGGCACAGTGTAATCTGGGCTTCTTCTACTACCATGGCATCTCCGTGTCGGTCGATGACAGCCAGGCCGCCCAGTGGTTCCAAAAGGCCGCGGACCAGGACTACCCAAGAGCCCAAATGCTGCTAGGCGAGTGCTATGAAAATGGCTACGGGGTAGAGCGGGATATTACCAAGGCGGTGGAGCTGTATACCAGCGCCCATGAGCGAGGAAACGCAGCCGCCACCTGTTCTCTTGGCCTGTGTTACGAATTAGGCCGAGGCGTAGAGGAGGACAAGGGAAGGGCCGCCCAGCTCTACCGCCAGGCCGCCAACCACGGCAACGCGCGGGCCCAGTGCAACCTGGGCTTCTTCTACTACCACGGCATCTCTGTCAAGCAGGATTATGCCAAGGCCGTGGAGCTGTTTCAACAGGCCGCAGACCAGGACAACGCTAGGGCCCAGTATCTGTTGGGCCAGTGCTACGAGCATGGTCAGGGCGTGGCCAAGGACTTGTCCCGGGCCATGGAGCTGTATCACCAGGCCGCGGACGGTGGAAGTAAGGACGCCAAGGAGCGGCTGGAAAAAGGCCACTCTGCCAAGGGGACCTCTGGACAGGAGGCTCCTAAACAGGAGAAGGGCCTATTGAAAAAGGCCCTCAAGCTGTTCAAAAAATGAGCTTCCATTTTTTCATCGGAATTGGAAACAATAGAAAAACGAGGCAGCTCTCGCTGCCTCGTTTCTCATTCTTTTTTTAAGGCCTGGATGGCGGCGTGGGCCGCCATCTGCTCTGCCTCTTTCTTGCTCCGGCCGGTGCCGGCGCCCAGAGGGGCGCCGTTCAGATCCACCTCCACGAAGAACCGCTTGTCATGGTCAGGGCCCTCCTGGCCGGTCAGCCGATACTGTAGGACCTGTCCACTCTCCCGCTGGACCAGCTCCTGGAGGGCGGTCTTGTAGTCCCTGGGCTTGGTCAGCCCGGCCACCTCCCGGCTTAGGATATACTTTTGGATGATCTTACGGGCCGATCCGATGCCTCCGTCCAAATAGACGGCGGCCAGCACCGCCTCCACAGCGTCGGCCTGGATAGACGGCCGGCGGCGGCCTCCGCCGCTCTCCTCCCCCCGACCCAGGCGGAGATACTCCCCCAGGCCCAACTCCTGTGCTACCTCTACCAGGCTCTCCTCGCATACCAGGGCGGCCCGTGTCCGGGTCAGCTCCCCTTCCGGCAGGTCCGGGTGGTTGCGGTACAGGTGGTCAGCCACCACCATCCCCAGGATGGAATCCCCCAAAAACTCCAGCCGCTCGTTGCTCTGGAGCTTTCCCCGGCTCTCATTGGCGCAGGAGCTGTGGGTCAGGGCGTTGTCCAGCAGTCCCCGGTCCTGAAAGGTATAGCCCAGCTTTTCCTCCAAACTTTTCATTCCAAACTCCTTCAAGGGGGCCAGTCCTTCTGGCCCGTTACAAGGCAAAACTCCGCCTTCGGCGGAGTTTCGCGTTTTCTCGATCAGTCGACCTTGTTCTGCAGGAACCGAACCAGATCTCCAACCGTGGTGATGGAGGCAGCTTCCTCCTCCCCCAGCTCGTCGATGCCGAATTCTTCCTCCATGGCCATGGACAGATCCACGATATCTACCGAATCGGCGTTCAAATCGTCGGCAAAAGAGGTCTCCATCGTGATAGTGTCCGCATCCACATTGAATTGCTCCGCAATGAGCGCGCACAGTTTTTCAAAGATCATATCTCGGTGCTCCTTTTGTTCGTGCCCCAGGCACTTTTTCTGTCCTTACTATATGCAGAAACTTCCTTACTGTCAATAGGGTTTTCCCATTTTGTGCGTCTTTGTGTAAAATCATTCTTCTCCGTGGACCGCCGGCGCCTCCAGACGCATCACATCCACGTTGGCGGAAATGTTGTCTACGATGCCGGAGGATACGCACTGCCGGGCCTGGCGGACGGCGTTTTTAATGGCGTAGGCGTCGGAGGAGCCGTGGGCCTTGATAACGGGCCGGGAGATGCCCAGCAGGGCGGTGCCCCCTACCTCGTCGGAGCTCATAATCTTCTTAAACTCCTTCAGCCCTCCGGAGACCAACAGGGCAGCCAGCTTGGTGACCAGGTTCTTCTTAAACATCCGCTTCATCTCCCTGGCCAGGAACAGGCCGGTGCCCTCCATGGTCTTGAGGAAGATGTTGCCCGAGTAGCCGTCGGACACGATGACATCCACCGCGCCCTCCACTGCCTCCCGAGCCTCCACATTGCCTACGAAGTTGATGCGGCCGGCCTTGGACGCCTCCTCCAGCATGGGATAGACCGTGGTTTGAAGGGAGGTGCCCTTTGAGGGCTCCGCTCCGATGTTCAGCAGACCCACTTTGGGCTCTGGACGGCCTAGCACATGCTCGGCGTAATAGGAGCCCATGTAGGCGAACTGGAGCAGGTACTCCGGGGGACACTCGGCGTTGGCCCCACAGTCGATAAGGACAGCTCCCCCGTTTCCGGTGGGTACCACGGGAGCTAGGGCCGCCCGGCGGATACCCTTGATGCGCTTGACCACCAAAGTGGCTCCAGCCAGCAGGGCGCCGGTGGAGCCGGCGGACACGAAGGCGTCTCCTTCTCCGTTTTTCAGCAGGTTCAGCCCCTGGGTCAGAGAGGAGTCCTTCTTCTCCCGGAAGGCGGTGGCCGGGTTGTCGCACATCTCCACCACCTCGCTGGCGTGGGCGATCTCCACCCCGGCGGGCAGGTCCTTGATCCCGCTCTCCTCCATCACCTTCAGAATCTCCTCCCCGCGGCCCACCAGGATAATATCCACGCCGTATTCCTGGTTGGCCTGGATGGCGCCCAGCACAGGGGCCTTGGGGGCGTTGTCGCCGCCCATGGCGTCTACGATGATCTTCATACAGTACCTTCTTTCTTTTCCGGGTCCAGTGGTCTGGCCTCGTCGGTAAGGCCCGGCAGATAGTCCGCGGACACATTGTAATGCCTGCAAATGGCGGCCAGTTTGTCAAAGGAGGTCGCCTTACGGCCATTTTCTATATCGCTGATGGAAGCCTGTGTCGCTCCGATTGCCTCTGCCAGATCCTTTTGCTGTTCTCCACGGCCTTTTCTCAGCTTCTTCACTCTTATGCAAAAAATGTCCTTATGAAGCATGGGCTCCCCACTTGGCAAAATATATCTTTTAGCATTATTATATTTCGCTCCTGTTAAGCATATTCTAAACGGATTTGCTTATGGGATTTAGCTCAGAGTGTTTGTATTGTTTTCATTATCCAGATAGTTTGGGCTATCTGATTTTTTGTTGCCATTGTGTTGCCACTCGGCGTAGGTCGTCAAATATGGTATCCAAGATAATCCATAGTAAAGATCAGAAAATAGCATATTGCCGTTTCATAGTCTACACTTTCTTTCTCGCTGATGCCCTCGATAAGATTTTCTTGAAGTTTATCAAATTTCAAATCAAGAACAGGGGTTGAGAGAGCATCCCATACTCTCTCAGGATTATCATGTCCCCAAAGGTCGAATGCAATCGAAGCGTAGCCCGCTTTAAGTATTTTTTGATACATATCACGGTTGACTGCAAAAGCAACTGCGTCCTCCGCCGATAGATTTTTTTCTCTCATGATGATCCGTATCATATCTTGTGCCGCCGCGTTGTTCCTCAAATCTAATTTCATTGATAATTACCTTCCTATCTTTTGTTGATACTTTTAAGTGCATGAGAATGGAGTGTTTCGTGCTTTCACGACTTATAGGTGTGCACTCCGCTAAACTTTTCGTACAGAACATATCGAAAACTTGAAGTGCATTCGGTCTAACTCCTGCGCGGTGATCATTAAATTCACCTTGCTAAAAAATGGAAGCTTTGCTTCTATCGAAGAGTCTTTGGTATCAATAATTGCATAAACGATTTCAAATTCATTAGACTGAGGCTTTTGATTATAGTCAAAAACCTCAGAACCGAATTTTTGGGCTGCAATATCTGAAACCTGCTTGCGGAAATTCAAATCACTCACAAAACATTCGGCAGCCACCTTTCCTTGTGAAAAAAGATGGCTTAACTGCGCAGACTGACCTTTGTTTTTTACATGGATCAATTGTTTATCTCGAGTAAAAATATCGCAGGCTTCGATTTGCTTTGGACCGTTTTCAACGGAGATTAACTTCTTGTCCATTAAACAGAAATCTGGATTGTTTTCCGCAACCATTTCATTGTATGCGCCTTCATCCTTGTCAGATGGACAATCTGGCAGTTCAATATTGGACAGTGGAATTTTTGTGTTGATAAAACTATTTACCTGATCGAAGAAAGAAGATTCCACATAATACCAAGCTCCGGAGCAAAGAATATAATTCTTCTCTTCGTATTTTGTTTGGAATACGAGTGCTGCATAGATACTGCATACAACAAATGGCGTACCATCAGAGTTCATTGCATACAGTTTATCTCTACGGAGTTTTTGGTATATATTTGTCCCTGCTTTGATTTTTTCAATATACTCAGTCAAATCGAGATCAAGATTATAGTTTTCAGCCACATCCAGCTTTTTCCCTATTCCGGAATAGCAAAAACCGATAATGCGATCCCAATTAGTCGTTTCTGGAGGCGCAATATGCAGATGATCGACTTCGCGCTTTTCTATTGCGTCTGCTAATTCAAAATCTAAAGCTTCCGCCTGAACAGAATCTCTAATCTCTGCAACATTGTCAACCCATTCAAACCCAATTTTTTTGTATCGACTGCCGCTATAAGCGTCATAATACAATTCGAGTTTTTCTTTGAGATCTGTCATTTTCATATAGACAGATACAACCAAAGAGTCCTTTCCGCTAATATGGTTTCCATATATGGGGTCGTATGGCTCGCCTGTGAGTCCTTTCATAATATCGTTCGTAACATTGAGACCAAATTCATCCTGCGTTGTACTATAACTTGCTTGGCGTTGCGTGGTAACCACCATATCTTCAATTGTGGCTGCGTTAATACTGCGCATTTTGTCAGGATCAATCGTATTGAGCGCAACCTTTAGTCCAAAATTTCGCTCAAGGCATTCTTCCTTGAGAAATGAACGACCATATCCAAACACAACCGCCATAATTCTATTCCTGACACGCAGGAGTATGACTGCTTTATTTGAAGTGTTTTCTGTAATGTCGATGGTTTCCTCTGAAAGCTCATCCAAATATGATTTCCATCGCGGGAATTTTTTTCTACTGTCACAATAGTATATTGTTCCATCCAAACCAAACATGGCTTTAAGTTTGGACGAAGAAAGTGAAGCCGCGGATTTAAGACAATCGCTAAATTCGTGTATATATTCCTTAAAAAGAAAAATCGTTAGGTTGACTATTTGATTATCCAAACGGCACACCTCCCCCATTAGTTTTACTCAGATGTTTTTTAAAGCTCTTCAAACAGTGTTGGAGAAACAAAAAAACTGCTGCATTTTTCGATTACATCTACTTCTCGACATCTATTTTTCATCATCTGCTTAATAGTACATTCCCATACAATCAGGCACTTAATGCCACGCTCCAGCAATTCCGCTTTCACTGCGGCATCCCGTCGTACATTGTCATCAAACTTCTTCTGCCAAAAGTCCACGCGGCTCTTTGGCATATACGCATATTTGCAACCTGAGTGACGATGCCAGAAGCAACCATTGACAAAAATTGCAGTATTGTATTTACGCAGAAAAATATCAGGATGACCTGGAACAGACTTGTCTGCAATCCGGTAACGATATCCCTGTGCAAACAGCAGCTTTCGCAGATACACTTCAGGCTTCGTGTTTTTTGATCGTATCGCAGACATATTCTGACTGCGCTTTTCTGGAGAAACGATATCCGCCATCAGAGTCCTTCGACCTCGCGTACATAGGAAACGAACTTTGAAAGCGTCCATATTCTATCCTGCCGATCTGCAGGATAGGTCGTAATGTATTGTCTTGGAACAACAAGAATAACATTCTCACTTTGCATTTCATCCATCTGAGCCGGGGAAATTCCCTGCTGAAGCGTACAGAGATATTTGGGTCTGTCGCGCAAACGATCGGCTTCGTTGATAACCTGACGCCAGCGATCCTTGCAGGTCGTTTTGGCAGCCAGAGAGATTAGCTTGTCTGTCGGGAAGGTCATGTCATGATACGATTCCTGCGACGGGAAGATAAAGTCGGGTTTCTTGTTGCCCTCTGTAACAGCCTGTGCGGTGTATATAATTTCATTGCCATCAAAAATCGCAGACAGATGATGTTCCAAGCTCTTTCCTGCTCGACTTTTCCTGCGGTTCAGAACCATATTTGCCATCGTGATAAATTCGTCTACGGATGCAAATCCACGCGCAATTGCATCTCCGTATCGGGCGTGTTCGATTGCACGAAAAAGTGCATACTCTGTATTTGTCCAGTCGATGATCTTGCGATCAGGATTTGTGCGGATAAATTCAAGATGGTCATACACACGATTCTGTATGTCACGGGCTGCTGCGGACATATCCTCCGAGAGTGGAAAATCTACTGTCAATCCCGCAATGAATTCCTGAATAGCAATCCGTTCCTGAGTTTCATCCTGTATCTGTCCAGCATCGATCAGTCGGTTTGTTTCTGTCGGACTGATACCAAACGCATCAAGGAACTGGTCGATGTCTTCTTCAGAGTTCAGTACAAATGCCTGATAGTCCTCGGCATCACATTTTGCAAATACAAAAAGAGCCCCCGTATACTCTGGCCGCAGGAAAGGAAAACCTCGTCCAAAATTCGTGATTCGATATTCGTTTCGTGTGCCCTGACCGTAGTAAATAAAACGGGTATCTGTTTCAATATCATCCTGCCACTTAACTTTTACCCATTTTTCCTTGTTTGCTCCTTTAATGCCCGGTTCATCAAAGAGAATGGGGATTGATGGCTTCGAAATATAGATTCCTGCCTGATGTCCTCCGGTTAAGCCGGTATCATTTGCCGAAAGAAATTTGCAGTAAGCCATTTGACTACTCAGAACTGCCTGTATTGCCTGAATTGCGTATCCTTCCATCATTTTAACCCACCATCCCTTCAACTTTATGAGAATTCATGGCAGAATCCATTTCTTCCAGTTTTTTTACGACAAGCTTTGCAACCTCAGCCATTAAAGGTACGACAACAGAATTGCCGAACTGTTTATACGCCTGGGTATCCGAGACGGGAATTTTGAAGCTGTCCGGGAATCCCTGGAGACGGGCACATTCTCTTGGTGTTAACCTTCTGGGATTTTTACCCTCCTGTGCGATCAGAATTTCAGACCCGTCTTTATAATATCTGGCACTGATGGTGCGGCTGATACCGTCAAGCGGTGCAATTCCATACCCGAAGCCGTTACCTGCTGCCTTATGCTTGGCGGCATAATTCTGAAGATACGCCCACAGTTTATCAGAGAGAGTATACTTGTCACTTACATCGGGTTCAAGAATGTCTCTTATTACAGGAGCTTTTTCAGGCAGGGTCAGATCGAAATCAAATTCAACATTCTTGCCATATCGCTCCATGTCAAATCCAATAATCACAATACGCTCCCGGTGCTGAGGAACATAGTTTTTTCCATCCAGAATACGGAAAAATATTTTATAGTTCAGCTCGGCAAGAGATTCCTGAATCACCTTGAATGTGCGGCCTTTATCGTGGCTGCATAGATTTTTTACATTTTCAAGCATAAAGGCTTTTGGCCGCTTTGCCTTCAAAATCCTGCACACATCAAAAAACAGAGTTCCCTGCGTTTTGTCCTCAAAACCTGTCGCCCGACCCAAACTTTGTTTCTTGGATACACCCGCAATAGAAAACGGCTGGCAGGGGAAACCTGCTACAAGAATATCATGGTCCGGTATATCGGCAGCATTTACTTTGGTAATGTCACCATCTGGTTGTTCCCCAAAATTGGCGAAGTAAGTTTTCTGGCTGTATTTATTCCATTCATTGGAATATACACAGTGTCCACCAGCGCGTTCAAATGCTATACGCATACCACCAATACCCGCGAACAGGTCAATAAAGGTATAACTGTACTCTTTGCAAGGAGTTTCCACTTTGTTTTTTATGAGCAATTGTCTGATAGCAACAGACAGGCAGTCCTGCATTGACTGTCCACTAAGTGCAGAATATTCACTTAATTCTTCATATATTGCATCATCAACACGAATGTGTACCTGCTTTGCCATATCAAAACCTCCGGCGGGAATATAGTGGTATCTATTGTTTCCCATTATAGCATGAATGCAAGGTTTTTTCAAGTATTCTGGGAAAAGTAATACACCAGATAATTCCCAGAGTAATAAAAGAGCCGCCCGCAGGGAATCATTCTCCCCACGGGCGGCGTGTCATCACTTCTTGCCTTGCTGTAAATTCTGGATATTTTTCTTTGCCAGCTCGCTGGCTGCCTTCCGGCGCTCTGCGCTGTATGGGGCGTTCAGCTTGAAACTGAACCGCCCTTTCCTGATCTCGAATGTGAGGCAACCGTTTTCATCGTCATCCACCAACCGGCACTCAGATGGATACTTTCCCGAATACTCACTCAAACGGTTTTTGAGGGAAGTGTTGTAGGTACACACCTCGATGATGGGACTTGCCTCGTCAAAAAAGACGCTGGTTGTCTTTTGCTTCCTGGAAAGACCTGTTCTCATGAAACCTCCCTATTTTCACAAATTTTCTCCGGCTTTACACTGGCAAAAGTAAGCATTTTTTCGGATAGAAAGCACCCAAACGATACATGATTCAGTTCAGATGCCTCTATCCGCAAAAATCCTGTTTTCTCAGGTCTACACGGGATTACCGCGCATCCCGATCATGCTGCCGCTTTTGACCGTGTTTCTGCTCTTTTTCCGACTGTTCCTGCTGCTTGACAGCCGCTACCGTTTCCGCTATGCGCTCCGGCCCATAGGCCCGACACAGCAGGTCATAGTCTTTGGCGGTCTCCTGCAATTCTGCATTTTCACCCTTGACCTCGGCCAACTGCTCTTTCAGATACGGAACCTCCGTATCATATTTGCGCTGCAACAGCTCAAATTTCTGGCAGACATCCAGATAAGCCCGGTAAACAGAGCGCACCACCTTAACGATCTTCTCCAACAGCGGTTTGGACTTTTTCTCCCGGTAGGATTTGGCAGACTCCATTCGATCGGGGAGTGGCAGCAGATCCTCCGGGTCGGATGAATACTCAGCCGCCAGCTTCTCCATGCTCTTGAGTTTGGGAGCCAGCAGCCGGAGTTCCGTCTGCGCTTCTTTGGCAGATTTTTCTGCCGCGCCTTTCTCTGCCTGAAGCTGGCCGATCTCCGCCTGAACCTCCAATTTTTCTGTTTGCAGCTCCGCTAACCGCTCCCGTTCTCGCTCTACCTTGAACTGCGTGACCGTCAGATGCTCCTCAGAGCTGCCGCGCTCACCGCGCTCTATATCGGTGTACCCAGCCTCACGCATATGCTGGAAGAAATCATCCTGCAACACACTGTATGATTTTTTGAGAACAGGTTTGCCCTTCGCCGTTTTCAGCGGTTCGCCGGTGACTTCATCCAGAACCGGCTTGGAGGCCCACTTCTTGCTCATGCTGACCTGCATGACCGTTTCTTTGACCTTACCCACCAGCGACTTGTCCTTGCAGCGTTTGGACCAGCGGATTTGTTTCTCTACCACCGGCACATAGACCACATGGAGGTGGTAGTGGTACACATCCTGCCCCAGCGCCTCGGACATGGCCCGGTTGCGCTCGTCGGCGTGCATGACCGCCGACAGAATGTACTGTTCGCCGCCCACGATTTTGATTGCAGCCTGATAGGCATCGTGATAAAATTGTTTTGCGAAGTCATATCCGCCGTGGTTGAAAAAGTAGGCGGAATTTACATCGAAGATCAGCTCACCGTAGCGGAAAGCGTCCTCTTTGATGCCCCGCGTGGAGATAAGCCCGTTGGTCTCCATCTGTTCAAACTGTTCCAGATAGCCGCTGTCCGGTTTCTTGAAGTGGACATTCAGATGGGAGCGTTCCGGGACTATATCCTGATTGACATATGATTCTTTTTCGCGCTCGTTGTGTTGCTGCGCGTTTTTCAGTTTGGGTGTGGTCAGTCTCATATTTCTTGCGCTGGTACGATGGATACCGTCGCCTCTTGCCATAGAACTCCTTTCTCGCCCCACAAGGGCGGTTGAGATGCGGGTAGCTTTTGGGGATGCACTTCTGCGGAAGTGTAATAACCCACTATGATACTTTCATCCGCACATTGTAATGTGATGGCTGCAAAGTATCGTGGGCTCTCCGAGGGGGAGTGCGGCTCCTGCGGGAGCCTCGCCGCCTTTTTCGGCTTGCAGGTGATACCCACAGCCTCAAAA
>CDZQ01030922.1_pt1 | contig 23939 bp, 19 predicted proteins | sample 554831 | NCBI WGS metagenome assembly CDZQ01 (sample SAMEA3182112, study PRJEB8094) | gut metagenome | biome: human; feature: gut; material: Stool; isolation source: human stools | place: Canada | collected 2013-05-06 | reverse complement strand
ATCCTCGAGATCATCGACCACCACCGTCTGGCCGACATTCAGACCACGCAGCCCATCCGCGTGCGCAACGAGCCCGTCGGCAGCACGACGACCATCATCACCAACATGTATCAGGAGCACGGCGTCATGCCGTCGCCGAACATGGCGGGTCTGATGGCGGGCGCGATCTTGTCCGACACGGTCATGTTCAAGTCCCCCACGTGCACGAAACGCGACATCGCCATGGCAGAGCGTCTGGCCCGCATCGCCAACGTCTCGCTCAAGGAGCTGGGCAACCTGCTCTTTGCCGCCTCGAGCGCGGGCGACAAGTCGGCCGACGAGCTGTGCTTCACCGACTTCAAGGAGTTCCACATCGCCGACCACTATCTCGGCGTCGGTCAGGTCACGTCGCTCGACTCGGCCGCGGTGCTCGAGCGCAAGGACGAGCTGCTGGCCGTCATGGCCACAAAGCTCGAGCAGCAGCACTATGACATGATCGCGCTCATGGTCACGGACGTGCTCATGGAGGGCACGAACCTGCTCTACATCGGCAGTGACGACACGATCCGCTCCGCCTTCTCGGTCGAGCCGAAGGACAACGCCGTGTTCCTGCCCGGCGTGATGAGCCGCAAAAAGCAGATCATCCCCATGCTGACCGCCCTCTGGGGCTGAGGCCACATATACAAAAAAAGTCCGCACAGGCAGTGCCTGTGCGGACTTTTTTGATTCAATCCGTCATGCGCACGATGCGGTAATACGTGCGCGCCGTGAGCAGGTACACAAAGGTGTACAGCAGCGCAAAGACGCCGAACGTTCCGAGCGTGCACAGCAAAAACAGATGCACGTTTTGCAGCCCGAAGGCGAACACGATCTGCTTGATGAGCGGAAACGCGAACGCGATGTGGATCGCCGCCGTCACAAGCGGCAGGAAGAACATGAGCAGCACCTGCGTGCGGATGGTCGCCTTGACCTCCTTCGGCGTCATGCCGACCTGCTGCATGATGCGGAAGCGGCCGCGGTCGTCATAGCCCTCGGAGACCTGCTTGTAGTAGATGATGAGCACCGTCGCAAACAGGAACACGAACCCGAGGAAAAAGCCGAGGAATAAAAAGCCGCCGTACGTGCTGCGCAGCGTGGGATAGCCATCGGCGCGCATATCGGTCGTGTAATTCACGTTCGCCGCCTCGGCAGCAGACTCAAACGCGGGGTCGCAGAGCAGTGCGTGCAGCGCGCCGAGCTGCTCGTCGTCCGTGCCGGAGAGGTCGAACTGGTACGTGTAGTTGAGCATGCTGCGGGTGCCGCCGTGCTCGTTAGTATAGGCGTTTTGCTGCGCGCGCAGCTCGAGCACGCTGTCGAGATCCGGCATGACCAGATACAGTGTGTGCAGACCCATGATGGAGCTGCCGCTGACGAGCGAGAAGCTATCGAGCTGCCGCAGCCGCAGCGTATCGCCGCCGAGCGTGAGCGTGTCGCCAAAGGCTGCGCCGTCCGTCCATGCGAGCGCCTCGCCGGGCGCAAGCGTCACCTGCTCGCCGGTCAGGTCGGCATAGCCCTCCGTGTCCAGAACCATGACGGCGTATTCATCGGCGCTCGAACCGGTGAGCTGCTCGCTCGTGAGATCGAGCGCATCGCCGCTGCGCTGCGCGGAAAACCTGACGGTGCGATAGCCGTGCACATTGCTCTGCGTGAGCCCCGAGCGCGTCATGGCATCATCCACCACCCGCAAAACCGGCGCGACGTCCGGCACTGTGTTCGTCCGGGGGTCGGTCATGAGCGTGAGCGTCATATCCTGCGGCCAGCGCACGGCGGCATAGGCATCCACGCCCTTATACAGGCTCACCGTGGTCGAGACCGTCACGAGCACCATCGTCGAGAGGATGCAGATGCTCGCAAGACCGGCCGCGTTGCGGCTCATGCGGTAGATGAGACCGGAGACGGTGGCAAAGTGGCTGGTTTTATAGTAGTAGCGCCGGTTTTTCCGCAGCGCCTTGAGCACGACGACGCTCAGCGCGATAAACGTGAGATACGTGCCGATGATGACAAGGATGACCGCCGGGAAGAAATTCTGGATGGCGTACAAGGCCACGTTTGTGCGCAGGGAAATGAGATAGCCCGCGGCAAGGCACACCGCGCCGAGCAGTGCGAGGATCCACTTGCTGCGCGGCTCGCGCTCGCCCTCACTACCGGCGCGCAGCAGCTGCACGGGGTTCGACAGATGGATGATGCGGATGGTATTGAGCAGGAGCAGCAAAAACAGCGCGCCGAAAAACACCACCGTATAGCCGATGCTCATCAGTCTGATGTTCAGCCCGAACGTAGCCTCCCCGCCGATGAGCCGCATGAGCACGAGCTGCAGGAGCTTGGAGAACACCCCCGCCGCCACGAGGCCGAAAAACAGCGCCATGGCCGCCGTGTACAGCGACTCCCAGAAGAGCACGTAGGAGATGTGGCGCTTTTCCATGCCGAGGATGTTGTAGATGGCAAACTCGCGCTTGCGCTGCTTGGTGAAGGTGCTGTTCGTATAAAAGAGGATGATGGCGGAAAACAGCGCCATGATGAACACGCCGAAACCGAGCACCTGACTGACGCTGCCGCCGTGCTGCATCTGACCGAGATAGGGATCGCTCGCGAGCGTGAGCATGATGCAAAACAGCGCCACGATCACGATGCAGGCCAGCAGATACGGCAGGTAGAACCGGCGGTTTTTCTTCAGATTCGTCGCCGCCAGACGCGGGTAGAGATTACGCATGGTGCTCACCGCCCGTTGCCAGCATCGTGAGCGTGTCAGAGATCTTCTGATAGAGCTGCTCATCCGAGCTCTCGCCGCGATAGATCTCGTGGAACACCTCGCCGTCCTTGATGAACAGCACGCGCGAGGCGTGGCTGGCCGCCTTGACCGAGTGCGTGACCATAAGGATGGTCTGACCGCCGCGGTTGACATCCTCAAACAGACGCAGCAGCTCATCCGTCGCACGCGAGTCGAGCGCGCCAGTCGGCTCGTCGGCAAGCACGAGCTTCGGCTGCGTGATGAGCGCGCGGGCGACGGCCACGCGCTGCTTCTGGCCGCCGGAGAGCTCATACGGGAACTTCTGCAGCAGCTCGGCAATGCCAAGCTGCCGGGCGATGGGCGCAAGGCGCGCGGCCATCTCCGGATACGCCTTGCCTGCGAGCACGAGCGGCAGGAAAATATTGTCCTGCACGGAGAACGTATCGAGCAGGTTGAACTCCTGAAACACGAAGCCGAGCTGCGAGCGGCGGAAGGCCGCGATCTCCCGCTCGGGGATGGTGCTCAGCGGCCGGCCGTCGAGCACGACCTCGCCGCCGGTGGGCTTATCGAGCGCAGCAAGGATGTTGAGCAGCGTGGTCTTTCCGCTGCCGCTTCGCCCATGATGGCGACGTACTCGCCCTTCTCGACCGTGAAATTCACGTCCGTGAGCGCCTGCACCTTCGTGCCGCCGAAGCGGGTGGTGTAAATTTTCTGAACATGACGAACTTCCAAAAACGACATGACCGTTACCTCCTGTGTAATGACAGGCTCAGTATAAACCGCCGGGGAAATGGCTGCCATGCATCTGGCTTACATTTTCCCGGCGGAAACTTACGATTCTGTAAGGCTCACTCGACCTCGAGCGCGTCCTGCTGCAGGCCGATGCGCACCGTCGTGCCCTCGCCGACGGTCGAGGTGATGGCGATCGTGTGGCCGAGCTTTTCAAGGATGCGGCGGCAGAGATACAGGCCGATGCCGGTCGCGCGCTTGTCCGTGCGACCGTTGCAGCCGGTGAAGCCCTTTTCAAACACGCGCGGCAGGTCCTCCGGCGCGATGCCGATGCCCGTGTCGTGGATGCAGAGCGTTTTCGGCGCCTCGAGCGTGATGGACACTGACCCGCTGCGGGTATACTTGAGCGCGTTGGAGAGCACCTGCTCGATGACGAACAGCAGCCACTTCTCATCCGTGATGACGCTGACGTTCAGCGGCGCGTACTCCAGCCGCAGCTTGCGCCGGATGAACTGCGAGGCATACTTGCGCACCGCCTGCCGGACGATATCGTCGAGCGCGTAGTTGCGGATGACATAGTCCGACGACGGGCTCTCGAGCCGCAGATAGCCGAGCACCATCTCCACATATTGCTCCACGCTCTGCAGCTGCTCGAGCAGGGCGCGCTGCTCGTCCGTGTCCGCGTCCTGCAGCAGCAGGCGCATGGCGGCGATGGGCGTCTTGATCTGGTGCGCCCAAACGGTGTAGTACTCCACCAGCTCCTGATAGCCCTGCTGGCTGCGCGTCAGCTGCGCGCGGCGGTCGGCATCGAGCGCGCGCACGAGCGCCTGATATTGCGCCTCGAGCGCACCGTCCGGCTCGGGCAGCTGCTCGGTGCTGAGCGTGATCTCCTGCTCCAGCCGTCGCAGCAGGCGCAGACGCACGGCAAAGCGCCGGTAATCGACCGCAAGCCAGACCAGCAGCAAAAACAGACACACGAGCGCCGCATACCCCACCGCGCCCAGCGGCAGCCGGTAGAGCCAGAATATGAATGCGAACACGGCCGTGTAGACCGCGAGCGCGATCACGACCTTGCGGTTTTCCCGCACATAGGCACCAAACATATCTTGCCCCCTCACTCGATGAGATAGCCGAGGCCCTTTTTCGTCGTAATATAATCCGACAGACCGGCGGCCTCAAGCTTGCGGCGCAGACGGGCGATGTTGACCGTGAGCGTGTTTTCGTCCACGAAGCTGTCCGTCTCCCAGAGCTTTTCCATGAGCGTCTCGCGGCTGACGACGCTGCCCTTGCGCTCGAGGAGCGTCTGCAGGATGCGGTAGTCGTTTTTCGTCAGTTCGATGCGCTGCCCCTGATACATCAGGCTCGCATCCGCCGTGTTGAGCACGGCGCCGCGATGCTCGAGCGTGGGCGCGGGCGCGGCAAAATCATACGTGCGGCGCAAGATCGCCTGGATCTTCGCCAGCAGCACGTTCAGATCAAAGGGCTTGGCGATGAAATCATCCCCGCCCATGTTCATGGCCATGACGATGTTCATATTGTCCGACGCTGAGGAGATGAACACGACCGGCACGTTCGACACGCGCCGCAGCTCCTGACACCAGTGGTAGCCGTTATAAAACGGGAGCGTGATGTCCAGCAGCACGAGCTGCGGATCGAACGCCGTGCACTCGGCGAGCACATTGCGGAAATCCTCCGCGCAGCGCACGTCAAAGCCCCACGTCGTCAGGTGCTTTTGCAGCGCGGCGGCGATGGCCGCGTCGTCCTCCACGATAAAAATGCGATGCATACGATCACCTCAAACAGAAAATAGCAGGTACCGTTCGTACCTGCTATTTTACGATACTTTGCCGTCGATTGCAACGGCCGTGTCAATCCCGGCGGCGGTTGCCGTAGAGAATAATCAGCCGCAGCAGCTGCGCGAACGACACCAGCAGCGCCGCGACATACGTCATGGCGGCCGCCCGCAGGACGCTGCGCGCACCGCGCAGCTCGTCGTCCGTGAGCAGGTTGCGCGACTCGATGGCGGCCAGAGCGCGGCGGGAAGCGTTGAACTCCACCGGCAGCGTCGCCAGCTGGAACACCGTCACGAGGCCGAAGAGCAGAATGCCCGCCCAGACGAGCACCGACCAGTTGAAGATCAGCCCCGCGATGAGCAGCGGCCACGACAGGTTTGAGCCGATGCGCGTGGCCGGGATGATGGCCGCGCGGATGCGGATGGGCGCGTAATCGGTCGCGTACTGCACGGCGTGGCCCGCCTCGTGCGCCGCGACGCCGACGGCCGCGATCGACGCGACGCCATACACCTCGTCCGAGAGGCGGATGACCTTCGCCTGCGGGTCGAAGTGGTCGGTGAGCTTGCCGGAGATGTGCTCGATGCGCACATCCGTGATACCGTTGGCCTGCAGGATGCGCTGCGCCGCCTGTGCGCCGGTCAGCCCGCTCGTGCAGCGCACGCGCGCATAGCGCGAAAACGCGCTCTTGACCTGGATCTGCGCGATGAGCGCGATAAGCAGCGCCGGCACGACCAGCAGCAGATACGTGGTATCAAAGCCATAATAATATCCATGGTACATGGCAGTCATCCTTTCTGATTCGTGCTGCTATTGTACCGCCAAAGCGTGCGCACGTCAACCGGGACAAGCATTTGCATATTGTGTGGTTTTTTCCCGAAAAAACATCCCCCCTCGGGGCTTGCGCGGCGGTCGTTTTTTGTTATACTTGTGTCAAATACACGATAAAGAGTATGGGCGATCCGATCATGATTGATGCACACGACATTCGATTTTCCTACGACGGGCCGGGCGGCCGCCGCTCCCTCAACGGTGCGCAGCTGCACGTTTCCCCCGGCGAGTTTGTGGCCGTGCTCGGGCACAACGGCTGCGGCAAATCCACGCTCGTCAAGCACTTCAACGCCCTGCTGCCGCTGCAGCACGGCACGCTGACCATCGACGGCATGGACGCCGCCGACCCCGCCAACCGCTGGGCGCTGCGGCGCAAGGTCGGCATGGTGTTTCAGAACCCGGACAACCAGTTCGTGTCCACGATCGTGGGCGAGGATGTTGCCTTCGGGCTGGAAAACTACGGCGTGCCGGAAAACGAGATCCCCGCGCGCGTGGCCGCGGCGCTCGCCGCCGTGGACATGGCAGGTTATGAAAACCGCGCGACGCACACGCTCTCCGGCGGGCAGAAGCAGCGTGTGGCGCTGGCCGGCGTGCTGGCCCTGTCGCCGGACATTCTGGTGTTCGACGAGGCCACCGCCATGCTCGACCCCGACGGCCGGCAGGAGGTGCTGCGCACGATCCGCCGCCTGCACAAAGAGCAGCACAAGACCGTCGTCATGATCACGCACTATATTGAAGAAGCCATCGGCGCCGACCGCGTCTATCTCATCCACAACGGCAAAATGATCGCCGACGGCACGGCACGCGAGATGCTCACGCAGCCGGAGCTGCTGGCTGCGGCAGGGCTCACGCCGCCGATGCCGGTGCAGATGTACTACGACCTGAAGCAGGCCGGGATCGTGCTCGCCCGCTGCCCGCTGACGCTCGAGGAGCTTGCGGAGGAACTATGCCGATCACAGTAACGAATCTGACGTGTGTCTACGGCGCGGGGACACCCTTTGAGACCACTGCGCTGCGCGATGTGTCCGTCACGGTCGAAAACGGCAGCTTCGTCGGCATCCTCGGCCGCACCGGCTGCGGCAAGTCCACGCTCATCCAGATCATGGCCGGCCTGCTCACGCCGACGGCCGGCACCGTCATGCTCGACGGGCAGGACATCCACGCCCGCCGCTATGACCGCAGCATCCTGCGGCGCAAGGTCGGCATCGTGTTCCAGTACCCGGAGTGCCAGCTCTTTGAGACGACCGTGGAAAAGGACGTGGCCTTCGGCCTGAAGCACAGCGGCCTGAGCGCCGCCGAAAAGCAGGCGCGCGTGCGCTGGGCGCTCGAGACCGTGGGCTTCTCGTTCGAGAAAGTCCACGACCAGCCGCCGATGGGCCTCTCCGGCGGGGAGAAGCGGCGCGTGGCCATCGCGGGCGTGCTGGCGGCGAAGCCGGAGTATCTGATTCTTGACGAGCCGATCGCGGGGCTCGATCCGCTCGGCCGCGAGGCGTTTTTGCGGCTCATCACCGAGCTCAACCGCGGCGGCATGACCATCCTCATGGTCTCGCACAACGCCGACTGTCTGGGCGCGTATGCGCAGCGGCTGCTCGTGCTGGAGGATGGGCAGCTCGTGCGCGACGGCACGCCGGAGGAGATCTACGCCGACCTCGACTGGATGCGCACGCACCGGCTGGGCGTGCCGCAGAGCCGCACCGCCGCCGCCCTGCTGAAGCAGGGCGGGCTGGACATTCCGCAGGACATCGCAAGCTATGACGCGCTGCTCGCGGCCGTGCTGCGCGCGAAGGGCGGTGGCCGCCCATGAGGGAACACCTGACCGGGCAGTTCACTCCCGGCACCTCGATTCTGCACCGGCTGGACGCGCGGGCAAAGTTTTTCGGCTTTCTCATCCTCATCGCCGCCACCGTGTGCACGGACGCCTGGCTCGGCTATGCGCTGCTGCTCGCCGTCACGGCCGCCGTCGTGGCCGTCTGCGGTCTGCCGCTGCGCACCGCGCTCGCGTCCGTGGCGCGCATGGGCTGGTTTTTCCTGCTCATCTTTGTGATGAACGCCCTGTTTTTCGCCACCGACGACGCCATCTGGCACTGGTGGATCCTCACGCTGTCCGTGCCCGGCATCGTGCAGGGCGCGCAGGTGACGGTGCGGCTCGCGCTCATCCTCGTGATGAGCAACGTGCTCACGTGCACGACGCCGCCGCTCGAGATCACCGGCGCGATCCAGACGCTGCTCAGCCCGCTGCGGCTCGTGCGGCTGCCGGTCGAGGACATTGCGATGATTCTGTCCGTCGCCGTGCAGTTCATCCCGACACTGCTCGAAGAGACCGACACCATCCGCAAGGCGCAGATCGCGCGCGGCGCGCGCTTTGAAAGCCGCCGCCTGCACGAGCGCGCACAGGCCATGCTGCCGCTGATCGTGCCGATCTTTCTCAGCGCCTTCAAGCGTGCCGACGAGCTCGCCATGGCCATGGAGGCGCGCGGCTACCGCGGCGCGCGCGGCCGCACCCGAAAAAAGTCCGTTCCCCTGCCCCTGAGCGGCTGGGGCGCGCTTGCGCTGTGCGCCCTTGTGTGCGCAGCGGAAATACTCCTGTAAATCCGAAATCAGAAAGGAACCGAAGTCCGATGCAAACCATGTCTACCGTCAAAAAATCCATCATCACCGCCGTGTGCATCGCCCTGTGCTATGTGCTGCCGCTGCTGTTTCACGGCATTCAGGGCGCTGGCCAGATCTTCTGCCCGATGCACATCCCCGTCTTTCTGTGCGGTCTCGTGTGCGGCTGGCAGTTCGGCCTGCTGTGCGGTCTGGCCGGCCCCGCGCTCTCGAGCGCACTGTGCGGCATGCCCCCGGTGAGCATCCTGCCGTCGATGATGATCGAGCTGGCCGTCTACGGCCTGATCGCTGGCATCATGATGCGCTGCGTGCGCACGCGCCACGTGTACGCCGACCTCTACATCAGCCTCATCGTCGCCATCGTCGCCGGCCGCGTCGTCAACGGTCTGGTCAATGCGCTCATCTTCGCGCGCGGCAGCTACTCCATGGCCACGTGGGTCGCGGGCTCCGTCGTCAAGAGCTGGCCCGGCACCGTCATCCAGCTCGTGTTCATTCCGAGCATCGTGTTCGCGCTCATGAAGGCACGCCTCATCCCCGAGCGCTACCCAAAGGAGGTGCCTGCCGATGATTGAACGCAGTGACGTCATTTCGTTTTTCGACCGCTGCGCCCCGGACTGGGACGCGGAAATGATCCGCAACGAGCCGGTCATCCGCACCATTCTCGACAATGCGGACATCCGCGCGGGCGTGGACGTGCTCGACGTGGCCTGCGGAACGGGCGTGCTCTTCCCAGACTATCTGGCGCGGGACGTGCACAGCGTCACCGGTGTGGACATTGCCCCGGAAATGGCCCGGCGCGCCGCCGAAAAGTTCCCGGATGCGCGCGTGACCGTGCTCTGCGGCGACATTGAGACCGTGCCGCTCCCGCAGCCGTTTGACCGTTGCATGGTCTACAATGCTTTCCCGCACTTTCCCGATCCGGCGCGCCTGATCGCGCATCTGGCGACGCTGCTCAAGCCAGGCGGCCGCCTGTCCGTCGCGCATGGCATGAGCCGCGCCATGCTCGACCGGCATCACGCGGGCGCGGCCAGCACGGTCTCTGTCTCCCTCATCAGCGAGACGGAGCTCGCCGCACGCATGGCCCCGTATTTTGACGTGGACGTCGTCATCTCGGACGACCGGATGTATCAGGTCTGCGGCACGAAAAAATAAAAGAATCCCTTCCCTCTTCTTTCCCCAAAGCGCTGACGCCCCCGAACCAAAGTTCGGGGGCGTTGAGCGTATCAAAAACCCTCGCAGAGTTTACCGCCCGCCGGCGGCGCACAAATTCTGCGCGCAGCAGACTGCAAGCCTTTTGTCGGAAAACCCCTGCGGTTTTCCGGCAGTCGAAACACCCCCGAACCGAAGTTCGGGGGTGCTGCTGTTTTGTGTGTTATTTGCCGATGAATGTGCTGAGAATCTTGGCCATCTCGGCACGGGTCGTCCCGGCGTTCGGGGCAAGGATCGTGTCGCTGCGGCCGCGGATGAGCTGTGCGGCGTTCGCCCACTGCATCTCCGCCAGCGCCCAGGACGGGATCTCCGCCGCGTCCGCATACGCGGACAGATCCGCGCGCTGCGTCGTGTCGCGTCCGGCAAGCTTCGCGTACCCGCACAGCATGACCGCTGCCTGTGCGCGCGTGGCCGGCTCGTTCGGCCGGAACGTACCGTCGCCGAAGCCGCTGACGATGCCGTTGGCCGCCGCCCAGATCACGGCGTTCGTGTACCACTGACCGGCCGGAACATCCGTGAACGGGTTATCCGCCGTCACATCCGGTTCGTCCGCCAAGCGGTAGAGGACGGTCACGAGCATGGCGCGGCTGAGCGCCTGGTTCGGCGCAAAGCGCGTGTCGCTCACGCCAAGCATGAGGCCGCGGTTATACACGCGCTTGATCGCGCTGTACGCCCAGTGGTTGTTCACATCGGTAAACGGCAGGAACAGCCCCGGCTCGTCCATATAGTTGGCAGTGAAGAGCACCTCGATCACGTCGCCGTCCGAGATCTGGTAGTCTTGCATGGCAACGTCCGGGAACTCCCCGTTGACGCGAAAGACCCAGCCGGAATTCGGCCCCTTGCTGAACTCGGCCACTTTCGTGCCGTCCGGCTTGATGACGGCCTGCACATAGCTTCCCTTCGCCTCATAGGTGTAGCCGTTGGCCGTGAGCACCTGCCGGAACACGTCCATCGCCGTCGTGCCCTCGGGCTGGTCGTAGACGACGGTCGGCTGGATCCACATGTCGGTGTCTGTGTGCAGCTGGAAGGTGACGGTGCTGGTCGTGACCTGCGGCTCGTCGCTCGTAGGGGCCGTGCCGCGGACGATCAGGCGCGCGGAAACGGCCTGATGGCTCAGCGCCTGGAAGTCGGCATTGTCCGGGTAGCGCGCGGCATACTTGCCGAGCGTCTCACTCGAGAGCTCGCTGACAATCGTGACGGCCTTATGCTCCGTCGCGCGCGTTACGAGCAGGTTTTCGTGGCTGATGACGGCCGGATTCGTCGAGCGGAACAGGCGCCACCGCTCGCTGGCCTGCCAGCCCGGCAGCTCCGAGGGGACAATGCCGTGGTTGGCCTGATCGTCAACGTCGTACACCCAGACGAGCTGGCCGTCGGCGTCCAGATACGCCTCGCGGAAGGCGTGCAGGTTGCCGGTAATGTGCTCGGGATCGGGATTGCCATTGCGGATACCGTCAAAGTAATGCGCCTTGACCTCGGCCATAAGCGCGAGCTCGTCGTCGATCTCCTGCTGCGTGAGCGGCTGGACGGCGATGACAAAATCGCGCGAGACGGCGATGCCGGTCTCCTTATCCTTGATCGTCACGGTGACGGTGACGTCCTTGGCATCCTCGCCGGGCAGCGGACGGTAGACCTCCACGCGCGCGGCGTTGTTCACGCCGGGGGGCACGATGGTGTCCGCATCGCTGCTCGTGATGATGACCGGGGTATACTTGCCGTCCACGCCGAAATCGCGCGTGTTCGGGAAGTGGATGTCGTTGGCTGCGATGTACTTGCCGTCGCGCTCTTCCAGGGGCTCACCGGTCACGGCATCGCGCAGGCCGCCATAGGCGGCAAAGCCCGCGGCGAGCTTGGCCTGAAGCTGCTCGCGCAGCGTCGCCTGCGATTCCTGCGAGGCGGCCACCGTCACGGTAAAGGCCTTCGTCAGCGTCAGTCCCTCAATGCTGTTGCAGACGATGGACGCCGTGAGCGTCACCTGCTGGTCTGCCGCGGTGCGGGTGAGCGTCGTGGCGTAGGGCGCGTAGTACGGCGTGTAGGGTGCCGAGCCGACCTTGACGATCTGGTCGTTGGCGCTCGTCCAGGTGACGGTCGCCCAGGTGTTGAAGTTGTCGTACTTGCTGTAATCAACCTGCGACGGGTCGATACCTTCCTTGACCGGGTAGCGCGGCAGCGTCAGAGACGTGACCGGCTCGGTCGGGAGCGTGATGCGATCCAGCTCCGCCTGCAGCACGGCCTGCGCGCGCGCCAGATCCCAGGTGATGTGCACATAGACTTCTTTTTCCACGCTGGCGCCGTCCAGACTGAGGACAAACGTCGCGTAGAAATAGCTGCTGCGGCTGCTCATGCCGGCATCGAAGAAATAATGGATCGTGCCGTCGGCGTCAATGGAGGCCTTCGCGTCGCCCGCGGCGGCCTTGACCGTGACGGTCACATCGTCGTAGCCCTTGGACGCCAGCAGCGCGGCAAGGGCGTCGGCCGCGTTCGTATCCTTGCCGTAGGCCGGCTCAAACGTTTTGCCCAGCGTCTGCGCCGCCTGCGCAAGGCGCGCCTCGGCCGCGGCGGCCGCAGCCGAATAGACCGTGAGCGTATAGTCGCGCGTCTTTACCGTGCCGTCGGTGTCCGTAACCGTGGCGGTGAGCGTCACGGTCTGCACGCCGGAGGCCGGCAGCGTGACCGTGCCGTCGGCAGCCAGCACTGCCGGGGCGCTGCTGGTATAGGTGATCGTATAGCCGTCACCGCTCGTGGGCAGCGTGAGCGCATCCGCGGTGCGGATGGTGCCGTCGGCCGGCAGCGCGGCTGCTACCGCGTCAAACGCGATGCCGAAAGCATCCTTCGTCCAGACGGCATAGAGCTTGTAGATCTCGTTGTCTTCGCTGCCGTCGTCCCAGTCGTCTTCAAAATCACGGTGGATGGTCGCCTGATCGGCATACTTGACCGTCGTGTCATAAGACAACTCGCTCCAGCCGGCAAACTTGTAGCCCTCGCGCTGGAACGTGCAGGCAGGCAGGTTGTAGTCCACGCCGAACGGGACGGCCACGGTGGCCATCTCGCCGGTCACGCTGCTCTTGTCGCTGTATCGAACGTTAAATTCGACCTGATACTGATAGTCTCTCCAGTGGGCATAGAGCGTGATCTCGGGTTCGGTGAAGACCGTGTCCTGCGTCACGCGCTCGCCGCCCTCTTTGGCGGTATACCAGCCGTCGAGCGCCTTGTTGGCCGGGTAGCTGTACTCCGACAGGTAGGGCAGATTCTTTCCGACGGCATCCTTGCGCACGGTCTTGTCCGAGATCGTGCCCTTGTAGCCGTTGCCGTCAAAATGGACGGTGATGCCCTCCTGCCAGTGCGCATAGAGCGTCACGGGCGTGACGTCGGCGAACTTAGTCTGGTTGGTAATCTCCGTGCCGCCCTCCGGCGCGTCGAACCAGCCGAGGAAGATGTAGCCCGTGCGGGTGGGATCGGGGATCTGGTTGTAGCGGGCGCTGCCCTTTTCGTAGATGTAGTTATAGTTATAGCCCACAACGCCGGTGCGCACGGTCGGCTCGGAGCCGTCGTTGCGATCCACCGTCACCTGCACCGGCTGACCGGCCCAGACGGCGTAGAGCTTCACGACAGCGTTGTTCTCCGCGCTCAGGTTCTTGACGGCCGCGCCGTCGGTATACTGCACGCTGCTGCCGGAAGCAGAGGTGTTCCAGCCGCGGAAGTCGTAGCCCGCGCGGGTGAAGGCGTTAGCCGTCAGCGCCTGCTCGGCGTCATAGGTGAAGGTCTGCGCGGCCATCTCGCCCGTGCCGCCGTTGGGCAGGTACTGCACGGTGTAGGTGTTGGCCGTCCACGCGGCCGTATAGGTCGTGTCGTCCGCAATGACCGTGTCCGCCGTCAGCGCGGTGTTGCCGGCGAACCAGCCGCCGAACGTATAGCCGGTGCGCGTCGGCTGCGGGATGGCGCCGGCGCCGATGGCCGTGTCGCACGCGATGGCGACCGTGGTGTCGGCTGTTGTGCCGTCGTTATAGGCAAAGGTGACGGTGTACGCCGGCGTCCAGACGGCGTAGAGATCCATCGCCTCCGTGGGGTTGAGCTTCGCGCCGTCGGTGTAAGCGACTTTCCCGTCCGGTGTTGTCGCCCAGCCGGCGAACACGCCGTCCGCCTTCGTGAAGGCGTTGAGCTTGAGCGCGGCCTGACCGTAGAAATTCTGCGTGTAGTCGTCGCCCACGCCGCCGTTGGCGTGGAAGGTGACGACCGTGGCCTCGCCCGCCGTGAAGTTGCGGACATAGACGCAGTCGTCGAATTTGTCGCCGCTGCTGTCCTTTGCATAGGTCAGCGTCAGCACCTTGCCGGACTCGGCCGAGAGCGTGTAGGTCTTCCAGCCGAGGTCGCCGCTCTCTTTGACCTTTTCCGCCCCGTCATAGGTGATGGTGAAGCAGTCGTACTTGGGCTCGGACGAGACCTTGTACTCAAATGTGAGCTCTGCGTCTGCGGTAAAGGTCAACTGCAGGGTGCTGTTGGCTTTGCTTTTTCCGGCTCCGCCGGACTTGAGCACATAGTCCCCGTCCAACGAGGCCACTTTCCATTTGTTCGTGCTGTTCGGGGAGCCGGGCTCCGTCTCGGCGTTGGCCGGGACGCTTTCAAAGAAGCTCTGGAAGCTCGGCTTGTCCGCCGCCAGTGCCGCTGGCATGAGGCTGAACACCATCGTCAGCACCAGCAGCAGGGACAGCAACCGTTTTTTCATGTGATTCCCTCCTGAAAGAAAAAATTCTGCCCGCCGAAACCGGCGGACAGGTGCAGCAAAACCGGCCGGACGAAATTCCTTCGTTCAGCCATGCAACTTCCGGTTCCGGCAGAAATGCCTGCAGCCTTCGGGTATTCTGACTGATCCGCCTTCCGGCGGCTTCACAGTGACCGACTCGCGGGGCTTTGCACCCACATTTCCCCTGCCGCCCGAAGCGGCGAAGACTGCGCAATATACAGTTCTGAGCGTAGTGTATCACAGGCCGGAACGGTTGTAAATCTTTTTCCGAGCGTCGGCACGGATAAAAAAATCTCCTCCCGGCGGTTACGGGAGGAGATTTTTTGTGCGGGAAACCGCACATTGGGGGGGCGGTCACCGGGAGGCGGTTACTCCCGGAAACCTTGGAGAAAAAAACAGAAATGGATGAAAAATAGCAAAGGAAAATGAGATCAGCGGCGGATGCTCACGATGTCTCTGCCAAGCAGAACCGTGTAAATGCCGCCGATCACGAGCGCAAGCACACCCAGCAGCGCCATCGCAGCAGAGCCCGCGGAGTACGCGCTCATAAAGGAGACAGCGACGATCTCGATCGCGAGAAACGCAACGAACGCAAGAATGTTCAGCCAAATGTTTTTCATAGCAGCTACCTCCTGAATTTTTTTGGTTCCGGGGAGGCCGTCGGCCGATCCCCTCGCTTACAGTTGCATGATAGCATATCGCGCGCCTGTTGTAAAATTCACAATTCCGAAAGGTACGTTTTGCGTTTTCGATTCAATCCAAAATTTTGATGATATTCTTTCGCAAAAATGATATTTTCCTGTCAATCCTTCCCTGTCACCTGTTGGATAGGCGAAAAAATGCTTGACGCAGGCCGGATTTGCGACGTATTATAAGCTTGAGAAAAAAACGGAACCAAATCGGGATAAGGAGGCATCGCCTTATGGAACTTCGTTTGCTGACCACGTTTTTAAAGGTCGCGCAGCTGCAGAGCTTCTCCAAGGCCGCAGAATCCCTGGGGTATTCCCAGTCCGCCGTTACAGTGCAGGTCCAGCAGCTCGAAAACGAGCTGGGCGTGCGCCTGTTTGACCGCATCGGAAAAACCGTATCCATCACCCACTACGGGCAGGAGTTCATCCCCTACGCGCGCGATGTCGTGTCGGCCGCCGCACGCGCCGTGTCGTTCACGGTGCAGGAGCGCGATCTGACCGGCACGCTGCGCATCGGCACGATCGAATCCATCATGACGGCCAGCTTCGGAGAGATCCTGCCGCTGTATCATGAGCACTGTCCGCACGTGAGCACGCAGCTGATCGAGGGCGACACGAAAACGCTCTCGGATATGCTCATGCACAATGAAGTCGACCTGATCTACACGCTCGACGACATGGGTTACGACGCGCAGCGGATCAAGCTGTTCGAGTGTCCGCAGGAGATCGTCATCGTCGCCAGCCCCAAGCACCCGTTCGCCGCCGCCAAGCAGCTCAAGCTGGCCGACCTCGTCAATGAGCCGTTCGTGCTCATGCCGCAGTTCAACAGCTATCGCCACCAGTTCGACATGGAGCTGGCACACCAGAAGCTGTCGATCCGGCCGTTTCTGGAGCTGGAGAGCACGAGCATGGTCATGCAGCTGCTCGAGCACAACCCCTATCTGTCCGTGCTGCCGCGCTACACGGCGCGCCGCCGCGCGGAAGAGGGCCGGCTTGCCATTCTGCCGGTCACGGACTGCCACATGGAGCAGTGGAGCCAGCTGGTGCACCACCGCGACAAGGTGCTCACGCCGCAGATCCGCGCCATGGTCTCCGTTATCGCGCAGGTCGAGAACATCCCGCTGCACCTCGGGGACTGACACGGCGCAAAAGAAAAAGAAAAAGAAAAATCGCCCCCATCGTTCGATGGGGGCGATTTGCTGTCTGTGAACAGAAACTCAGTCGGTCACGTACGGCAGGAGGGCGATCTGACGCGCTCTCTTGATGGCCTCGGTGAGCTCGCGCTGATGCATCGCGCAGGTACCGGTCGTGCGGCGCGGCAGGATCTTGCTGCGCTCGGACAGGAAGCGGCGAAGCTTCGCGGTGTCTTTGTAGTCGATATAAGTGCACTTGTCCACACAGAACTGGCAAACTTTTCTGCGTTTGCGGTTCTTGCTCTTATCTCTGTCAAAAGCCAAGACTGTAATCCTCCTTTATCAAAATCAGAACGGCAGATCGCCGTCATCGTCGTCCAGCTCGGAAAATGCGCTGCCGCCCTGGGGGACATTGTCATATCCGCCATAGCTGCCGCGATGAGCCGGGGCCGATGCGCTCGGCGCTGCCGGGCGAGACGTATCGCCGCCGTCGCGGCGCTTGCTCTCGCCGAAGTAGACATTGTCCGCCACGACCTCCGCGGTCGTGCGCTTTCCGCCTTCGCGGTCAGTCCATTCGCGGATCTGCAGACGGCCGCTCACGGCGGCCATGCTGCCCTTGGTGAAGTACTTGGAGACAAACTCCGCCGTGCTTCTCCAGGCGACAATGTCGATGAAGTCCGTCTGCCGCTCGCCGCCGTCACGGCCGCCGAAATCACGGTCGACCGCCAGCCGGAACGACGCCACGGGAATCTGGGACTGGGTATAACGAAGCTCGGGGTCACGGGTCAGACGGCCCATGAGCACAATGTGGTTCAGCATTGCCGTGCCTCCTTATTCCGGGCGACGGGTGATCAGGGAGCGGAGAATACCGTCCGTGATGCCCAGCACACGATCCAGCTCGGCCGGGAAATCCGGGCCGCTGGTGAACTTGACGAGCACGTAGTAGCCCTCAGAAATGTAGTTGATCTCGTAAGCGAGCTTGCGCTTACCCATCTCCTCCATTTCCTCCAGCGTGCCGTTCTGCTCGACAAGCGCCTTGAACTTCTCGACGACTGCTGCAGTCTCTTCCTCCGACAGATTGGGGTTGATGATATACATCAGTTCGTACTTTTCGGTGGTTTTTGCCATTTCAGTTGCACCTCCTTCTGGTCTAGTGGCCCTCATCTCAAATGAGAGCAAGGATCACCCACGTCAACACGCGGGCCATATTATTATACCTGAAAAAGCGAGAAAGTCAATCCCTTTTTGCACTTTCCGGCGTATCGAGCACGTGTACGTTCATCTGCGGGTAGGACATGGACACGCCGTGCGCGTCAAATGCCGCTCCGACGGCCTCCATGAGGTCATAATACACGGTCCAGTAATCGGCCGTTTTGCACCAGACGCGCACCGTATACTCAATATTGCTCTCCCCGTAGCCCGACACGCGCACGAACGGCGCCGGCTCCGGCAGGATGCCGGACACGAGCGACACGGCGTTGTGCAGCGCCGCCTTTACCTGCTCCGGGCGGCAGGTATAGTCCGCGCCGAAGGTCAGATCCACGCGCCGCTGCGGCTCGCGGCTGTAGTTGACGATCTTGGACGCGGAGAGGTCGCTGTTCGGCACGTAAATGTCCTTGTTATCCAGCGTGCACAGCTGCGTATAGATCAGGCCGATGTCCTTGACGGTGCCGCTCACGTCGCCGGCCTCGACGAAATCGCCGTCCTCGAACGGCCGCGTGAGCAGGATGGTGATGCCGCTCATGGCGTTTGACAGGCAGTTTTGCACCGAGAGCGACAAAGCCAGGCCGAGCAGGCTGAACACGGCCAGCAGCGCCGTAACGTTAAAGCCGAGACTGTCGGCCACGATGAGGATGGCCATGAACTCCAGCGCGATCTTGAGCACCTTGAGGATGAACCTGCTCAGGCTCTCCGACAGCCGCGAGTGCGCCGAGATGCGCCGCGCGACGCGCATGACGAGCCAGATGACGAGCACGCAGATCACGAGCGTGATGGCGGAGGTGATGAGCTTTTCGAGCGTGAGATTGCCGAGGCTGAAGCCGATGGCGCTGTTCACGTCCTCGATGCTGTCTTTCGTGGATTCGAGCGCGTTCTGATAGGTGTCCGTATTCAAATGGCGGTCTCCCCTTTCGTGCGGGATTTGTTATCTAGTATACGCCATGCCCTGCCGGTTTTCAACACGTTCCGGCGGGCAGGGCGTTGGAGAAGGCTTGCGGTGGTGCCTTTTTGCGCTTAATAGCGCAAAAAGGCGGGGCTGAAATCAGCCCCGCCTGCGTGGTAGGTAAACTTATGCCTCGTCGTAAAGCTGCTTGAGCTTGAGCAGGTGCTCGTAGCGGACCTTGGCGTTGGCCTCGGACTTGGCGAACAGCTCCTCGGCACGCTCCGGGAACTCGTTGGTCAGGCGGGCGTAACGCGCCTCGTTCATGAGGAAGTCGCGGTAGCCGCCGGCCGGCTCCTTGCTGTCGAGCGCGAAGGGCTTTTCAGCGGACGGATCGTAACGGAAGAGATTCCAGTAGCCGCAGTCGACCGCACGCTTCATCTCGCCCTGGCAGTTGGTCATGCCGCCCTTCTTGATGCTGTGCATCTCGCAGGGGGCGTAGCCGATGATCAGGGACGGGCCGGGGTAAGCTTCCGCTTCCTTGATGGCCTTGATGGTCTGCGCCGGGTTTGCGCCCATGGCGACCTGCGCCACGTAGATGTAGCCATAGCTCATGGCGATCTCGGCAAGGCTCTTGCTCTTGAGCTCCTTGCCGGCAGCCGCGAACTGCGCGACCTGGCCGATGTTGGAGGCCTTGGACGCCTGTCCGCCGGTGTTGGAATAGACCTCAGTGTTGAAGACGAACACGTTCACGTCCTCGTCCTGCGCCAGGACATGGTCCAGGCCGCCGAAGCCGATGTCGTAGGCCCAGCCGTCGCCGCCGAAGATCCAGCAGCTCTTCTTGTTGAGGAAGTCCTTGTTGGTCATGATGCGCTGGTAGCGCTCGCAGTCACAGGCGGGCTTGGCCTCCATCACAGCGAGGAACTCCGCCGTGGCGGTCTGGTTGGCCTCGCCGTCGTTATAGGTCTCGAGGTACTTCTTCGCAGCCGCGACCTTGGCGGGATCCTTGCCGTTTTCGGCGATGTAGCGGATGTCCTCCGCCAGATCGTCGCGGATCTTCTTCTGGCCGAGGTACATGCCGAGGCCGTGCTCCGCGTTATCCTCGAACAGGGAGTTGGCCCAGGCGGGACCCTTGCCTTCCTTGTTGACGGTGTACGGGCTGGTGGCAGCCGGGCCGCCCCAGATGGACGAGCAGCCGGTCGCGTTGGAGATCATCATGTGATCGCCGAACAGCTGCGTGATCAGGCGGGCATAGCTCGTCTCGGCGCAGCCGGCGCAGGAGCCGGAGAACTCGAGCATGGGCTGCCGGAACTGGCTGCCCTTGACGGTGAAGTCCTGAAGCTCTTTCTTCTCAGCGACCTTGGCGACCATGTAGTCGAACACGGGCTGCTGATCTTCCTGGCTCTCGAGCGGCTGCATCGTCAGCGCGCCGACCGGGCAGACGTGCGTGCAGACGCCGCAGCCCATGCAGTCGAGCGGGGAGATGGCCATGGAGAACTTGTAAACGCCCTTGCCGGCGCCGACCTTGAAGTCGACCGCCTTGGTCTGCGCGGGCGCGGCGGCCAGCTCGTCGGCCGTGAGCGCGAACGGGCGGATGGTCGCATGCGGGCAGACGTAAGCGCACTGGTTGCACTGGATGCACTTGGTGCTGTCCCACTCGGGCACGGAGACGGCCACGCCGCGCTTCTCATACGCGGAGGCGCCGAGCTCGAACGTGCCGTCGGCGTGATCGACGAACGCGGAGACCGGCAGGCTGTCGCCGTCCATCTTGTCGACCGGGGTGAGAATGTCGCGCACCATCTTGACGGTGGCCGGACGGCCGGTCAGTTCCTTGGCAGGCGCTTCGTCGACGGCGTTGGCCCAGTCGGCCGGAACGTCGATCTTCACATACGCGGTCGCGCCGAGGTCGATGGCCTTGTAGTTCATCTCGACGACGTCCTCACCCTTCTTCATGTAGGAGGCCTTGGCCTTCTCCTTCATGTAGCGGATGGCGTCCTCTTCCGGCATAATCTTCGCCAGGGAGAAGAATGCGGACTGCAGGATGGTGTTGTTGCGCTTGCCCATGCCGATCTTGATGGCCAGGTCAATGGCGTTGATCGTGTAGAGCTGGATGTTATTCTTGGCGATGTAGCGCTTGGCGGAGGCGTCCAGATGGTGGCTGAGCTCCTCAGGCGTCCACTCGCAGTTGATCATGAACACGCCGCCCGGCTTGACATCCTGGACCATCTTGAAGCCCTTGGTGATGTAGGACGGGTTGTGGCAGGCCACGAAGTCGGCCTTATTGATGTAGTACGGGCTCTTGATCTCGTGATCGCCGAAACGCAGGTGGCTGATGGTCACGCCGCCGGTTTTCTTGGAGTCGTACTGGAAGTAGGCCTGAACATATTTATCGGTGTGATCGCCGATGATCTTGATGGAGTTCTTGTTCGCGCCGACGGTGCCGTCGCCGCCGAGACCCCAGAACTTGCAGGCGATGGTGCCCTCGGGGGAAGTGTCGGGCGCGTCCGTCTCCGGCAGGGAGAGGTTGGTCACGTCATCGACGATGCCGATGGTGAACTGACGCTTCGGCGTGTCGCGCTTGAGCTCTTCATAGACCGCGAACACGGAGGACGGCGGGGTGTCCTTGGAACCGAGACCGTAGCGGCCGCCGGTGACGACGATGTCGTTGCGGCCGGCATTGGCCAGCGCGGTGACGACGTCGAGGTACAGGGGCTCGCCCTGAGCACCGGGCTCTTTCGTGCGGTCGAGCACGGCGATCTTCTTGCAGGTCGCCGGGATGGCCGCGATGAGCTTGTCGGCGCGGAACGGACGGTACAGGCGGACCTTCACGAGGCCGACCTTCTCGCCGTGCGCGTTGAGGTAGTCGATGACTTCCTCGGCCACGTCGCAGATGGAGCCCATGGAGATGATGACACGGTCAGCATCCGGAGCGCCATAGTAGTTAAAGAGCTGGTAGTTCGTACCGATCTTGGCATTGATCTTGCCCATGTACTCCTCGACCAGATCCGGCACGGCGTCATAATATTTATTGGACGCCTCACGGTTCTGGAAGAAGATATCGCCGTTTTCGTGGCTGCCGCGCATCTGCGGATGCTGCGGGTTCAGGCCGCGCTGACGGAAGGCATTGACCGCATCCATGTCCACCATCTCGGCCAGATCGTCATAATCCCAGACGGCGATCTTCTGGATCTCATGCGAGGTCCGGAAGCCGTCAAAGAAGTTCAGGAACGGGACGCGGCCCTTGATGGCGGCCAGATGCGCCACGGGGGACAGATCCATAACTTCCTGCACATTGCCCTCGGCGAGCATGGCAAAACCGGTGTGGCGGCAGGCCATGACGTCGGACTGATCGCCGAAGATGGACAGCGTGTGCGACGCGAGCGCGCGGGCCGTCACATGGAACACGGCCGGGAGCAGTTCGCCGGCCATCTTGTACATATTCGGGATCATGAGCAGCAGGCCCTGAGAGGCGGTGTACGTCGTGGTCAGGGCGCCGGCATTCAGCGAACCGTGGACAGCGCCGGCTGCGCCGGACTCTGCCTGCATTTCCTGCACACGGACCTTCGTGCCGAAGATGTTCTTGCGGCCGGCAGCGGCCCACTGATCGACCAGGTCGGCCATCGGGCTCGACGGGGTGATCGGGTAAATGGCAGCCACTTCCGTGAACGCATAGGACACGTGGGCGGCAGCGTTGTTGCCGTCCATGGTAACGAGCTTTCTTGCCATAAACTTCATCTCCTATTTCTCTTATATGTTATCCTATATTCGTGCAATGGGCACCTATCCGCCCATTCACGTCAATAGGATAACACAGTTTCAAAAAAACGTAAATAATAGTTTTTTTGATTCTTGTTTCAATTTTCGAAACGCAACTATTGAAAACGTGCAAGTTTCCGGGTGAAAACCGGCGTTTTCACGGAAAATGTCCAGTTTTTTCGCTAATTTTTCGCTTGTGATTTCTCACCTATTGTTATATAATATATCACTGCTGTTAAGAAAGGGGCTGTCTACATGGTCAAAATCGAACAATCGAATGGCACCATCAGCATCACCAATGAAGTATTCACCAACCTTGCAGGCGACGCCGCGACCAGTTGCTTCGGCGTGAAGGGTATGGTCGGCCGCAGCAAAGACAGCGGACCGTTCCAGCTCCTGCGCCGCGAATCCATGTCCAAGGGCGTCAACGCCACGTTCGCCGATGACGGCAGCATCTCGCTCGAGCTGCACATCGCGGTCGATCACGGCGTGAACATTTCCGCGCTTGCCCACAGCATCATCAACGAGGTCAGCTACAAGGTCAACCAGGCCACCGGCGTCCCCGTGGCGCGCGTGGACGTGTACGTGGACACCATGTTCCTCGATTAAGCGGGGACATTTCGCACTGCTTCCCACCCGGGAGCCGCGCTTCCGGGCCATTTTCATTCCCCCTGTCGGAGGTGTACAGATTTGAGAGAAATCATTGATGCCGCAGCGCTTCGGGAAATGCTCCTGTGCGCAAACGCGGCACTGGAAGAAAACAAACAGAAGATCAACGAGCTCAACGTCTTCCCTGTTCCGGACGGCGATACCGGCACGAACATGAGCCTGACGATGAACTCGGCCGCCATCGAGCTCGGCCGTAAGCAGACCGACACCGTCGGCGCCGTGGCCGACTGCGCCGCGAGCGCGCTGCTGCGCGGTGCGCGCGGCAACTCCGGCGTCATTTTGTCGCTGCTGTTCCGCGGAATCGCCAAGTCCCTCAAGGGCCGCGAGACTGCGAGCGCGGCGGAATTTGCCGCCGCCGTCTCCGCCGGCGTGGACGCCGCCTACAAGGCCGTCATGAAGCCGGCCGAGGGCACAATCCTCACCGTCAGCCGTCTGGGCGCGCAGGCCGCCGTGGCCTTCGCCAAGGACAGCACGGACTTTGAGGGCATGCTCGATGCGCTGCTCGCCGCCGCGCGCGAGGCGCTGGCCGACACGCAGGACATCAACCCCGTGCTGCGCCGCGCAGGCGTGGTCGATGCCGGCGGCGAGGGCTTCGTGCTCGTCATGGACGCCATGCTCGGCTATCTGCAGGGCCGCACCGCCGCCCCCGTGACCTCCGCCGCTCCGGCTGCCGTGCAGGCGTCGAAAGAGGGCGCGGACTTCTCCGAGTTCGACACCGGCGAGATCACGTTCGGCTACTGCACGGAGTTTATCGTCGCGCGCGAGAACAGCAAGAGCCCGGAGCTCCTGCGCTCGTTCCTGAAGAATCTCGGCGACTGCGTCGTCGTGGTCGATGACGACGAGATCATCAAGGTGCACGTGCACACGAACGTGCCCGGCGAGGTGCTGACCGAGGCGCTGACCTACGGCCCGCTCCAGACCGTGAAGATCGAAAACATGCGCAA